>Ga0213827_1000053_pt1 | contig 166950 bp, 160 predicted proteins | sample MC6MC0898MG_FD_180669 | JGI IMG/M metagenome (GOLD analysis project Ga0213827, IMG submission 180669) | Enriched soil aggregate microbial communities from Iowa State University, Ames, United States - MC6-MC0898-MG | ecosystem: Environmental > Terrestrial > Soil > Unclassified | place: USA... | reverse complement strand
AAAAATAACATAAATTAGTAACTTAATTGGCTTATATTAGCTCGCTTTAAGAAATTAACGCCATTATTCATAAAAGATTTGCTATGACAACAGAAAATAATCTTTCTGAAAACGAAGAACACAAAACTTCTACAGAACACCAGGAAACAGTTGAAAACATTCAGAATACTGAAGAAAATCATCACGAAGAAGATTCGGATGCTTCTCATCACGATTCTCTTGCCGATCTGTCTCTTGCCGATGTACTGAAGGAAATGGAAAAAATTATCAATTCTAATAATGCAGGTGAACGATTCCGAGAATTTAATGTATTAAAAGAAAAAGCAAATCATACGATTCACGACGAAATCGAAGATAAAAAGCATGAATATACCGATGCAGGAAATGCAATCGAAAATTTCAGCTACGAACATCCTTCTCAATCTAAACTTTCAGGTTTGATTCATATTTTCAGAGAAAAGCATGATAATTTCCAGAAAAATCAGGAAGAAGAGCAGAAAAAAAACTTAGACCAACGTCAAAGTATCATTGAAAGACTTAAAAATCTTTACACCAATTCTGAGCCTGGAGTAAATCTTTTCAAATCAATCAGAGAGATTAAAGAAGAATGGTCAAACTCTGGTCAGGTTGCAAAATCTGAATTTAAAATTTTAAACAACAATTATTTCCATCATTTGAATCAGTTTTATCAGATGTTGGATTTAAATAAAGAGTTTCTAGAGCAGGAATACAGCCATAACTTAGAAAAAAGACAGCACATTATTGCAAGAGCAAAAGAGCTGGAAAACGAGCCGGTTGTACAAAAAGCTTTAAACGAACTCCAATATCTTCACAAACTTTGGAAAGAAGAAGCAGAGCCTGTTTCTGAAGAATTCCGTGAGAAAACATGGGAAGAGTTCAAAGAAATTTCAAATAAAATTCACGAAAGAAAAACCGAGCTTTCTGCAGCTATTGAAACAGAGCAGAACGCCAATCTTGAAAAGAAAAATGAAATTATCGCTGAAATAAAGAAACTTTCTGAGCCAAAAGACAATCCTAATCATACGTATTGGCAAAACTCGATCAAAAGAGTTGAAGAATTGCGTTCTGAGTTTCTGAAAACAGGAAGTGTTCCTAGAAAATTATCCAACAACAACTGGAATGATTTTAAATCTACTTTAAGAGGTTTCAACACGACAAAAAATAATTATTATAAATCTCTGAAAGGTTCTCAACAGCAGAATCTTGATGAGAAAATGAAACTCATACAGACTGCAAAAGACAATATGCATTCTGAAGATTGGGATCTTGCGGTTGCTTTATTTAAAAAACTACAGGAAGACTGGAAGAAAATCGGTCACGTTCCTAAAAGTATGACCAATAAAATCTGGGACGAATTCCGTGATGCATGCAATACCTTCTTCAACAACTATAGAGAAAAAAGCAGTGCTTCTACCGATAACTGGAAAGAAAACTACAAGCTTAAAAAAGATATTCTTGAAGAGCTGAAAACCATCTCAGACGAAGAAGGAAGCATCGAAAAAATAGAAGCGATTAAAAGCTCTTGGAATAATATTGGAAAAGTTCCTAGAGACAAAATGGCAATCAATTCTGAGTTTAACAAAACACTTAGAGAAAAGCTAAAGCTTAACAAGATTAATGAGCTTGAATTGAAAGAAGACGGTTTATCTGAAAATCAATTAACAGACAAAGCAAGAAAAATTAAGAGTCAAATCTCAGATCTCGAAGCTGAAATCGTTAAATTGGAAAACAACTTATCTTTCTTCAAAAACCCATCAAAAGAAAACCCTCTTTTACGAGATACTTACAATACGATTGATGATAAAAAAGCTCACCTTGAGACTTTAAAGCAGAATCTTCACAGTATTATCGCTGGAGAATAATTAAAATTAAAGTAAAATATAGAGCGAAACAAAGAAATTTGTATTCGCTTTTTTTATCTTATGCAAGACGAATTTTACATCAGAAGATGCATTGAGCTCGCTCAGAAAGCCATCGGAAACACCTACCCAAATCCATTAGTAGGAAGTGTGATTGTTCACAATGATAAAATAATTGGTGAGGGTTATCACCATAAAGCTGGTGAAAATCATGCTGAAATTAACGCTATCAATTCCGTTGAAGATAAAACCCTGATTCCTGAATCTACGATTTATGTTTCTTTGGAACCTTGTGCGCATTTCGGAAAAACACCTCCTTGTGCTTTAAAGATTGTAGAACTAGGCTTTAAAAAAGTCGTTATCGGCGCAATGGATTCTCACGATAAAGTCAACGGAAAAGGCAAGAAAATCATTCAGGATGCAGGAATTGAAGTAGTTTCCAGAGTTTTGGAAAAAGAATGCATTGAGCTAAATAAAAGATTCTTTACTTACCACGAAAAGAGAAGACCTTTTATCATCTTAAAATGGGCAGAATCTGACGACCATTTTATGGATAAAGATTTTAAACCTACTCAAATCAGCAACTCACTGACCAAACAATTTGTACATCAGCTGAGAAACAATGAGCACTCTATTCTGATTGGGACAATGACTGCTTTGAGAGACAACCCAAGTCTTACCACAAGAGAAATTGTAGGCAGAAACCCGATCAGGATTTTGATTGATATTGATCTGAAAGTTCCAAATGATTTTAATATTTATAATAATGAAGCTGAAACTTTAGTTTTCAATTCTGTAAAAGAAAGCGAAGAAGGAAATATTAAATTCATTAAAACTTCAAGAGAAAATTTCATTGAAAATATGTTGAAAAAATTACACGAACTTCAGATACAGTCCATCATCGTGGAAGGCGGAAGTTTGGTATTACAACAGTTCATCGATGCAGGTTTATGGGATGAGACGATTATTATTAAAAATAAAAATTTAGTTTTAGAAAACGGAACGAAGGCTCCAAGATTTAGTAAAATTCCTATCAATACTCAGGATTTCCGGGACAACGTTATTGAATTTTATACAAATTCTCACTAAGAAGCCGACAAAAATGCTGCACGAATACAAAACCATAGAAAAACCGGTAGAAAACACTTTGTTAAAAGAAAAAGGAAGTAAGTTTATTGGTTTTGCTTTTCCGATTAATAATGAAGCTGAGCTTAAAAATGCTTTAGATAAAATAAGAACCGAACATCCGAAAGCGACACATCATTGCTATGCTTTCAGAATGGGTTTAAACGGAGAAAACTACCGTGCAAACGATGACGGTGAACCATCCGGAAGTGCAGGCTTACCAATTTACAATCAACTTTTAGCCAACGAAATAACCAATGTTTTAGTGATAAGCGTTCGTTATTATGGAGGAACAAAACTCGGTGTTTCTGGTTTGGTAAAAGCATATAAAGAGTCGGCTAAAATTACTTTAGAAGAAGCCAATATTATCACTAAAGAACTGGAAACTGAAATAGAAATTAAGTTTCAGTTTAATCAGCAGAACCTGATCTTCACTCTACTTTCAAAATTTGATGCAAAAGTTTTGAATTTTGATGCGGATGAAAATTGTATTTTGACTGCTTGCTTAAAAACTGCACAAAAAGAAAACATCTCAGAAAAACTATCTGAGATGCAACATATTTCTTTTGAATTTAAAGATTAAATTTAATCTCTTCGACCTCCCATTAAAAGAGAAGCAAAGTATATCAACTGCGCTAAAGATCCGATTGCCGCAACCAAATAGGTTCTCGCCGCCCAGGTAAGACTGTCTTTTACTCCTACAAATTCTTCAGCAGTCACCGTTCCCGTATCTTTCAACCATTTCATCGCTCTGTTGCTCGCATCGTACTCTACCGGAAGTGTTACAAATGCAAATAATGTAGTAAGAGCAAACATAATTACTCCAATCAATAATATTAATTTGCTACCACTCATTGCCATAACGACAATACCTCCCATCAACACAAACTGCATCAAATTTGAACTAATGCTTACGACAGGAACTAATTTTGATCTCAACTGTAACATTGAATATCCTACAGCATGTTGAACTGCATGACCACATTCATGGGCCGCAACCGCAGCTGCAGCTGCATTTCTCTGCATATAAACTCCCTCTGAAAGATTCACTGTTTTATCTGCCGGATTATAATGGTCGGTCAATTGTCCGGGAACCGAAATAACCTGAACGTCATGAATATTGTTATCTCTCAGCATTTTTTCTGCAACTTCTTTACCCGACATTCCGTTGCTGAGATGTTGATGGGAATAATATTCGAATTTAGATTTTAATCTTGAGGAAACAAACCAGCTTAGCAGCATTGAAATTCCTATGATAAGATAATAACCTGTCATTTTATTTAAAATTTAGTGTATAATAATTCTTATAATTGATGTAAAAATTGTGCCAAAGTTTTAGGTTTTATTAATTATATTTGTGGTTGAATTTACCTGAAAACTATGTCGAAAGTTTCCATTCTTGAAGTAAAAACTCCCGAAGATTTAAAGCAATTTGTAAAATTCCCTATGAATTTATACAAAAACAATCCATATTATGTACCTTCATTTATAAAAGATGAATTGAATGTATGGAATCCTCAGGAAAACCCCGCCTTGCAATATTCTGAAGCAAAGCAGTTTTTAGCATGGAAGGACAATAAAGTAGTAGGTAGAATTGCTGTAATCATCAATCACAAAGAAGAGAAAGAACTTGGCATAAAAAAAGTCCGTTTTGGATGGATTGATTTTATTGACGATACAGAAGTTTCTAAAGCGCTAATTGATACAGCTATAAATTACGCTAAAGAACACCAGATCGACACCATTGAGGGACCAATGGGTTTTACCAATCTCGACAAAGCCGGAATGTTAACTTTCGGATTTGAGAAAATCGCTACAATGATTGGAATTTACAACCATGAGTACTACCCAAAACACATAGAAAATCTTGGACTTGTAAAGGAAAAAGAATGGGTAGAGTTTGAAATGAATTTCCCTAAAGTACTTCCTCCAAAAGTAGAAAAATTCAGCTCTCTGATTGCTGAAAAATATAACTTAAGAGTTTTAGACTTCAAAAACAAAGAAGAGATTTTACCTTACGTAAAACCTATGTTTAAGTTGCTTGACGAAACGTACAAACATCTTTCCACCTACACTCCTATTTCGGAAGAACAAATCAAAACCTATAAAGAAAAATTCTTCCCTATGATTGCCAAAAACTACGTCATCTGCGTAGTTGACGAGAATGATGAACTGGTTTCTTTTGCAGTTACTATGCCTTCTTATTCTAAAGCTTTACAAAAATCAAAAGGAAAACTTTTCCCTTTCGGATGGTGGCATTTTTTACAGGCTCAAAAGAAAAACGACCGTGCCAATTTTTACCTGATCGGAATTCATCCCGAATACCAAAGACGTGGGGTAACAGCTATTATTTTCAAAGAAATTTTCGTACGTTTCAACAATATGGGAATCGATTTCGCAGAAACCAACCCCGAATTGGAAGAAAACAAAAGCGTACAGGTTCTTTGGCAGGATTATAATCCGGTAAATCATAAAAGAAGAAGAACGTATTCTTTAAAGTTCTAATATGAAACCACACCTTATTATTTTCGCTATTCTTATTGCAGGTTTTGCTGTATATAATATTTTCTTCGCTTTAGCTGATGACAGAATGAATACGCTGGTAAACATTGTTTATGCAAGTGTACTTTTCGGTTATATTTCATTTATGGCCTTTACAGTGCTTAAAAAAATGAAGAAATAATACTATTTTTATTGATTCTAAATTATCGGTTTTCTCTATTTTCATGAGACTTTTAAGTTGATTAATTTCATGCTTTATTGTTTATTGCCTAAATTTGCAACTTGAGATAATAATGTAAAAATGAATTTACCTGAAAGTTATATTCCGATCCTTATACAAGCCGGTGTTGCAATAGGTTTTGTAGCCATTTCTTTGCTTGGAGCTCATTTCTTGGGACCAAAGCAGAAAAAAGGAAATTCTGTAAAAAATCAAAGCTGGGAATGCGGTGTGCCTGTTGAAGGAAACGCAAGAACACCATTTTCGATCAAGTATTTCTTAACTGCAATATTGTTTGTATTATTCGATATCGAAATCGTATTTTTTTATCCATACGCTGTAAACTTCAGAGAATTTGGTCTTGAAGGATTCTTTGCAGTGCTTACATTCGTTGCTATCTTCTTCCTTGCATTTTTCTATGTTTGGAAACGTGGCGCGTTAGACTGGGATAAATAAATTCAATCATAATTTTAAATAAGAAATTTAGATTAATATAATTAAATTAAAGTTAACATTAACAGTGATTTAGAATCTAAATTAAAATCTTAAAATCAACAAAATGTCAGATCAAAAACCAATTATAAGAACAGATGCACCAGCTCCGGAAGGATTTGAAGGAGAAGGTTTTTTCGCAACAAAACTGAGCAGTGTCATCGGTATGGCTAGAAAGTTTTCACTTTGGCCTTTACCTTTTGCTACTTCTTGCTGCGGTATCGAATTCATGGCTACCCTTAACCCAACATATGATGCATCTAGATTTGGTATGGAAAGAAACTCTTTCTCACCAAGACAAGCAGATATGTTGATGGTTTGTGGAACTATTTCTAAAAAATTAGGTCCTGTTTTAAAAGAAGTTTACACTCAAATGGCAGAACCAAAATGGGTTGTTGCTGTAGGAGCTTGTGCTTCAAGTGGAGGTATTTTTGATACATATTCAGTTTTACAAGGGATTGATAAAATTATTCCGGTAGACGTTTACGTTCCTGGTTGTCCTCCAAGACCGGAACAGATTATTGAAGGTGTAATGCAGGTGCAGGCTTTAGCAGAAAGCGAAAGCATCAGAAGAAGAGATATGCCAGAATACCAAAAACTTTTAGATTCTTACAATATTAGCAATTAATTGATACGGAAATGACGAACGAATTTGTATTAGAAGCGATAACGAGAGAGTTTCCGGAATCTGTAATTTCAAGCTCAGAGCCCCATGGAATGCTGACTGTTGAGATTAAAAAAGAGGACATCAAAAAAGTAATTCATTATCTTAAAGATTCATCATTGGAAATTAATTTCCTTACTGATGTTTGTGGAATCCATTACCCTGAATTTCCAGAGAAAGAAATCGGAGTTGTTTATCACTTGCAAAATATGATGACGAATTTCAGAATCCGTATAAAAGCTTTCATGTCTAGAGAAAATATTGAAGTAGATTCTTTGACAGAACTTTATGCAGGAGCCAACTGGATGGAAAGAGAAACTTTTGATTTCTACGGTATTAAATTTAAAGGACATCCTGATTTAAGGCCAATCCTGAACATGGAAGATCTTGGTTATCACCCAATGCTGAAAGAATACCGTTTGGAAGATGGTACCAGAACAGATAAGAACGACAGCATGTTTGGTAGATAAAAAGCGGCGGCAATTAGCCAAAAGCAAATAGCTAAAAGCAATCATTATGAAAGACAACTCATTATCAAATATACTTAACCAACACAACAGTAGCGAACAGATTGATGGGCAATTATACACCCTGAATCTAGGACCTACTCACCCTGCAACGCACGGAATTTTCCAAAACGTTCTTACCATGGACGGTGAAAGAATTCTTCACGCAGAGCAAACAGTTGGTTATATCCACAGAGCTTTTGAAAAAATTTCAGAAAGAAGAAATTACGCTCAAATTACTACGCTTACCGACCGTATGAACTATTGTTCTGCGCCTATTAACAATATAGGATGGCATATGACGGTAGAAAAATTAATCGGTGTAAAAGTTCCTAAACGTGTAGATTATATGCGTGTTATCTTAATGGAATTGGCAAGAATTGGTGATCACTTGATTTGTAACGGGGTAACCGGAATGGATGCGGGTGCAATTACAGGTCTTACCTATATGTTCATCGAAAGAGAGCGTATTTACGATATGTACGAACAGATTTGTGGAGCAAGAATGACGACCAATATGGGAAGAATCGGAGGTTTTGAAAGAGATTTCACTCCAAAATTCCATGAGTTATTGAAAGATTTCCTTAAAACATTCCCAGCAAGATTCCAGGAATTCTGTAATCTATTGGAGAGAAACAGAATATTTATGGACAGAACCATTGGTGCAGGAGCAATTTCAGCAGAAAGAGCTTTAAGCTATGGTTTCACAGGTCCGAATTTACGTGCAACAGGAGTAGATTATGACATAAGAGTTGCAGAGCCTTATTCTTCTTATGAAGATTTCGATTTCATCATTCCTGTAGGGACTTCAGGTGATACGTATGATCGTTTCATGGTTCGTCAGCAGGAAATTTGGGAATCTCTTAAAATTATCAACCAAGCTTACGACAATTTGCCGGAAGGACCTTTCCATGCAGATGTTCCAGAATTTTATCTTCCTGAAAAAGCTGATGTTTACAAAAAAATGGAAGCATTGATTTACCATTTCAAAATTGTAATGGGAGAAACAGATGTTCCTAAAGGAGAGGTTTATCATGCTGTTGAAGGCGGAAACGGAGAATTAGGTTTCTATTTGGTAAGTGATGGTGGAAGAAGCCCTTACAGACTTCATTTCAGAAGACCATGTTTTATCTACTACCAAGCATATCCTGAAATGATTACAGGTTCTGTAATTTCAGATGCTATCGTTACGATGTGTAGTATGAATGTAATTGCGGGAGAATTAGACGCATAATATATTAGACAAAAAGATAAAAGAAGAAAGACGAAAGACTTTCTTCAAATTAAATAAAATTGAATTTAGAATACGAATCAAAAAGTCTTTTCTCTTGATTCTCTGTTCTTTAATCTATATAATAAAATGAGCGAAACAATAGCTTTTAAACCGGAAAGTTTAGAACAGGTACACAAAATTATCGCAAGATATCCTGAAGGAAGACAAAAGTCTGCCCTTCTTCCTGTTTTACATTTAGCGCAGAAAGAATTTGGAGGATGGTTAGACGTTCCTGTGATGGATTATGTTGCTGAATTATTGAGTATTAAACCTATCGAAGTATACGAAGTTGCCACTTTTTATACCATGTTTAATATGAAACCGGTAGGGAAATATGTTTTGGAAGTTTGCAGAACCGGACCTTGTATGGTTCGTGGAAGTGAAAAAATTCTGGATCATATCCGAACAAAATTAAATATAAAAGACGGGCAGACTACCGAAGATGGTATGTTTACTCTAAAACCTGCTGAATGTCTTGGAGCTTGCGGATACGCACCAATGCTACAGTTAGGGAAATTTTATCACGAAAATTTAACGATAGAAAAAGTTGACGAAATCCTTGATCTTTGCAGAGAAGGACAAGTTGATTTGGGCTAATAGAAATTTTAAATTCTAAATTTTAGATTTTAAATTATTCACTTAACGTTTAATACTAATTAATGCAAAAAGCCAAAAGCTGATTGCAATAAGCAAATAAAAATGAGTAAAAAACTTTTACTTAAAGACGCACACGTAGAGGGCATTCGTTATTTCGAAACTTACCGCAAACAAGGAGGTTACGGAGCAGCAGAAAAAGCCTTTAAAATGACACCCGAAGAAATCCTTGAAGAAGTAAAAGTTTCAGGTCTTCGTGGTCGTGGTGGTGCAGGTTTCCCAACAGGAATGAAGTGGAGCTTTCTGGCAAAACCGGAAGGTGTACCAAGACACTTGGTAGTAAATGCCGATGAATCTGAACCGGGAACTTTCAAAGACAGATATCTGATGGAATTCATTCCTCATCTTTTGATTGAAGGAATGCTTATTTCATCTTTCGTTTTAGGTTCAAACGTTTCTTATATCTACATCCGTGGAGAATATTCTTGGATTCCTGATATTTTAGAAGAAGCGATTGAAGAAGCTAAAGCTGCAGGATTTTTAGGTAAAAACATCTTAGGAACAGGTTTCGATTGCGAAATCTATGTTCAAAGAGGTGGTGGAGCTTATATCTGTGGTGAAGAAACTGCTTTGCTAGAATCTCTTGAAGGAAAAAGAGGAAACCCAAGATTAAAACCACCTTTCCCTGCTGTAAAAGGACTTTGGGAAAGACCAACCGTTGTAAATAACGTTGAATCTATCGCAGCAATTGTTCCGATTATCGATATTACAGGTGCTGAATATGCAAAAATTGGTGTTGGTAGATCTACGGGTACAAAATTAATTTCTGCTTGCGGAAACATCAACAAGCCAGGAGTTTACGAAATCGACATGACCATTACGGTTGAAGAATTTATTTATTCTGATGAATATTGTGGTGGAATTCCAAACGGTAAAAAGTTGAAAGCTTGTATTCCTGGAGGAAGTTCGGTTCCTATTGTACCGGCAAACTTATTATTGAAAACGGTCAACGGTGAACCAAGATATATGAATTATGAATCTCTTGCTGATGGTGGTTTCGCTACCGGAACAATGATGGGTTCAGGAGGATTTATCGTTTTGGATGAAGACCAGTGTATCGTAGAACATACAATGACTTTAGCGAGATTTTATAATCACGAAAGTTGCGGACAATGTACTCCTTGCCGTGAAGGAACAGGTTGGATGTACAAAATTTTGAAAAAAATTGAGAAAGGAGAAGGAAAAATGGAAGACATCGATCTACTTTGGGATATCCAGAGAAAAATCGAAGGGAATACTATTTGTCCATTAGGTGATGCAGCAGCCTGGCCTGTTGCAGCGGCTATCCGTCATTTCAGAGATGAATTTGAATGGCACATTAAAAACCCTGAATTGTGTTTAACACAAAATTATGGTTTGGCAAATTATGCAGATCCTATTCCGGCTGCAGCAAGTAATTAATAAAGATTGAAATTTTGAAGAAGTTTATTGCTGCAGGTTTATTAATCTCAAATTTTGTTTTCGCACAAAATACTAAGATTGATACTTTAGAAGAAAGACATAATGACGAACCGCTTCTAACGTCTTGCGAAAAACCACAACCTCTAACTAAAAAAGGTCAGATGTTCGTTTTTTGGGGTTGGAACAGAGCAGGATTTAGTAATTCTGATATCAGATTTAAAGGAAATGGTTACGATTTTACATTAAATAATGTTGTAGCACATGACAGACCTTCAGATTTGAGTTGGGCATATATCGATCCGGGACAGATTTCTACTCCACAGTTTAATTTTAGACTAGGATATTTTATCAAAGATAATTTAGCCTTGGTGGTAGGAACAGATCACATGAAATATGTGATGGATCAGGAGCAGACTGTTGATTTTAAGGGAAATATTTCAGATCCGAAATATGCAGCAATGGTTAAGAATGGTCAAGTTGATCTAACAGATCAGGAATTCCTGACTTTTGAACATACAGACGGACTCAATTATGTAAATGCAGGTCTTGAGAAATATAAAAGTTTATTAAATAAAAAGAATTTTGATATTTCATGGGCTTATGGAGGTGGAGTCGGAGTTTTGTTTCCGAAGTCTAATGTAAAACTATTCGGAAACGAAAGAAGTGACAGGTTTCACGTAGCAGGATTTGGGTTGGATGCAAGAACCAATATCAATTTTGTTTTTTGGAATCGTATTATGGCAAGAGTTGAAGGAAAATTTGGTTACATCAATATGCCGGATATTAAAACAACTCTTAATAATAAACCTGATAAAGCCAGTCAGGATTTTGTATTCTACCAGATTAATTTTGGGATTGGGTATACATTTAATACAAGAAAATATAAATAAAGCATTTGCTTAAAATATAATTATGAGCGAAGAGGTTAAAAAATTCAAAATAACGATAGACGGACAAACTGCTGAAGTTTTGCCCGGGACTTCTATTTTGGAAGCTGCAAGACAAATCGGTGGAAAATCTGTTCCTCCAGCAATGTGTTACTACAGCAAATTGGAAACCAGCGGTGGAAGATGCAGAACATGTTTGGTAGAAGTTTCTAAAGGTTCAGAAGCAGATCCGCGTCCTATGCCAAAGTTGGTAGCAAGTTGCAGAACCAATGTGATGGACGGAATGGAAGTGAAAAACCTTTCTTCTGAAAAAGCTCAGGAAGGTAGAAAAGCCGTTACTGAATTCTTGTTGGTCAATCACCCTTTAGATTGTCCGGTTTGTGATCAGGCTGGAGAATGCCATCTTCAGGATTTGGGTTACGAGCACGGAAATCTTGAAACCAGAACTGAATTTGAAAGAAATACGTACGAAGCAGACGACTTAGGTCCACATATTAAATTGAATATGAACCGTTGTATCTTGTGTGCAAGATGCGTGTTGGCGGCAAATCAATTAACAGGTGAACGTGAGCACGGAATTCTTTTCAGAGGAGATCATGCTGAAATTTCTACGTATTTAAATAAAGCTTTAGATAATGATTTCATTGGAAACGTAATCGACGTTTGTCCGGTTGGAGCATTAACAGACAGAACAGCTCGTTTTACAAGCAGAGTTTGGTTTACAAAGCCAATGAACGCTACTTGTAAATGTGATAAATGTTCAGGAAAAGCTACAGTTTACATGAAAGGTGACGAGATTGTAAGAGTTACTGCAAGAAAAGATCAGTGGGGAGAAGTTGAAGAATTTATCTGTGATACTTGTCGTTTCGAAAGAAAAAATCTTAGCGACTGGAATATCGAAGGACCAAGACATATCGACAGACATTCTGTTATTTCATTGAATCATTACGAGAAGCCTAAAGACGAATTGAGAGTTTTAGACAATCCGATGGCTAAAGAAATCAGTGAAAAAGACGAAAAATAATTAATAAGATTTCAGATTTCAGACATTAGATAACAGACTTTTGTAATTCTAATTTCTGACATCTAATTTCTAACATCTATAAAAATAAAAATGGATTTAATTACATTTAAATTAATACTTGTACTTGCACTTTTCCTGCTTTCGTTAACGATCGCAGCCTACTCTACTTGGGCAGAAAGAAAAGTTGCAGCCATTATGCAGGACAGAATCGGACCAAACAGATCTGGACCTTTCGGTTTACTACAGCCTCTTGCAGATGGTGGTAAATTTTTCTTTAAAGAAGACTTTACTCCAGCCAATGCAGAAAAGTTTCTTTTCGTATTGGGGCCTGCGTTGGTAATGTTTATTTCACTAATTACCGGAGCAGTTATTCCTTGGGGAAAAACGTTAAACTTGGGTGGAGTTTCTTATGATCTACAAGTTGCTAACATTGATGTTGGTGTACTTTTCATCATCGGAATGGCTTCTATCGGAGTTTACGGAATTATGATCGGAGGTTGGGCTTCCAACAACAAGTATTCATTATTAGGTGCAATCCGTGCTTCTTCGCAGATGATCTCTTACGAATTGGCGATGGGTCTTGCATTACTTTCTATCATTATGATGACAGGAAGTTTAGATTTAAAAGTAATTACTGAAAACCAAACTGAAGGAAAACTTTGGGGAATTATCCCTATCGGTTCTGGAATGAACTGGAATATTTTCTATCAACCATTAGCATTCTTAATTTTCTTTGTGGCAGCTTTGGCAGAAACCAACCGTCACCCTTTCGATTTACCTGAATGTGAATCTGAATTGGTAACAGGGTATACTACCGAATATTCTTCAATGAAATTAGGTTTATACATGTTTGGTGAATATGTGAATATGTTTATTTCTAATGCTTTCATGGTAGTTCTTTTCTTCGGAGGATACAATTATCCGGGAATTGACTGGGTTACTGAAAACTGGGGAGAAAATGTAGCAGGTATTTTGAGTATCGTAGCATTTTTAACAAAAACGGTAATCGGAATTTTGATCTTTATGTGGATCAGATGGACGTTACCAAGATTCAGATACGATCAATTAATGCACTTAGGATGGAAAACTTTAATTCCATTGGCATTGGTAAACTTAATGATTACAGGAGCTGTGATTTTAGCTTTTGGAAATTAAAAAATTGAATATAAATGAAGATAACAGACAAGATTGGTCTAAAATCTAATGTCTAACATCTAATATCTATAAAAAAATGAAACTTACAAACAGATCAAAAGTTGTTTCAAATAAAGAAATGACCTTTTCTGAGAAAATCTACTTACCGGCGATTTTCAAAGGAATGGGGATTACTTTTAAGCATGCTGTGAGAACCGTTGTAAAACGTGCTCCCAATGTTTATTCTTATCCGGAAGTACAAAAGCCTAGAGCTGATATCTGGAGAGGTCAACATGTTTTGAAAAGAGATGAAGAAGGCAGAGAAAGATGTACAGCTTGTGGACTGTGTGCAGTAGCATGCCCTGCAGAAGCGATTACAATGACCGCTGCAGAAAGAACCAGAGAAGAGAAAGATCTTTACAGAGAAGAAAAATATGCATCGGTATATGAAATCAATATGCTAAGATGTATTTTCTGCGGTATGTGTGAAGAAGCTTGTCCGAAATCTGCAATTTATCTTACAGACAGATTGGTTGATGTTGAGACCAACAGAGGATCTTTCATTTATGGTAAAGATAAATTAGTTGAAAAAATAAATGAAAGGATTGATATCACAGAAAGACAATCCGAGAAACAAAAAAATGCGGTAAAATAATGGATCAGTTTTTATTTTTCTTGGTGGCGTTTTTAGCAGTGTCAAGTGCGGTTTACTTCGTGTTTGCAAAAAATCCTTTATATGCTATTTTGTCATTAATTGTTACAATGTTTTCTATTGCGGGTATGTATATTCTTCTGAATGCACAGTTCCTTGCAATCATCCAGATCATCGTTTACGCAGGTGCTATCATGGTACTTTTCCTTTATATCTTAATGATGCTTAACCTTAATAAGCAAGACGAAAGTAAGAAGAACAATACTTTAAAGTTTGTTGGAGTTTTTACAGCAGGTCTTCTTTTAATTGGGATTTTAGGGGTTTTCAGAGGAGTACAGGATAATCATGTAGTGGTTGAAAACGTAGATAAAGGTGTAGGTCTTACTAAGAATCTGGGAAGACTTTTATTTAATGAATATGTTTTGCCGTTTGAGCTTGCTTCCATCCTGATTTTGGCAGGTATTGTAGGTGCGGTACTAATCGGTAAAAAAGATTTATAAAATTATGGGAGAAGTAAATACATTTATGCAAAGCATCCCTCTGGAATATTTCATTACTCTTTGTTCAGTTTTGTTCTGTCTTGGAGTTTTGGGAGTATTGCTCAGAAAAAATGCGATTGTAATTTTAGGTTGTGTAGAGCTTATGCTAAATTCTGTAAACCTTTTATTGGCTGCATTTGCGGCATACAACGGGAACAGCGACGGACAGCTTTTGGTATTCTTCATCATGGTAGTTGCAGCAGCCGAAGTAGCGGTTGGTTTGGCAATTATTGCGATGTTATATAGAAACACCCGTTCTGTAGATGTAGGTATATTTAATAAATTAAAAGGATAAGAATGGAGAATTTAATATATGCAATAGTACTTTTACCACTTATAGGCTTTCTTATCAATGGACTTTTCGGAAAAAATCTTCCTAAGATTGTAGTCGGAAGTTTGGCAACAGCTGCAGTTTTTGCATCTTTTTGTATTGCGGTAAGCTTATTTTTAAATTTTGACTCTGAAAGTCCTGCGGTTGTTGTAAAAGCATTCGAATGGTTCAGAGTAAACGGAATTCAAATCAACTTTGGTTTCCAGATTGATCAGCTTTCATTAATGATGGTGATGATCATTACAGGAATCGGATCTTTAATTCATTTGTATTCTATCGGATACATGAGTCACGATAAAGGTTTCTATAAGTTTTTCACTTATTTAAATCTTTTCATCTTCTCGATGCTACTTTTGGTAATGGGAAGCAATTATATGATTTTATTCATCGGTTGGGAAGGTGTAGGTCTTTGTTCTTATCTATTGATCGGATTCTGGTACACCAACGAAGAATACGGTAAAGCAGCAAGAAAGGCTTTCATCATGAACAGAATCGGTGACCTTGGTTTACTAATCGGTATTTTCATGATCGCGTCTCAGACTAACTCTGTAGATTATATTTCAGTAGCACAAAATGCTTCTAAATTTGAATTAGACGGAACCATCATCATCTTTATCACAGCCAGTTTATTTATCGGTGCTGTTGGTAAATCTGCTCAGGTTCCTTTATATACTTGGTTACCCGATGCGATGGCAGGTCCAACTCCTGTTTCAGCATTGATTCACGCAGCAACGATGGTTACTGCAGGTATTTATTTGGTAGTAAGATCAAACTTCTTATTCACTTTAGCTCCAACCGTTCAGGGCGGAATTTTATTAATCGGATTCTTAACTGCAGCTTTGGCTGGTTTCTACGCACTGCGTCAGAACGATATCAAAAAAGTATTGGCATATTCTACAGTTTCACAACTTGGTTTTATGTTCATCGCTTTAGGTTTGGGAGCTTATTCTACAGCAATGTTCCACGTAATGACACATGCTTTCTTCAAAGCTTTATTATTCTTGGGAGCTGGTTCTGTAATCCACGCAATGAGCAACGAGCAGGATATGCGTTTTATGGGCGGACTAAAAAAAGTAATCCCAATCACGCACATTACTTTCCTGATCGGAACATTGGCGATTTCAGGTTTCCCTTTACTTTCAGGGATGATTTCTAAAGACGAAATTTTGGTTGCAGCTTTTGCTAAAAACCCTGTTTACTGGGTAATGTTATTTATTTTAGCAGCAACAACCGCAGCATATATGTTCAGACTGTATTATCTTACTTTCCACGGAGGGTTCAGAGGTACGGAAGAACAAAAACACCATTTACACGAAAGTCCGATGAACATGACGTTACCGTTAATCGTTTTGGCAATTCTTTCAGTAATCGGAGGTTTTATTAATTTACCACATTTTATCGGTCACGGTCATTATGCCAAATTAATGGAATGGCTGAAACCGGTATTAACCCCGGAAAGCTTTAAGCAAATGGAAATGACTCTTTCGGGAGTTGATTTCAATACAGAAATGATTCTTTTGGGAGCAACCATCTTAATGTTCTTTACAGTTTGGTTCATTGTGAAAAACATGTATGTGAATAAGAAGAAAATGGCTCTTGCCGAAGAAGAATATACAGGATGGGAAAAACTTTCTGCTAAAAAGTTATATGTTGATGAACTTTACAATGCATTAATTGTAAAAACTTTCGAAGGACTTGGACGTGGCGGAAAAATGTTTGACAAAGGCGTTTTAGACCGTTTTGTAGACTACATAGGTGAAGGTGCTGAAGACAGCGGAAAATCTATGAAGCGTATTCAAAACGGAAATGTTGAGAACTATGTTCTTATCATGACTTTGGCTGTGGGAATTATACTGATTGTTAACTTTATATTACAATAATGTCTTATTTACTATTAACATTATTACTTTTACCTCTTGTAGGTTCGGGATTAACCTTTGCATGGAAGAACGCTTCCAGCAAATATTTGGCGCTGGGAATTGCTTTGATTCAGATGTTGCTTACATTTTATATCCTTTCGGATTTCAATTTTGAACCGACGGTTGATAGTGTTTTGCAATACGAGATCAATTATCCTTGGTCGCAGTTTATAAAAAGTAACCTTCATTTCGGAATTGATGGGATGAGTTTGCTTCTTTTATTGCTGACCAATATTCTTTCGCCACTAATTATTTTATCATCATTTAACGAAAACGTAAGCTACAAAAACTCGTTTTACGGACTTATTTTGCTGATGCAGTTTGGTCTTGTAGGAGTGTTTACAGCTTTAGACGGTTTGTTATTCTATATTTTCTGGGAAGTAACGCTTATTCCAATCTGGTTTATTGCTGCACTTTGGGGACAGGAAAACAAAAGAATGGAATTCACTACAAAATTCTTTGTGTATACATTCGTAGGATCTTTGTTTATGTTGGCTGGTTTAATCTATGTTTACACCCATTCAGCATCTTTCGCTCTTACAGATTTGTATAATGCAGATTTGGGTGAAACGCAGCAGATTGTTGTATTCTGGTTTATTTTCTTTGCTTTTGCAGTGAAACTCCCGGTTTTCCCTTTCCATACTTGGCAACCCGATACGTATACCTACTCTCCTACTCAGGGATCGATGCTTTTATCAGGGATTATGCTGAAAATGGCGATCTACGGAGTAATCAGATATTTACTACCAATTACACCAAGTGCTATTTTGGGAATTTCAGGACAGATTGTAATCATCCTGGCAATTATCGGAATCGTACACGGAGCTTTAATTGCAATTATCCAAACGGACATGAAGAGAATTATTGCATATTCTTCTTTCTCACACGTTGGATTGATGGTTGCAGGTATTTTCTCTTCTGCGGTTCTTACTTTAAAAGGAACTTTAACAATTGAAGGAGCTGAAGGAGCTTTAGTTCAGACTTTCGCTCACGGTATCAACGTTGCAGGTTTGTTCTATTGCGCAGATATTTTATACAAAAGATTCAAAACAAGAGACATCAGACAGATGGGAGGTTTGGCAAAAGTAGCACCTAAGTTTGCGGTACTGTTCTTACTGATCATTTTAGGTTCAATGGGAGTTCCGTTGACAAATGGTTTCATTGGTGAATTTATCCTGATTAAATCTATCTTTGATTTTAATGTACTGGCTTCAATTATTGCTGGTTTAACGATCATTCTTTGTGCGGTTTATCTATTGAGATTTTACGGTAAAGCAATGTTTGGTGAAGGTAATGTTGCGGTTTTGAGCACAGCAAAAGATTTATCGGCAGTAGAATTTTCAGTATTGGCAAGTATTGCAGTATTTGTAATTCTGTTAGGAATTTTCCCTCAGCCGATTATCGATATGGTGGGAAGTTCATTAGAGTTTGTGTATACGTCGATGATCAATTAGGATTAAAGATTTAAATAAAAAATTAAAAGAATTAAGAGATAGGAAGTAAAAAGGTAAAAGTAAAAAGAGCCAAGAGTAAGAAAACCTTGAGCCTTAAACTTTAAGCCTGGAATTTCAAATCTCAAATCTCAAAAATAAATTATGAGTGTTTTAATTATTGTTTTCCTGACAGCAGTTGCTGCATTATTCTCGGGAGTTTTTGAAAAGGGAAAATTCGCAAGATACATTGGAATTTTTGGGTTGATCGTTGCATTGTATGTAAGCTTTTTACCTGAAGCTTCTTTCTTCGAAAAATACAGACTGATGTATGAGTACGGAGCAAATACGGCTTTGTTTACAAAAATTTCTATTGTAACTACTTTGCTTTTATTCTTTCTGGGAGGTTTTGCATTCAGCAATCACAGAAACCATCAGTCAGAATTGTATGCATTGATGCTTTTTGCATTGTGTGGCGGTTTTGTACTTTTCGGATACCAGAATTTGGTGACTTTGTTCTTAGGAGTTGAGATTTTGTCTATTCCGTTGTACGTAATGGCAGGAGCAAACAAAACAGACCTTAGATCAAACGAAGCTTCATTAAAATACTTCCTGATGGGAGCATTTGCAACAGGTTTCTTATTATTAGGAATCGCATTTATCTATGGAAGCACAGGAACATTTGATTTATACAGAATTCACGATTTCAGCACTGTAAATCCAACCAATGGAATGTTTATTCTTGGAGTTGTATTAATGCTTTGTGCGATGGCATTTAAAGTAGCTTTAGCACCTTTCCACATGTGGAGTCCAGATGTTTATCAAGGTTCACCATCATTGATTACCGCTTTCATGGCAAGTGTAGTAAAAATCTCAGGATTTTACGCATTATTCAGATTAATGACGATTGGATTCTCTGGTGTTACTCACGAATGGATCAATATTTTAGGTGTATTCTTAATTATTACTTTATTATTGGCAAACGCAATGGGTCTTGCTCAGACGAATGCTAAAAGAATGTTGGCCTACTCATCAGTTTCGCATGCAGGATATATCGGTTTGGTATTCTTCGGAATGAATGCTCTTTCTACTTATACATTGGCGTTTTATTTATTCGCTTACTCATTGTCTACAGTTGGAGTATTTATGTGCTTAATCTGGGTTGAAAAACTGAAAAGAGAAACTTCTTACGGCGCATTTAAAGGTTTGGCTAAATCTGAACCATTATTGGCAACCGTTGCAACCATCTCTTTACTTTCAATGGCGGGGATTCCTTTAACGGCTGGTTTCATGGGTAAGTTCTCTTTATTTGCTCAAGCATTAAGCAAAGATAACAATGCGTTCTTAGTTATTGTAGCAGTGTTAGGTTCAGCAGTATCAATCGCCTATTATTTAAGACTGATTATCGCAATGTTCTTCTTTAAGGAAACAACCTTTAAAACTTCAGAAAGAGTTACGGTAACTTACAATATTGTAGCAGTATTTATTATTGCGTCGATTATCGCACTAGGTGTTTTCCCAGACCTGTTTGCAAAGCAATTCGGATTATAATCTGAATCAACATATTTAAAATTTAAACCTTTCAATTTTTTGAAAGGTTTTTTTATTAGGAAAATAAAACATCCAATATTTAACGTCAAGTTTTGTCGTAATACTGATTTATTTTTGTTAGAATAACACATTTATCAATTTGTATCAAACAGTTGTGATATTTGTTAAGAAATGTTAAATTTGCAAAAAAATAATAATTAAAAACGCAAATCATGAAAAAGCTCTAAATGAGTGCATTACTACTATGTACTACCGCTGTATCGTATGCTCAGGATGTGGTATGGCAAAAGGATATTAAATCCTCTACTCAGGATTTTCTTTCACAAGCCACCACAACAGTAGATCAGCAATATCTTATTACAGGAAGCTCGATTCAATCGAAAAAACTCACTTCCGAAAACAAACAGAACAACGGTTACGATTTCCATTTAGTCAAACTCAATCAGCAAGGCGAAGAAGTCTGGGAAAAGTATTTCTCAGGACAAAATCATGACTTTTTATCGGCAACGGTTGCAACCCAGGAAGGAGGATTTCTTTTGGCGGGAACATCGCATTCAGGAAAAGGTTTAGACAAAAAAGATGCTTCTAAGGGAGGCTCAGACATCTGGCTGATCAGAATTAATGAATTCGGAGATGAACTGTGGCAAAAAACATTGGGAACATCGCAGGATGAAGAAGCAAGATCTGTGATTCAGACTGCTGATTTAGGTTTTATGGTAGCAGGGAATATTCAGAATGCAGCCAACGGATTTGGCTCAAAAGATGTGACGGTAACTAGACTTGATAAAAACGGAAAAGTACTTTCAGAAATAATTGTAGGCGGAAGAGGATTGGATGAAGTGGAAAAGATGATTCCTACACCTGATGGAGGAGCTTTACTAGGAGTTTATTCCAGAAGTTCCGAGTTTCGGGTTTCGAGTTCCGAGTCGCATGGTTCGGGTTCCGGTAACGAAAACTCGAATATCGCATCACGGAACTCCAAATCCAGCCCCAATTTCGGAGAAGGCGATTACTGGGTAATAAAGCTTAGTAAAGACAACAAAATAGAATGGGAAAAGAATTTCGGAGGTAAAGGTGATGACCATTTGAGAACAATGGCTTTTACTTCATCGGGATATATCATTGGAGGGGAATCTAGATCTGAGAAATCAGGAAACAAAACCATTGGAATTGAAGAAGGAACCGATGTCTGGCTGATCTCTTTAAACACGAAAGGTGATGAACAATGGCAGAAATCCTACAATTTTAAAAACCGTGACATTCTGATGGGAATGAATGTAATTAATACAGGAGATGGAAAAAACTCAAAAGGAGTTTTACTGGGCGGTTACACTCAGGCAGAAGGAAGAATAGAAGCTGATGACGAAACATTCTGGATGATGTATATCGACAATGATGGAAACGAACAATGGAGAAAACATGTAAAAGGTGAATCGAGAAAGAAAGAGGAAAGACTTTCTGACCTGAAAATGAATAAAGACGGTTCAATTATTTTGGCAGGAACAAGTGCTGAAGAACTCGGAAAAGAGAACTGGAAGATTGTAAAATTGGGAGATCAACAGATTGATCAACTGATCGAAAAACAGAATATTAAGATCTATCCTAATCCGGTTTCAGATTATGCTTATGTTGAAATAGGATTTGATTTTAAAGAAGCTGATATTGTTCTTTATGATATGGGCGGAAGACAGCTTCAGAGTCTGAAAACTAAGAATAAGGTGACGAAGATCAATACACAGAATCTCATTCAGGGAGCTTATCTGATTGTGATAAAAACCGACACTGAGAAAACAGCGAATGCTAAATTGATTAAAAAATAAAACACATGAATCATATGAAAAAATTAAACTGTATTCTATTGCTCCTGCTGACTCTTAGTTCAGAAACCTTTTTTTCACAAGGTACAGACGGGAATTATGTATCAGCACCGTCTGCAGCAGCAGTAGCCAATTTTATAGATGCTCCAGTCTCTTTATCTACAGGGATTCCGGATATCAGTGTACCTTTCTTTTCTTTACCTTCCAAAAACCCTGAAATAAGTCTGAATATAGGCATTTCTTACCATCCTAATAATTCCGGTAAGCATCAAAGGGCTTCAGATGTAGGTTCCGGATGGTCTCTGTTTGGCTCTACATGTCTCATCTACAGAGACGTAAATCCCGGCAACGGGCAGCCATCAGACGCTTATTATTACAACTTTTTAGGTAAAAATGGAAAATTTCTTTTAAAAACGGATGATTTAGGACAGAAATACGTTCTCCCTTTAGCACAAACAAAACTCAAAATTTCCTATAATCAATCAAATAATAGCTTTCAGGTTATTGATGAGCTGGGAAACATCTTTTTTTTCGACGTAAAAGACAAAGCTTATTATCGGAACAGCAATCCTACTGAATATACTTCATCCTATTATCTGTCTAAGGTAAAAGATGTTCTTCAAAACGATCTTTTACTATTCAGTTACCGTGAAGAAAGGTATACAATACCGGGTGGAAGTTTAAAAAAAGTAAATAGTTTTAAACTTATCAAGGTTACTTCTCCGGATATCGGATCTTTAGATTTCGGTTATAATTTTGATACTGCCCTTTTCAATAAAATATCAGATCCTTTTCAGCTGCAGAGTGTGGAACTGAAAAACAAAGCCGGTAAAGTCATTCAGAAATACACCCTGCAAAGCGATATCGGAGGGTATATTTATCATGATCCCAATATCTCTTCATGCGGACCAGACAGTTCTGACAGCGGGCTTTACGATAAAAGAACGCTCCGTTCGGTAAGAAAATACGGAAATGCTGCCGATTTTGAGCAAACCACTTTTGAGTATAAAACAACTCCGTTTGATGAAAATTACTGGACTTATTTGAAATGTCAGTGCATGTCTAATGAGCCAGAAAATCCTAAATACTGGGGAATAGGTTTATTAAGCTCCATTCAATATCCTACAGGGGGAAAAACAAGATATGAATTTGAACCCAATGCCTATTTTGCCAAAAAGTCCAATGTTTATGATCCTTTTGGAGATGATTTTTCTACTTCTTATGTCCCACCTTACGGTTTAGATCGTGATGCACAGATTTTGGAAGACGTAGGAACTTTCAGCTTCGACAGCCATAACGGGAATAACGGGACTTTTCAGATTAGTGCTAATCCTGATGATGCACAGGGAAAAAGCTATCTGATGTTCTGTGTAAATGTTGATGTTTATTACACAGACGGCCCTGTATGGGATCCAGGAACAACTCCTGTGGTTGATGTAAAACTTATCCCGGGAGGATATGACAATTCAGGGCATGAGATATTCATGCCCGGCTCCAATGCTTACCAGATACAAGGAACAGGCGGAGCAGGAACTGTAAATGTGAAAAGAATCCGTTATAAATCTCTTCCACTTCCCAACTATACTACCGGAAACGGAGTGAGGATCAAAAAAATAGAATTCCTTGCCAATGGGTCTGTTGTAGATTCTGAAACACGCCATTACTCTTATCAGAAATTTAATGACAATACATTAACCAGCGGAATTTACCATCGACTGGATGATAACGGGCCTGTTGTTTACCGAAATGTAAAAGAAACGGTGGGACAAAATAAGGGATATGTAAAATATTATTTTAAAACCCTGGAAGACAGCCCCGACAACCTTGATGCCAACGGAAATTTTACCTCAACCAATTTACTGCATTACAATATACTCAGAAATGGGCTTCTGGATAAAAAAGAAGTTCTGGATGCTGCCAACAGTATGGTAGCGAAAGAAGAAAATACCTTTGAATTTACGCCGACAGGAGATTTTTATAAATTAGAAGAGTTCTCAAACGGACATTTGATAAAAAGCTCGGTAATTACCAAGCAGACCAATATATCAACCTCTTTTGCCGGCTCTGATGCTATCTCTGCAACAACGGAGTCTGTACGCCGTCCTTTGGATCTGAATATAACCAGTAAAAAGAATATTACCGCAGAAGGCGATGTTGTTGAAGAAAGCTACAGCTATACCCGCGACGCTTCTCTCAGATTATGGGCTGCAGGAATTAAAGACCGACTCATCGCCACCGAAACAAAGAAAAACGGAGTGATCGTTTCCAAAAATCAGACCCTGTATGATAATACCGCTCATTACTACCCTACTTCTCAGTTGGGCTATCTGCCGGATGACTTGAGCCAGTCTGTAAAAAATGCTATTTATGATATCTATGATGAGAAAGGAAATGTCGTACAATTCAGAACATTTCCGGATGCTGCAGACGCTGCAGGATTTCCGGTAACGATGATCTGGGGATATTACAAGACGATGCCCATTGCTAAAATAGAAGGTGCAAAGCTTTCTGATATACCGGCTTATCTTATCGATGCTATTGTTAACGCATCGAATGCAGACGCAGATGCCTTGCCTGCAACTGAAGCAGCAAAAGAGAATGATCTGATCAATGCCCTGAATACATTCAGGAATGATGCTGCTTTAAAGAACTTCATCATCACTGCCTATACCCATGACCCGCTTGTAGGAACAACCACCATGATTTCCCAGGGAGGAATGACCGAAAAATACAGATATGATTCTTTCAACAGGCTGGAGAAAGTAATCGATACAAACGGGGTAACGGTAAAAGAATACAAATACAACTATAAAAACTAATGATGAAAAAATATAAAAACCTATTTCGCAATGAAAAGCTGAAAAAGAAAATTTTATTTTCGGTTTTTACTTTCAGCTTTTCGGCATTGGCAATTGCACAGACTGCCAATGAAAACTATACCTATACCAAAATCTACCTTTCTGCTGACGGAAGCAAAAAAGCAGAATCTGTACAGTATTTTGATGATCTGGGAAGACCCAAGCAAACCGTACAGGTAAAAGCCACTCCTTTGGGGCAGGATCTTGTAGTTCCTGTGGTGTATGATCCGTTGGGAAGGCAGACCAAAAGCTTGCTCCCCGTTCCGATGCCGACAGCCAACCTTGACATACAGAACGCTTCTGAAAACTCAGTAAACACCTATTACGGAGTGGCAAATGCCTATTCTCAGCAAAAACTGGAAGCTTCTCCCCTCGCAAGACCTCTGGAGGTGGCACATCCCGGAACAGAATGGGCGATGGCATCGGGACACACTCAAAAAATTGAATATGCACTCAATAAAAATGCAGATCAGGTAAAAAAATATACCGTTACCAATTTGTGGCAGAATGCCACTGCGGTTTCTTCGCTTCCTGCCGTTTCTTTTTACAACGAAAAAGTGTTGACTAAAAATACAGCAACCGACGAAGACGGTAACAAAACCATTGAGTTTAAAAACGGGCTTGGCCAAACTGTTTTGGTAAGAAAGGTAATTACTGCAACCGAAAATGCAGATACCTATTATATTTATAACAATTACGGTCATCTGGTCTATGTGATCTCTCCAAAAGCAGTACAACTGATCTCTACAGGTGGAAATATGGTAACTCAGCAAATTCTTGACGACCTGTGCTACCAGTATAAATCTGATAACAAAGGCAGGCTCGTAGAGAAGAAACTTCCCGGGAAAGGATGGGAATTTATGGTCTACGACAGGCAGAACAGACTGGTGCTTTCACAGGATGCAGCACTAAGAACCGCAGCCAATAGCTTTAATGCAGAAGGCTGGATGTTTACCAAATACGACCAGTTCGGAAGAACGGTTTATACAGGTTTCTTTGCCAACACAGGAAGCAGAACGGCGATGCAGACCGCTCTCAACAATATGACCGCCAACTCAGGAAACAATGAGGAAAGAAGCACCACTCCTGTTACTCAAAACGGAATGGATATTTACTACACCAAAAATGCTTTCCCTACAGAAAGCATGACCATTATGAGTATAAGCTACTACGATACCTACCCTTCCTATCCTTTTAACCCTGCATTTCCAACAGCTATTTTCGGGAAATCTGTACTCACCGATCAGGCTTCTGCCAATGTAAGTACCCGTACTTTACCGGTAATGACTTTGGTGAAAAATATTGAAGATCATGGCTGGACAAAAAGTTATGTATATTATGATAACCAAGCAAGAGCCATCGGAAGCCATTCTATCAATCATCTTGGCGGATATACCCGTACTGAATCTGACCTTGATTTTGCCGGAGTGCCGCTTCAGGTGAAAAGCTATCATAAAAGACTGAACTCTGATGCAGAAAAGATCATCTCCGAAACCTTTACCTATGATCATCAGAACAGGCTGTTGACACACAAGCATAAAATAGACAATAATACGGAAGAAATCCTTGCTCAGAATGACTATAATGAGCTTTCCCAACTGAGAAGCAAGAAAGTGGGTGGTACCGTTGTAGGCAGCGGTCTTCAGACAGTAGATTATCTGTACAACATCCGTGGATGGATGACCCAGATCAACAACCCGAATAATTTAAACGGTGGTGATTTGTTTGGATACGAGGTTAAATACACTAATCCAGAAAACACCAATGTTTCAACAGGAAGATTCAATGGTAATATAGCCGAAGTAGACTGGAAAACATCACTTGACGGAGTACACAGAAAATATTCTTATCAGTATGACGGTTTAAACAGGCTTTCTTACGGGCGCTATTCTGAACCTTTCGGAACAGTACCGCAGGAAGATCATTTCGGAGAATCTTTGGAGTATGACCTTAACGGAAACATTACCCATCTGTATAGAAATGCAAAAAATACAACCACCGGTACTGCCATGCAGATTGATAATCTGAGTTATAGCTATTCCGGAAACAGGCTTACTTCTGTAACAGATCAATCTACAAATTATCAGGGGTATCCCGATATTTCAGGAAATACAATATCATATGACCTTAACGGAAATATGAAGAACCAGATCGATAAAGGAATTTTAAATATCGATTATAATTTTCTGAACCTTCCCAAAGAAATAAAGCTTAACCAATCTTATATCATCAGAAATCCTGCGACAGGAGAAGATGAAGAGAGAAATGTAAGAACTGCCTATACCTACCGTGCAGACGGTACAAAACTTAGAAAAAAACATACCGTATACTACAATAAAGGAGGGACAGAAAGAACTTCTATCACCGATTATCTGGATGGTTTCCAGTATACAATCAATTATCTGGGAGCGATGTCATTAGATTTTGTTCCTACTTCCGAAGGATATTATAATTTTAAAAATAATAAGTATATTTACCACTACACAGATCACCTGGGTAATATAAGGCTAAGCTATTTTAATGGCAGCGGCGGCGCAGAAGTTCTTGAAGAAAACAACTACTATCCTTTTGGGTTAAAACATGAAGGGTACAATGCTTTAGCAGGAAATACGAACTACAACTACCAATACAACGGAAAGGAACTGCAGAATGAAACAGGGATGTATGACTATGGTGCAAGGTTCTATATGCCGGACTTGGGAAGATGGGGAGTTATAGATCCTTTAGCGGAAAAATCGAGAAGGTTTACCCCTTATCATTACGGAAACAATAATCCTATACGATTTATTGACCCCGATGGAAGACTTACTATGGATAACCTTAGTACTTACAGCAGAGGAAGTGCAGTAGCAGATTTTAATCGAAGAAATGGGTTTGGTGAACAAGATATGCCTTTGTATTACAGTGATGATGCAGGAATGATGATTAGAAGTAATGCACTAGGAGATGAAGGTCAAGGTGGCGGAGGAAATACCTCTGGCGGAATGACTTTAACGGATCCTAAAGCAATTGCTGTTTTACAACAATATTTTGCAAATCCAGATAATTCTGTTAGTAGTTTCTTTAATTTAATAAAACAAATAACTTCATTTAAAACTCAGTTAGAAAAGGCAGATATCAAACCTGATGGTAAATTCAAATTTACTCAATCAAACATCGATAAAATAATAACTAATGTAGAGGAAATAGAGTATGTCTTTCATGATGTTTACAAATCTATAGAAGGATATTCAACTTCTAAAGAATTAATCGACCATAACGGAATTCCCGCATCTGCAGCAACAGTAATGGGTGAGAATGGTAAATTTACAATTCATTTTGCGACTAAATATATTAAAACAAATTTGGATTTTGCTTTTGGAATATTTCATGAGTTTGGGCATGTTCTTAATGAAAAAGGAATGTCTTTTTCCGAATGGTCAAAATATGTCAACTCTCCTGCCGTTTTTAAAGAAGAAATAAGTGTTTGGAAAAATTTTAATTATCCAGCAGGTGATCCTAATGCAACCAAGGCTATAAAATTTTATGAAAATTTATTAAATAATAGAAAATGAAAATAAGAAATTTATTTAGCTTAACATTTTTAATGATACAAATTATTGTTCACTCACAAAGTTTAGATGTCAAAATTTTAAATACTAAAATTTATCCAAAAAAAAATATTAAAATAAAAATAAAGATTAGTAACAATTCAGACAAAGTATTTAAATACAACAAAGCAATTGAAATTGATGACATAAAAAAAAATAATAATGAGTCGATTAATGTTTTTGCACTTTATGATGGCGACCAATGGGTTAATATTCCTAAAATGCAGTATGGTAAATACCATATTCAGCAAAATGCTAATATTAAAATTTTACCTCATTCAAATAAAACATTTACAATAAATTTAAAGAACGATCTTTCTATAGAAAGGTATAGAGGTTTTCTTTTGAATATGAATATTTTAAATTTTAAAATTTTAACTTATCTTTTAAAACTTAATTTTATAAATAATCAAAATGAGTTTGAAAATTATGAATTATCTGATAAAATTGATATGAGTAATTGGAAAAGCTAAGAGTATGAGGTCATTTACAGTGGGGGGTAGCTGGTGGTGGAAGTATATATAATCTATTTAATGGTGATGGTGTTGGTTTTGATGGGATATATGCCCAGCAATTATTTAACTATTTTTTAGAAAATCTTACAGTCAGTGGTGAGTTTAACATTAAAGGCTTTCATTTTGTGATGGAAGATCTTACTCCTACTATTTATAAATTTACATTAACAGCATTTCAAATGGGAAAACCTTCAATCTTACATTATGATGGTGATAAAGAAAGAGTTTCAGCAAGGAGAAAACAAAATGTTACCGCAATGAAAACCGTTTCTGGTTATCAAAGAGACGAATATCCATATGCTTCCACTTTTGAAGGAAGTGATGCTATGGTTACTTATGTTCCTTCTAGGGAAAATAGTATTCAAGGAGGAACGCTAGGTGCAATGTATAGAGCTGCAGGATTAAAAACAGGAGATGCCTTCATGGTGTTACCAGTACCGCATGGAAATACTAAGGAAAAAGTTAAGCAGGATGCAATGGAACGTATGACTCCAGAACCCATAAAAAGTTTTAATTTCTCTCGCCCAGCTGTCCCTTACAAAGCTTGGCCAGTGTTAATGGGTGCAGCTGTTGTAGTTGGTCTCGTTATTTATTCACGTTTTGTACCAGTTGTACCCTAAATTTAATAATTATGAAAAATTTATTTTTAATATCTGTAATAAGTGTATTGTTTTCATGTTCAATCAATAAAAATAAAACAATGGAAAAAAAATATTTTAAATTTTCTACACAATATAATCAGTTTTATGTAGAGGATGTAAATGGCAAAAAGAAAAATACAGATTCTTCTAATTTTTGGAATGAAAAAGCTTTTGACGAAAGATTAGCTTTGGAAAATGGTGTTTTAGGCATAGGAACGCAAAGCTATGGAAATATAAAAGGTGATATAGAAATTTTAGAAAAACCTAATTCAGATATAAATTATAGTAATTACGATCATATTGTAGAAGGGGGGCTTATTATAAGTTCTGGAAAGCTAGCAATACTTGACTGTCCCAATAATGAGGTAGAATTATCATTAGACATTAAACCTGGTAAGTATAAAGTTCGTGTATACTCTTCTAATTTGGAAACTGTAAAAGAAACTGACTTAGTAAATAGTACGGATAATGATTATTATCATATAGAAATATGGCCAAGTGAAAATATGGAGCAAAAAGTTTTGAAACATTATGTGAAGGAACGCTAAAGGTAATGTATCAGAAGTGTTGGTTTCCTTTATTGGAGTTAATATCTTTTTTAGGACAAAAACTTTATACTTTTTATACTCTTAAATTGAGGTAATATTTGAAAAAATTAGGGTATTGGAAATTTCAATATCCTAATTTTATAAAACAAGTTTCATAAAGAAACAGCGCAGAAGTTCTTGAAGAAAACAACTACTATCCTTTCGGGTTGAAGCATGAAGGTTACAATGCTTTAGCAGGAAATCCTAGCTATCAATACAAGTACAATGGTAAGGAGTTACAAGAAACCGGAATGTATGACTATGGTGCAAGATTTTATATGCCGGATATTGGAAGATGGGGCGTGATAGACCCGCTTGCGGAAGTTTACAGAAGACATTCAACCTACAATTATGCTGTAAATAATCCTATAAGATTTATAGATCCTGACGGGAGATCAGTGCAAACTTTCAGCGGACAAGATGCACAAAACGCTTATTGGCAGTTTTATTTTAGTGGCTCTGTGTCAAAAGTAACAGGAAAAAATAGTTTTGGTTCATTTGGTGATGGTTCAATGTTCTATAATGATGAAGGTGGTGTGATGATTATGAATACTGCTCTTGGAAATGATGGTGAAGGTGGAGGCACAGATTGTCCTAATTGTATGTTAACTAAACAAAATGGTAGAGAAATGGTCGCATCTGCAAGATTAATGGGTTATGATTTTGCTGCTGACAACATGGAATATTTTTTAAATGGAAAAGGTGGAACTCAGAAAGATAAAATTATTTCATCGAAGTTTCTTAAAAGTAATTCCAGCGTAAGACGTGGTACAGCATTAAACATAACAAAAATATTTAATAAGAAAATTGAAAAGCAATTAAATAGTATGAAACTGGGTGAGACAATTACTTTAGAAGGTATATGGACTGATTCATATTATGCGAGTGCAAATGAAGTAGACTTATTATATGGAAGTGGTGGTTATAAAATTATAACAAATATATCTTTACAAATCACAAGAGGTAAAGTTTTGGGTTTTAACGGCTATACTTTTAAAGGTAATATAGGAGTTAGCTATTCTGATGATTACAATTGGGATCCGGGAAAAGGAGATTATGTTCCAGGATTTGGATATACTGATGATAATAATTTTAGAGATTTGAAAGAACATGGCCAAGCCGCAGATTTTCATATGAGATCAAATTGGAATATTCCAATTTCAGATTGGGGATATCTTACTGGTAGTGTTAGAGCAGGTTTAATTAATACAATAATGCAAACAAGATAAATTTATTATGAAAAAAATTACTTATTATATAATTGTAGGTTTTATTTTATTTTCTTGCGCTAAAGAAAAAGTTATTGAAAATAATTATAAACTTAATACTCCAAATTACATACTAAGCTTATCTCTGAAAAAGAATCATCAATTCTTAAGAGAATATAAAAGATTTTTAAAAATAATTTCTCCTATCAATTCTGAGGTTATTTCAATTGAACTTCAATCTGATATTGGTACTGGAGCCAATAGTTATTTATATGAAGACGCTAAGAGTTTTATATTGGTTGATTGTAATGGCAATTGGTATTCAATTAATAAAAAAAACGGGAGTATTATTTTAATAGGAAATTTTTGGAAAAAAAAAATTCCATATAATTATTTGGGAACATTTTTACTTGAAAAAAATGATCACAAAATTAAGTTTAAAAAACAAAAAAATATTGCATTAGAAGATATATATGTATATGGTGGTGGATAAATAATATATCAAAAGTATTGGTTTTCTAAAAAGAACTACATATCACACGTATATATGGCAAATATCATTAAAAAAATAATTTATGAATATTTTAAAGTTAACTCCATTATTTTTATTTTCAATTGTTTGTTTTTTGTTTGCAATAATTTCATTGTTTTACCTTGATGAATATATTTTACAAATTATTGGGCTAGTATTCTTTTTCATTTTTTCTTTAATAAGTCTTACTATTAATATAATCTTAAAATTTATAATAAAAGATTCTAAGAAGTTAATATACATGGAAAGTTTTATAGCATGCATACTAATAGGAGGTTTATTCTATTTAATAAAATCTAATTTTTTTTAAATATGGCAAAAATTCCGGGTAATGTATCACAGTTAATGATGAAAATTTTTAAAAAACTAAGTCACTGATTTTCAAAATTAATTAAAAATAAACATTTAAAAACGAGAGTAGGGAATATCTACTCTCGTTTATTTTTGAAGAAAAAAACTATTCAAAAATCAGTATATTTACCATTACAGCGACCATTTTGGGAAATCCATAATGGAAGCAGCATAGAAGTTCTTGAGGAAAACAACTACTATCCTTTTGGGTTAAAACATGAAGGGTACAATGCTTTAGCAGGAAATACGAACTACAACTATAAGTACAACGGCAAAGAATTGCAAGAGACAGGCATGTATGATTATGGTGCAAGATTCTATATGCCCGATATTGGAAGATGGGGTGTAGTAGATCCGTTGGCAGAAGCTTCAAGAAGATTTACGCCTTATCATTACGGGAATAATAACCCGATAAGATTTATAGATCCTGATGGAAGACTTACTATGGATAACCTTGGTACGTATAACAGAGGAAGTGCAGTGGCAGATTTTAATCGAAGAAATGGGTTTGGTGATGATCATTTACCAATGCTTTACAGTGATGATGCTGGGATGATGATAGTAAATGAAGCTCTTGGAGATAATGGTCAAGGTGGTGGAAGTGGAGATCCAAAACCTTCATTTTGGCAGCGTGCTGGGAATTTCTTTCGCAATCTTTTTAGAGGAAAAAGTAAACAAGCTGATGTTTTACCAATTACAGGAGCTGCAGCTAGACCTATACAAGTCGGGCAACTTGAAAAAGTGGGAAGGGTTTTGACGATAGAACAAGTTACTGCCGCTCTTGCAACTATAATGGGAAAAAGTGTTTGGGCATTACCTTTAATGTTAAATGGAGATAGTGCAGGAGCCCCGGCTTATGATGTACCGCTTACAGGAGCAACAGATGTACCTGCTGATGAACCTCTTGGGGTTTTACTTTACAGAGGAATAGCAGCACCTAAAAATGCTCTTCAATTAGAAATGTATTCTCAAGGTTTAGTGGGAACAGCTATACCAAATGGATTAAGAACGGTGAGTACATTAAAAGGACCGCACAGAAGTCAAGATTTGCATGCTGAGGGTGATAACTATTCCATTTGGACTTCTTGGACAACAGATCCTATTGTTGCTAAGCATTTTAGTGGAGGTACAGGAGGAATAATTTTGTCTAGGTATTTTCGGGCTGGACAAGCTATACCAAATTTGTCTATAACTGCTGAAGGTAATTCAATTCCCTCAGGAAGACCAGAAAGTGAATGGCTTGTTCCTGGTATTGTTTATGGTGCAAGTGTTCAAATAATAAAATAATTATGAAGAATAATATAATAAAATCAATTCAAGCTTTTGATTCAGGAATTAATTTAGACAACATTGAATATTCTAATAATGTTATCAAAGTAAAAGAACTTATCTCATTATACAATTTAAGATTAAATGTATATAATGATAAAAATATCACTTATAAAGATATAGAATTTTTGAAAAAAAAAATTCATGCTTTTAGCGAATTAGATAAATTAAAAGTTTCTAATATCAAGATGGTGAATATATATAATTATATTTTTTATTTTGATGAAGAATTTCTAAAAATATATTTAGTAATGGATAACTTAAAAAAAGAAGTTAAAAATCTTTGGTAGTATCAGAAGTGTTGGTTTCCTTTCTTGGAGTTGATATCTTTTTTAGGACAAAAACTTTATTTTTTATACTCTTAAATTGAGGTAATATTTGAAAAAAATTAGGGTATTGGAAATTTCAATATCCTAATTTTATAAAACAAGTTTCATAAAGAAACAGCGCAGAAGTTCTTGAAGAAAACAACTACTATCCTTTTGGGTTAAAACATGAAGGGTACAATGCTTTAGCAGGAAATACGAACTACAACTACCAATACAACGGAAAGGAACTGCAGAATGAAACAGGGATGTATGATTATGGTGCAAGATTCTATATGCCGGACTTGGGAAGATGGGGAGTTATAGATCCTTTAGCGGAAATTGCAAGAAGATTTACCCCTTATCATTACGGGAATAATAACCCGATACGGTTTATAGATCCTGACGGAAGACTTACCATGGATAACCTTGGTACGTATAGCAGAGGAAGTGCAGTGGCGAGCTTTATGAACAGAAATGGGTTTGGTGAAAAGGATATGCCTTTATATTATAGTGATGATGCAGGAATGATGATTCGAAGTAATGCACTAGGAGATGAAGGTCAAGGTGGTGGAGGAAGTCCCACTTTTCAGTTTGATAAAGCTGCAGAAAAATTTTATAAAGAAAATTACCCTGAATTTTACAATTTTGTAATGAATATTTTACCCAAAATAGTTAATGATAAAAATTTCATGAGCATTTTAAGTGATACTTCTGGATTTTCTATCGAAGAACTTACTAAAATGTTTAAAAGTGATACTAATTATGGATTAATTGGGTATAATTTAATTGGTGCTTCTGTTGCTGATTACCCTTTTGGCATAGATCCTACAGCTCGAAAAAATTTGGTTAGAGTTAATATTGACACCTTAAATTGGTTTAAATCCGCTAATAGAGATACAACAACAGTGGAAGGAATTACAAATGTAGTTCAGATGATTGGTTTTATAGGTCACGAAATTAACCATTGGGGATTTTCTGTAGGTAACAATTCCTCATTCCGTGCAAAAAATTTAGCCGGAGATCCTGGTGATTATTTCGAAAGGAAGCTTATGAATGGTAGGCAAAGAATTGGTAATCCAGGTGCGCCATCAGATTCTTTTAATTCTTATATTAAACAAAATTATAATACATTATTCAAAATTTTTAATAAATAAATTATGAAAAAAAATATTTTTATACTAATAGTAATCTTTTGCTTTATGTCTCCACTTTCTATAGTAAAATCTCAATATAAGGGCATTAATACCTTTTTTGAAAGTGATGCTATATTTTATTCTCTAAGTAATCTTATAAATAGTAACAAAATAATAATTGTTGATAAAGAAAATAAAACCTTTCTTAATGATGTAAAATTCGAATATCAAGCAGAATCTGGAAAACAGACACTCACAATAACTAATTCAATTCCCAAGGAAAATAAATATTTATTGTTAGGAGATTATATAATTAACCAAGATTTAGCTGTAATTTCTTTTGCTGACTCAACTAAAAAAAATATATTATCTATACTTTTAAAAAAATCCCTCAACATCCTGAATGGTGGGGGATATTGAGTGTACAACAAGGAGACATGAATTAACTGGAGTTGATATCTTTTTTAGGACAAAACTTTATACTTTTTATACTCTTAAATTGAGGTAATATTTGAAAAAAATTAGGGTATTGGAAATTTCAATATCCTAATTTTATAAAACAAGTTTCATAAAGAAACAGCGCAGAAGTTCTTGAAGAAAACAACTACTATCCTTTTGGGTTAAAACATGAAGGGTACAATGCTTTAGCAGGAAATACGAACTACAACTACCAATACAACGGAAAGGAACTGCAGAATGAAACAGGGATGTATGACTATGGTGCAAGATTCTATATGCCCGATATTGGAAGATGGGGTGTAGTAGATCCTTTGGCGGAAGTTTACAGAAGACATTCAACCTATAATTATGCTGTAAATAATCCTATAAGATTTATAGATCCTGACGGGAGATCAGTGCAAACTTTCACCGGCTCAGATATAAACAATGCCTTCTATCAGTTTTATTTTAGTGGCTCTGTGTCAAGTGTAAAAGGAGGTAGCAGTTTTGGTTCTTCTGGTGAAGATGATAGTCCACAATGGTCTACAATGACGAAGGGGGTGCGATGATTATGAGTACGGCTCTTGGTAGTGATGGACAAGGAGGTGGCAGCTCACTGAGCCCATGGATGCAAAATAATATATCTCAGTTTGGAAATATTGAAAATTTAATAAGTTTTCAACAGAAAGGAATTTGGGATTCGGATAAAGACGGCAAACTATCTAAAAGGGAAGCAGATAGATGGGGCTTCGAAGGAAAGGGATCTGATTTGTATGTTGATAATTCGAAGATTGACTGGAAAGGATTAACAATTCCTGAAGGAAAAAAAATTGGAGATATTTTTGCGATTTCAACTACAGATGCATTTATTTATTTACCTTATGAAACCGCTGCAACATATGGAGGAACATCTTTTAGAGTTACAGGAAAGAATAAAGTTGAAGTGCTTAATCAAGCATATCATTACAGAATGAGACCAGCCAATAGTGTAGAAAATATTGGTAGAAATATACTTACTAAAATAGGTTTTCCAAAAACAATGGAACTATATAACGGGAAATTTATACCCTATACAATTAAATACATAAATCCAACAATTATTATAAAATGATTTTAAAATTTTTTTCTTATACCTTAACTTTTTTATTTTTTCTTAGCTGTACAAATAAAAAAGTTGATTATTATTTTTTAGATAAAGATGAATCTGCGGATATTGGATATCCATATGGAAGTATTATCTATAAGTCTTCCAAAAAGAATTATTTCGAAAATATTTTAATTTATTCTGATATCAATCAGGTAGAATTCGGTCAAAAATATATTATTGTTAATCAACATCCTAATAAAGAATTGATGTTAAAAAAAATGGAAGATGATTTTAATATTTGGAGTAATTATTATTCTGAAAATAAAAAAGACAGTATAGTTAATTTATCTTTTTCAAAGATCTCTTTAAAAGAAATATTTAAATTAGGAGAGGCAAATAATAAAAAATTCATTAAAGTAGCAGATAGTATACTTTTAAATGATAGGTTTAATAAAATTATATTTTCAAATAAAGAAAATTATTATATTATTGATAAAGAAAAAGATAAAATGTATGGACCATTAACATTTTCTGAGTTTAGAAAACTTAAAACAAGTCTGAAAATAACTTTAGATTTTAAATAACTATATTTTAGATAATGTATAAGAGTTGGTGATGAAGCTTTTACAAAATGTAAATCACTGAAATTCGACACTAAATAAAAATAAACATTTAAAAACGAGAGTAGGCATTTCCTACTCTCGTTTATTTTTGAAGAAAAAAACATATGCAAATGATTGATAATCTGTAAACTACCCTGAAAATGCATCCATTTAAAGATAGAGTTTTTGGTTTAAAAACTTTAAATTTAAATATGAAAAAGAGTAAGTATTCAGAGAGTCAGGTTTTTGGAATTTTGAAAGAACAAGAACTTGGAAAGAGTGTGATAGAAATATGCCGCATTAATGGTATTACACAAGGTACTTTTTATCGTTGGAAGAGTAAATATTCGGGAATGGAAAGTTCGGATATTCAAAAAATGCGGGATCTGGAATCCGAAAATTCTAAACTTAAGAAACTTTATGCCGAAAGATGTTTAGAGATTGAAGCTTTAAAAGATGTTCTGTCAAAAAAGTGGTAAAGCCTTCTGGACAGCGTGAAATTGTCAACTTTATTCGTGAGAAATATAATTTAAGTGAAAGGAAAAGTTGTTTAACAATTGGCATCAGCAGGCGCAGCTATCGGTACAAAAGCAGAAAAAATGACGATGAATTAATTGAGGCTTTAACAAGACTTTCGCAAGAGCATCCAGGTTATGGTTTTTGGAAGCTATACCATAAACTTAGGAATTTGGGATATATTTGGAATCATAAACGGGTTTATAGGGTTTATATAGCCTTAAAAATGAGCATTCGCAGAAGGGTAAGAAAAAGACTTCCTACCAGGGTCAAAGAAAATGTCAGTATTCCACTGAAGCCTGATGAATGTTGGAGTATGGATTTTATGAGCGACAGTTTATATGATGGAAGAAGATTCAGAATATTAAATATTGCTGATGATTATAACCGGGAATTACTGTCTATGGAAATTGATACAAGTATCTGTTCTGCAAGAGTAGTGAGAGTTTTAGATCAATTAAAACAACAGGGGCGTAAGCCTAAACGCATAAGAGTTGACAATGGCCCTGAGTTTATATCTAAAAATCTTCAGCTATGGGCTCAGGAAAATAAAATAGAGATCCATTATATACAACCTGGGAAACCTACACAAAACAGCCTTATTGAAAGACTGAATAAAAGCTGTAGAAATGAGCTTCTTAATATGTATGTCTTTAAAAATCTACAGGATGCCGAAGAAAAAGCAAATCAATGGTGGATAGAATATAATTATAACAGACCGCACGAAGCATTAGGGAATATAAGCCCTAAAAAATATAAACAAAAAATGAAAGAATCTATCATTTAGAATGGTTACAAAATTGGGTAGCTTACAGTATGATGATTGTAAATGAAGCTCTCGGAGAGAATGGTCAAGGAGGTGGCGGAACTTTAGGAAACTTAATGGATTCATTAGGTATTCCTATGGATGGAAGTCTTGGGTATTATGAAAATACAATAGGAGTTTTAAGTCTTTTGCAACAGCTAAAAGATGCAGGATGGGATAATCCTGGAGGCACAAAAACAAATTTTAGTGACTGGAAAAAAATAATTAAAGTTGAAGCAATTACAGAACAAATTACTATTTTAAATAATGCGGCTGGGAGCAATAATGTTACACCCGAATTTAAAGAAACTAATAGTTTTTTATATAAAGGTAAATCTGAAGGATTTAGAATTTTGATAAGTATGAAAAATATTTCAAGTGTTCTGGAATATGCATTTATTATAGGGCATGAAATAAACCATTCAATTACAGACTATTTTAGAAATGACTTTTATAAAGCAATTAATTCAACTCCCAATAGCGCAACAAGCAGAGATGCATATGGCTTTTTTCAAGAATACAATTCGTACAATTGGGAAAAACGTCTTGGGAATTCAAATATTTTAAATGCTTTTGATACTACCTATAGTAGGCATGGACCGGGTTGTCATGCAGGTGGGATAAATTGGGGATATTCTCAAACGGCAATTGATGTTGTTAAAAATAATTTAAATAACCTAAATAAAGCATGGTCTATATTTTATAATAATAATTTAAAAAAATAAAAGATGAAAAAGTATTTAATTTTTTTCAATATATTAATATTTAATTTTGCTTTTTGCCAAATCAGCATTGATTATAATATAGAATCTAATATAGAGACATCCCTATTAAAGATTAATGTCACAAATAATTCAAACGAATATTATATGATACCTTTAGATATAAATGGATTTAAAGGTTATTATGAATCTGAATATTGTGGTACTTTTGATGATCAAGATTACCCATATAAATTTTTTGCTCCAACAATTATGCTAAAAAAAGATACTACTGATGCTTATCTTATCCCAAATTCGTCTCGTGGAAATATGCCTGAAGAAGTAGGAGAATATATAAAAGATTTAGAGATGGTTAAAAACAAAGAACTAAAAGACATTAGTGGTTGGAAAAAAAAGTACCATTTTATCACTGAAAAGGAAACAATAAAAAATTATTATATCACTAAAAATTTATTATTCCTAAAACCACATGAAAAATACACCTATACTGTAACTTTAGATTTAGGAAATATTCGTAGAGAAAATACATCAATTTTGTATGACTATTATTTTTTTGAATTTGGCAAATACAATCTTGCTTTACATTTATGTATCACAAATGATGCATATAATTGGCTTACGTTAAAACAAAAAAAGAAATTTAAAAAGTATAAATTTTTTACAGGGTTAATTAAAAGTAATACTTTCTCAGTTGAACCTCTTAAATAATGGTAATGTATCAGAAGTGTTGGTTTCCTGTATTAATCAATGTTTAAGAAAATATCATTAATAAAAATCATTAAAAAAGAGTAACTGAATTGTTACTCTTTTTATTTTTAAAAGAAATTTAATATCTCAAATGCAGTCTACTTTATATACGTGTTCCAGATGTGTTGGTGAAAATAATAAGTTTATAAAATTCGAAGAATCCGTATTTTAACTCTCTCAGTTAAAAGCTAAACAAGTGGGTGGTACCATTATAGGCAGCGGTCTTCAGACGGTAGATTATCTGTACAACATCCGTGGATGGATGACCCAGATTAATGATCCTCAAAATCTCGGCAACGATCTTTTCGGGTATAAAATAAGATACACAGAAAGAGAAGGACAGGAAACACCAAACAATGATTTTACAAATCTTCAGGTGAAACCTAAATACAACGGGAACATTGCCGAAGTAGACTGGCGAACCAATACTACGACGGGTGATAATTTAAGAAGATATGGCTATGTGTATGATGGTTTAAACAGACTTTTGGCTGGTTTTTACCAAAAAGACACCAATCCAACTGCAAAAGAGTATTTTGAAAAGATGGATTATGACCTCAACGGAAATTAAAAAGGTCAGCTTCAAAAGACGGAAATGCTTTTGCTGCGACTATTGACAATCTTGATTATGTGTATGAAAATAACAATCAAAGTAACAGATTAATCACAGTTACAGATATTTCCCAAAACTACCAAGGCTATCCCGATACTTCAGGAAATACTATTAATTATGACCTTAATGGAAATATGAAGAACCATATTGACAAAGGAATCCTGCAGATTGATTATAATTATCTGAATCTTCCCAACTATATCAAGTCAGACCGGTATGTGGGGGGGGGGAGGAAGACTGGCAGAGATTTATCTCAGCACCTCCAATACATACCGTGCAGACGGGACGAAACTCAGAAAAATTCACACTTATAAAGACTCGATCGTAACTAACTTTATTGCCCGTACAGAAACCGATTATCTGGATGGTTTTCAGTACGAGAAAAGTATTACTTATTCTTACTCGGGAAATCCTGAACTCAAGTTTGTACCTACCTCAGAAGGTTATTTTGATTTTACAAAAAATAAGTATATTTACAATTGTAGCGACCATTTGGGAAATACAAGGTTAAGTTACTTCCATAATGGCAGCAGCATAGAAGTTCTTGAAGAAAACAACTACTATCCGTTTGGATTAAGGCATGAAGGGTATAATGCTTTGGCAGGAAATCCTAGCTATCAATACAAGTACAATGGTAAGGAGTTACAAGAAACCGGAATGTATGACTACGGTGCGAGATTTTATATGCCGGATATTGGAAGATGGGGCGTGATAGACCCGCTTGCGGAAGTTTACAGAAGACATTCAACCTACAATTATACTGTAAATAATCCTATAAGATTTATAGATCCTGACGGGAGATCAGTGCAAACTTTCAGCGGACAAGATGCGCAAAACGCTTATTGGCAGTTTTATTTTAGTGGCTCTGTGTCAAGTGTTAAAGGAGGTAGTAGTTTTGGTTCTTCTGGTGAAGGTGATAGTCCAATGGTCTACAATGATGAAGGGGGTGCCATGATTATGAGTACAGCTCTTAGTAGTGATGGTCAAGGTGGTGGCAGCTCGCTGAGTCCTTGGATGCAGAATTATATTGATGGAAATGATTTTACACAATTTGAAACAGATATACCATTTCAGAAAGATCAGAAACAAAAAGATAAATGGGATTTAGATGATAATGGAAAAATGAGTCTTGAAGAAGCAAATACTTGGTATAGAAACGGAAATGGCAAAGCTGTAACTTTATATGCAAATATGCTTGATCTAAATTTTATTAATACAGAAGGGTGGATTAAAGGAAAAACATATAGTGTTCAAACTTTGATAAAATCAAATGATGGTAGAGTTTTAGGCAACATTACTGTTAAATATCTTGGAAATAATAAAGTCAGCATTTTACCTGATACTTATAATTTTGAACAACATGGAAAATTTATGGATAGTCCTTTTAGAAACTCAGCCACAGTGCTTGGGAATTGGTTAGCCGGAGATGGCAAAGAATTTCAGATTAACTTTAAAGGAATAAACAAAATAAGACCAGGATGGCATACAGGAAGACATAAACTATAATATTAAAGTCAACATGAAAAAAACACTTATTTTCACTACATTAACAACATTAATATCTTGTAATTTCTCAGATAAGATAGAAAAAATACCTGATGGATATGAAATTATTTATGAAGGAGGTAATCAAAATAGATTAATGAAAAACAATGAATTAATTATTGATAGTGGATTGGTTGAATGTAAATTCAAAAAAGATTATTTATTAATCTCGGTAGATACAACATATTCAATGCATCCTGAGAAGCTAGATAAAAGGAATCTGAAGTATTTTATTCAGAATATTAAAAAAGATTCTAATATAAAAAAAATATCCTATTCCACTCTGCAAAAAATTATTAATGAAAAATCATTAAATGAGATAGATATAACTAAATAAAAAGAATTTCAATGTATCAGATTTAGTGATGGCAATTTAAAAAAAACTAAATCACTAGTTTTCAAAATCAACTAAAAACAAACATTTAAAAACGAGAGTAGACATTCCCTACTCTCGTTTATTTTTGAAGAAAAAAACATATGCAAATGACTGAGAATCATTCCTCGTGTATCAGAGTTAGTGATACAAAAATATGTGGTTCATGCTATTCAAAAAAAATCATTAAAAATGGCACTACAAAAACAGGAAAGCAACAGTATTTTTGTAAAAATTGTAAGAGCAGGTTTATAGAATTTTATAGTTACAAAGCTTATCAGAAAAATCTCAATTCAAAAATAATTCAACTGACAAAGGAAGGTCTTGGAATTAGAAGTACTGCAAGAATATTAAGAATTTCAACAACCACGTTACTTAAAAGAATTATTAAAATTGCAGACGCTATTATTCAACCCAAAATCAGTTATTATCAATCTTATGAACTTGATGAAATGAGATTTTTCATCAAAAAGAAATCAAATCCGCAATGGCTTGTTTATGCAATCAGTAAAAAAACAAAGTCAGTCGTAGGATTTCACATTGGAAAAAGAACAAATAAAACCTTAAATGCTGTAATAAAAACTTTACTTATTTCAAATCCTGAAAAGATTTATACTGATAAACTATCAGTATTTGATCCCAAAAGACATCCATAATACCAAAAGATTTGGAACCAATTCCATTGAAAGAAAAAATTTAAGCATACGAACTCACCTAAAAAGATTAAACAGGAAAACAATCTGTTTTAATAAGAGTATTTTGATCCTCACGTCTATTTTAAAAATATATTTCTGGTCATAGCTAAGACTTCAATCCCGCACGATTATCTCATGTGCCAGATAAATAAAGAATAAATGGTAAAATATTCCAGATGTGTTGGTAAAACTTCTACATTTATAAAAAATGGCAACATTTGTAACAGCAAGCAACGATAACAATATGAAAAATATAAAAAAATCAATAATCTACTCTCCAATCCACCCAAAATAAATAACCACCGGCATCATCGCCATGATTAACGGTACCACATAAGAAAATGCAGTTCCGAGAAATATGATCATTGGATTGTATTTCGGGTGATTCATTCCCAAAGACTGAAAAGCACTTTTGAAACCGTGAAGCAGATGCCAAAACAGCAGAAAGCAACCAAATAAATACAAGAGCACCTGTAACGGATGCTGAAATTTTTCAAGCATCATCTCATAAAGTGGTAATTCTTCTCCGTGAATAAACTGATTCGTTCGGTTCGGAATCCAGAAATTGGAAGTGTGGATGATTAAGAATAAAAGAAGTAAAGTACCGAGTAATGCCATACTTCGGCTGTACCAGGTACTGTTTTTAGATTCTCTTCTTATTGCATAATTTACCGGACGGGCTTTTTTATTCTGCCACCAAATCATCAATCCCTGAATGATATGCACTAAAAAACCAATAATCAAAACAATTTCTATCGTTCGTATAACAGGATTGGTACCCATAAAATGGGCACCAATATTAAAAGTCTTTCCTCCGTCGTTGAAAAAGATCAAAGCATTGACAGCACAATGTACGATCAAAAAGCTGATCAGAAACAGGCCTGTTGTTCCCATCACTACCTTTCTGCCGATGGAACTCGTAAAAAAAACTTTGAAACCAGTCATGATCTTATCTTTGGTTTTGCGGATTTGCAATCCAGTCCTCATATTTTATACTGCTCTCAAAAACTGCTTTTTCAGGAACCAAAGTATCTGATTCTAAGACTGCTCCAAAATAAGGCGCATCTTTTTCAATCGTAATGTCCGACGGACGTTTCATTACAGACAGATAATTTTCAACCCATCTATTCATCGGCATCTTATCCGGACCTGCGATTTCCGCTATTCCAAAACTAGGGTTTTCAACTACTGTTTTTGCTAAAAATTTCGCCACTTCTGCGCTTGCAATGGGCTGTACCAGTGCATCAGTCACAAACATCCCATTATCTTTTACGCTGGAAGCAGCAACACCGCCTGCAAATTCAAAAAACTGCGTTGCATGCACGATGGAATAAGGAACAGGTGACTTCCCTATCAATTCTTCCTGAGCCTGCTTTGCTCTGAAATAACCACTCGCTCCCAATTTCTGAGTTCCAACAACAGACAAAGCGATATGATGTTTTACATGGGCTTTTTGCTCAGCCTCCAAAAGATTAGAGGTTGAAGTTTTAAAGAAATTCATTACATCATCATCTGCAAAAGAAGGTGAATTGGATACATCTACTACGACGTCTGCATTTTCCAAAGCTGCATCCAGACCTTCACCAGTGATGGTGTTAATACCCGTGTTGGGCGATGCTACAATTACTTCATGCTGATCTTTTAAAAGGTTGGTCAATTGAGATCCTATAAGACCGGTACCTCCGATAATTACTATTTTCATTGTTCTAATTTTTTATTAAAACAAAAGTCAGCAACTTCAATCTGAAAAAACTTAAACTGGTTTAAGAACGAAAATTTTCATTAAAAACCCTAAGTTCATCTGTAGAAATTCCAATATAAGAAGCCAAGACATCGTCCGGAAATCGCTTCACCAAATCAGGATACGTTTTACAAAAATAAGTATGGAAATCTTTTTTGCTGGTCATCGGGTACGTTTTCTGCTTCTGTAATGAAGCACCATAAGCTCTCATATGTATTTTATTGAAATAAATTCCCATAAATGGATAATCGAGCAATAGCTGCTCAAAATTTTTATTTGTAATCATTAAAACTTCGGTATCTTCAAGTGTTGCAATACCAAAACTAGAGAGATTTGCTCCTAAAAAAGCATTGTATTCTGTCACCCACCAATCTTCAATCGCAAAGTGAATGGTATTTTGATGCCCGTCATGATCTTTGAAATAAATATGCAAACATCCTTTGATCACGAAATAAAATCGGTCTACAGAATCTCCTTCATCAATCACCACATGATTCTTTGGAAAAGTTTGCTCTTCAAAATAACAAAGCACTTTATCTACCTCCTTTTCAAAACCTGGAACTAATTTTAAAATATGATTATGCAATTGACTTTTCATGTATAAATTGTTTTTAAAAAGATACGAAACTCTGCTAATATTACCCCTGAAAAAAACTTTAATAATATCTAAATTTTCTAACATAATCAAGTTTAATTTAATCTAAAATAGCTGGATATAAAACTTTTTTCACCGATTCCCAGAAAAATAATTCACCACAATTTTTGATAATTGTCTACAAACATTCGTCTTTTAAAAAACCTTTTTTCATACCTTTACCCTCACAATTTTTCTTACATTTTGGCAAATCTCTACAAGAAAGAAAGTCCGTTTCAGGTTTTTATATCGTTCAAAAAATATTTGGATGTGTTGGAGCACATTCGGTATAACGATCGGTTAGAGTATCGAGCCAATTATGCAGAATCTTTGATTGAAAAAACCAAAAATTTCAAAGAATTAAGAGATGGTTTTCAGGATCTTTCAGTGTTTGAAAAACATAAAGACCTCATCAGGCTTTTGTTGGCAGACCTCTTCCCTACCGGTTTGACAAGAAATGAAATTAAAGCTGCAGGAATTCCACTCACCAATCTCACTTTCAATTATACCGAAAGATTTCAGAATATTTTGAATGATGCCGGAAAAGATTTTGAGATTGAGTTCAGAGATATCAGTGATGATGAATATTACGTTTTTTGCTGTTGTCTGATTTTGCAGACCTATCTTCAAAAAGATATTAAAGTTACCATCCCGTTTTATTATGACATTCCCGATAAGCAGGGAATTATGAAGCATTATAAAATTACGGTCAATTCAGATTTCAGTGATGTTTATCCTGCAGAAGGAACCAAAATTCCGTCGGATGATGTTTTGGATATGCTGCTTGAAAATCTGGATGATGTACAGCTTTGGAAAAAATATTTTCAGCCTGAATCATGGATTCTAAACGGATTCAGCATTATTTCTCTCATCGACTGCACTTCGGAAGTGGCATTATCTGATTTGAAGTCGAGCATGATTAAAATTGACTTGGAAAATCCTTCACCTGATGAGAATTTAAAAGAAGTATTTAAATCTTATTTTGATGTTGCCGAGCTCAATTTTGGATTGATGCTTTTTAATATTAAAAACAAAAGGCTCGAAAAACTTCCTATTTACGAAAATGTTTTCACCAATTATCTTCTTGATTTTTGGATCAACACATTTGATGAAGAAGCAAGAAAAACCGCTTTTGAAAATATCCGTTACAACTCAAAACCTGTTGTGGTTTCTAATGTTGACAATCTCGATGATGAGATCAAAAAACTACCTACTTTCAGTATTCTGAAAGATAATAACATCAATAGTTTCATGGTCATTCCGATTATGAAAGATAATGAGCTTCTTGCGATGATGGAGTTTACTTCGCCTATAGCCAATAGTCTGAACGGTTTAAAGCTGAAAAAACTTGAGTTTGTTGCCGACATGATTATTTTCTCTCTGAGCAGGTTTACGTATGAAAGAAATAATCAGATTGAAGCGATCATTCAACGTGAATACACCACAATTCACGACAGCGTTATCTGGAAATTCAGGAATGAGGCAGAGCGTTATTTTAATGCCTATTTATCGAAAAAAATATATACTTTAAAAGAGATTTCATTTAAAAATCTTACTCCTCTTTTTAGTTTTTCAGACATTCGCTCTTCATCAGACAAACGTTTTAAGCTGATGTTGGAAGATCTCAATCAGCAAATTGACGGACTTCATGAAGTGATGACCATTTTAAACTCATCAGAAGCCGAAAAATATTCATTGGCATTGGATATTTTTGAGAACGAACTGAATAATGAAATAAAAGCAGACACAGAACAGCGTTTTCAAAGACTTTTGCGCGAACAAATTCATCCTTATCTGCAAGGTCAGCTTGAGGTAAAAAGTGAGGAAATAATTAAAGATAAAATCAAAAATTATTTTAGTCAGGTTTTTACGCAGAATGATCTTTTTTATGCCAACAGAAAAAATTTAGACGATTCTATTACGCTCCTTAACCGTAAACTGGCAGATATTTTAGATGAAAAACAAGTGGTTGCTCAGGAAATTTTTCCACATTATTTTGAGCGGTTTAAGTCGGATGGTGTTGAGCATAATCTCTACATCGGTCCCAATATCGCTCCTGAATTGCCGTATTCTATGAGAGTGGTTACTGAACTAAGATACTGGCAACTGGAAACTATTTGTACGATGGAACATGAGTTCCGTTTATTCAAAAAAGATCTACCGGTTCCGCTTGATATTGCTTCGTTGATTTTTGTATATAATGAAAAAATAGACATCCGTTTCCGAATGGATGAAAAACGTTTTGATGTAGACGGTGCATTCAATTCTAATTTTGAAATCATTAAAAAAAGGCTTGAAAAAGCCCACATCAAAGATTCTACCGAAAGAATTACCTGTCCCGGAAAAATTACCATCGTTTATTTCGGCTTAGAAAACCAACGTGAATATTTACAATATATCCACAGACTTCAGCAACAAAATGTTTTAAAATCGGATGTTGAGCTTTTAAGAGTTGAAGATCTACAGGGAATTACAGGGTTGCTTGCGATGAGAGTTTCTTTAGCTTAAATCAATCTACAAAATAAGAATCGGGCTTTTTTAATTCACCTTGCGGAATTTCGGCCTGCTCAAAAATAGAAAATTCTATCGTTCTGCAAATACTGTTTAGCGCCAAATCATTTTCTTCTTCACCAAAAGGCTCTCCGATTTCCTGAATAATGGCATCTAATGCAATAAAAGTATAACTGATAAGAAGTACAATCAAAGGCATCATCCAATCTAAACTATCGAGCAATCCGAATGGTAACCAAAAACAGTATAGATAAACGGTACGATGTAGTAAAACACTGTAAGCAAACGGAAGCGGTGTATTATAAATCCTTTCGCAACCACCGGAAATATTAGAAAACTGATTTAACTGATGATTCATAGAAGTCAAAACAATCGTATCTATATTTCCTTTTTTATTCTGAATATTCAGCCAGTCTGAAATAAAACCTAAAATAATATTGGGAATAAATTTTTTACACTGAATCTGATGAAACCGTTCTTCAGGAAGAAACTTTTGAAGAGGCTTTATGTCTGATTTATCTCTTAACTGATAATTTAGAGACCAGCAAAATGCAGAAATCAATTTTACAATTTCCTGTTTTTCTTCTTTTGAAACATTCGGTATAAAAGATAAAATCTGTCTTGTTAAAGAGCGGGTTTCAATGACCAGTAATCCCCAAAGTTTTCTTCCTTCCCAGAATCTGTCATAACTTGCAGTATTGCAAAAGCCCATAAAAATGGCTAAAGCCAAACCTATTAATGTAAAAACAGTGGGATTGAGCTTAACTTTGTAATCGTAAATTTTTCCGTTAAAATAATATACCGCTACAGAGAAAATGGTGATAATACAAAGCTGAGCTACGATTTTCTTTAGTACAGAACCTCTCCATATAAATAACATTTTCAGCCAGTGTGTTCGCTGTCTTACAATCATGTATTATGCAGTTTTTAAATTAAAGCGAAAGAAAGGCATATGCAAAAGACAAAACAGAAATTATAATTCCTGCCATAAAAATCTGATAAGTAACCGAAAGAAGCTTATATTTTCTGTCTAAAACTTTCCCAAGAAAATAGAGATCCTTCACCATAGAATCGTAGATATAATCTCTGTCTTTGATGAGATCATGCATCGAGCTCAGATAATGATTAAACTCCATCTGATGGAAGTTTCCGAAAAACAAAAGATTTACTTTACGGTCTTTAATATCCTGATCGGTAAAAGTGGTCTTCGTAACGTTTGGTTTGGTAGAAAGAATCGCAAAAATAATCGTCAAAACACTTGAAATCAACAGAAAAAATGTAGGAATAATCAAATGTGCATTCTTTGGAGTATCTAATTTCGGAACCAAAACAGAAAGGCAAACCGAAATAATGATCGCATTGACCGACAATAAAATATTAGCTTTACTGTCTGCAATATCACTCAGTCTTGTATGATTATTCAAAGTAACTCTGAAAAGTGTATCTACACTTCTGTCAGATTTCTGATCTTTTTTTTCTGAATTTTCTTTTTTGGGTTTCTCTTCTTTATCCATCTTCTTTTCCAATTTTTTTACATTTTTTAGTTTGAGGGGTTCCCAATTTTCTTTCGCATAATCTGTAAAATACCGATGTTTGTTTTTAAGAAAATCTACATTCATCTCATTCCATTCATCATTAGAAAAACACATTCCACCCGTTAATTCCCATTCTTTACGCAAAGCTTCCGCAGAATCATTATAAAACGGACTCGCAAAATGACTGAAATCTGCATCTTTCATAATCATTTCTAAAAGATCTTGAGGCTGATGGTATTTTTCTGTAGAAAGAATCAGTCTGGAAACTTCATTAATATATTCTTCCGAAAAATTATCTTTTTTAAGAAAATCTTTCATAATAGCAGCTCCCCTTGCTTCGTGGCCTTCAGCATTACAATCTGTAAAACCAACATCGTGAAACCACAATGCAAGCAGCACTTTCTCTCTGTCAATTTCAGACAAATTGGTATGCTTTATGATTTCATCTGCTTTCTGAACGGCATATGTGGTATGAATAAAATTATGATAAAAGTAAACAGAAGATAGTTTATCTTTGAATAAGTTTTCAACATAATTTTTAGCTTTGTCTAAGGTGCTCATCACAGAATTTTTCTTAATGTAAATGTATGAATTTATCCTTTAAATCTTATTTAAAAAAAATATCCCCGGCAGGAAAAATGCTTCTCCTTTCAGGACTTCTTTTATCTTGTGCTACCTACAACGTAAAAAAGGGCAAAAACTTACATGAAGTATCAAAATCTGAGCTGAAAATTGATAATGATTTTCAGATTTTCCTGGTGGGTGATGCCGGAAACTCAGAAGAAATTCAGGCTCAGCAAACATTGCATCTTCTTAAAAACAAGTTAGATTCTGCCAATAGTAACTCAATGCTCATATTTTTAGGAGATAATATTTATCCGTTGGGAATGCCGAAAGAAAATGACAAAGAATATTCTTTAGCAAAAGAAAAAATGGAAAACCAATTGGCAATTACCAAAAATTTTAAAGGTAAAACGCTGGTTATTCCCGGAAATCACGATTGGTATCACGGTTTGGATGGGTTAAAAGCTCAGGAAGATTTTGTGAAAGCTTATCTGAACGATAAAAAATCTTTTCTTCCTAAAAATTCTTGCCCGATTGATGATATCAATTTAACCAAAGACATCAAACTTATCGTTATCGATTCTGAATGGGCTTTAATAAATTGGGATAAATATCCGGGAATCAATAAAGGTTGTGATATTAAAACCAGAGACGATTTTTATACCGAATTCAAAGATTTAATTACAAAAAATCAGGATAAAAGAATTATTGTTGCACTTCATCATCCGGTAATCAGTTCCGGAGTTCATGCCGGATTTAATTCTGCGAAATCTCATCTTTCAGCTTTTAATGGAAAAGTTCCCATTCCCGGAGTTGCCACTTTGCTTACGACATTAAGAAGCTCTTCCGGAGCGAGTATGGAAGACATCAGCAACAAACATTACGCAGATTTTGCCAATAGATTAAAAAGTATTGTTCAGGATAAAGAAAATGTAGTTTTCGTTTCAGGACACGACCATAATCTGCAGTATCATGCGGACAGAAATATCAGACAAATTATCAGCGGAGCAGGTTCAAAAACAGATCCTTCCACGATTGTCAACAAAACCGATTTTTCTTACGGCGGAAGTGGTTTTGCTGTTTTAAATCTCAGAAAAGATTTGAGTTCGGATGTAGAATATTTTTCAACAAAAAATAACGAGCTTAAAAAACTTACGCAAATTTCAGTAATTCCTCAACCTCAAATATTCGAAAACAATTTTCCAAGCTCACTTCCTCCAACATACACAACAACTGTTTATACTGAAAAACTGACCAAAAAGGGAAAAATCTACCGTTGGCTTTGGGGAGATCATTACAGAAAATATTATGCACTTCCGATTGAAGCAAAAACGAAAGATCTTTCGGATATGAATCCCGGTTATTCTCCTTTCAGAGAAGGTGGCGGAAACCAATCAAACAGTCTTCGTCTGAAAACCAATGACGGACAGGAATTTGTAATGCGCGGAATCAAAAAAAGTGCAGTGCGTTTTCTCAACGCTCAGGCTTTTAAGAAAAATGATTTTGGCAACGAATTAAACAATACTTTTCCTGAAAGATTCTTACTCGATTTTTACACAACCAATCATCCTTTTACAGGATTTGCAGTGAATAATATGATTGACAAACTGGGTATTTTCCACAGTAATCCAGAGTTATATTATATTCCAAAACAAAAATCTTTGGGTCGCTACAACAAAAATTACGGTGACGAATTATACATGATTGAAGAACGCTTTTCTTCTGATCCTAAAACCTTACAGTCGCTTGATAATGCTTCAGATATTGTTTCTACATCAGATGTTCTGAAAAATATGCGAAAAGACAGCAAATATTCTATTGACCAGGATTTATATATCAGAGCAAGAATTTTTGATATGCTGATTGGAGATTGGGACAGGCATGAAGATCAATGGAAATGGGCAGAATATAAAACAGAAAATAAGGTAATTTACAAACCGATCCCACGAGACAGAGATCAAGCTTTCAGTACTTATGATGGCGCCGCATTTACCTTTATTATGAATATTCCAATGATTCGTCATATGAAATCTTTTAAAGATGAAATAAAAAATGTACGATGGGTAAATATGGAACCTTATCCATTGGATTTAATTTTCCTGAAAGGGTCTACCGAGCAAAACTGGAGCGAACAGGCAAAATACATTCAGAAACATCTTACAGATGCAGATATAGATGTTGCTTTTAAAAATCTTCCGAAAGAAGTGCAGGATGAAACGATTGCTGATATTCAGAGAAAACTGAAACTCAGAAAAGAAAAAATCGAAGCTAATGCTGTAGAATATTATCACATTCTTCAGGAAAAAGTTCCGTTGGTCGGAACTCTCAGTCCGGATAAGTTTGTGATCGTTAAAAATGAAAACTCAATTAATGTAAAGCAATTTAAAATTAATAAAGATAAAACCGAAGAACTGGTTTTTGAAAAATCTTACGACGGAAAAAAAACAAAAGAGATTTGGATCTACGGATTGGATGATGATGACATCTATGAAGTTTCAGGTAATGGAAAATCTAAAACAAACATCAGATTAATTGGTGGATATAACCATGATGTTTACAGTGTATCCAACGGAAGAAATGTCAAGATTTATGATTTTAAATCTCAGAAAAATACTTACGAAACCAAAGGAGCTGCAAAACATATCAGTGATGATTACGACATCAATACGTATAATTGGAAGCATCCTAAATTTAATTTCTTTGCGGGTTATCCTATGGCAAATTACAATCCCGATGACGGTGTAATTTTGGGGATTGTAGCCAATTATACAGTCAATAATTTTATTCGTGATCGTTTTACTCAGAAACATAGCATTAGCGCTAATTATTATACTTTAACAGGTGGATTTAATGTTGGCTATAAAGGAACCTTCAAAAAAGCAATTGCAGGATGGGATGCCGGAATTGATGCAACCTATACTACTCCATTTTTTTCGAGAACATTCTTTGGTTTGGGTAATGAGAGTTTGAATGATGCTGATGAAGATAACCGAGACTACAACAGAGTACGAATTTCTCAGTTTAAATTTGCTCCATCTATCTCAAAAACAAGCTGGCTGAATCTGAAACATCAGTTCCAGTTGAATTTTGAGCATTCAAAAGTACAGTTCAACGAAGATCGTTTTATTGCTGCTTCATCAGAAGTCAACCCTGAAGTTTTTAACGGGCAGCAGTTTGCGGGAGCTAATTACACTTTCAGTTTTAAAAATTTTGATAATAATGCCTTCCCTACTTTAGGCTTAGAAATGATTTTAAACGCAGGCTGGAAAGCCAATCTTTCAGAATTCAATCAAAACTTTGCCTCTTTTAAAGGAACTTTAAATCTATTTCGCAGAATCGATAAGCAAGGAAAATTTGTTTTTGCCAACTCTTCCAATGCCATGATTATCAACAATAATAATTTTGAATTCTACCAAGCTACAGCCATCGGCGGAAACAACGGAATGCGTGCCTACAGAAATGAAAGATTCGCCGGAAAATCATACTTCCTCAACAATTCTGAAATTCGTTGGGATTTTGGTCGTGTAAAAAACAATATCGTTCCTGTGAATATGGGAATTTTAGTAGGCTATGACGTAGGAAGAGTGTGGATGGATAAAGAGCAATCAGACAAATGGCATCAAGGTGTTGGTGGAGGATTTTGGATGAATATGCTGGAGTCTTTCTCTGCAAGAATCGATTACTTTACAGGTGAAGATGGCGGAAGAATTTCCGGTGGTGTCGGTTTAAGTTTTTAACGGTCATTGACCTTTTTATTAAATTGAAAATTTAAAAGCAAGTTTGTCATTCTGAATGGAGCAAAGCGGAATGAAGAATCTCAAATAATTCGAAATCGAGATTCTTCATTCGTCAGAATGACAAACATATTCTTAAGATAAAATTGATGCTATTTTAAAGAAAACTGATATACATTCCCGCCTTCTTTTTTATCTTTTTCATCAGCAATCAGCAAAGTTTTATCATCAACGAAAACGACTGCTTCTTTTTGCGAATTATGGTTTAAAGGCATCTTCTGAATTTTAGCAGAATTAAAATCATTGGCTGTAAATCCTGAAAGTATATGAATATTTTTGTGCGTTAAAAGCACAATTTCATTTTTAGAATTAATCGCAGCCGATGTAATTGCAGCATCACTGTAACCACCTTCAAGCTTTAGTTTTCCAACTAATTTAGCTTCAAAATCACCTTCTTTATTTGGAATCTGGAAAACCAGAAAAGTTCCGTCAAATCCTTTGCTTCTGTTTTTTGTAAATAGATAAAAGCTTCCATCCTTTTCTACAAAAGCTTCGCAATCGTACAGTAAATTAGATTTCTTGGGAGGAAATTCAGCCTGTCCTTCATAATGAAATTTAGTAGTCTGAATGACCTTTGTTGATTTCTGAGAATCATTTTTTAAATCTAATTTTAAGATGGAAAGATTCTGTCTGTCGTTTTCATTATTCCCAAAATCTCCGATGTAGATATTTCCGGAAGCATCTTTTGTAATGTCTTCCCAATCGTTATTTTCTACATTTTCTACAACCACATCAGTCATCAGCTCGCCTTGTCGGTTGAGCCCATAAACCACATTTTTATTTCCGGCATCTTCAATTGCCCAAATGATTTTCTGATCTTGCGAAAGCGCAATTCCTGAAACTTCTTTCAGCTTTTTGGGTAGTGAAAATTCTGTTTTCAAATCTTCCTGTGATTTTGTTACCGAATCCTGAGCTTTCGGATTGCAGCTCATTAGCATAAAAGCAAATACAACGAGAATGCGCATAATTTTATTTTTTTAATTTTTTAAACTGAAAGAAAGAATATCTGATATTTCTCTCCAATTGATTGATCATTTGTTGGTGATGAAGAAAAAAACCTGCAGCCAACCCCATCAAACTTCCGATAATAGTGTCAAGTAATCTTGCCTCCATTAAGTTTTCAACCTGATGATGAACTGTACTTCCCACTTCTATTAAAAGTAAAGTGAGCGGTGTAATAAATATAACGGCAAAACCATAATTTCTTACAATCATCAACTCCACAATGAATTGTAAAACTACAATAATTCCAATCATTACAATTTTTTCGGGATCAAAAAGTAGAATTAGCCAAGCTAACCCCAAACCAATGAAAGTTCCGAAAATACGGTGCATATTTCTTTGTCGTACATGCTCGAAATTCCTTCCCTGAATAATGGCAACAGTAGAAATGGAAATCCAATAGGTATTTTGAAATTTTAAAAGATGACCAACAATTAAAGTCAACATCATGATTAAACCTATAATCGTACTTTCAACAAATTTCGTATATCTTTTTTTCTTAAAAACTCTTCGGGGAACATTTACCACTTCACTTTTTTCAACAAAAACTGAATAAAGAAAAGCCAATGAACACGACAGAATAGCACCCATTGTTACCAAACCAACTCTTATAGGAATCATTTCCAAATCAAACTGATACGTACTTGCTATCGCAGCCAGCATAATGAAGAAGAAATTTCCAGGTGGTGGAATTTTAAAATATGAGGTTATAAAATGTGACAGAAAAGAAACAATCCCGAAAGATAATGCCGCTGTATAAATATTAAAACTAAAAAAAAGACTGATGGTAAACGAAAATATAATCCCGAAAGCACAAACTGCCAAATGTATCATTCTCTGGCTGATTGGCGCTGTAGTAAAATACAATATCGTCAACGCTCCCAAACTCGAAAGACTTCCATAATTTGGTTTTCCTGAAAACCAACCTAACAAAAGCGGAATACCAATGCACAATGCAGCAAGAAATGGGAAATGCCATTTTCGCTCGGTTTTCTTAATTTCAATAAGATATTGAAACCGGTTTCGTACAGGATGATCGACTTTCATTTATTCTGAACGTTTTGCTTTTTCCCAAAGAATATCCATTTCTTCCAAAGTTATATCAGCTAATTTTAAATCTGCCTCAGCTGCAAGCTGTTCCATTTTCTGAAATCTTGAAATAAATTTCAGATTAGTTCGCTCTAAAGCCGAATCAGGATTTAAACCTGAAATACGAGCATAATTAATTAAAGAGAAGAATACATCACCCAATTCCTGCTCTTTTTTATCTGAATCGGTTTCTGCATGAAACTCGTTGATTTCTTCATCCACTTTTTTCCAGGCATCTTCGGCATCATGAAATTCAAAGCCAATTCCTTTTACTTTATCCTGAATCCTGTAGGCTTTTACCATACTTGGTAATCCTTTGGGAACTCCACCCAGAATAGATTTATTTCCTTCTTTCAGTTTCAGTTTTTCCCAATTTTGCTTTACTTCTTCCTCATCTTTCACTTCGGTATCTCCATAAATATGAGGATGACGGAAAATGAGTTTTTCGTTTAACGAATTGATGACATCAGCAATATCAAAACTTCCTTTTTCTGAACCTATTTTAGCATAAAAAATCAAATGCAGAAGCACATCGCCAAGTTCTTTTTTAATTTCGGTAAGATCTTCCTGCAAAAGCGCATCAGAAAGTTCGTACGTTTCTTCCAACGTCAAATGACGAAGCGTCTGAAGCGTCTGTTTCTGATCCCACGGACATTTTTCACGAAGGTCATCCATAATATCTAAAAGTCTTCCGAAAGCTTCGAGTTTTTCCTGTCTGGTATTCATATTTTAAAAATTCAAAAGTCTTACAAATTTAGTGGTAATTTTCAGAGTTTCGGTAAAAGGACATAGGAAATGAAAGCGTTAATAAAATAAACGATGCGAGCGTTAAAAAAATTCTACTGTCCGAAGCGCGGAACCAATTTTAAACCGAAGAAAAAATTTTGAAATCGCACAAGTTTTAGAATTTTTAGTGAGCAGCGATTATTTTTAGCCTTTCAGTTCCAAGTCTTGAACTTTTGTTTCAAGACAAAAGAAATAAAAAAACCTCATCATTGCTGACAAGGTTTTGTATTAATAAGGATAAACTAAATTATCCCATTTTTCTGTGTGTACTTTTTGTAGCTGCTTTAGCTCCTGTACTTGCTTTCACTTTTGGAGTTGCAGGTTTATCTGCTTTTGGAGCTGCCTTTTTTGGAGCTTCTTTTTCAACGCTTGCTTCACCTTCTACAGTTTCCGGTTCTGCTTTTACAAAACTTTCAGGAGTGATGTATCCAGCTTTGTGTAGGATGTTGTACCACTGAGCCAATTTCTTAATATCAGAATTGTAAACTCTTTCTGTATCGTAATTTGGAAGAGATGCAACCATAAATTCAGCCAATTCAGCTTCTGAAGATTTGTGATTGATCGTCTCTTTGTAATCGTAATTTTTAGCAATATTTTCAAAAACCTCAAACAAAGGAACTTCTTTATCAAAAGTAAACATTGCGATATTATCTAACAAGCTTACCTGGCTTGAATTACCGATGCTTACTTTCTTTTTGGTAGTAACTTCTTCAATGATGAATCCGTTTTTCAACTGCGACACCAATTTGTAAAGACCTGGTTTCCCAGAGATTGAAATTATTTTTTCTAACAGCATAATTTTATTTTTTTAATTTCAGTAAAAGCTATAACGCTTTTTATAATAATATATTTCTTAGTTTAAATTATTTTGGAAATCTCATTTTGTAACCAATAGACACATCTCCCTGACTGATCTTTGTAAGTTTTCCTTTTACCAGCTTTTTCTTCAGCGGGCTTAGATGATCGGTGAAAAGGGTGCCTTCAATATGATCATATTCGTGCTGAATTACGCGGGCTCTAATATCGGAAAAAGTTTCGGTATGCTTCACAAAATTTTCGTCATAATATTCGATCAAGATCGTGCTTTTTCTTTTTACATCTTCTCTCACATCTGGAATAGAAAGGCAGCCTTCATTAAACTTCCATTCTTCGCCGGATTCTTCAAGAATTTGGGCATTGATGAAAACTTTTTTAAAGTCTTTCAGCTCTTCAGCAATATCTTCGTAATCTTCATCTTCTGCCAAAGGCGTCACATCTACAATAAACATTCTTATATCTAAACCGATCTGCGGAGCAGCCAAACCAATACCATTTGCGCTGTACATCGTTTCAAACATATTATCGATCAATTCCTGCAGATCCGGATAATTTTTGTCTATCTCTTTTCCCGTTTTTCTTAAAACAGGATCTCCAAAAGCTCTTATTGGTAAAATCATCTTGTTTTTTGTTCTAAAAAATTCTGCAATATGATGGTTGCACTTACTTTATCTATTAATCCTTTTTGTTGTCTTTGCTTTTTGCTTTTTCCGCTTTGCGAAATAAAAAACGAAGCCATTTTTGAGGTAAATCTTTCATCAAAACGATGAACTTCAATCTGCGGAAATTCTTTTTTAAAATTTTCTATAAATCCTAAAATATCGGTTTCCACTTCTGAAGCATTTCCCTTCAAGTCTGTTGGTAGACCTACTACAACTTCTTCCACACGGTTTTCAACGACGTATTTTTTCAAAAAATCCATCAGAAAACGTGTTTCCACAGTATCAAGACCACTTGCAATAATCTTCATATCATCGGTTGCTGCAACGCCACAACGTGCTTTTCCGTAGTCTATAGCAATGATCTGTCCCATAAGTCTGCAAATTTAAGAAATTTTACTCATTATATTCCTAACACAGTTTTTTTTATAAATCATGTTTTTTATCCGTTAATTTTTGTTTAATTTTATCTTATCCAAACTCAAGACTATGAAGCAACTCATCCTCGTAAGACATGCAAAAAGCGATTGGCCAGAAGAGACCAGCGACTTCGACAGACCTTTGGCAGACAAAGGTTTGCTGGATGCCCTGAAAATGTCTAAATTTCTGAAAAACAACAGCATCGGTATTGATTATTTCGTTTCCAGCCCTGCAGTAAGAGCTTTGTCAACTTGCAAAATTTTTAATCAAACCTACAATTCAACTTTTGGAACTGACGATAAACTCTACAATCCTTCTGAAAATAATTTTCAGTCCGTCATCTATGATTTAAATGATGATTTGAATTCTGTTGCGTTTTTCTCACACAACAATGGCATTTCTAATTTTGCCAATTCTATTTCTGAGGATATTTTCCATTTCCCGACTTGCGGTGTTGCCGGTTTTCAAATTGAATGTGACTCTTGGTCGCAGTTTGACGGAGCCAATAAGAAGCTTCTTTTCTTTTATGAACCCGGGAAAATTTAATTCATATATAAATTTAATTTATTTACCTCTTCTCATCTTTCTTTTTTCATGTCAAAAGAAGGAAGTATCTTATTTTGAAAAGATTGCATTTAATGACGAAGCATTAAAAAATCCTACACCAGAAGAATGGAGATACAATAAAAAAGAGCATAATCAGACATTTCAAGACTTTCAAAAATTAAAAAAGATAAAACCAGAAGAGGAAAGAATACAATTTATCTTCAGCCAATCGGTGAATTTAATATTCTACAGAAGAAGCAAATTGAGCTAACAAAACAATATTTAGCCAAATACTTTCAGCTGGAAACTAAGATCCTCCCTACTTTATCCAGTACTATTTTTCCAAAATCTGCCAAAAGAATTAGAAGCAATAACCAGAAACAAGTTTTAGCCAGTTATCTTCTAGACAGCATTTTGGTAAAGAAAAAACCTAAAGATGCAGTTGTTTTGATGGGAATTACTGAAAAAGACCTTTTCCCAAGACCTGAATGGAATTATGTTTTCGGACTTGCTTCCTATGAAAATGGAGTTGGCGTTACCTCGATGTTCAGATTTTATGATGGAAATTTAACGGAAGCAAACTTTAACAAAAGCCTCGAAAGATTACTGAAAATAAGTTCACACGAAATCGGGCATATGTTTGGAATGAGTCATTGCCTGAATGCAAACTGTGTGATGAATGGCACAAATAACCTTACTGAAACCGATTCTCATTTCGCAAGAGCCTGTTCACTTTGTCAGCAAAAACTAAATTTGAGTTTGAAACTTGATCATAAAAAGCGTCTGCTTGAATTAAAAAAATTCTTCGAAGAAAATCATTTAAGTGCCGAACTTTCCAGAACAAAACAAGACCTAAACCTAATTCAATAAAAAAACGGACTACAAGCCCGTTTCTGTTATTCAATCTGAATATTATTATTTTCTTCTCAAATCAAGATCATCAAAATCAAAACTAAAATCTGTAATATCTGAAATTGCTTTCATTTTTGCAGATTCCGCTTTTCCGTTTTCATCGTAATTAAAAATTAGATATGCATCAGCATCATAGCTTCTGTCGTCCCATTTGATGATAAAAGTATTGTTTGAAAAAGGAAGCAACTCCCCTTTCAGTCTTGGAGAATTTTTACAAGAAATTCTATAAGTATTTCCCTGTTGAGCAATTTCAACATCACCAAACCATACATCATTGTATTTTCCGACAAACTGTTCTGCTTTAGGCTGAAGGTTTTTATCTTTTTTGAAAGCATCAGACTTTGCGAAAGCTTCTTTCTTTTGCTTATTGTATTCAGCCTCTACTTTCTGCATTCTGTCACCGTAAGTTTTCAGCCAGTTTCTGTCGGCAATTCCTAAATAAGAATCTTTCACGGTATTTGTAATTGTGTTGAAAGCCGCACCGGATTGCTGATTCGTTAAAACAACAATTCCCAATTTCATATCCGGAATTAAAGTAAACTGAGTTACCGTTCCAATTAATCCACCTGTATGCTGAATTTGTTTATGACCTTTCACATCACTTAAGAACCAACCTAAACCATATCCGTAGAAACTTGTATCGTAAGGATTTTTCATTGCAACTCCGCTTGGAATCTGTAAACTCCAAAGCTGTTGAATATTTTTATCTGAAACTAACTTTTTTCCATCTTTAGTTGTAAAATTATTCAAAAGACATTCTGCCCAAGTCGTCATATCTTTAATGTTACTCATAATTCCACCTGCGGCATTACCCGTTTCGTTCCAATCATGAGGAACTACGATTGCTTTTCCATCAACAGGAGCATGCGCATCAATTTTATTAGCAACAGCCTTTGCTCTGTTGTAACTTCCGAAACTTGAATTCATTCCGACAGGTTTCATAATTCTCTGTTCGATAAAATCAGCCCAACTCAAGCCAGACACTCTGTGAATAACTTCTCCGGCAACAATAAACATAATGTTATTATAATCTAAAGTCGTTCTGAAAGGATTTTCAGGTTTTAAATATCTTACATTGTGCACAATATCATTTACCGTAAGATTTCCACCTTCAGGAAAAAACATCAAATCTCCCTGTCCCAAACCTAAACCAGCTCTGTGTGTTATCAGATCTTTAATCGTCACATTTTGAGAAACGTACGGATCATACATTTGAAATTCAGGAATATATTTTGAAACTTTATCGTCCCAGTTCAGTTTTCCTTCATCAGCTAAAATCGCCAAAGCAACACAAGTGAAAGCCTTAGAATTAGAAGCAATCCCAACTAAAGTTGTATCATCCATTGATTGTTTTGTTGTTAACGAACGTACTCCAAAACCTTTTGAGTAAATCATTTTTCCGTCTTTAATAACACCAACAGACATTCCCGGAACATCAAAAGTTTTTAAAGTATTCTGAATAAGTTCGTCCAGTTTTTTTTCTTCAACCTGAGCAAAAGAGATAAAACAAATTAAAAGAAAGAATAAAGATAGGTTATGCTTCATTATTTTAAAATTTCCTCAAATTTAATCAATTCAGTGTAATAAATTTCTCATTTCCTTAATACTTAAAATTCAATAAAAATGAATTGCTTCTATAAAAAATCTGATTATAACAATTAGCATTTTTATATTTGCAAAAAATAAACATTAAAAATGATTACAAAAAAATTATTAACACTCTCATTATTAGTATTGAGCTTTAATTTTTACTTTACTCAGGAAGTCGAAATTAAAGATGATAAAGTTCTGCTTGATGGAAAACAAATTTTGAAAGCAGAAAAAATCAATATGGTTGAATATTCATTTTACAATTTGAAAAGTGACGATGAAATATTACTTTACAGACAAATGGATAATGAAACATCAAGATATCAAGATGATGATTATTATGTACTGAATTTTCTGACCGAAAAAGTAAAAATAGAGTCTAATGATTTTTATAAAATTGCAAGCTTTATGAATTCTAAAAAGTCTATGGAAAAACTTATAAAATGGCTTTTGAAAGAAAAAGTACTTACAAATGATGGAGAATTGAATCCTGATCGTCTTGCCATTTTCAAAGAGAAATATGACCAAAACATTACAGAAAGAACAATAAGATAAATGACCAAAATCCTTCTCCTCTCCGATTCTCACTCTTATATTGATGACCGAATTTTAGATTATGCAAAACAGGCTGATGAAATCTGGCATTGCGGAGATTTTGGAAGCTTTGAAATTATTGAGCAACTTGAAAAAATTAAACCTTTAAAAGGAGTTTACGGAAATATCGACGGTGCAAAGATCCGTTCTGAGTTTCCTGAAGTGAGTCGTTTTTTTTGCGAAAATGTAGAGGTTTTAATGATTCATATTGGTGGTTATCCCGGAAAATATACTCCTTTAGCTAAGAAAGAAATTTCAGAAAAAACTCCTAAATTATTTATTTCAGGACATTCTCATATTCTGAAAGCCATGTATGACGATAAAAATAAATTACTGCATCTGAATCCCGGTGCATGTGGAAGGCAAGGATGGCATAAAATGAGAACAATGATACAGTTTGTAATTGATGGGGACGAGATAAAAGATTTGGCGGTGATTGAATTGGGACCAAAAGTTTAAGGTTCCGGGTTTAAAGTTTAAAGTTGATACATGAAAATTGGCAATAAAGTTTCGGTAGTAGATGAAGATTTAAGCGGAGTGATTACTTCGGTGAATGGAAATATTGTAGTTTTTAAAGACGAGTACGGTTTTACATATCAATATCCGAAAGAAAAACTGGTTCCGAAAGATGCTGACATTTATGAAAATATTAAAATCATAAAAAAAGCAGAACCCAGAAAAGTAATTTCTAAAAAGCATGATAAAAATCCTTTAATTTTAGATCTTCATTTTGAAAACTTAGTTAAAAATCCCCATGATTACGATAGTTTTGAAAGGTTATTTCTGCAAAAGGAAAAACTGATTCAGACCATTAATTTTTGCCGCAAAAATCATTTAAAAAGACTTGAAATTGTGCACGGAATTGGTGACGGAACATTACAGCGTATGGTTTTTGACGTACTTGAAAGCCAAACAGGTTTGGATTTTTACAATAAGGAAATACTTCATCATCAATCGGGTGCGGTAATGGTAGAATTTCACTAAATTTGCAACAATTGTAATATGAACGTACTTAATTTACTTTTTACCAAAGACGGACTAATCTACCAAATTATCAAAAACAAAAGTGTTTTGGAGGAAAAGTCTTATTTCGTAAATGAAGAATCACCCAAGAATTTTATCGTAGGAAAGCTAGAGGATGCATTACTTAAACAGAGATATGACGAAGTTTCTGTAGTTTCTGCGCTAAACCATTTTACTTTAATGCCTGAAGGTTTTGAAAATCATGATTCGGGATATGATTTAATTGCCTTCAATGCACCTGTTGATAAAGAAAATGAAGAGTTGATGCTTTCTGTGAACAAAAAGTTCAAGCTCCAGTTTTATTATACTTTTCCTAAAGAATTTTATAATAAAATAAAAGACCTTTCAATTCCTGTAAAATTTAATTTTTCGGGAGAGAAATTTTTAAACTCTATCAACAATAAAAATAATAAAGAAATTCATATTAATCTTTATCATAATCAATGTGAGTTTTTTGCCATTTCAAATAAAAAAATTATTCTATACAACAATCTGGATATCAATTCAGAAGTAGATTTTCTTTATTTTGTGATGTTTACCTTAAGTAAAATTGGTTTTGGAATAAACGACACCTATTTTTATGTATATGGTGAAACTACAGAAAACGAAACATTCATTTCAGAACTTCAGAAATTTGTAAAAAATCTGAAAGTTATTTTTGATAATATTCCGAATAAGAATTTCATCCTTAATTAGGTTATGGGTTGCAGATTTTAGGATTTTTCCGCTGCACCTTTTACCTACAATCTAAAACCTAACAACAATGTACAGAATAATTTCCGGTAAATGGAAAGCCAAAAAAATAGCCGCTCCCAAAAACTTTGATGTAAGACCAACCACCGATTTTGCTAAAGAGGCACTTTTCAGTATTTTGGAAAACACTTACGACATGCAGTCGATTTCCGTTCTTGATCTTTTTGCAGGAATTGGTTCTATCACTTTAGAATTTGCTTCAAGAGGTTGCCAAGATGTAACTTCAGTTGAAATGAACCCGAAACATACGTCGTTCATCAATGCTACTGCTTCAGAACTGGATATGAGTCTGCAGGTAAACACGCAAAGAGGTGATGTTTTTGACTGGCTGAAAAAATTCAGGAATAATAAATCTTACGAAATCGTTTTTGCTGATGCTCCATTTGAAACTGAGGAGAAAAAATATCACGAATTACTTTCTTTAGTTCTAAAAAATAAATATCTGAAACCTAACGGAATTCTAATTGTGGAACATCAAAGCAGATTAAAGCTTGATCATCCAAATTATAAATTCACCAGAAAATACGGAAATGTGAGCTTCAGTTTTTACGAGCCTTATCAGGAAACTGAAATGGAGACAGAAACCATAAACAGCGACACTACAGAATAAAAAAAAGACTCATTTTGAGTCTTTTTTTCGTTTTATAATACTTTCAATTCTAAATCGATGGTCTTGCCAAAGAATTTCTTTGAGATTTTCTCGAAGTTTTTGGTAATATCCGAAAGATAAAATTTGTAATTCGGCTTCGGATTATTATCATTCAAAAGATGATATTTATCTAAAATAATCGTCAAATGATTGGCCACAATATTCGGAGAATCTATCACACGAACGCGGTTTCCGTAATATTGTTTGATTTCGTCAATCAAAAGCGGATAATGCGTACAACCCAAAATCAACGTTTCAATATTTTTTAATTTGGCATTACTCAGATAATTGTAGATGATAGAGTGTGTAATCGGATGATTTTTAAAACCTTCTTCAATCGCAGGAACCAATAGCGGAGTCGCCAATTCATCTACTTTAATAAACTTATTGTGCTTACGGATACTTTTCTTGTATAAACCAGAATTTACCGTTGCTTTCGTTGCGATAACGCCCACATTATTGTGAATTTCATACGCCACTTTTTCGGCAACAGGATTGATAACGTCAATTACGGGAACTTTCCCTGCAACTGAATTCATCACCTCCTGCAATGCATTTGCTGTTGCCGTGTTGCAGGCAATTACAATTGCTTTACAATTTTGTTCCAACAAAAAATTAGTGATTTTTGTAGAATATTCGATAATGGCATCTTTCGATTTTTCACCGTACGGAAGGTGTTTCGTATCCCCGAAATATATAAGATCTTCGTTGGGAAGAAGTCTTTTGATTTCTTTAGCAACCGTTAATCCTCCCACTCCACTATCAAAAATTCCGATAGGCTGCTTTGGCGAAAGATGCGAATAATCTTGTTTTTTAGTTTTCAAACGATGTGAAATTTAATACAAAAATAAGGAAATTGTTGGATGTTGGAAGTCGGATGTTGGAAGTTTTTCGCAAACAAGCCTTCCATCTTCAAACCTCAAACTTCCAGCCTAGATGATAAATAAATCTGAAGCAATTCCGTCTGCCATAAACCAATGTTTTTCAGGAATTTTAAGGTGCTTATCTTCTATTTTTAAAATACCTTCTTCTATTTTAGACTGAATTTCTTTATTAAATTTATCTAAAATATTTGTTGAAAACTTTTGATTCAAACTTGTCAAATCTACACCCCAAATCGTTCTTAAACCGATCATAATCATCTCATTGAACTGATCTTGCTGTGAAAGAATTTCAGTTTCTTTAGCTAAAATACTTGAATTTATTTTTTTGATGTATTGTTGATTATTGGCTACATTCCAGCTTCGCACATCATTTCCGTTGTAAGAATGTGCAGAAGGACCAATTCCTAAATACTCCTGGTATTTCCAGTATGCAGAATTGTGTCTTGAATAAAATCCTTCTTTGGCAAAATTGGATACTTCATAATGATCAAAACCATGATCTTTCAGAAAATCTATCATGTAATAAAACTCACGATTCTGCTCTTCTTCTTTAGGATTTGAAACTTTTCCTTTTGAAATCCAATTTTCTAAAGCTGTTTTCGGTTCTACCGTTAAAGCATAAGACGAAATATGTGGAATTTCAAGTGCAATGGTTTTGTTTAAATTTTCCTTCCAGATCTCCAGATTGGAAGTTGGCGAACCATAAATTAAATCAATACTCAAATTTTCAAATCCGAAATCCTGCGCTCTTTTAATAGAACCTTCTGCTTCGGAAGCATTATGCGCACGATTCATCAGTTTCAGATCTTCATCAAAGAAACTTTGTGTTCCAATGGAAAGTCGATTAACCGGAGAACTTGACAATCCTTTTAAAAATTGAGAATTTAAATCATCAGGATTGGCTTCTAAAGTAATCTCGATATCATTATTAAAATTGAAATGTTTTAAAACTTCATCAATTAAAGATTTAATTTCATCCGCAGAAAGCACAGAAGGAGTTCCACCACCAAAATAGAGAGACCGTAAATTTTTGTTCTGAAGTTCGTCTTTTCTAAGGACAATTTCTTTTTTCATCGCATCCAGCATTTCATCTTTAAAATTGAAAGAAGTGGAAAAATGAAAATTGCAATAGCTGCATTTCTGTTTGCAGAAAGGGATGTGAATGTAAATCATAAAAAAAGCCCTGAAAAATTTCAGAGCTCAAATTTATTTAAATTAATTTGATTAATATCTAAATCCTCTATGATTAATAAAGTTATCGAAGTTATAACCAACACCAAGCATGAAGCTATTACCTCCATAAGTCTGAATATCAGACATTCCAAGGTTGTAAGTAGCACCAATCATAAATTTATTGAATCTTACTTTTACAACTGGAGAAACACTTAGTTCCTGGTTATCAAATCTGTTTTGAACTGCTCTGTAGCTTACTCCAAAAGAGAATGCGTTGATCTCGTTAGAGAATGTAGCCATCAAGTTGAAGTCTGTCATTCTTGTAGAATTGGTATTTAAGTTCACCAAAACTGAAGGAGAAATTGCAATATTGTCTGCAATCTTCCAGTCGTATCCTAAGTTTAAGAAAAACTTGATTGGAGAAGGCTCGTAATTGTTTACGATAGATTCGTCATTGCTTAATGCAATATCGTTTACGGAAACACCACCAAAGATTCCTCTATAAGTAGCTGCCAAACCGAAGTTTGCATAAGCCATAAAGATATTACTCTCATTACCTTGCAATAATGGATCGTAGCCGTCTTCAGTATTAATTTTAGAATAATCAAAATTCATATTGTAAAAATTAACACTTGTACCAAAAGAAAACTGATCTTTTCTCTCCCCTTCACTACTTAGTGGGATGAAATAAGATGCACCAGCTGTAATACCTCCAGCTGAAATAGGACCGTTGCTATCTCTAAAAACAGAAAGACCTGCTCCAACTCTGTCAAAAATATTCGCGTTAATCCCTACAGACTGCACGTTTGGAGACTCGCTGAATTTTGAAAATTGTTGTTGATAGTTAAGGTTAAGTTGTACGTAGTCTGTTTTACCGTATTGTGCAGGGTTGAACAGGAACTCACCATCCAAAAGATATTGTTGATAGTATGGTAGTGATTCTTGTGCTTTGTATGCATTCGACAAAAGAGCTAAACATACGATAGCATATAGTTTTCTCATAACAAATCTTGATTTCAATTCAACAAATATAAAAAAAATCTCAATATATTTTTAGTTTTCTAAATAATTTCTCCATTTTTTTACAGCATCCGCCATATCTTGAGGCATTGGGCTCTCAAAATATAATTCCTTTTTTGTCGTTGGATGTATAAACCCTAAAGTGTGTGCATGAAGTGCATGTCTAGGTAAAACATCGAACACATTTTTTATAAAGTGCTTATACTTAGGGAGATTAACTCCTCTTAAAGCGACATTTCCCTCATATCTCTCATCATTAAACAACGTATGGCCAATATGTTTAAAATGTGCTCTGATCTGATGCGTTCTTCCTGTTTCAAGCTTACATTCTACCCAGGTCATATATTTAAAACGTTCTAAAACTTTATAATGTGTAACGGCATGCTTTCCTTGGCTTCCGTCAACATAAGTATACATCTGCATTCTGTTTTTAGGATGCCTTCCAATATGCCCCGTAATCGTTCCCTCATCGTCCTTTACATTTCCCCAGACAAATGCCCAATACAGACGCTTGGTTTTTCTTTCGAAAAACTGTTTAGCAAGAAAACTTAAAGCATATTCTGTCTTAGCAACAACTAAAAGTCCTGACGTATCTTTATCAATTCTGTGAACCAAACCTACTCTGTCTAGATCTGATTTCTGGCCGTTTTTCTGAAAATGAAAAGCTAAAGCATTCACCAAAGTCTTGTCCCAATTTCCGAATCCCGGATGTACTACCATCCCCGGTTCTTTGTCTACAACAATTAAATCATCATCTTCATATACTATATTAATAGGAATATCTTGTGGAATAATAACATTTTCACGTGGTGGATGCGTTAGTAAAACAGAAATTTGATCTCCCGGTTTTACTCTATAATTCTGCTTTACAGGATTTCCATTAACTACGACATTCCCAGCACGGCAAGTCTGCGAAATTTTATTTCTGGAAGAGTTTTGTCTGAAATTAAATAAAAACTTATCTATTCTTAAAGGTTCCTGATTACCATCAACTGTAATATTAAGATGCTCATAAAGACCTTTATTTTCATCGTCAATGTCAACACTATTATTGGCATCTAAAAATTCCTCGTCTAAAAAATCTTCGTTATCTTCTGTCATTGCTTTATCTATATAAAAGGCTTCAACATAATTAAAGTTGAAGCCTTTTTTATTTTAAATTAAAAATTAATTTATATAATTACCTTTTTAGCTTTAGGCTTTTCTGTTGCAGGAGTTGTCGTCGATGCACCAGATTTTGGTTTATCACCTGTAGTTGCAGGTTTTGTAGAAGTTCCAGTTGGTTTTGCAGTCTCAGTTTTAGGAGCTTCCTTTTTCTGAGGTGCAGGAGCCGGAACCGGATCATTCATCGGTGGCGGATCCTGGAAATTAGGAACTTCATCATATCTCACCGGAGGTAAAGTAGTATCTACTCTCATACGGTAAGTAGAATTAAGGATTTCTATTTTTCCACGCAATTCGGCAGGTGTTTTTTTACTTGCCCAAAGGTCAATCTGCATTCCCTGATCTCTCACATCTCCCGATGCAGGATCTTGATAGTATACAATATCTGAATCATCCTGGCCTCCATCTTCATGATCTACAAGACCTACTTCAAAAAGGTTTTTTGCAATCAAAGCTTTTGCTTCTTTCACCGTCAATCCCACAACGTTTGGAATTGCTATATTTCGCATAGGACCAGATCCTACAACAATGTCAATCACTGAGAACCTTGGAATCTTAGTTCCCGGTTTTATAGAATTTCCTTTAAATAAAATTCTTAAAACGGCATCTTTCTGAATGCTTGGTTCATAAATGGTATCTGAAACCTTAAGACCTACCTGCTCTAATCTCTGGAAAGCCAATCCTGAATATTTATTAATAACATCAGGAACAGCAACAGGAGCCCAGCTTTTAGGATTTACCATTAGCTGAATAGCTCTTCCGTCTTTTACACGGGATCCAGGAGAAGGATAAACCTTCAGAACCTGAAGCGGTCTGTATTTAGGGTTGTAAGCTGCACTGTCAACTTCATAGTCGAGTCCTGCATCTTCTAATATTTTTACAGCGTCGTGCACTGATTTGTTGACAACATTAGGAACAGGAATTTCCTGCCCATGATTGGTGTGGTACTCCAACCAACGGAAAGTAAGCCATACCAATCCTACGAAAATACCGATGGCTACTAATAAATTGAGTAAAACTTTCCAGTTGAAAAGTGATTTAAGCATACTTAAAAATACTTTAATAATAACGACAAAGATAATTAATAATTTTATATTGAAGTTTTTATTTAGCAGATTTCATTTTTGCTTTCAAAAAAATCAAAATTCATTTATTTCAATATATAAAATGTTTAAATTTGCCTTTATTGATAATATGGATATGAATAAAAAACACGTTGCCGTAGTTATGGGAGGCTATTCTGACGAATATAAAGTTTCTCTGAAAAGTGGCCAGTTAATATATGATTCCTTAGACAGAGATCTTTACTATGTCTATAAAGTGATCATTCTGAAAGATGAATGGTATTTTCTGGATGAAAATGAGAATAAAAAATCCATCAACAAAGGTGATTTTTCGGTCACTTTAGATAATAATGAAGTGCTGAAATTTGATGCCTGCTTCAATATTATTCACGGAACACCGGGTGAAAACGGAATTCTTCAGGCTTACTGGGATGCTATCGGACAAAAATATACCGGCTGCGATTTCTATCAAAGTGCATTAACCTTCAATAAAAAGGATACTTTAGCCGTACTTTCAAAATATGGAATTCCTTCTGCAAAAAGTGTTTATTTAAGAAAAGAAGAGGATATTAATGTTGACGAAATTATTGATAATTTAAATCTTCCTGTTTTTGTAAAACCTAATCAGTCGGGTTCATCATTGGGAATTTCTAAAGTAAAAGAAAAATCTGAACTGATCGCTGCAACCGAAATTGCTTTTAAAGAAGATGATGAAATCTTAATTGAAAGTTTCTTAGACGGAATGGAAGTTTCTGTAGGAGTTATTGATTTTAAAGGTGAAACGATTGTTCTTGGAATTACAGAAATTGTTCCTAAAAATGAATTTTTCGACTACGAAGCCAAATACGAAGGTGCTTCAGAAGAAATTACTCCCGCAAGAATAGATGATGAAACCAGAATCAGAGTAGAAGAAATTGCAAAAAGAGCTTATAATTCTCTTGGAATGAGTGGTTTTTCGAGAAGTGAATTTATTTTAATGGACGGAATTCCTTACATGCTTGAAATGAACACCAACCCAGGATTTTCTCCGGCAAGCATTCTTCCGCAACAGGCAAAAATTTACGGAATTTCAATCAAAGACCTTTGTGGGAATGAGGTTGAGAAAGCTTTACAAAAGAGAAACTAGATATTAGAAGTTAGAGATTAGAGTAAAAACAACTCATAATTGATAACCCATAACTTATAACTTTATTTGCGCATGAAAATTGCTGTTTTTCCGGGATCTTTTGATCCGATTACTTTAGGACATTATGATATTATCGAAAGAGCAGCTGCGCTTTTCGACAAAGTAATTATCGCTATTGGTCAGAATTCTCAGAAGAAATATATGTTTCCACTTGAAAAAAGAATGGAATTCATACAAAATTCGGTAGCCGAATTTCCCAATGTAGAAGTTGATCATTTTGAAGGCTTAACCGTTGATTATTGTTTTGAAAAAAATGCTCAGTTTATTTTAAGAGGCTTAAGAAATCCTGCCGATTTCGAATTTGAAAAGGCAATTGCTCATACCAACAGAACCTTGGCTCACAAAAAACTCGAAACTGTTTTCCTCTTGACTTCATCAGGAAAGTCATTTATCAGCAGCAGTATTGTAAGAGAAATCATCAACCACGGTGGCGAATATGAACTTTTGGTTCCGGAAGCGGTAAGAGTGGAAAAATAAATGATAGATGATAATAGATTAATGATTTCAGACATTCAATCTTTTATCATTTATCTAAAATCATTTATCAAAGATGCACGAACAAATCAATTTTGCTATAGAAATTCTCGGTACGATATCGTTTTCGATGTCGGGAAGTTTTGCGGCAATGCAAAAAAGACTAGACCCATTCGGAGTTTTGATTATCGCCTTCGTCACTTCAGTTGGAGGAGGAACAGTAAGAGATTTATTGCTCGATATTCCGGTCTTTTGGATGCACGATCTTTTGATGTGTGGTGTGATTTTGATAACCTCTATTTTTTCGATGGTTTTTAAATCGATTGAGAAAAATTTTAAAGTGACTCTATTTATTTTCGATAGCTTCGGATTGGGATTATTTACCATCATCGGAGTTCAGAAAGGTTTAAATGCAGATATCCATCCTTTAATTTGCATTGGACTTGGAACTATTACCGGCTGTTTCGGTGGAATTATCCGGGACATTTTACTCAATAGAATCCCTTTAATTTTTCGAAAAGAAATTTACGCAAGTGCCTGTATTATTGGTGGAGCGATATTCCTGTTACTGACTACTTTCACAAGTCTGTCTTATACAATCATTCAAATTTTTACTATTTTATTAATTGTCGCCATTAGAACATTGGCTGTAAAATACCATTGGCAAATGCCTAAATTTTATGGCTATGAGAATAATTCTGAAATGTAAACTTTGTAAAAAAAGCACTCCTCCTATTAGCTTTATCCATGATATTTTCTTGCAACAGTGGAAGTAAATTTGATCTGGAAAAAGACCTCTATCAATTTTCAGAAAAAATGAAAAATGGAGATACATTAGAGGTTAATATTAATCATTCTGCCTGTATGTTTGCTGCATTCGAAAGATATAATTTCATAAAAGAAAATGACATCTTATATTTAGAAACGTATTCAGAAATAAGTTCATTTGAAAAACAGCAACAAACTTTACCAAAAATTATTTACCTTTTTAAACCCAACGACTCTCTTTCTTTTGAAAATTATTTTAAATATTTAAAAAACGAAAATAGAGCTAAACGAGAATACAGTTCATCATTAGTAACTGTATATTATCCTAATAAAAACCAGAGGCAATATTTCAATGATGATGGTTTAGATGACAAGTTCAAAAAACTGAATAAGCTTCTTTTAATTCGAAAAAAACTTTATCCTAATGATAAATTCTTCGAATTTCCCGAACCACCACCTCCACCACCTCCATCCAGAAAATAAAAAAATGCACCAAAAGAATTGGTGCATTTTTTTATTTATTTTTATCTGCTATTAAAACTTCCCTCTATTTCTCATATTAGGATTGTGTATATGTTTTTGCATTGTCGGCATTTTCAACTGATCTTTCAGCATTTTGATCTGATCGGCCATCATCCCTGCAGAGTCTAATCTTTTTGCTTCCTCCAAAAGTTTTTGCCCTTCCTGTCTTCTTCCTTTAGAAATCGCTCCGGCCGCCAAATTAAGCGTTGCCATTGCACGGTCATGTTTCATATTCAAACCGTAATCCAAAGCTTTTTTCATCAAGGGCTCTACTTGCGTAGGATGTTCCTGAGCCAAAACCAAACCTTGTAAATAATGATAATATCCATATTGGTTTTTATGTAGCTCAGTTTTATAATCTTTAATATTATTTAAAAACTTTGAAGCTTTAATCATGTCTTGTTTTCTCAATTGCCAAAAAGCTAAAAGGATATTTTCATTCTTGAAAAATAAGAAAATCGGCAATGCAGCCAAAAGGAAAACCACAATTCCCCAGCCTAAATTTCTTGTAAAAAACATCATATAAAGACCTCCGATAATCAGAAGTGCCGCAACTATGATTTTTATGTACTTATTCATTATTAAATTTTAGAAGTGCAAAGATAAGAAATTTGGTTGTTAGTTTTTAGTTGATAGGGAACGGTTTCTAATTAAATTTCCACACATTAAAAAACGATCAACCAGCAACTATTAACCATTAACCTTTTCATAAGTCTGAAAACAGAAATCGTATTGATTTTTTTCGTCTTTTTCATGACAGATTTCCCCTGTTTTTTTCCAAATCTTTTCATTAATTTTCGGGAAATAGGTATCTGCTTCAAGATTTGCTTTTACCAAAGTTACTTCAAGACGGTCTGCAATTTCCATGGTTTGTTCGTACACGTTACCTCCTCCGATAATGAAGATGTTTTCGTCTATTTTTTTTGCAAATTTCACAGCTTCTTTAATGCTTCCAACAATTAAAATACCTTCCTGAAACCAGTTTTTCTTTCTTGAAACAACAATATTGGTACGGTTGGGAAGCGCTTTCCCTATACTTTCATAGGTTTTTCTTCCCATAATAATAGGGTGTCCCGAAGTTAAATCTTTAAAATGTTTTAAATCTTTCGGAAGATGCCACAATAACTGATTACCAGAACCAATCTCGTTTTTTTCTCCCATTGCCACCACGATTGTTGTCATTCAATAAATTTTCTGCAAAATTAACACTTAATTTGTATATTTGGTTAGCACAAAAAATAATAAAAAATTAAAACTATGAAATCGCCATTTCAAAATTTTCAAAAAAAAACATTTATATAGACTGGCGATTGCATATGACTATTTAAAAACAATAAAAATTCACATATGAAAAATAAAGGCTGCTTGAGCGCCGGAACCATCGGCATTGCTCTTCTTATCATCGTTGGAATACTTTTTTTCTGGGGAAAAAACGGATACAATAATTTTGTAAGTCAGGAACAGAAAGTCGACGCAAAATGGTCTAACGTACAAACTGTCTATCAGAAACGAGCCAACTTAATTCCCAATTTGGAAAGAACGGTAAAATCATATTCAAAATTTGAGCAGGAAACATTGACGAAAGTGGTAGAAGCCCGTTCGAAAGCAACCTCTATCAACATCAATCCTTCTAATCTTACGGAAGAAGATATGGCAAAATTTCAGGCTGCACAAGGTGAATTGACTGGAGCATTAAGTCGATTAATGGCAGTGGTAGAATCCTACCCTAATCTGAAAGCTGATCAGCAATACATCAACTTCCAAAGAGAATATATTGCAATAGAAAACAGCATCAGAACCGAAACCGTTTACTACAACGACGCTGCAAGAGATTATAATATTTCGATCAAACAGTTTCCAAATAATATCTTGGCAAACTTTACCAATTTCAAAGAAAAACCTTTATTTAAAGCACAAGCTGGAGCAGAAAATGCGCCAAGTGTATTTACAGAATAATGAGCCGTTTTTTAACAGATCAGCAGATTGCGTCCCTCGTAGAAACCATCCAATCGGCAGAGCAACATTCTACCGGAGAAATCCGTGTACATATTGATTCTACCTCAGATCATCAGATTGCAGAAACCGCTTTTGGGGTATTTAAAGAATTATGTAAAGATAAAACTGCAGAAAAAAATGCGGTGCTTTTTCATGTCAATTTTGAGAAAAAATATTTAACGATTATCGGTGATACCGGAATTCACGAAAAAGTACATCAGTCTTATTGGGATCATCTGCATGATTATATTACCTCAGAATTTTCAAAAGGTCATTTTTATCAGGCTTTAAAAAGCGGAATTCTTGAAACCGGTTTAGAATTAAAAAAACATTTCCCATTAAAAGGAGAAAATCACAACGAACTATCCAATGAGATTACATTCTCTTAAAATATTTTTCACATTCATCTTAGTCTGCTGTTATGGTTTTTTATCAGCACAATACACTATTCCCGAAAAACCGGCAGTTTTGTATCCTGTTTATGACGAGGCAAATCTACTTACTGCACAGGAAAAAAATGAACTGAATAATAAGCTCATCAAATTCGCAGATTCTACCTCAACGGAAATCGAAATCATTATCATCCCATCCACAAAAGGTGAAGATGTTAATTATTTGGCAACGATGTTTGGCGAAAAATGGGGAATCGGCCAGAAAGACGTAGACAACGGAGTTGTTTTTCTAATTGCTAAAGACGACAGAACGATGTCGATTCAGCAAGGAAGAGCAGTCGAGCAATATTTAACCGCCTCTGTTGCCGGACAGATTTTAGATTATATCGTTACTCCCAATTTCAGACAGGGAAAATGGTACGAAGGCATCAATGGTGGAACCAATGCCATCATGGAAGCGGTTCAGGGAAAATTTAAACCGATTGCCAACAAGAATAAATCTGGAGATATAAGTGTTACAAAACTACTCGTTATTGCTTTCGTTATTTTCATTATTCTCGCTATCTTTCTCGGAAACCGGGGTGGCGGAAATGATGATGACGGCGACATTATTCTGAGTCGAAAAGGACGGAGAAATTACCCTGGTGGATTTTTCCCATTTCCTTTCCCAGGAAGTTTTGGTGGCGGTTTCGGTGGCGGAAGCTCTCGAGGCGGTGGAGGTTTTGGAGGATTCGGCGGTGGTGGAAGTTTTGGCGGCGGTGGAGCTTCTGGTGGATGGTAAAAAATATTTAAGTAAATATGAAGTTTTTTGTCTTATCAATTCTTTTAAGTTTAAGCTTAATAACTATATTTCTCTCCGCCAAAATAAAGTTTAATTTAAAAATTATTGATTTTTTTCTCGATTAAAATTTCATTAAACCTATCAAAACCGTTCATATTTTACTCAATTTTCATTATATTTACTGAAAACGGGGTCTATGAAAAAAACGCTGGTAGTTTTTGCGCATCCTTATCTGGAACACTCAAACTCAAATGTAGAGTTGATTAACTTCTACGTTCGTCACCAGCATTTTACCTTACGCGACCTTTACGAAGAATATCCTGATTTTCATATTGCTGCTTTTCGTGAACGAAAAAGGTTGAAAAATTACGACCGATTTATCTTTCAGTTTCCAATTATCTGGTTCGGAATGCCACCTTTGCTGAGACTTTGGATTGACGAAGTTTTCGACAGAAACTGGCTCAACGAAGAAGAAAATAATCCTTTGGAAGGCAAAGAAGTCTACATCGTTGTAACCACTGGCGGAAAAGAGAGATCTTTCAGCAAAGAAGGAACATATGGGTACACTGTGGAAGAACTAATCAGCGGGCTGATTGTTTCTTTAAAAGTTTTCAAAGCCAACATCAAAGACATCATTATCGTCTACGAAGCAAATAAACTTTCAAAAAAAGAAATCATTTTACAAAAACAAAAATTTGCAGAACTATTAAATCAATAAGATGGAATCTACTTTAGCCATGAATACTCTGCTTTTCTTGGGCGTTGCCATTATTATGGTTCCGCTGGCAAGAAAATTGGGATTAAGTTCGGTTATCGGCTATATTTTAGGTGGAATTATCATTGGTCCTTACGTTCTCAAACTGACAGGGAAAGACGTTAACGACATCATGCACGCCAGTGAATTTGGGGTTATTATGCTTTTGTTTTTGGTCGGATTAGAATTGGAGCCCAGAAAATTCTGGGAAATGAGAAAGAAAATCTTGGGTTTAGGTCTTACCCAAACAGTTCTAACGATTTCGTTATTATTTTTAATTTTCATCACATTCGGCTGGAAAACCGATAAAGCATTCGCCATCGCAATGTGTTTTGCACTTTCCTCGACAGCCATTGTTCTTCAGACTTTACAGGAAAAAAACAATTTCAAAACCGTTGCTGGTGAGGCATCATTCTCTACCCTTTTGTTTCAGGATATTGCGGTGATTCCTATTTTGGCGATTTTACCTTTGCTGGCACATTCTAAAGCAACTCAGAACGAAAATGAAGTTCAGGTTTTAATTCAAAAACTTCCGGAATGGCTGCAGGCCGGAACGGTCATCATGGGCGTGGTCATTTTGATTTTATTGGGAAGATATGTTTTTGTTCCCTTTTTAAGATATGTTTCAAAAGCCGGAATGACAGAATTACTGACCGCCTCTTCCCTATTTTTGGTTATTGGAGTTTCAGAATTGATGATTTCCATAGGACTTTCACCCGCATTGGGAGCATTTCTAGCTGGCGTGATGTTAGCCAACAGTGAGTTTCGTCATGAATTGGAAGCGCAGATTGATCCGTTTAAAGGATTGCTTTTGGCGGTTTTCTTTGTGAGCGTTGGTTCAACGATGAATTTTAATGTTATTACAGCTGATCCTTTGTTTATCTTTTCGACAGTTTTCGCTGTTCTAGCCGTGAAGTTTACCGTTCTTTTTGCTATTGGTAAATTTTTTAAAATGGATAATCCTCAAAGTTTGTTCTACGCGTTTGCGCTTTCGCAGGTTGGGGAATTTGCTTTTGTATTGATTAATTATGGTTCAGACTTGTATCTCTTTGGAGAAGAATTAAATGCACAAATGATGGCAGTTACAGCGATTACCATGTGTATCACTCCATTTTTACTAATTATTAATGATAAAATAATAACACCAAGATTCATTAAAGAAATTCCTGACGAAAAAAGTGATTTTAATATTCTTGAAAACAATATTGCACAAAAGAAAATTATCATCGTTGGTTTTGGGCATTTTGGAAGTACCGTCGGACGTTTATTGAAAGCCAATAAAATTACTGCAACCATACTCGACAGAGATTCTGACCGTGTGAAGCTATTGCGAGGATATGGTTTTAAAGTATATTACGGTGATGCCACGAGAATTCCCGTATTAAGAGCTGCCGGAATTGAAGATGCCGGAATTTTAATTCTTTGTCTTGATAATTCGGGTGACAACAAATTTATAGCAGAATTGGTGAGCGAACATTATCCTGATGTGAAAATATTTGTGCGCGCAAAAAACAGAATCGATGCCTACACTTATTTAAATAACGGAATCGACAACATTTACCGCGAAACTTTAGGAACAGCCGTAGATATGGCAGTTGATGTTCTTCACGAAACCGGAATGCGAAAGTATGCGGCACGTCGTCTTGGCCAGCGTTTTATGGCGATTGATAAAGCTTCTATCAGAAAACTGGCAAAGTCTGATGACGATGATGAAATCCGTTTGTTTACCACAAAAGAGCTCCTCCAGAGAGAGGAGGAGCTTTTAGCTTATGATAATCTTAATTTTGATGGTAAAAATTGGGAAGGCTCTTCATCAACTGCCGAAGAAGACGATGAGGAGAATAAAGATTAAATTATTGAATAGAAACGCTTCCACCGCTGCTTTCTTCTTTCTTCACAGTCGTTACATTTCCTTTTTTATAAACATTGATGCTTCCTCCTGAAGATGCCGATCCTTCAACTGTCGAACTGGCACTTATTTCTACACTAGCTCCACTTGAGGCATCAGCTTTCAGGTTTTCTACAATCACTTCTTTTGCTGAAATACTGCTTCCTGATGATGAGGTTAGGTTGGCATTTTTACTTTTTCCTGAGATAGTTACTTCCCCAGCCGAAGAAGCTTCAACATTTAGATTGACCGCCCAGATATTTCCTTTAAAAGTTCCACTGCTTCCTGCATCAATTTCCATTTCATTTGCTTCTAATTTTCCTGAAATATGACCCGAACTTGAAATTTCAATATCCGTTTTTTCTTGTGTAAACTGATCTCTTACAACAATAATCGCTGCAGAATTGGCTTCCAGTTTAGAGAAATCTTTGGTATAAATTTTCGCTTTCACATTATTCGTATTCATCACCCGGAAACCCGTTTTATAATGAATATGAAGTTCGCCACCGCTGTTATCAACCAAAACCTCATCGATGATATTTGCAGGTGCAGAAATCACTACTTTTTCGACATCAGATTTAATAATTTCAGCTTCAATCGCCTGAGAGACTTCAATTTCGTCAAAATTTCCGCTAAATTCTTTTTGTTTTAAAGGTCCGTGATCTTTATTGGTAACATCAGGAAGCCATTTTGATTTTTCAGATTTTTCGTTACACGCTGAAAGAACAATCAGTCCTGAAAAAAGTAAAATTGTAGGATATTTCATGGTTTGGTTTTAATTAATTTCGTTTGTATATTATTAATAACAACTAAAATATAAAAAATATTACATCTTTAAAAATAATTCATTACAAATACATTTAATGCTTATTTACAATAGGTTTTGACATTCATCTTAAACATATATATTTAATAAAACTAAAAAATATTATTAAGCAGCAATAACCAAAATAAAAGCACAAAAAATTTATCAAATAGTTTTAATATCTTTAGACTTTAATAATAAATCACCTATGAAGATAGGCGATAGTATATATAATCTACCTATGAAAAACATTTCATCAGTATTGTTAGTTTCTGCTTTGGCTTTCAATTATTCTTGTACTACCACAATGAAAACAAACGACATAAAACAGGAAATTCCTGTCCCTGATTCTTCGCTTTCTTCCAATCCGTTTATGAAGAAAAGCAAGCTTCAATACGAAGCCCCGGAATTTGATAAAATTAAAAACGAGCACTTTAAACCCGCTTTTGAATTTGGTTTAAAGCAACACGATGCAGAGATTTTAAAAATTGCCAACAATTCTGAAGCTGCAACTTTTGACAATACAATCGTTGCATTGGAGAAAAGTGGTGAAGTTCTGAAGAGAGCTGTAATTGTTTTTTCAAATTTAACGAGTGCAAATACAAATCCTACATTACAGGCATTAGATGAAGAATACGCTCCTATTTTCGCAGCTCATTCTGACAAAATGTATCTGAATGAAAATCTGTATAAAAGAATAAAATCAATCACAGAAAACGGTTTAGATTCTGAAAGCAAAAGATTATTACAGTTTTACAAGCAGAACTTTGAAATCGCAGGAGCCAATCTGTCCTCGGCTGACAAAGAAAAATTAAAGCAGGTCAATCAGGAATTGGCTTCTCTATCCACTCAGTATTCCAACAAATTATTGGAAGCAAGAAAGCAAGGTGGTGTTTTCTTTTCTGAAGCAAAAGAATTAGACGGACTTTCAACCGATGAAATTGAAGCTGCTGCGAGCGATGCAAAAACTGCAGGGCAACCCGGAAAATATCTTTTAGCTTTACAAAACACGACACAGCAGCCTCTTTTGCAAAACCTGAAAAATAGAGCAACAAGAGAAAAACTATTCAAAGCTTCTTGGACAAGAGCTGAAAAAAGTGATGGAAATGACACAAGAGAAACGATTGAAAAATTAGCAAAATTGAGACTTAAAAAAGCTCAGATTTTAGGCAAAAAGAGTTTCGCAGAATGGAAATTACAGGATCAGATGGCAAAAAATCCTGAAGCTGCCGTAAAACTAATGAATCAAGTCGCAACTCCGGCGGTAGAAACAGCGAAACGTGAAGCAAAAGACATTCAGGATTTGATCGATCAGCAGAAAGGAGGTTTCAAAGTAGAACCTTGGGATTGGAATTTTTACGCTGAGCAAGTAAGAAAAGCAAAGTTCGATTTAGATGAAAATCAAATCAAGCCTTATTTTGAAATCACAACAGTTTTGGAAAAAGGAGTTTTCTTCGCTGCTGAAAAATTCTACGGATTAACTTTCAAAAAGAGAACCGATCTTCCTGTATATCATCCAGATGTTGTAACGTACGAAGTTTTCGACCATGACGGAAAATCTATCGCTATTTATTATCTTGATTTCTACACGAGAGATTCTAAAAGTGGCGGAGCATGGATGAGCAATTACGTTGAGCAATCGTATTTACTGGGAACGAAACCTGTGATTGTAAACTGCTATAATTATCAAAAACCTGCACCTGGGAAACCTTCATTAATAAGTTATGATGATGTTTCCACGATTTTCCATGAGTTTGGTCACTCTATCCACGGAATGTTTGCAAGCCAGAAATACCCCTCCCTTTCCGGAACCAATGTTCCGAGAGATTTCGTAGAATTTCCTTCTCAAATCAACGAACATTGGGCTTTAGATCCTGTTGTTTTGAAAAACTACGCTTTACATTACGAAACAAAACAGCCTATTCCACAAGCTTTGGTTGATAAAATTAAAAAAGCAGCAACTTTCAATCAAGGGTATATGACGACTGAATTGGTTTCTGCAGCAGCATTGGATATGGATTGGCATTCGGTGACTAATGAAAATCAATTGCTTCCAGTTTTAGATTTTGAAAAACAATCTTTAAATAGTCACGGATTTACTTTGGCAACCGTTCCTCCAAGATATCACACTCCTTATTTTGCACACATTTGGGGTGGTGGGTATTCTGCAGGATATTACGCTTATTTATGGTCAGAAACTTTAGACAATGACGCCTGGGAATGGATTTCAAAGAACGGTGGCTTGACACGAGAAAATGGTGACCGCTTCAGAAAATATATTCTTTCTGTAGGAAATTCTGTTGATTTGAATCAGGCATTCAGAGATTTTACAGGACATGATCCGGATATCAAACCGTTGTTGAGAAGCAGAGGTTTTATTAAATAAATTTTAAAAGCATTCATTTTTTGGATGCTTTTTTGTTTTCAAATGGTAATGTTTTTTTTAATCTCCCACAGATTGCACAGATTATAGTATAACGCAAGCATCCGTGGAAATCTGTGCAATCTGTGGGAGAACTATTATTTGCGAAAAAATATTCGTGTAAATTTGTCTTTTAAAATTTAGAAAAATGAATTGTCCATGCTGTTCCGGAAAATCCTACGAAGAATGCTGTAAACCTTATCATACCGGAGAAAAAAATGCTCCAACTGCCGAAGCGTTGATGCGTTCAAGATTTTCCGCGTTTGCCATTCCGAATGGAAAATATTTAATGGAAACAACTTCGCCCGGAAAAAGACAATTCCACAATACAAAAGATTTGCAGGAATGGGGAGAAATCAATGAATGGACAAAACTGGAAATCGTAGACAAACCATCGATGAATAAAGTAGAATTCAAAGCACATTATACTGATGAAGACGGACAAAACCAAATTCACCACGAATTATCGCTCTTCAAAATGATTCAGAACCGCTGGTTTTATGTTTCGGGAGAATTTTTAGACTAATTATTTAACAAAAAAAATGTCCGAAAAAAAAATCGGACATTTATATTATTCAAATACTTTGATTAGTGAGCTTCGCTTCCGTCAATGCCGTGAGCATGACCATGAGACAATTCTTCTTCAGTTGCAGGACGAGTATTTAAAATTTCAACCTGGAAATCTAAAACTTTCCCAGCCATTGGATGGTTAAGGTCTGCAATCACAACTTCCGGAGTTACTTCTACCACAAAAGCCTGGAAATTATTTCCTTCGTTATCAGTTAGAGGCAAAATAGCTCCTACTGGCGGAAGTCCACCTTCACCGAACATATCGATTGGCAATTGTGCAATAGCATCTTCTTGTTTTTCACCGTAAGCTTCTTCCGGCTGAATCACAAAAGCAGCAGTATCACCAGCTTTCAAACCGTGGATATTTTGTTCAAATTTAGGAATCATCATTCCTAAACCATATAAAAATGTAAGCGGATTTTCTGCAGTTGTTTCTTCTACAAGGATTTTGCTTCCATCCTCTTCGATAGTGTGAAGAATATACTTTACAGCTACCACATGATTGTTATCAATAGTCATATTTCTTTTTTTGCGTGATTTTTTTCACGATTAAACGGCACAAATATACTGTTTTTGAAAGAATTGACTCATTAAATATCCGTAAAGAATCATCTTCAACATACTACTTTCTGTTTTTTGATTCTTCCTTTTTTTTCTGTCTCAAAACATACAAATACAAACTTTCAACTTTCGCTCTGGCCCAATCTGTTTTTCTCAAAAACTTCAGTGACGAGTTGAAGCTTGGGTTATCTGTAAAACATTTGATATTGATTTGCTTGCCCAATTCCTCAAATCCCTGATAGTATTCTATCAATTCTTCGAGAATGGCATCGAGACGCTTTCCGTGTAAAGGATCTTTTGATTTTTCTTCCATAACGCAGTAAAATTAAAATATTTTATCAGACTTAACTACTAAAATTGCTTAAACTCTTAATGTTTAGTATTTTTGATGAAGGTATTTCTTACCTCTAAAATTACTCGTTACGAAAATAAATATGAGCAAAAATAACGAAGCGAACAGGAAAAAAAATAAAAAGAAAATCGATCAGAAAAAACGGAAAATACAAAATGCGGAAGCAGAAAGAAAAGCACGTTTAAAGCAAATCAGAGAAGATTTTAAAGCAAAAGAAGCCGACAGCAAACTATGAAAATCCTCCACACCGCCGATTGGCATTTGGGTAAACGTCTTGACCGTTTTTCACGACTTGAAGAGCAGATTTTGGTCATGAACGAAATCGTTCAGATTGCCGATGAACAAAATGTTGATCTGGTTTTGGTTGCCGGAGATTTATTCGACAATTTTAATCCAAGTGTTGAAGCGACAGAACTTTTTTATAAAACTTTAAAACGTTTATCATTAAATGGAAAACGTCCTGTCATCGCTATTTCAGGCAATCATGATTCTCCGAGTCTGATTGACGCTCCTGATCCTTTAGCCCGTGAATGCGGAATTATTTTAATTGGATATCCAAAAGCGACCATCAATCCTTTTGAATTGGAACATTTTAAAATTTCAAATTCAGCAGCAGGTTTTATCGAATTAGAATTTAAAAACCAAAATTTCCCTGTCAGAATTTTGCATACACCTTATGCAAATGAAGTTCGTTTAAAAGAATATTTCGGAGAAAATAAGGAAGAAGAACTCAACAATGTTCTGAGAGAAAACTGGAAACAAACTGCCGATAAATTCTGTGATGAAAACGGAGTTAATCTTTTGATGACTCACTTGTATATGAACAAAAAAGGTGCACCCATTTTAGAAGAACCCGAAGGTGAAAAACCCATAAAAATAGGAAATGCAGACCTTGTTTTTTCAGATATTATTCCACATCAGATTCAATATACGGCTTTAGGACATCTGCATGGTTTTCAGAATATCGGAACGGAAGAAAAACCTGTGGTGTATTCGTCTTCTCCACTTTGCTACAGCTTTAGCGAGACCGGACAAACAAAATACGTTTCCATTATTGAAGCCGAACCTAATAAGCAGGTTACCTTTGAGAAAATCGCTTTACAAAACGGCAAAAAACTCGTCAGAAAAACATTTGATTCTATTGAAAATACGATTGAATGGCTGAATGAAAATCCAAATACCTTAGTTGAACTGACTGTAGAAAGCAAAACTTTTTTAAAAGCTGAAGAAAGAAAACTCATTTATCAATCTCATGCTGGCATTGTGCATTTGATTCCGAAAGTTAAAAATCAGGATTTTAATGAAAATCAGCTTCGTGACATTAATTTAAATCAGGATATTCAGGCATTGTTTAAAGATTATTTTAAGTCTAAAAATAACGGACAGGAAGTCAATGAAGAGCTTATCAATTTGTTTAACGAAATTCTAAATCCGTAAAAATGATTCCAATTCAATTGACTTTAGAAGGTCTTTACTCCTATCAGGAACGCCAGAAAATTAATTTTGAAAATCTTACAGAAGCTGGTTTATTTGGAATTTTCGGTTCGGTAGGTTCCGGGAAATCTTCTATTCTGGAAGCCATTTCTTTTGCATTATACGGCGAAACAGAACGTCTCAACGCAAGAGACAAACGTGCTTACAATATGATGAATTTGAAATCAAATAAATCATATATCGAGTTTGATTTTATTAATTATGAGAATAAAAAATTCCGTGCGACAAGAGAATTCCGACGTAATTCTAAAAATTTCGAAGATGTAAAAACGCCCACGGTAACCTTTTACGAATGGAAAAATGAAAGCTGGATTCCGTTAGAACATTCCAATGCGGAAAAAATAATTGGATTGAGTTATGCGAATTTTAAGCGAACCATCATCATTCCGCAAGGCCAGTTTAAAGAATTTTTAGAGCTTGGCGCGGCAGACCGCACGAATATGATGAAGGAAATCTTCAGTCTGCAGCGTTTTGATTTACAGAATAATGTTTCAGCTTTAAATACAAAAAACAGATCAGAACTAGATCAGCTGGAAGGTCAGCTGAAAGGTTTTGAGGAAGTGAATGAAGAACAAATTTTGGTTCAAAAAGAAAATTTAAAAACTGAACAGCAAAAATTTGAAGAGGTAAAAATTCAGTTTAAAAATATTGAACAAAAATACCAGCAGCTTAAAAATTTAAAAACAGATTTTGAATCGCTGAAACAGAAAAAAACAGATTTTGAAAAACTTAGCATTCAAAAAACAAACATTGACGAATTAGAAACTAAAACTGAACTTTTTGATAAAGTTTTCAGAATCTTTACACCGATTATTACTGAAAAAAATAAGCTTCAGAAAGAAATTTCAGAGCAGTTGAAAAATAGAGAACATCAGTCTGAAATTTTGCAGAAAACCGAAGTAAAGTTTGAAAATATTAAAAATAAACTTTTGGCAATTCAGCCAAAGTATGAAGCTTTACCTCAATCAAAAATTCAGGAGAATGATTTGAGTCTGATTCTGCAAATGCTGACATTTTCAGACGAAATTGAAACCCTAAAAGAACGAACAAAAAAAGGCTCAGAAAAAGTAAAAGAAGTTGAAGAAAACCAAAAATTAATTCAGCAAAAAGCTCAAGAACTTTCTAAACAAATTGATTTATTAAAACCTAAAAAACTAGATTCTAATTTACTTTTAAATGTAGGAAACTGGTTTTCAGAAAAGAAAAAATTGGAAGAATCTTTAAAAAGTCAGGTTGAAAAAATTAATGCAAAAAAACTTGAAACTGAAAGAATCTCAGAGGAATTAAAACCTTTTAAAATCAATGTTGAAACCTTTAAAAATGATTTTAAAACTCAGGTTGAATCTTTAGAAACTCAGAAAAAACTACTTTCTGAAAAGCGAAATCATCTTGAAGTTCAGCAAAAATTAGCACATTTTGCGAGTGAACTCCACGACGGAGAATCTTGTCCGCTTTGTGGTGCTTTGGAGCATCCAAATATTGTAGAATTTGACGATGTAAATTCAGAATTAAACGAGATACAGAAAAAAACTGAACAGATTGAAACTCAAAAAGATCAAATTCAAAAACAGTCTTTAGAAATCGAAAAAATACTTGAGCGAAAAAAGATTTTTGAGGAACAATTGAAATCGGAAGAAGAGATTTTAAAGCAAATTCAAGTCAACATTGATGAGCATTTAAAAAACTTTAGCTGGATAGAATTTAATGCTGAAAATCAAAATGATTTTGAAGAAAAACGTCAGCAATCTTTCTCAATAGAAAAACAAATCGATGAACTCAATCAAAAATTTGGTTTAGAGCAAAAAAACCTGGATAAGGAAAGAGAAAATCTTGACAATTATAATAAGGCTTTAGAAAAATTCAAACTTGATGAAGCGAAAAAAGCCGAACAAATCAAAACGAACGGAGCTAATTTAAAAGCTTTGCGATGGATTGATTATAGAGAAAAAACAATTGCCAATGTTGAAGAAATTTACATTAAACTTTCACAATCGAATCTCGAAACAGAACAGAATTATCAGCAATTAATCAAAGAAGAGAAAGAAATTTCACCAAAATTAGCCGAGCAAAAAACAATTGTCGATCAATTGGAAAAACGAATTTCTGAACTTGAAAAAGAGATTTCACACAATGAAAATGTTTTAACGAAATCCTTAGTTGAGAATAATTTCAATAATGAAAATGATGTTAAAAATATTCTGCTGCAGAAAATTAATGTTCAGGAAACGAGAAATATTATTCAGCAATTCAGAATTCAATTTGAAATTGTAAAAAATGACATTCTTAATCTAGAAACCAAACTCAAAGATTTTTCATTTGATGAAGAACAGTTTACAGAAACTGAAAATCAATTCAAAACTTTTGAAAATGATTTAAAAAACGCAAATGATTCTGTAGTAAAAATTGCCACCGAAATTGAAAGACTGGAAAAAGAATTCAAGAAAAAAGAAAGCCTTTTAAAAGATTTAGCTCAGCTACAAAAACGCTCAGAAAATCTAAAGATTATGACCAATCTCTTTAAAGGAGCGGGTTTTGTGCAGTACGTTTCTTCTATTTATCTTCGTCAACTGTGTGACCACGCCAATGTTCGTTTTCATCGAATGACAAGAAATCAACTAAGTTTACAGTTGAACGAAAACAATGATTTTGAAATCGTCGATTATCTGAATGAAGGCCGAAGCCGAAGTGTAAAAACGCTTTCCGGCGGACAGGCTTTTCAGGTTTCACTGAGTCTTGCGTTGGCTTTGGCAGAAAGTGTACAGACAAATGCGCAATCGGAGAAAAATTTCTTTTTCATCGACGAAGGTTTCGGAACTCAGGATGTAGAATCGGTCAACATTGTTTTTGAAACGCTCATGAATCTTCAAAAAGAGAACCGAATTGTGGGAATTATTTCTCATGTGGAAGAGCTGAAAGAGAAAATTCCGGTTTCACTACATATTACAAAAGATGAGGAAAGAGGAAGCTTGATTGAGATTGTGTAGTTTGATACTATACCGTAAAAATTAAATAATCCGTCTCAAAGCTGAGGCGGATTATTATTAGGCAGTTATTGTAATCAATTTTATTCTATTAATTATCTATAAAAATACATTACCATTTTATCATTGATACCATCACCATTTTCGTCATTCTCATCTGCTACAATCTGCAATTCGCTCTGAGTAAGTGCTAGCACATCGGTAATGTCACCATCAACTGTGATTTTTTTTGTCGATGGATCATAAGAATAGTTTTCTGTGAATGTACCATCTACACCGCAAGTACCGTCTGATTTTGTGTAAAAAATATTTGAGGTTAAAACACCGCTGGAAGCAAATTCGTAAGTGTTTTTCTTGTCACAATCATCAGGCATTTCAGTATCAAGAATAGCGTTGTTGCTTCCACTATAGATTACAGTTTTTGCCTCTTTCCATGTCCCTACGATAGATACCTGTTCGTCTGTTGAATCATCGCTTGAGCATGACATTACTGCTAATACACCTAGTGACAGCATTGTGATTTTTTTCATATTTGAATTTTTTTTTAAGCTGGCAAATATATTTATTTTTCACAAATCATCAAACTATTTTATCACATAAAAATGATATTTTAAAAAAATCTAAGTAATCTGTTTTTTGACATCAGTGCCAAACAGTTCAATAGATTTCATCATTATATCGTGAGCAGGATCTCCGACATCCATGTGACCGATAAATCTTGTAATCCCGAAAATTTCTTTCATGTAATTTATTTTATCAGCAACTTCATTGGCATTCCCGATGAACAACGCACCTTCTTTTGCTCTTCCGCCCTCATACTGCATTTTTGTGTAAGGAGACCAACCTCTGGATTTTCCGATTCTATCCATTTGAGATTTATAATTATTAAAATATCCGTCGACAACATTTTGGTCTTCACTCACAAATGTGTGTGAATGAATGGCAATCTGCATTTCAGATTCATCATGACCCGCTTTACGATATTCCTGTTTGTAAAATTCAATTAAATTTTTAAACTGAATTGGCATTCCGCCAATGATGGCAACGACTAAAGGCATTCCCAGTTTTGCAGCACTCAAAACCGATTGCGGAGTTCCACCAACCGCTCTCCAGATGGAAAGTTTTCCGTTGTTTTTTGCTCTCGGATAAACCGTCTGATTCTGCATTGGGGCACGAAGTTTACCTGACCATGAAACGTTTTCTTCTGAATTAATTTTTAATAATAATTCTAATTTTTCGTCAAATAATTCTTCATAATCATTCAGAGAATATCCGTACAAAGGGAAAGATTCGATAAAACTTCCACGGCCCACATAGATTTCGGCTCTTCCGTCTGAGATTAGATCTAAAGTTGAAAAATCTTCATATACTTTTACAGGTTCAGACGAACTTAGAACTGTTACACCACTCGCCAATTTAATATTTTTTGTGATGCTTGCCGCCGCAGCCAAAACCATTTCGGGTGAAGAAACTGCATAATCCGAACGATGGTGTTCTCCCATTGCAAAAACATCAATACCGACCTCATCCATCAGTTTTACCTGTTCGATAATTTCACGGATTTTTATTCCTGCATCTTTATATTTTCCGGTATTTTGATCGAAACCTAAGTCGCCAAACATTCCTATTCCTAATTCCATATTTTTGTTTTTTTAGATAGGACAAAATTAGACGAATGAAAATTCAAAAGCATTGATGAATGATAAGAACGGAAGGAGCTTATTTTTGATTTCCTAAAAGACCAAAAAGTATCTTATCTCTAATCTCATCAGTAATTTCCGATGTAGATTCTATATTTCTTTTAAACCAGAAATAAGAATTATTTAAAGTATGAAGAATAAATCTTGTCGTAAAAGCAGGAGATCTCAGTTCCCAGTTTTGAGCTTCATAAATTTCAGAAATCAGTTGTTCAACTTCCTGCTGATAATTTTTTCTAAGCTCGACAAACTCGGGTAATCTTTCTTCAAGATGCTTCCATTCATTGGAATAAATATGCGTTACATCCCGATTTTTCAGAACAACCGATAAGTGTTTTTCAATAAATAAATTAAGCTTTTCCTGAGCAGGAACTTTGGTATTTTTTACTTGCTGAAGCTCCTCAAAAAACTCATTGGCTACTCCGAAACAAATCCATTCTAAAATTTCTTCTTTAGAACGAATATGAGCATATAAAGATGCCGCTTTGATATTGAGTTTTGTAGCCAAATCTCTCACCGAGCTGCCCATATAACCTTTCTCTTTGAAAAGCTCTACGGCGACTTCGAGTATTTTGATCTGTTTTTCTTTTAGCTCCATCTGGTAAAAGGCAAAAGTAATTATTTTGATTTTAATAATCTGATTTTCATGAGATGATTTAAAACAAAGTTTAAGATGAATGATTTTAGTTTTATTTAAACTGACGGTTATTCCACAAATTTCATTTGAATTTAATGAATTCGGAAATTTTGTCTTTATAAAATTGCACCAAAATTGAATATTTCGGAAATTTTGTCCGCTATTTTTAAAAAATCAATAATTGAACACTTTTTGTGATAATCTTCTCGAATTAAATGATTGAATAGATTGAGGACATCAGAAATTAGAAAATCGGATTTAAAAATTAACATTTATTAGACTCTTATGGTCTGAAATCTGATGTCTAAAATCTAAATTTAAACCAAAGATTAAAGAATCAAAAAAAACAAAATATGAACTTAAATCAATATACTGTAAAATCACAAGAAGCCATCCAAGCTGCACAACAAGTGGCAATGGAATTTGGCAATCAACAGATTGAACCTCAACATTTACTGGAAGGAATTTTTCAGGTAGATGAAAATATATCGCCTTTCTTATTAAAGAAATCTGAAGCAGACGCAACCTTGGTAAGAGAGCGAAACCGTGAAAATTTAGAAAAACTTCCGAAAGTACAGGGAGGAAACATTTACCTTTCACAATCAGCAAATAAAGTTTTGTTGGATGCGCCCAACATTGCTAAAAAAATGGATGATGAATTCGTAACGATCGAACATTTATGGCTTTCATTATTAGAAACCAGTTCAGAAGTTTCGAAGATGTTAAAAGACATGGGTGTAACCAAAAGTCTTTTGGAGGGCGGAATTAAAGAATTAAGAAAAGGTAGTAAAGCGACTTCTGCAAGTTCAGAAGAAACTTATCAATCCTTAAATAAATATGCTAAAAACTTCAACGAATTAGCAGCCGAAGGAAAATTAGATCCTGTAATCGGTCGTGATGAGGAAATCAGGAGAGTTTTACAAATTCTTTCAAGAAGAACGAAGAACAATCCGATTCTAATTGGTGAACCGGGAGTTGGTAAAACCGCTATCGCTGAAGGAATTGCGCACAGAATTATTTCCGGAGACATTCCTGAAAACTTGCAGGATAAAACTTTGTATTCTTTGGATATGGGAGCATTGATTGCCGGAGCCAAATATAAAGGAGAATTTGAAGAAAGATTAAAATCTGTTGTGAACGAAGTCATAAAATCTGACGGGCAAATTATTCTTTTCATCGATGAAATCCATACTTTAGTTGGAGCGGGAGGTGGTGAAGGTGCGATGGATGCGGCAAACATTCTAAAACCAGCTTTGGCAAGAGGGGAACTGAGAGCCATCGGTGCAACAACTTTAAACGAATATCAAAAATATTTTGAAAAAGATAAAGCATTAGAAAGACGTTTCCAGAAAGTGATGGTGGAAGAACCAGATACTGAATCGGCGATTTCAATTCTTCGTGGAATTAAAGATAAATATGAAGCGCACCACAAAGTAAGAATCAAAGATGAAGCGATTATTGCTGCGGTAGAAATGTCTCAACGATATATTTCAGACAGGTTTTTACCGGATAAAGCGATTGATTTGATTGACGAAGCTTCGGCAAAATTGAGAATGGAAATCAATTCAAAACCTGAAGAGCTGGATGTTCTCGACAGAAAACTGATGCAGATGGAAATTGAATTGGCAGCGATTTCGAGAGAAGGAAGCCAAACAAAAATCGACCATTTAAAAGAAGATATTTCGAAAATTTCTGAAGAAAGAAACGAAATCAATGCTAAATGGCTGAAAGAAAAACAAAAATCTGAGGATTTAACCTCTATTAAAAAAGATATTGAATCTCTGAAACTGGAAGCAGAAAGAGCTTCAAGAGCAGGAGATTATGCAAAAGTAGCAGAAATCCAATACGGAAAAATAAAGGAAAAAGAAGATGCTTTGCAGAAACTCGAACTGGAGATGCAAAATCATCAGAATGAATTGATTAAAGAGGAAGTAACAGCCGACAACATCTCCGAAGTTATCGGAAAATGGACAGGAATTCCTGTTACAAAGTTACTTCAATCGGAAAGAGAAAAATTATTACATCTTGAAACTGAGCTTCACCACAGAGTTGTCGGTCAGGAAGAAGCCATTCAAGCGGTTGCAGATGCGATCAGAAGAAACAGAGCGGGATTAAGCGACGAGAAGAAACCAATCGGATCTTTCTTATTTTTAGGAACAACTGGTGTCGGAAAAACTGAGCTAGCAAAGGCTTTGGCTGAGTTTTTATTCGATGACGAAAACAACATGACGAGAATCGATATGAGTGAGTATCAAGAACGTCATTCGGTTTCGAGATTGGTTGGTGCACCTCCGGGATATGTCGGTTACGATGAAGGAGGACAACTGACGGAAGCTGTGAGAAGAAGACCTTACTCAGTCGTGCTTTTAGATGAAATTGAAAAAGCACATCCGGATGTTTTCAACACGTTATTGCAGGTTTTGGACGATGGCCGTTTGACAGATAATAAAGGTCGGGTGGTAAACTTCAAAAACTCAATTATCATTATGACTTCGAATTTGGGTTCACATATCATTCAGGAAAATTTTGAAAATATCACTGAAGAGAATCAAGACGAAATTGTTGATAAAACTAAAATTGAGGTTTTTGATTTATTAAAACAAACGCTTCGTCCTGAATTTCTTAACAGAATTGATGAAACGGTATTGTTCCAGCCTTTAAGAAAAAAAGAAATCGGAAAAATCGTTCAGTATCAGTTGAGAGGTTTCAATGATCTGTTGCTGAAAAGAAATATCATTATGACTGCAACGCAAGATGCTTTGAATTATCTGACCAACAAAGGCTACGACCCTGTTTTCGGAGCGAGACCTTTGAAAAGAGTGATTCAGCAGGAAGTTTTAAATAAATTATCAAAAGAAATCCTCGCAGGAACCGTGAATGACGGTGACAGAATTACGCTGGATTATTTCGAAGAAACAGGTTTGGTTTTCAGACCTACGGAAAAATAAGTAGTTTTTTTTCATATATTTTTTAGTAAGTCTCACAGATCTCATTCTGTGGGACTTATTTTTTCAAATGAAAAAATAAAGTGCAAAGACAAGATTTACAGTTAAAAAACGGAAGGTTTTGAGGTTTTTTTTTGCAAATTTGTACAAATAACCAATAAAACCTAAGAAAATGAGTAACACTAATCTTATCCCTACTCCACTTATTCAAAATTTAGTAGACAATTATCGTTCAAATCAGCTTGAGGCTATCAATCAGGATCTTAATATAGAAGACGCACATTCTGTATGGTTCGATCTTCCGACATTAAAAAGCTTTGTCGCAGAAATTGAAGCTCAGGCTAAGTTATTTGATCAGAATGTAAAAGATGTAGATCTTGGAATCCGTTTTTATTATGCAGCATATCCTGCAGTACCAGAACCTTCTGTTCCAACAGAGTATGCTAATAGACATACATTGGTAATGATCCCGACTAAAAAAATGAACAATCTTAATTACGATTTCAATCCATTTGAGAATAAGAGTGAAAGTTTGGCAGTTGCAGGTGTATTAACCGATGCATTGGCTTTAAATCACGGAACTCTGGTTCCTCCAAGTACATCAATAGTAGAGTCTTATTAATCAATCATTATGAGTGACTTTCAACTTTTTTTACAGAGCTGTATGATCTTCGCAGAAGGTCTTGCTGCTCTTGCATCAATTATTTTCTTTAAAAGAATAAAAGGAAGTCACTATCGATATTTTTCAATATTTCTTATTTTTATTTTTTGTTGCGAAATATTTGGAAAATTTGCCGAAAACTATATTTCTTATCCGAAAAATTTATTTTTCAATTACTTCGTCATTCCGATAGAATTTATATTTTTTTATTGGCTTTATGCATATCAGTCACTCAAAAATAAAAACCTTTTTTTTGTATTTTCTGCATTATTTCTTTTAGCATTCATCCCAAATGAGCTTTATTTTGTAAAAAACAAACATATTTTTTCTTTTAACTATACATTTGGAAGTTTGCTGATGATGTTTTTGGTTATTATGGAATATTATAAGCAGGTTAACTCTGATAACATTCTTAATTTTACGAAAAACAGGATGTTTTACATTAATCTTGGCGTAACTTTGTTCTATATAGGTACGCTCCCTTTTTGGGCATTTTATTTCCAGCTTTTAGAACATATGGATATCTGGAGTCTCTATTATAGCTATTTCCTTTTGTCCGGAATTTTGATGTATCTGTTATTTGCAAGTTCATTCATATGGGGAAAACAGAATTATACTTAACCATTATTTTATTTAATATTTTTTTCGTCTTATTTTTGGTTGCCGTGATGATTTACATCCGGAAATATAAGCAGCGAAAAATAGAATACCTCAATGAAATTCAGCTTAAAAATGAAATTCATCAGAAAGAGCTTTTAGCAACACAGCTAGAAATTCAGCAGGCAACGATGCAGCAAATCGGTCGTGAATTGCATGATAACATTGGGCAAAAACTTACTTTAGCAAGTCTTTATATACAACAGCTACTTTATGAAAATAAAGTGATTGAAGAAAGCGAAAAAATAGATCAGGTTTCGCAAATTATCAATCAGTCTCTGCAGGATTTAAGAAGTCTTTCAAAAACATTGACCGATGATAATATTAATCAGAAAGATATTTTAACGTTAATTCAGGAAGAAGTAGACAATGCGAATGTATTAAAAAAATGCAAAATTCATTTTGAGCATAATTTTGAATATCTCGATCTCGATTTTGTACATAAAAATGTTTTATTGAGAATTACACAAGAGTTTATTCAGAACAGCATTAAACATTCACAGTGTGAAAATATTTTCATTAAGCTCAATACTAACGAAGAAAATCTTTGGGAACTAAAAATCAATGATGACGGAATTGGTTTTGATATTGACAAAATTCTGTCCAACGGAATCGGGCTTACCAATATGAAAAACAGAACGGCAATTATCGGAGCCCAATTTAATCTTGAAAGTAACGAGAACAGAGGTACCATGATTGAAATAAAACTAAAAAAATTACCATGAAAAAGACCATTGTAATTGTTGATGATCATTTATTGATTGCCAAAGCACTTGAAGGAATTATCGATAATTTCGAAGATTTTCAAGTAATTGGTGTGGCCGAAAACGGAAAAGACATGATTGATAAGTTTGAAAGCGGGCAAAAAATTCCGGATATTATTCTTTTAGACATCAGCATGCCGCTTATGAATGGTTTCGAAACTGCTTTATGGCTCAAAAAGAATCATCCAAACATCAAAGTAATGGCGCTCAGTATGCAGGGTGACGACAACAGCGTTATCAAAATGATCAGAAACGGAGCCAAAGGTTATCTGCTAAAAAACACTCATCCAAAAGATCTGGAAATTGCCCTCACAAAATTGAGCAGTGACGGTTTTTTTTATCCGGATTGGGCATCAAAAATTATTTTTTCTAATATGAATGATGAGAAAAATAATGAGAAAAAAAAGAAAATCTCTGAACGAGAAAAAGAATTTCTTACCTACACTGTTACTGAACTCAGCTATAAAGAAATTGCAGAAAAAATGTGCTGCAGCCCAAGAACCGTGGAAAGTTATCGCGATCAGCTCTGTGAAAAATTTAATCTTAAAACAAGAGTCGGATTAGCTGTTTTTGCCATCAAAAATGGTTTTGCAGAATCGTAGCTAATGATCTACTCAGAAATTTTCAAATAAAAAAAGAAGCTTTTCAGCTTCTTTTTTTATTTGAAAAATATATTAGGCTTATTTTACACCTACTAATTCCACATCAAAGATGATTGTAGCACCTGCCGGAATTGCAGCACCCGCTCCACGATCTCCATAAGCCAGATCTGAAGGAATATAAAATCTGTATTTAGATCCTTTGCTCATGAGCTGGATACCTTCTGTCCAGCCTTTGATTACGCTGCCCAGATTAATATCCATCGGATTACCTCCATTTTTGTCGGTAGAGTCGAAAACAGTTCCGTCCAAAAGTTTTCCTGTATATTTTACTTGTACAACATCTGATGCTTTTGGTTTTGTTTTGCCATCCCCTTCCTGCAATACCTCGTACTGTAAGCCTGAAGCCGTAGTTTTTACTTTGGGGTTGCTTTTATTTTTTGTAAGAAACTCCAAACCTTTTTTCTTATTTTCACCTGCCTGTACTAACGCCGCAGATTGCTTTTTCTCATTTTGCTTCTGCATAAAGTCCTGCATAAAAGTATCCATTTCCTCAGCCGGCATCAGTTTCTTTGTTCCAGACATCTCTTCTTTAATAGCCTGAGCCAAAAGATCAGCATCTACCTTAAAACCTTCTTGTTTCATGCTTTTGGCAATATTTAAACCTATATAATATGATGCTTTTTGGTCATCTGTATATTTGCTGTCGCCTTGTTTATCATTTTTCTGAGCACATGAAATACTAAATATTGATATGCAAAATAATGCAATGGTCTGTTTTTTCATTTGATAATTTTATTATTTACTATTAACGAATTACATAATTGCTGCAAATCTATCATTAATTACAGAAATTTTCCTGCTGTACAACAATTTTTTCTGTTAAAATTTCTCAAATTATCATCCGGTTTCTAATAAATAAAGAATATGTTATCCTGAGGTACTGATTTTACTTTTTTTTGCAGAAATAGAAAGTACAGTTTATAAAATTAGCTTAAAAAAAATGATTTTCAAATTTACAACCTATCCTGTTCATCAGCCTTTTTGATTGTTTTTGAATTTTTCACCGACTGATTTCCAAAATTATATTTAAGCGAAAATGTAAAACCTTGCGTATCCTGATAATCTAAAAAATAATTGTCCTGATTGCCATATTTGGTGCTTATTTTTTGCTGTGTCGATCTGAAAATATCATTGAAAATAAATGCCGCTTCTAATTTTTTATTGAAAAACTTCCTGTTCATTACAAAGTAAGCTGACCACTGACTGGAAATTCTGAATGTTCCCTGTATTGCTGGCGAATAATATTTGTGTCCGGCTTCCATTTTCCAATCTGAATTTTTGTCTAAAGTAAAGCTTGTTGAGATATTTGAAACCAAATTCCACACCTTATTTTTATTTAAAGTTCCATCCATTCCTTTGAAATAATTTTCGTTGTGTTCCAGGTTTTCAGAAACAATTAAGCTCCACCAAGGTTTGATTTCAAAGCTTTTATAAAGGCTCATACCGAAAGCTTCACCTTTTTCAATATTGGTATAATAATAAATCAGATTATTATTTTCATGCTCTTGAAAGGAGATTTCCATTGATGGAAAAACTTCTTTTCGGTAATAAAAATCTAAATTCCAGTTTTTGAATGAATAGGTAAGATTCAGATTATGAATGATGGTTGCCTTTAACTTCGGATCACCTTGGTAATAGGAAAACAAATTGTAATACGATTTCGCAGGGTTCAGCCATGAATAATAGGGTCTGCTGATTCTTTTTCCGTAAGAGAATCCAAATTCATGTTTATTTTCTGTGGTATATTGTGCAAAAAATGTAGGGAATAAACTCCAATAATTGTTTTCATTAACTTCATAAGGCTCAGAAACTACACCTTCCAAGTCGGTCATCTCAGCACGAAGCCCACCTTTGAAATTCCATTTTCCAAGATTATAAGCCATCGATGTATAAATTCCAAAGTTGTGTTCTTTATAATCAAAAAGACTGCTTTTTTCTGGTCTGTACTGAAATTGTCCATTTTCATTATCCGAAAAATCAAGCAGGCTGTTCGTTTTTACAAAACTGTATTTCGCACCCGATTCCAACTCCAGTTTCTCATTTTTCCATTGATAATCAAATTGTGTAGAATACAACTGAACATTACTTTTGTTATTAGTCATAAAATTGGTTTCTCGCGGTTGCTCATCTTTAAAGTTCAAGAACGTCAATACATTTTGGTATGCATTTGAATTATTTGCTGTAAAATAATTAATCCACGAAATACCGCTTTTTTTATTCAGTTTTCTATCAATTTGAAAACTTAATGAGTTATTAATTGTTCTGGAATGATGATCGTTAATCGTTGTATAATTAGATTCCGCTACATTCTGGGTGTTATAAATCAAAGTCGGCACAAAGTAAGTTCCAAAAGATTTCGGGGCAAAAAATCCTGAATAATTCAGACTTGCCGTCGTAAGACTGTCAATTTCATATTCTACATTAAAGTTTACCGTATTCTGGCTTTTATTCTGATCTTTCCGGTTCATCGTACTGATCCAGGTTGTGCCGTCTTCAGGATAGTTTACATAATCTGTACCTTCACGGAAATAAGTTCCTGCTCCCCGAAAATAACTTCCCATTACCGAAAGTTTATCTTTTTTATAATATTGCGAAAGACCGGCAACACCTTTTGCATATTGAGTTTGAATGTATTTAGAAGAAAGAATTCCACGATAGCCTTCAATTTTATTTTTCTTCATCACAATGTTCAGAACTGCTCCACCCTGAGCTTCATATTTTGCAGGTGGATTGGTAATAACTTCTACAGATCTTACATCATCGCCTTGTGTGTTTTCAAGAAAATTTTTGAGCTCTTCACCCGACATCATTACTTTTTTATCATTAATGGTTATCAAAACCGATGTTCCGCCTTTTACTGCCAAAACATCATTATTAATGGTAACCTGAGGTGTTTTTTTAAGAATTTCCCAAGCGTTGAGTGAAGAAATATTGCTGTTTTCTACATTAAATTCCAAACGGTCTACTTTTCTTTTTACCAATGGCTTTTTCTTCGTAATTGTTACCGTTTCAATATCTTTCTGATTATTTTTTAAAATGATATTTAAAGTTTCATCCTCAGTTTTAGCATCAATATTTTTTTCAAACGAAAGATATTTTTCATTATTAATTTTTAGCTTAAAAGATGTTGATGAAAGATTATCAAACATAAATTTCCCCTCAGCATCAGTGAGAAAAGATTTAATCAAAGTATTTTCATGATTATACAATTCCACTTTCACAGAATCGAGTTTTTCTTTATCAGCATTAAAAACGGTTCCGGAAATTTTCTGCGACTGCGAAAACATAAAAACCGGAAAAAGAAGTAAGAGAAGATATTTATACATTTCGGTTAATTTAAAATTTAATTCAAATGAGTTTGATATTTTACTGTCACAAAATTGAATATTGTCACCGAGAATTTCGGTTAATGGAAGGTTAATGCGAGGTTAATGGTAAAAACACATTCACTAAATGTATATATTTGCTTCAATGATTTCTAAAAGCAAATATCTTATATCTCTTTTTGCAGCTTTATTTCTGCTATTATTGGGCATTCAGGTATATTTTATGTACAAAACTGCTCAGGTAAAAAAGCGGGAAATCTACAGTGATGTACATAGCAGACTTGATGATTATATCGATAACTTGGAAAATCTTGGAGGAACAAGTAATTTGGGTGATGATCGCATACGAAAAGTCTTTGCCGAATTCAAAGACCAAAAAATCACAAAAAAAGAATTTTTACATTATTTCGATCAAAACAGAAAGCGCACGCAAGATAAATTAAGCAATTATATAGACCAGTATTTTGAAAAAGAAGGCTACAAAGTTGCCGTAAGAACTCAGTATTTATCAATTGTTTATGTTCCGAAAAACTTAAATCTGATCGATCAACCTGTCACTTTGTACGAGACGCGGAACAAGATTACAAAAGCAGGAATTTCCAATACCGGAAAATGGGAAACCTCTTCTACTTCAAAATCTGATAAAACCAATCAACTTGAAAGAGATGATTCTTTTTTTGTAAGAAGTCAAACAGATTTTGAAATTTTAAACATCAATACTGTCGTTTTTCAAGACCTTACAGTGCTTATTTTATGCTGTGTTGCTATTTTATTGAGTGTCTTGATTTTATATATTTTCACCGTCAAAAATTTAATCAGACAACAAAAACAGGTTGAGGTTCTGCATACTGTGGTCGATAATATTTCGCACGAGTTTAAAACCCCGATTGCAACGTTGAAGATTGCTTCAAAAACATTAAAAAAAGAATTTACTCCCGAAATTTTACCATTAATTGACCGACAGGTTTTAAGGCTTGAAGATTTGATGCTGCAACTTCATCCTGAAGATTTTGACGAAAAAAACTCCACAATACAGCCAAAAAACTGGGATTATTTTATTCACGATTTGGCTTTTACTTACGAGAACACTGATTTTTCACTTAATAATTCAGTTTCAAAAGAACTTCCTTTCGATAAAAGACTGATGGAAACCGTGATCAAAAATCTTTGTGAAAACAGTGTGAAATATGGTGCTTCAGAAATTAAAATCCATGTAAAAACCATTCAGGATAAGCTTGAAATTATTGTTGCAGACAACGGAAACGGAATAGAACAAAACGAGCTGAAAAATATTTTCGAAAAATTTTACAGAATACAATCCAACAACATTCATAACAGCAAAGGTTTAGGCTTGGGATTATTTTTCGTTAAAAAAATTGTTGAAAAATATAACGGTAAAACAGAGATTACAAGTGAAGTAAATGTAGGAACAACTTTTAAAATTTCAATTCCTTATGAAGATTAAGATTTTATTGGCAGAAGACGATTCAGATTTTGGAATGATCTTGAAACAATATCTCGAACTGGAAGATTTTGAAGTTACCTGGTTTCAGAATCCTGAAGATATTTTACCGGTTTTACAGTCAGATTTCCATTTTCATATCGGGATTTTAGATATTATGATGCCTAATCTCGACGGGTTTTCTTTGGCAAAAATGATTTTAAAAACCAAACCCGATTTTCCGCTTTTATTTTTAACCGCAAAAAATCAGAAAATAGACCGCTTAACCGGACTAAAAATCGGAGCCGATGATTATATCTCAAAACCTTGCGATCCGGAAGAATTAATTTTAAGAATTAAAAATATTCTGAAAAGAACTTTATCTTCAGAAACCATTACTCAATACAAAATCGGTAGCTATATTTTAGATACAGAAAAGCTCTTGCTTTCTCATCCCAAAGAAAAAACAAGGTTGACAATTCGTGAAAAAGACCTTTTGCTTTACCTTTTAAAATACAATCACAAAACCATCAAACGAGACGATATACTCGACAATCTGTGGGAGACCAACGATTATTTTACAGGAAGAAGCCTTGATGTTTTTATCAGCCGGCTGCGAAAATATTTTCAGCACGACGTTGAAATAAAAATCCAATCCCTGAGAGGAATTGGATTTGAGATTGATTTTCCTGAGAATTAATATTTTAGAACTGCAGCTCTGTCAAAACCGGGAAATGATCCGACGGATACAGCAGATTTTCTCTTCTGTCGTTGATATGTCTGTGAGATTTTATCTTGAAACCTTTCACAAAAATATAATCAATTCTTTCCTTCGGAACTTCAGTTACATTGAATGCCGTAAATGTTCCTTTCGGTCCGTAAGGTTTTTTCTCTGAGTTGTAGAAACTGTCTTTCAGATTTTGAGAAATTATTTTTATAGGCTCTGTATCATCTGTCAAGTTAAAATCACCGCTTAATGTTAAAGGTAAATTTTTAGGGTTGATTTCTTTAATTTTTTTTAAAATCAAATCTGCAGATTTTACTCTTGCCACATTTCCCACATGATCAAAATGGAGATTCATTGCCAAGAATTCTTTCTTCGATTTTTTATCTTTAAAAACGGCATACGTACAAACTCTGTTATAAGCAGCGTCCCAACCTTTCGATGGTTTTTCTGGAGTTTCTGAAAGCCAGAATGTTCCCGATTTTACCACTTGTAATTTTTCGGTATCGTAAAATAATGCAGAGAATTCGCCTTTTTCTTTCCCATCATCTCTACCTACACCTACATAATCGTAGTTTTTTAAACCATTTTTAATATCTTTCATCTGCTCCGGAAGCGCTTCCTGAACTCCGAAATAATCCGGATGATAATAGCTCAATAAATCTACTGCATCCTGTTTCCTGTTTGTCCATGAGTTTTCTTTATCAGATTCTACATTGAGTCTGATGTTGAAAGACATTACTTTTAAATTCTGAGAAAAGCTCCATGCAAAAACAAATAGTAATAGAGCTGAAAATCTGAAATTCATTAGGGTTTCAATTTAAATTAAAGAACAAAAATAAAACTTCTCTTTCAGAGAGAAGCTTTATTATCCTGATAATATTGTTAAATTATCTTTTGTTCGATTAATTTTAAATTTAATTCGATTTTTTTGCTTTTATCATTGCTTCCAAAGCATCCCACATTTCCTGCGGAATATCTTCCAGCATATTAAATTCACCTGCTCCCTGAAGCCACTCTCCACCGTCAATAGTCACAACTTCCCCATTAATATAAGCAGAATAATCTGAAACTAAATAAGCAGCAAGATTTGCCAGCTCCTGATGTTCTCCTACTCTTCTCAACGGAACTTTTTTTCTCATATCAAATTTTTCCTGCAAATCTCCCGGAAGCAATCTGTCCCAAGCACCTTTTGTAGGAAACGGCCCCGGTGCAATTGCATTAAAACGGATTCCGTATTTTGCCCACTCTACAGCAAGAGATCTTGTCATCGCTAAAACACCTGCTTTTGCACAAGCTGATGGAACAACGTACGCAGAACCAGTCCATGCATAAGTCGTTACAATATTTAAAACTGTTCCTTGAGTTTTTGAATCAATCCAATGTTTTCCGATGGAAAGTGTGCAGTTTTTCGTTCCTTTTAAAACAATATCTAAAATAGAATCGAAAGCAGAATGCGTTAATCTTTCTGTAGGCGAAATAAAATTTCCGGCCGCATTATTTAATAAAATATCAATTTTTCCGAATTCTTTCAAAGTTGCTTCTTTCATAGCTTCCACCTCATCCCAATTTCTTACATCACAGGCTACACAAAGTACTTTCCCTCCTGTTTCATCCTCCAATTCTTTCGCAGTAACCTGAAGTTTTTCTAAATTTCTGGAAGTGATAACCACTTTTGCACCTAATTGCAGAAAATATTTGGTCATTGCTTTTCCAAGTCCGCTTCCGCCCCCTGTAACAATGGCCACTTTATCTTTTAGAGCGTCTTCACGCAACATCGGCTGTGTATAAAGATTCATATTTTATTTTTTCTTAAAAATAATAAATATTAAAATGAAATGCTTTAAAATGCATTAAGAAATAATGCTGCAAATAGTTATTTTATTTTTTTAGATTTAAAAGACATTGTTAAGAAATACAAATGGCAAATATTGAAAGCATAACCTGCAACCCAAAAATAACAAAATAGTGAGTGAGAAATAGTTCCAAATAAAAACAGCCTGACAAAAATTTACCCGGCTGTTTTTCTATATAAAGAAACAAGATTGATTAAGATACAACCCCTTTGAAAGAAAGTGTTTTAGGAGTTTTGCTGTCACTTGTTGTAACGTTTACTGTTTTCATAAACGGACCTGCCGTTGCAGCATTGTAACTCGCTTCCACAAATCCTTTTTTTCCTGGTTGGATAGGTGTTTTCGTATAATCTGCTGTTGTACATCCACAAGATGGCGCTACATTTTCAATGATAATTGGTTTTGAACTGGTGTTTGTAAATTCAAATCTTATTAATTTTGGTTTTCCTTGAGGAATTTTTCCCACATCAATAGATTCTGATTTCCATGCAATTGCAGCTTTAATCGTTTTTACCATAGTTGTTGGTGCTACAGGAAATACATTTGCATAAAATGGAGAGAATGCCAAAACCGCAAGAAGCGCTGTAATTTTTAAATTTTTCATGTGTATAAATTTTTAGTAATTATGAAATCAAATAATAATTATTTTTTGTTGTAACAAATGTAGAACAGACTGAGCTTGAAAGTTGTTAACCATTATCAAACATTTGTTAATGAGTTGTTAATGATCAAAAAATTATAGATATTTTTGGATAATATTGCTTCTGAAAATGAGAATAAAGAAACTCAATATTATTATAAGCCTCGGATTGGTTGCTATCATCGGAATTTTGATAGCACAGTTGCTGTGGACGAAGCAGGCATATAATCTTGAAGACAGAAAATTTAATCAGAAAGTAAACATCGCTTTGATGGAGGTTGTCAACAAAATGTCTGAAGGAGAAACCTCTTTCTCCGAAAATCCAGTTCAGATTATTGCGAATGATTATTACGTCGTCAATATTAATAACGAATTTCATCCTGCAGTTCTTGAGCATTATCTGAAAACAGAATTTACGAGATTTCAAATCAATACAGATTATGTTTACGCTTTGTACAATTGCCACAGCGACCAGATGATTTATGGAAAATACATGACCAGTCATCAAGAAGAGCCTAGTGAAAAAGTAATTCAATTTCCGAAACATAAAAATCTTACGTATTATTTTTCTATACGTTTTCCCGATAAAACGACTTATCTGATTAGTTCTTTGCGTTTTTGGTATCTTCTCACTTTTGCACTGATTATTATCCTTCTCATTTACGTTTATTCCATTTATACGATTATTCAACAGAAGAAGTTTTCAGAATTGCAGCGTGATTTCATCAACAATATGACGCATGAGTTTAAAACTCCTTTATCCTCTATACTTTTAGCTTCAGAAGCGCTTCACAAACAAGAAGTGGTGCAGGGAAATCTCAAGTTAAAAACTTACACATCAATTATTATCAATCAAAGTTTTAAGCTGAATAATCATATAGAGAAAATATTGAATATTGCAAAAAATGATGCTTCGGGATTATCATTAAAACCTCAAAAAATTATTTTACAACCGTTTATTGAGGAGATTGCGGAAACCATTAAACAGAAAAATGAAAAGATTTCAATTCAAATAGATATTGAAAATGATATTTCAATTTTAGCAGACGAGTTTCACTTTACCAACATCGTTTACAATCTCTTAGACAACTCCATTAAATACTGCGAAACAAAACCTGAGATTCATATTTCTTCCATTAAAGATTCAAAAGGCTTATATTTAAAATTTAAAGATAACGGAATGGGCATTCCTGCAAAAAACATCAATCATATTTTCGATAAGTTTTACAGAGTACATGCCAATAACAGTGATGAAATTAACGGTTTTGGATTAGGATTATTTTATGTAAAAAAAATCGTTCAGCAGCATAACTGGAAAATATCAGTTGAAAATAATATAGATAAAGGTATCACTATTACTTTGTTTTTTCCGTTTTAATTTAATTTGTGTAAATGATGAATAAATCTAAAATTCTATACGCAGAAGATGATGAAACCATAGCTTTTCTGATTCAGGACAGCTTGGAAAATTATTATGAAATAGAACATTGTTCAGATGGAAAATCAGCATTGGAAGTCTTCAATACTAAAGATTTTGACCTTTGCTTACTCGATATTATGATGCCTGAAATGAATGGTTTCGATTTAGCACAAAAAATAAGAGATAAAAATGCAGAAATACCAATCATTTTCACTTCTGCTAAAGCTTTAAAAGAAGACCGCATTAAAGGTTTAAAACTCGGTGCAGATGATTATCTGGTGAAACCTTTCAGCATTGAAGAATTGATTTTAAAAATTGAAATTTTCCTAAAACGCTCGAAAAAAACGGAATCTTTTCCGCAAAAACATAAGGTTGGAAAATACATTTTCGATCCTAAAAACTATACTTTAAACGATACACAAAATACAGTTACACTTACGCAAAGAGAATCTGATCTGCTTTTGTATTTTCTTCGTCATAAAAATACCGTTCTCAAAAGACAGGATATTTTGAAAGCGATCTGGGGAGATGATGATTATTTTATGGGGCGAAGTCTGGATGTTTTTATTTCAAGATTACGTAAAGTTTTTGCGGATGAAAATGCTGTGACAATAGAAAATATTCACGGAATTGGCTTTCGATTTTCTGAATAACAACCTTTATCTGCTTCTTATCTCCAATTTCATTTTTTAAAGCGATCTTTTATTCTTACAATATTTTATATTTGTATAAATACAGAATATGAATAAAATTTATCTCGAAAAAATAGTATTTATTGTTATTTTTCATCTTTTCATTTGTTTACTTATTTCTCAGCTTGGCTTTTTTTTAAATTTTCCTATTGCAAAATTCTATTATCCGCTATCGGCAATAATTTCTATTTTGATTTGCAGAGTTAATTTTATTTCCGGGATTATCACATTGTTCATTTTATTAACTGGTTTTTTAATCAGTGGTTATTTTTTTGATCTCTCTGCAGATGGACAAAGCTATCATCAGGAGAGTATCATTCAGTTGAAAAATGGCTGGAATCCTGTTTTTTTTGATTCTAACTCTCGTACGATGAAAATATGGACAGAGCATTATCCAAAAGGAGCCGAAGTAGTGCAATCTTGTATATATTATTTCTGGGGGAAAATAGAAATGGCCAAAGCCATCAATATTTTTCTTTTCATCTCTTCTTTACTGCTTGCAAAAAAAGTTTTAGAATCCTTTAGCATTAATCTTAAACAACAATGGATTTTTGCTTTTCTAGTAGCTACAAACCCTGTTGTAATTTCACAAATTTTAACTTTTTATGTTGACGGACTTAGCTATTCATTGTTAGTTTGCTTATTGGGTTCACTATTTCTTTTTATCAAAACAAAAGAAAGAATTTATATGATGCTTACGATAGCTACATTAACAATAGGTGGAAGTTTAAAGTTTACTTCAATGCCAATATTGGGAGTAATAATCATCTGTATATTGATTGTATTGTTTCTTATGAAAAAAATTTCATCAGTTAAGGCTTTAGTCTTGCCATTACTATGCTCTTCTTTTCTGTTATTATTCTGCAATTACAACCCATACATTACAAACTTAAAAGAAGGAAAGCATTTATTTTATCCCTTAAGAGGGGAAGGGTCGATAGATATTCTTGAGCATTTTGCACCAGAAGGATTTGTAAGAAATAATAATAGAATAGAAAAACTTGCATTTACATTATTTACAAAAACGGGCTCTTTTAACAAAGATAATATGTCTTATAAAATTCCCTTCAGTGTTTCTCAAAAGGAGCTTAACCGGCTGGCTGATGCTGATATTGGCGTAGGTGGATTTGGTATATTTTATAGTGGTTTTTTGGTTGTTTTACTATTATTTTTCATTATCAATTATAAACGATTGAAAAATTTTAATTATCAGCAGAAAATGCTTTTCATTACCATTCTTCCAATTCTATTTTCGGTATTGATTATATCTGATCCTTGGTGGGTAAGATATATCCCCCAGTTTTATCTGATTCCGCTGATACTGCTTCTTATATTGGAGGCAAATAATATAAAAATTAAAAATCTTATTATAATTAAAGGAATTTTGTTTGTAAATATTTTATTCTTCTTTTCATCTGTTATTGTTTTAAATATTTATGGAACGGAAAAGACATATTATATTTTAAATATGCTCAAGCATTCTGAAAAAACAGTGAAAATTGATGCAGGGTATTTCCCCAGTAATCTCAACAGGCTTGAAGAGTATGGAATAAGCTATAAGGAAATAAAAATTGCTGGTGATTACAAACCAATTATTAGATTTCAGCCAAAGGGCTCCATCATAATAGACGACAATTTTAAAAGGCACGATAAAAACCTTATTTATAACCTTTTAAATCATTTTTTTTATAAGATAGATTAAGCTTTTTGAGCTACAGCATAGAAGCTTGAAAAGTTTGCTTTAAAAACGATATATAATTATAAAATTTGCAGGAAGACAATTTCTATTACTTAATTAAATTCATCATTTTAAATCAATTATGAAAAATCTAGCAACTTCAATATTTTTCTTGCTTATATTTTTTAGTTTAAATTGTAAATCTCAGCAATTTGAAAAATTAACTCAGTATGTCAATCCACTTATCGGCACTGAAAAGATGGGGCATACTTACCCTGGAGCAACTGCACCTTTCGGAGCCGTTCAGTTAAGCCCAGAAACTGATACCATTTCTTATGAACTCAACGGAAAATACAATGGTGAGGTCTATAAATATTGCGCTGGTTACCGATATGAAGACAAAACAATTGTAGGTTTCAGCTCCACCCATTTCAGCGGAACAGGCCATTCGGATTTAGGGGATTTTCTCATTATGCCGACTGTCGGAAAATTACAATTAAATCCTGGAACCGCTTCAAACCCTGAAAATGGTTACAGAAGCAGATTTTCTCATCAAAACGAAAAAGCAGAAGCCGGATATTACAAAGTAAAACTGGATGACCACAATATTTTAGCGGAATTGACGGCAACAACAAGAGTTGGCGTTCATCGTTACACTTTCCCGAAATCTGATCAGGCTCACATTGTTTTAGATTTAATGGCCGGAATTTACAATTATGACGGTAAAAATGTCTGGACTTATGTTCGTGTAGAAAACGGAAATACGATTACAGGTTACCGACAAACCAATGGTTGGGCAAGAACGAGAACTGTTTATTTTGCGATGAAATTTTCAAAGCCTTTTAAATCTTACGGACAGAAAAATTATGATGGAAAGCAAGCTTACAATGGATTTTGGAGAAAATTTGACCAGAAGAAAAACTTTCCTGAAATCGCTGGAAAAAATCTGAAAATGTATTTTGATTTTGATACTAATGAAAATGAAGCCATTGAAGTGAAGCTTGCCATTTCTCCAGTGAGCCAAGCCAACGCCTTAGAAAATTTAGAAAAAGAAACCGGCAATCTATCTTTTGATCAGGTCAAAGCACAAACTCAGGAAAATTGGAATAAAGAATTAAATAAAATCGTCATCAAAGGTTCTGAAACAGAAAAAACAAATTTTTATACCGCGATGTATCACACTTTTATCAGTCCGACAACTTATACCGATGTCAACGGAGAATATAAAGGTTTAGATCAAAATATTCACAAAGCGGAAGGCTTTACCAATTATACAACCTTCTCAATCTGGGACACTTATCGTGCGTTACATCCATTTTTCAACATCATTCAACCAAAACGTAATAATGATATGGTGAAATCGATGATGGCGCATTACAATCAGTTTTCGATGAAAATGTTGCCGATTTGGTCACATTACGCTAATGACAATTGGTGCATGAGCGGTTATCACAGCGTAAGTGTAGTTGCCGATGCAATCATCAAAGGAAATTATGACGGAGATGCAAAAGAAGCGTTGCTGGCCTGTGTAGAAACAGCCAACAAAAAGGATTACGAAGGCATTGGTTTTTATATCGACAAAGGTTACATACCTGCGGAGAAAAGCGGAACTTCGGTTTCCAATACGTTGGAATATGCTTATGACGATTGGGCGATTGCTCAATTGGCAAAACATTTAGGAGAAACAGAAATTTACAATCAATTCATCAAACGTTCTGAAAACTGGAAAAATAATTTCGATAAAACAACCGGATTTATGCGTCCCCGTTTAGCTGACGGAAGTTTTAAAAAAGATTTCAATGCTTTAAGCACCCACGGACAAGGCTTTATCGAAGGAAACTCATGGAATTACAGCTTCTTCGTTCCTCAAAATCCGGATGAATTAATGAAAATGATGGGCGGAAAGAAAAAATTCGCTTCAAAACTAGATGAATTGTTCACGATGCATTTACCCGACGAGTTTTTTGCAGACACAGAAGATATTACAAGAGAAGGAATTATCGGCGGTTACGTTCACGGAAACGAACCCGCGCATCATGTTGCCTACTTTTATAATTGGGCAGGGCAACCATGGAAAACTCAGGCACAGATCAGAAAAATTCTTGAAATGCAGTACAAGGCAACTCCCGATGGATTGGGCGGAAACGATGATGCTGGACAGATGAGCGCTTGGTACATTTTAAGTTCGCTTGGTTTTTATCCTGTAGCTCCAGGTTCGGAAGATTATGCAATTGGAAGTCCGGCAATTGATCATGCTGTTTTGAATTTAGAAAACGGAAAAACGTTTGAAATAGAAGCCATCAATCAAAGTCCAAAGAATGTATATGTTGAAAAAATTCTTTTGAATGGAAAGGAAATTAAAAATTTTATTTTGAAACATTCTGATATTGTGAATGGCGGAAAACTGAGTTTTCACATGAGTTCCAAACCTAAGAAATGATTTGTTTAAACACAAATTTCACTAATGTTTTCACTAATTTCCACGAATAATTTTCGTAAAATCGTCACTAGGAACTAGGCGAAAGCATAGTGAAGAATATCCTCAAAGTTTGTCATTCTGACGGAGGAAGAATCTCTATCTGTAAAGTAGATTCTTCACTCCATTCCATTGATAAAATTGGATTAAAATTCATTCATCCGTAATTTGCATACGACAATCTTCATTTTGCATACATTCAATTCTTAATTTCTGTTGAATTTTGTATCAATAAAAATCAACAATATGAAATTGAATCAGGTAAAATTAGGAAGTCAGGGATTAATCATTCCGAATATCGGTTTGGGCTGTATGGGAATGACGGGTTTCGGAGATGTAGATATGTATGGCAAACACGATGAGAAAGAAGCCATTGCAACTATTCATCGTTCTTTGGAATTGGGAGGAAATTTTATCGACACGGCAGATTTGTACGGACCATTTACAAACGAACGACTGATTGCAAAAGCCATTGAAGGGAATCGTGACCAATATATTATTGCAACAAAATTCGGTTGGGAAATTGATGATAACAACCAAATCACCTGGAAAATCAATGGAACCAAAGATTATGTAAAAAAGTCTGTTGAACGTTCTCTGAAAAATCTGAAAACAGATTACATTGACCTTTATTATATGCATCGTCTCGATAAAAATGTTCCGGTTGAAGAAACGGTTGGCGCGATGAGTGATTTGGTGAAAGAAGGAAAAATCGGGTACATTGGTTTGTCTGAAGTTTCTTCTGAGACTGTGAAAAAAGCGCATGCAGTTCATCCTATTACGGCTGTTCAAAGCGAATATTCTTTATTTGAAAGAACGGTTGAAGAGAAAGGTGTCATCAAAACTTTGAATGAATTGGGAATTGGTTTTGTCGCTTATTCGCCTTTGGGAAGAGGTTTCTTGTCCGGGAATATTAAAACAATCAATGATTTGCCTGAAAATGATTTCCGAAGAGGGATTCCGCGTTTTCAAGGAGAACATTTCCAAAAAAATATTGAATTGGTAGAAGCGATCGAAAATATGGCGAAAGAAAAAGGAATTACATCTTCGCAATTGGCTTTGGCGTGGATTATCAGCAAAGGAATTATTCCAATTCCAGGAACGAAACGCAGAACATATCTTGAACAGAATATCGAAGCCAGCAAAATTGTCTTGAGCGAATCTGATATTCAGAAGCTGGAAAGTATTGTACCTTTGGGAACAGATACCGGAGCGACTTATGATGAATTTGGGATGGGCCTTTTAGATTATTAATCTTTTTAATTTTAAATTAAGATATTTTAGTAGTTTGTCATTCTGAACATAGACTGAAGGCCTACGAACGTAGTTCAGAAATGTAGTGAAGAATCTCAATTCATATCTCAGAGATTCTTCCTTCGTCAGAATGATAAATTCTGAAAGTTTATTAAACACAAAGTGGAACACCATACGATTGCGCCCCGGCTTGAACGGAGCTCTTTTTGCGGAACGAAGTGGAGCAAAAAAGCGGGAGTGGAAGACGGAAAAAGGCGCCCTAAAAAATAAAAAATTATGAACACGATACAATCTATTTCAGCTTTTCACAGATTATTGTCGCTTCCGGAACCAAAACATCCGATGGTCAGTGTCATCAATCTTTCTGAAAGTATTTTTATTGAAGATGAGGTCTGGAAGGGTTTTGTGAGCCGATATTATTGTGTCGCACTGAAACGTAATGCGACCGGAAAAATAAAATATGGCCAACAACATTATGATTATGACAAAGGTGTGTTGAGTTTTACAGCTCCTAATCAAGTGCAGTATCTTGATTTGAAAACGATGGATTGTGAAAACACAGGCTATCTGCTGATTTTTCACGAAGATTTTCTACTGAAACATTCTTTGGCAAATACGATTTTGTCTTACGGTTTTTTTTCTTACGCAGTGAATGAAGCTTTGCATCTTTCTGAAGATGAGGAAAACGATTTGCTTGAAATTCTAAATAAAATCGATAAGGAATGTCAGCACATCGACCAGCATACGCAGGAAATCATCTTGTCTCAAATTGAATTGTTGCTGAATTACTCGAAGCGTTTTTACGAGAGACAGTTCATTACCAGAAAAAGTGGAAATCATCAGCTTTTGACAAAATTTGAAACGTTTTTGAATAATTATTTTGATAAAGAATCTTCCGAAAAAGGACTTTTGACCGTTCATCAAGTTGCTGAAGCGATGAATCTTTCTCCGAATTATTTAAGTGATTTATTAAGAATTCAAACCGGGCAAAATACACAGCAACATATTCACGAAAAGCTCATCAGTAAAGCAAAAGAGAAACTTTCTACAACTGAATTATCGGTAAGTGAAATTGCTTATGAATTGGGATTTGAACATTCGCAGTCTTTCAGTACGCTTTTTAAAAAGAAAACAAAAATGTCCCCTTTAGAGTTCCGGCAGTCTTTTAATTAAAACAAATCTTGTTTAATATTATTTTTATGCGTTCTTCCCCACTCGGAGAGCGCCGTAATTACCGTTCTCAAAGTCTTACTGTAATCTGTTGAAATATATTCTACCACGACAGGCGTTTGCTCACTGTGAACGATTCTTTTGACAAAGCCATTTAATTCTAAGTCTTTCAACTCGTTCGAAAGCACCCTTGCAGATATTCCGGTAACGATTCTCTGAAGCTCATTGAAACGGATGTTTCCTTGTTCCTGAAGAGCAATAATAATTTTGAGCTTCCACTTTCCACCAATCACATAAATTGCATCTTCCACCGATGAAAGATGATTTTGGCAATTTATTTTGGTAAGCGGTTTTTCTAATTCAATATTATTTTCCATAAAATTTAATCTTAAACTAAACAAAAGGTTACTACTAACCTTTTGTTTACTACTAACTTTTAATAAGCAAATGTACATAATTTTGTAAAAGAATTTAAAATTTAAAACATGAAACAAATTTTGCACATTATCTCAAGTCCGAGAATAGAAGTATCTGCAAGCAGAAAATTAGGAAATGCTGTACTGGAAAAAATTCAGGAGAAATATCCTGGCAGTGTTATCAAAGAACGCGACCTTACAAAAAATCTCGTTCCGCTTTTGGAAGAAGCACACATCAACACTTTTTTCTCTCCTGCGGAAAGCCATTCTCCAGAACAACAGTCAATCAATGCATATTCTGAAAACTTGATTTCAGAGTTACAGGAAGCCGACATTATTGTTATCGATTCTCCGATGTACAATTTTTCCGTTCCTGCTACACTAAGAGCTTATTTTGACTTCACTTCAAGAGCAGGATATACTTTCAGTTATGACGAAAATGGACCAAAAGGTCTGCTCAATAATAAAAAATTATATGTCGCTTTTTCTTCTGGGAATATCTATTCGGAAGGGCCATATCAAAGTTATGATTCCAATGTTCCTTATATCAAGAACGTTTTTGGATTTTATGGCGTTAAAGATGTCAGCGTCTTTCGTGCAGAAGGTCTGTCGATTCCGGGAATTATGGAAAATGCTTTAGAAAAAGGGATTGAAAGTATTGTGATTGATTAATTTCAACTGATTGTTAGATAATTTTCTCTCGCTGATTGAGCAAATTTTACGGATGATTGTGTTTAAAACCTGCTTCATCTGCTCAATCTGCGGGAAATAAAAAAGACTGCAAATTTGCAGTCTTTTAATTTATTCCTGAACTTCAAAAAGAAGTCGCTCCCCGAATTTTTCTTCATTGATTTTTCCGTTGTCGTAAACCAAATTTCCATTAACAAAAGTGTGCGTTATTTTAGAATGAAACTCAGTTCCTTCTAATGGGCTCCAGCCACATTTGTAAAGGATATTTTCTTTGGCAACCGTCCAGTTTTCTTCTAAATCAACCAAAACCAAATCTGCCTTGTACCCTTCTCTCACAAAACCTCTTTTCTCCACTCTGAAAAGAATAGCAGGATTGTGACACATTTTTTCAACGATTTTTTCTAAAGTAATTTTTCCGTTTCTGAAATTCTCCAGCATCACGACCAAAGAATGTTGAACCAACGGCGCACCTGATGGACATTTTGTGTAAACATTTTGTTTTTCTTCCCAGGTGTGAGGCGCGTGGTCGGTGGCAATTACATCGATTCTGTCATCCAACAAAGCTTCCCAAAGTCCGTCTTTATCTTTTTGAGTTTTTACCGCAGGATTCCATTTGATAAGTCCGCCTTTCGTGTCGTAATCTTCGTTGGTAAAAGTCAAATGATGTACACAAACTTCAGCTGTTATTTTTTTATCTTTTAAAGGAATATCATTTCTGAAAAGAGAAGTTTCTTTTGCCGTTGATAAATGGAAAACGTGCAATCTTGCTCCGGTTTTCTCTGCTAATTCAATCGCTTTTGAAGAAGATTTATAGCAAGCCTCTTCACTTCTGATCAAATGATGGAATTTTACCGGAATATCTTCGCCATATTCATCCAGATATTTTTGAGTGTTTTCTCTGATTGTTGCTTCATCCTCGCAATGAACGGCGATCAGCATTTTGGTGTTGCTGAAAATATTTTCTAAAGTCTCAGGATTGTCAACCAACATATTTCCTGTTGATGAACCTAAAAATAATTTAATTCCGGGAACATTCCTTGGGTTTGTTTTTAAAACTTCCTCTAAATTATCATTGGTTCCGCCCATCATAAATCCATAATTAGCATATGCTTTTTGAGAACCAATTTCGTATTTATCCGCCAACAATTCCTGAGTTACCGCGTTCGGAACGGTGTTCGGTTGATCGATGAAGCTTGTTATTCCGCCTGCGATTGCTGCTTTTGATTCGCTTTCAATGTCACCTTTATGCGTCAAACCCGGTTCGCGGAAATGCACCTGGTCATCAATAACTCCTGGTAACAAATATTTTCCAGAAGCATCAATAATTTTGTCAACATTTTCTTCAGAAATATCTTTGGAAATCTTTGAAATCAAATCATTTTCAATCAGAATATCACTTTGGAAAACCAGATTTTCATTGACGATTTGGGCGTTTTTTATTAGAATTTTCATTTTACTTTTTAGATATAAAGATTTGTATTGCACAAATTTAATATTTTCAGGAATGATTTTTAAACTTAAGTCTGAAAATTGTGAATTCTAATATTTACATTTGCACTTTAAAAAAATTAATTTGTACAAGAAATTATTTGGGCAAACCGCTGTATATGGACTGAGTTCGGTTTTGGTGAGGATTTTTCCTTTCCTGATTGCACCCATCGTTACCAATGCATTTGGACCTTCAGCATCATCACCTTTCGTAGACTGGTACTCGATTGCGGGAGTTATCACTGTTTTTTTGACCCATGGAATGGAAACTTCGTTTTTCCGTTTTGCTCAGGAAGGCGATATCGATAAAAAAACTTTGGTTTCTACCACTGCATTGAGCATTTTAGGAATCGGTTTAATTTATCTTATTTTAGGATATGTTTTCAGGCAGGAACTTGCGAATGCTTTTGAAACTCCGGATCAGGTTAATTATCTTGTCATTTTTCTATTCATTCTTTCATTTGATGCTTTTGCAACGATTCCGTCGGCAGTTTTGAGATTGGAAGGCAAACCTGTTTTGTATACCATTTCAAAGGTTGCAGGATCATTAGTTTATTACTTTCTGATCGTATTTTTCATCAAATGGCTTCCTCATTATCCTAACGGAATTTTAGGTTTAAAATATGACCCTGAAATTGGTGTAGGATATGTTTTCATTGCCAATTTGGTTCAGAGCATCATCACATTAGCGATTGTAGGAAAAGAATTTGTAAATTTCAGTTTCAGAAAGTTTGATTTTAAACTTTGGAAAAGAATCATGAGTTACTCATGGCCGGTAATGGTTGCAGGATTGGCCGGAGTGATTAACCAGACTTTAGACCGACAGTTTTTAAAATATCTACTTCCAAAAGAAGAAGCCAAACATCAGATTGGAGTTTACGGCGGAGTTTATAAAATTGCAACATTCATCACGGTTTTCCGGCAGGCGTATCAATTGGGTATTGAACCTTATTTTTTCTCAAGTTTTAAAGATAAAAACAATCACAAAACCTATGCAGTTTTGATGGATGTATTTGTGATCTGTAACTGCCTCATCTACATCGGATTGATGGTCAACCTGCAATGGATTTCTGAAAAATACCTAGGAAACCCGCTTTATTTTGAAGGCATTGAAATTATTCCTTTTGTGATGCTCGGAGCTTTATTTTTGGGAATTTATTTAAATCTTTCTATTTGGTATAAATTATCTGACCAAACAAGAGTTGGTTTGTACATTTCTTTAATCGGAGCTGCAATTACCATAATTATCAACTTTACTTTCATTCCGAAATATGGTTATTGGGCAAGTGCTTTTGCAGCATTGATAACCTATACAAGTATGATGGTTATTTCCTATATTTGGGGGAAATCACAATATCCTATTCATTATAATACATCCAAAATAGTAATTTATCTCTCGTTGTCTATTGCTATTTCGATGATTTCGTTTTATTATTTCCGACACAATTATTTAATTGGAAACGGATTGTTTCTTTTCTTCATTGCATTTTTAGCATATAATGAAAGAACAATGATTAATAAAATTCTAAGAAGGGCTTAAACTAAATTTTATAAATAAAACAAACATTCACATATGAAAATTATTGTTCCAATGGCTGGAAAGGGCTCAAGATTGAGACCACATACATTAACCGTTCCAAAACCATTGATCCCGATTGCAGGAAAACCAATTGTACAGAGATTGGTAGAAGATATCGCTAAAGTGGCAGGTGAAAAAATTGAAGAAGTAGCTTTTATTATCGGAGATTTTGGAGCTGAGGTAGAAGCATCGTTACTTAAAATAGCAGAAAAATTAGGTGCAAAAGGAACTATTTATCACCAACTTGAACCTTTGGGAACAGCCCATTCAATAAAATGTGCTGAAGAATCTATGCAGGGAAATGTTGTAATTGCATATGCAGACACTCTTTTCAGAGCAGATTTTACTTTAGATACGAATTCTGATGGTGTAATTTGGGTAAAAAAAGTAGATGACCCCTCTGCTTTTGGTGTTGTAAAGCTGGATGATTACGGTTTTATCACAGATTTCATCGAAAAACCTCAGACTTTTGTTTCAGATTTGGCAATTATTGGTATTTATTACTTTAATTCAGCAGAAAAATTGATGTCTGAAATTAACCATATCATGGATAATAACATTAAAGTAAGTGGTGAATATCAATTGACAACTGCTTTAGAAAACCTTCGTCAAGCCGGTGCTAAATTTTCTTTGGGAAAAGTTGACGATTGGATGGATTGTGGAAACAAAAATGCTACCGTAGAAACCAATGGTAAGATTTTAGAATATGAAAAAGATCAGTTTACTGAATATCCTCAATCTGCCAATATTCAGAATTCTTTGATTATTCAGCCTTGCTACATCGGTGAAGGTGTTGAAATTTCAAACTCAAAAATAGGACCTTATGTTTCGTTAGGAAAAGGCACAAAAGTAATCAACTCAAATATCGACAACTCGTTGATCCAGGAGAAAACAGTAATCGATCACGGAAATCTTTCTAACTCAATGATTGGAAGCTCGGCACATTATTTCGGAGTTGCCAGAGAAATTTCCTTGGGAGATTTTTCAGTTTTAGATTTTTTATCAAAATAAATTTAAATAAAATAACGTCGAGAAAGCCACACAATAACATTTTGTGTGGTTTGGCGTTAATATTGCAAAAGGTTATTAAAAATCTGCAAATAAAATCGAAAAGATTACATTCGCTACAAAACAATAAAACATCATATGAAAAACTGGGCTATCTTTCTGATTCTAATACTGACTGTACTTTCCTGCAAAAGCAGAAAAGCTCTTAATCAGAATTCTTCTGAGAATGACAGCATCCAGATACAAAATTCAGATCAAAATGACCCTAAAGATGCCAAAAACATTCAGGATCGTTTGACTTTTTATGAGAATATATTGTTACATCCCAAATTTGAACATGTAAAAATCAACAGTAAAATTACGGCCAGTGATTTGAGAGTAAGTCCGCTTGACGCGACAATTTATATCGAAAATGATAAAAAAATATGGTCTAATATTTCATTTTTGATAATTCCTGCTGCAAGAGCAATTATTACTCCGGAAGGTATTAAAGCAATGGATAAATACAATAAGAATTATATAGACTCAGATTTTGATTACCTTAATAATCTATTGAACGTTAATTTTATTGATTACAAAACTTTAGAAAAACTTTTGATGGGACGTACATTTATGCACATCACCAACAGCAATTCAAAAATTGTAAAAAACTCAGAAGGATACCAGTTGACTTCAATCACGAATCAGAAGATTGTTACCAACGAAATTACAAGAGAATATAAAGTAGAAATGCAGTATACCGAAGATTTCAATTTAAATTGGGTAAAATTACAAGATGTAAAATCCAATGATGCCATTGAAATCGTATATGAAAATTGGGAGACCTTTCCGAACGAAGTAAAGCTACCAAAAAATGTTAAAATAATTATAAAAGGTTCCAAAACAAGCCAGATTTTAATGGAAAACACGAAATTTGACTTTTCGAGGATGGAAACACCTTATTCTGTTCCAGCCAATTATAAGAAAATTGATATTAAATGATTAAAAAAATTAGCTTTTTAATAGGCATTTTGCTGTTCGGTTTACAATTTGGCCAACAAAATAAAGAACAGTTACAAAAGCAAAATGCTGACCTAAAAAAACAGATAGCTCAGATAAATTCAGATTTGGCAAAAACAAGAAACGAATCTAAATTGTCTCTCTCATATTTGAATAACGTTAATAAAAAATTAGCGCTTAGAGAAAAGGTTTACAACAATACACAAAAAGAAAAGAGATTTATTGAAGATGAAATATATCTTCGTCAGCTGGAAATTAACAGACAAAACAGAGAACTTGCCGTTTTAAGAAAAAACTATGCTCAGGTTTTAGTTAATGCCTATAAAAATAAGGGAGTGCAAAATAAAGTAACATTTATTCTGTCATCCAAAAGTTTGGGAGAAGCATTACGAAGAGTACAATATTTAAAGCAGTACTCAGATTACCAGGATAAAAAAGCTGCTGAAATAACAACAGCTGCTGTTGCGCTTAAAAAATCGGTTGAACAGAAAAAGAGATCAGCAACCGAGAAAGAAAATTTGTTGCTCAATCAGAAGAAAGATTTAACAACTATTAGCGTTGAACGTACCCAGAAAGAACAGTTAGTAAATGACTTCAAGAAGAATGAAACTAAACTTACGGCAGATCTTAGACAAAAACAAACTCAGTCTAAAGCTTTAGAAGGACAAATTAGAGCCATTATTGCTGAAGAAATAAGAATAGCAAAAGCAGAGGAAGAAAGCAGAAGAAAAGCAGAAGCAGAAAAAATTCGTTTAGCAAAACTGGCTGCAGACAGAGAAAAAGCAAGAATTGAGGCCGAAGCAAAAGCTCGTGCGGAAGCTTTGGAAAAAGAAAGAAAATTAGCAGAGGCAGAAGCTAAAAGAGCGGCAGATTTAGTTGCCAAAAGAGAAGAAGAGGAAAGAAAAAGAAATGAAGAAGCAGCAAGAAGCGAGGCAAGTGCAAAAGATGAAGCCCGAAAAATTGCCGCTAAAAAAGCATCCGAAGAAGCTACATTACGAGCTAAAGAAGCCACTGCCAAACTAAATGCTGCAAAAGCCGCAGAAGAAGCTTTAGCAAAGAAAAAAGAAAGCGACAAAAAAGCGGCAGAAACAAAAGCAATGACCAATTACGGTGTATCTGCTCCAGCTGCAGGAAGTAATTTTGCATCAAACAGAGGTAGAATTTCTATGCCGGCGCAAGGAACAATCACCCATAGATTTGGAAGACAACAACATCCGGTCTTTAAATCGATTTGGGAAGAAAATAACGGAATCAAAATATCTGTAGCAAAAGGAACTTCTGCAAGAGCTGTTTTCCCGGGGGTAGTATCTCAGGTAATTCCTTCAGCAGACGGCACAAGAACGGTAATGATAAAACATGGTGATTATTTTACCATTTATTCAAATCTTAGCGGTACCACAGTTTCTAAGAACCAGCAGGTTTCTGCAGGAACAGTAGTAGGAGCAGTTGCTCAGGATTTTGACGGCACTTATACTCTTGATTTCCAGATATGGAACGGAAATAGTGCAGTTGACCCTTTAGGTTGGGTTTCATATTAAAAAAAGATTAACTTTGCAAAAATTTTAGAAATGTATACACTAACAATACTCGCCTTATCTTGGCAGCACATCCTTATCGTTGCCATCATCCTTTTATTACTTTTCGGAGGTAAAAAAATCCCTGAATTGATGAGAGGTATGGGTTCTGGAATTAAAGAATTTAAAGATGCTATCAAAGAAGAAGACAAACCGGAAGCAAAAACTACGGAAAACTCTTCAAACAATAATTCAAACAGCAACTAAATAATTCTTCATTTCAATGAATTTCACCGATACTGCCTGGAAGATCTTCAACCAATCAATTGAAGATTACCATGTATTAGACAGCGTTGAGACACCTGTGAAAAATCCTTTTGAAACAGACAGTTTGGAACGGATTTTGTATGCTAAAAACTGGATTGATACCGTTCAATGGCATTTGGAAGATATTATTAGAGATGAAAATATAAACCCTGTTGATGCTCTTCAATTAAAGAGAACAATAGATTCTTCAAATCAAAAAAGAACTGATTTGGTAGAATTTATAGACAGTTGGTTTTTAGATAAATATAAAAATATTACTCCTAAATCTGACGCAAAAATAAATACTGAAACTCCCGCTTGGGCTGTTGACAGATTATCTATTTTAGCATTAAAGGTTTATCATATGTCGTTGGAAGCCAACAGAGAATCTGCTTCTGTAGAGCACCGTCTAAATTGCCAGGCAAAATTGGATGTATTGCTTACTCAGAAAGAAGATTTGTCAACTTCAATTATTCAATTACTTACAGATATTGAAAACGGTGATGTTAAGATGAAAGTGTACAAACAAATGAAGATGTACAATGATGAAAGTCTTAACCCAATCCTTTACCAAAAGGAGCAAAAATGAGACAACTACTTTTTCTTGGAATATTGTTATTAATCACTTCTTCCTGTGCCACTGAAAAGCTGAATTTATCACCTTTATCAAACACATTTTCAAGTGACTCAAAATCTGCTGATTCTGAAAATTCAAAAAGTATAAGCATCAATATTACAGAAAATGTAAATGCCTCAGAAATAACTAACCTGATTTCTACTTTTCCTAAATTTACAAATACTGCTGTAAATGATGAAGTAAGTACCTTAAAGTACAGCCTTCAAAATTATTTGTATGCTATTGCATCGGGTAACACTTCAGGAAAAAATAAGACGATCAGAAATCTGGAAAAATCTTACAAGAACATTCAAAAGCTAAGAAAATACTTAACGAAAGATGAAGACGAGATATTAAACAGATATTTGGTAAGACTCAAAACAAATGTTACCGTAATAGAAGATTCTGTAAACGAAAAAAAATAAACAAAACAATTCAATGATTAAAATTCAGGCGGAAGCTAATGTTCCTACAGAGCACGGTAATTTCCGAATGATCGCTTTTTCGGAAGATGAAAACGACTGGATGCCACACATGGCAATAGTCGCAGAAAATACAGATTTTTCTCAACCTGTCAATGTACGTTTTCATTCTGAATGCATTACCGGAGAAGTTTTCCATTCAAAAAAATGCGAATGCGGACAACAGCTTGATGCAGCAATGAAATATATGCATGAAAATGGAGGACTCATCATTTACCTCCGCCAGGAAGGCAGAAACATCGGAATCATCAATAAACTTAAAGCATATTCTCTTCAGGAAAAAGGCTTTGATACAGTACAGGCAAATCTGGAGCTTGGCTTACCTGCAGATGACCGGAATTTTGGTATTGCTATTGAAATTCTAAATCAACTGAAAATAGAAAACATCAACCTTTTAACCAACAACCCGGAAAAGGTAAAGTTTGTAAAGGAAAGCAACATCAATCTCAACTCAAGAGTTCCGTTGCAAATTCCTGCAAATGAAAACAGTAAAGAATATTTACAGACAAAAAAAGATTTCTTCGGTCATTTTTTAGATGATCAGAAATAATAAATCAAAAGCGCCGAAAATAATTTTCCGGCGCTTTTTTATTATAAAAATTTGAAAAGATTCTGCTTGATTTAGTATTTAGTAACTTTTGAATCGTTAATTTTAAAATACTTGATAACTGCATTGTAGTCACTGTAATCAACCGGAGGTTTAGCACCTTTATTTAAAAAGCCAGCAGGAACTAAAACAATTCTGAATGTTTGATTATTTAAAAATTGTGTTGTTGTAGAAAGATCATAATTTGCTCCGATATAAATTTGAACATCATTTTTGGTGAAATCAAAATCATAATCAATTTCATTCCCGTTATTAAAATATACTGTTTTAGGTATTTGTTCCCAAACATCATTAGTTCCCGACATATCTTTTAATCTATACACTAAAGCCATATCTGAAGGCTCCATACTTATAGATTGATTAATAAAATACTGCTGAGTAGAACTATTATATTGAAAATTTCTTGTAATCTCGATAACGCCAGAATAAGTATCATTATCTACATACTGTACATCATCATCATTATCACAGCTCACAGTAAATACACTGACAAATGCAAGCATTAAAAATGGAATAATTTTTTTCATTTTAAATAAGTTTTAATATTACTAAAGGCGGAATCAAAACATATACCAAAAATCACAAAAACTTTAGTATTCATCATTTTTTTAATCGTATTTTTGTTCATATTCAAAAATCATGAAGAAATTAGTTTTTAATTTTCTCTTAATTACCGTTTTATTCAGTGTAAATCTTTCGGCACAATATCAGCCAAAAGATATTTCAAAACATGATCTTAAAAAAGCAAAAGAATGGGTAAACCAAACTTACAACAGTCTTTCACAGGATGAAAAACTGGGTCAGCTTTTTATTGTGGCGCTTTACACCAATAAAGACGAAAACCATATCAGTCAGATAAGAAACATTGTTACAAACGATAAAATCGGCGGATTGATTCTGATGCAGGATGACGCAGCAAAAGAGATCAATTTGGTGAATGAATTTCAACAAAAATCAAAAGTCCCATTAATGATCGGAATGGATGCTGAATGGGGGCTTTACCAAAGAATCAATACTGCTCACAAATTTCCGTGGGCAATGACATTGGGTGCTATTCAGGATAAAGATCTTATTTATAAGATGGCTGCGAAAATCGCCGAAGATTGCAAAAGAATGGGCATCAATTGGGATTTCGCACCTGTTGTTGACGTCAATACCAATCCAAATAATCCGATTATTGGAAACAGAAGTTTCGGTTCAGAAGTTTCTAATGTCACCCAATCTGCACTATCGTATGCAAATGGTTTGCAAGACAACAATATTCTTGCGGCTATCAAACATTTTCCGGGTCACGGAGATACCAATACAGATTCTCACCTCGATCTTCCCGTAGTTTCTCATAATCAGGATAGATTAAATAAAATAGAATTAGCGACTTTCAAGGCTTTGATGAATAAAGGAATTGGCGGCGTGATGGTTGCACATTTGTACGTTCCAAGTTTAGAATCTGGAAAAGGAATTCCGGCTTCTATTTCAAAAAATATTATCACAGGATTATTAAAAGAAAAACTTGGTTACAAAGGTTTAATTATCACCGACGCTTTAAATATGGGTGCTGTAGCTAATAAATACAAACCGGGCGAACTGGATGCTTTGGCTTTCAAGGCAGGAAATGATATCATGCTTTTCTCGCAAGGTGTTTCGGAAGGTAAAAAACTCATTCAGAAAGCAATTGATAAAGGAGAAATTTCTCAATCGAGAGTAGAAGAAAGTGTGAAGAAAATTTTATTAACGAAATATCTTTTAGGTTTAAACCAATACATTCAAAAAAATCCTGAAAACATTAATTACGACATCAATAATGATTCGCATACGAAACTGGTTCAAAATCTTTATTCTAATGCATTAACATTATTAAAAGACGAAAAAAAATTACTTCCTTTAAATACCAATACAACGTATTACTACATTCCATTGGAAGAAGCTCCTTATCAGGCTTTTGAAAACAGATTAAAATTAGATTCTAAAATTATTATTAAAAAAGCTTCAGAAATCAATACAATTCCTGCAAATTCTACGGTAATTGTTGGTTTTCATAAAGATAACTCTACAGCTTACAAACCTTATAAAATTTCAATAGAGTCAAAAAAGGTTTTATCGGAATTAACAAAAAATCAAAATGTGATTCTCAATATTTTTGGAAGTGCTTATGCTTTGAAGGATATTGATTTATCTAAAGTTTCAACCGTTTTAGTTTCTTATGAAAACAACGATGATTCGATGACGGCAACTGCAGATGCATTTCGTGGAAAGACTACAATTTCAGGAAAACTTCCGGTTTTGGTTAATGATCAATTAAAACCTGGAATGGGAATAACTTTAGACCCATTTAAATTTTCAAAATCAACAGAATTCACCACTTCAAAATAACAACAGTACAATGAAAATAGGCATACTTTGCTACCCAACATACGGCGGAAGCGGAATTGTGGCAACAGAACTCGGAATGTCTTTGGCAAACAAAGGCTATGAAGTACATTTCATCAGTTCAGCACTTCCCGCAAGATTAGATATTACCAATCCGAATATATTCTTCCACAAGGTGAATGTTCAGACCTATCCCCTTTTCCAATATCAACCTTATGACATTGCGTTGAGCTCGATGATTTACCGTGTTGTGAATCTATATAAACTAGACTTGCTTCACGCTCATTACGCCATTCCTTATGCATATGCAGCATTTACTGCAAAACAAATGTTAAAAGAAGACAATAATGACATTCCTTTGGTGACTACACTTCACGGAACAGATATTACATTGGTCGGGCAACATCCAAGCTATAAACATGCGGTGGAATTTTCGATTAACCAATCGGATGCAATTACTTCTGTTTCTGAAAGTCTGAAAAAAGATACACTGCAGTTTTTCAATATTAAAAAAGAAATTCAGGTAATCACCAACTTTATTGATAATTCTGAATTTGACGACTGCAACGAATGTCAGAGAACACAATTTGCCAATGAGGATGAGAAAATCCTTATTCACGTTTCTAACTTACGTCCTGTAAAACGTGTCGATGAAGTTTTACAAATCTTTAAAAATGTAGAGAAGAAAGTAAAATCGAAACTGATTATCATCGGCGAAGGTCCCGATATGGAAAAAGTTAATCAGTTCTTAGAAGAAAATCCTGATTTAATTTCAAAAATCAGATTATTAGGAAAAGTAAATGATCTGTATAGAATTTTACAGCTCTCAGATGTATTTTTACTTCCATCTGAGCAGGAAAGTTTTGGTTTGGCAGCTTTAGAAGCGATGGCAGCATACACTCCTGTAATCAGCTCAAATGCAGGCGGAATTCCGGAAGTAAATATTCAGGGTGAAACCGGATTTTTAGCAGAAATCGGTAATGTGGAAGCAATGAGTAATTATTGCATCAAACTTTTGAGCAATGAAGAGCTTTTAGCACAAATGAAACTCAACGCTAAAGAACAAGCTGTAAAATTTGACTTAAAAAATATTCTTCCAATTTATGAGGAGATGTACAAAACAACGATTGCCAATTTTAAAAAGGAGCCGGCAAAAGCTTAGAATATATCACTAAAATAAAACTAAAAGTCAGGGTGATTGCTCTGACTTTTTTTGTTTACATTTTTTTTGAAAATTCTTAATTAAGAACTTAGCTTTTGATATTTAAAAAAGTTATCTAATTAGTTCAGTTCAGCTCCTTCGGAGCTGAACCTTTGTAAAAAATATTAGTTAGTCTACGAATTGCAGCGCTCCGTAGGAGCGCAACCTAAAAACCTCATCAAAAAGTATTAATTCTAAAAATATTTTTCACTAAATTAGTTGTCACACAAAACAACAACTGATGAATGAAAAATTACTTCAATACCTTTGGAATTTCAAAGTATTTACTCATTTCAACTTTAAAGACACCGACGGAAATCCTATTGAAATTTTAGATTTCGGGAAATGGAATACAGATTCGGGACCGGATTTTCTAATGGCAAAAATTAAAATCAAAAATATTATTCTTGCCGGAAATATCGAGCTTCATGTAAAATCTTCCGACTGGATTTTTCATCAACATTCAAAAGATCCTACCTATCAAAATATTATTTTACATGTAGTTTTTCAGAATGATGCCGATATCAAAGAATTCAAAGACCAGAATATTCCGACCCTTGAATTGAAAGATCATATAGATAAAAATGTTTTTCAGAAACATGAGAATCTGCTGAAAGAAAATATTTTTATTCCGTGTGAAAAGATTTTCAGTTTTACAAAAATCCCGGTTAACTTCCATGAAGAAAATTTACTCAAGAAACTTGAGGAAAAATCTTTAGAAATAGAAGCAGATTTGCTGCATCACAAAAATAATTATGAAGCCGTTATGTTTCATCATCTCGCCTACTCTTTCGGTTTAAAAGTAAATGCTTCAGTATTTAAGCAGATTGCAGAAAGTCTCGATTTTAATATCATCAATAAAATCCGGCAAAATAAAACACAACTTGAAGCTTTATTTTTCGGAATTTCCGGTTGGTTAGAAAATCCACAAGATTCACAAATGAAAATATGGAAAAGAGAATTTGATTTTCTTAAAGCGAAATATAATATTCCTGAAATTACAATTCACCCCAAGTTTCTTCGATTACGTCCGCCAAGCTTCCCTACAATTCGTTTATCACAGCTCGCTGATCTTTATTTTCAGCATCAAAACTTATTCTCAAAGATTATTACAGCAGAAAATACCAATACTTTATATCAGATTTTCAAAGAAATAAAAGCTTCCGAATATTGGGACAATCATTTTAATTTCGGTAAAATTTCTACGATAGATCAGCCAAAAGTTTTAACGAAAGATTTCATTGAATTGATTATTTTAAATACAATTCTTCCTATAAAATACACCTATCACAAATACCATGATGAAAATATCAGTGAAGAAATTCTCAAGTTTTACAGCGAAATTCAGCCTGAAAAAAATTCCGTCATCATGGAATGGAAAAAATTAGGTGTAAAAATCAAAAACTCTTTAGAAAGCCAAAGTCTGATTTATCATTTTAAAAACTATTGCGAAGCAAAAAATTGCTTAAATTGCGGTATCGGTTTTAAAATTTTAAAAGAATCTTAAAAAAATGTTTGATAATCTACGCCACAAAATGGAACGCGAATGGTTTGGCGTACTCACAAGAATGGGTGCCAAACTAGGAATTCCAGTTTCTAAACTGAGAGTTTTCTTCATCTACTCTACCTTTGCAACTGCAGGTTTTTTCTTTTTAATTTATCTTGGTTTGGCTTTTACTCTTTGGATTAAAGACATTTTCATTACCAGACGACCAAGCGTTTTTGACCTTTAATTATGGAATTTTTACAGATTACATCGCCCGATGATTATCGTGTGCAACAGATTTTTCACTCTTATTCAACGACTTTTCCGGAAGATGAAAGACGAGAATGGTCTCAATTTATTAAATTATTTGAACATCCGAATGTAAAAGTGATTTCTGTTTTAAATGATACAGAAAATATAGGCTACCTTATCATTTGGGAACTGAGCAATCATGTTTTTGTGGAGCATTTTGAAGTATTTTCAGAATTTAGAAATCAAAAATTGGGTTCTCATATTACAGATTATTTATTTAAAAATTACCCGAGAATTATTTTGGAAATCGAGCCGGAACATCTTAATGAAGATGCTAAACGACGTTTTTCATTCTATCAGAGAAATGGCTTTAATCTGATTGACGAAATGTATGTGCAACCAAGTTATGGCGAAGGTAAAAAGAGTCTCAAACTTTGGCTTCTTGCCAATTACTCCCCTAAAAATTTAAAGGATTTGAAAGACGAAATTTATGATATTGTTTATCATTAAAATATAAATCCAAAGTAATTAAACTTTGGATTTTTTACTGCCCAAAAATTTCTAAATAATCAAAATCAGTTGCTTAGCTTATTCAATTTAGAATATTCTACAAACGCATTCTGAAGTTCACTTAAAATGATAGCTGCATTGAAATCTTTACGGTATTTTTTTGAAAGATGATTTATTTTCTCAGCGTAAGCCAGGAAGTGGTCGATTTTCTCTTCATCCATTCCGTATTTTTTAAATATGCTCAAATTTACTTCTGCTTTTATTCTGGCAATAAAATTTTGAGTTTCAACGTAATTTGGTGTGGTAATTTTATAACCCGCTGCTTTTTTTATTAATCCACTTACTTCTCCAAAAATTGTCAAAAGATTTACACTTGCATGTCCTGCCTGAAAATCGTGTCCCTGAAAAGATTTAGGAATCACATTTTTTGGAAGAGGTTCGTTCAATTCCGATTTCATATATTCATTGACGGAAGATTTTAAGTCAGCTACTTTCTTAGAATCATCCAAATATTTACTGTCTTTATCTAAATTCCCAATAGGTTTATAGTCAATTTTCACTTCCTGAATCAAGGTTTCTGCTCTTGCAAGCTGTATTTGTAATTGAGATGCGAATGTTTCTCTTTTAATAATTTTATCAATCCGGTAAAAACCTTCTTTTATAAACTTCACCTCATCATTCTCATCTGCTTCAATTAAATAATCACCAGAAATATTGCTGTATGCTTTTATGTTTTTGGTAATATTAAAAACCAAAACACCAGTAAGATTGTTGTGATCTTCATCCACAATTTTACCGGCAATATTTTGCTGTGAAAATGTAAAAATCATCTGCAACAAAGCAATAAGTATTAAAAATTTGGTAGAAAGTGTACTCATTTTTATTCAACAGTATTATTGTTTTTCCTGAGTCGGTCTACATAAATAGGTAGTACACCGTCTAAATTAAACATTACTCTGTTTATATTTTTAGCTTTAACATAAGATCTTATTTCCGGCTTCATCAAAAAACTGAATTCTAAAAACTCTGAAATTCTTTCAGCAGGAATTCCATCTTTCACAAAATATTCATCATCAATTCTTTTTCTGATCCAAACAATATCAAGCTGTACATCTTCATATTTATACCATCTTTTCTGCCTTCTTGATTTTCCGCTTATCAAATCAAAAACAGCTTGTACATCAACATTTCCAAAAGCTGCAGCAAGTAAAACCTTTTTTACTTCCGCCGGTACTTCACGAGGTTTTTCAGGAGATTTTGGAAGACCAATAGCTTTCTGAAGCTGTTCTTTTTCATCAATCTTAATCAATCTTTTAGAGTCTTTAGCCAGATCTCCCGTTGTAGAAATTATTTCTACTTCTTCGATTTCTTCCGGAATTCTTACCAAAACAACATTCATTGAAGATTCTACATCTGTAACTTTTCTTGAAGCTCTTTCGTATCCTTTTTTGATAAATCTGATCTCGTCTTTTTCAGAACCTTCAATAGAAAACTCCCCCAAAGAATTACTGTAAACCTTCTGATCATTGGAGATATTGACGACTAAAACCGAAGTGACAATCATATTATTTTCACTCAATGTTTTTCCCGATATTTTCTGCTGACCAAAAAAATGTATTGTAAGAAAAAAGAAAAATGCCGCAAAAATTTTTCTCATCGTTTGTGTTTATTTTTGAGTTTGAGGAGCTCGATAAGAAGAAACCCGCATCAAAACAGCCCCTTGAAATCTCATAAGATCAGCATCACTTACAAAACCATATTTCAAAATTTTCTGCCTTTCAAATCCACCGGCAAGAACGTAGTTGATAAAATGATTGATAAAAGGTTTTTCTATTTTTAAATCTGTGAAATACTGATCTCCCAAAGCATAAGCAAGATAATTTGCCAGGTCAAGATCATCCCATTTGTTTTTCACTTTTCCTATAGAAAAACCCTGCCCTTTTGGCTGTACAAATTCACCGGGTCTTGCTGCTAAAATTCTTGGGTCAGATTTCTGTTTTAGATAATTATTGATATCCGCTTTCAGTTTCTCAACTTTTTTTGGTTGGTTTAATGTTTTAGAATCTATTTTCAGGTCTCCACTAAGCCCTTTCTTGATTTCAACTTCAGCAATTAATTCTGCAGCTCTCATCAACTTTACGTTCATCGGTGATTCTACATTTTCTTTGGAAACTTTTCGGTCTGTTCTTTCAAACCCGTTTTTAAAAAAACGAAGAACATCACCTTCCCTTCCGGAAACCATAAAATGACCGTCTCTGTTGGTAAGAGCCTGCTCATTAGTACGCATATTAATAACCGTCACATTGGGAACTTCAGACAAATCTTCAGACGAAATCTTCCCAAAAATGTAATTTTGAGCATTCATTTGAATGAAAGAAATAAAAGATAAAATAAAGAGTAGTTTAAATTTCACAGATTATTGTTTTACTAAGCAAAACTAAAGTTATTTTTCATTAACCCAGCAAGTTTAACCAGACTTAACGGCTTTTAATATTTTTTTTGAATTTAAAGTTCGAAACTGTTAAAATATCAGCTTGAAATTGTTAAATTTTCAATTAAATTTTATCTAAATTGCATAAAATCTTCCGTTAAAAATGTCAAACTCTTATACAGTAATCAACGCTTCAGCAGGTTCCGGCAAAACTTATGCTCTTGTACAGAGGCTTCTGATGATTTGTCTGAGATATCCCAATCAACATCAATCTATCAGAAATATTTTGGCATTAACGTTTACAAACAAAGCGGCAAACGAAATGAAAGAAAGAATTCTTTCGTGGCTCAACAAATTTACCGCAGACAATTACACAGACAATAATGACCTTAAAAACATTCAAAAAGCGTTTGAAAACGAAGGTTTGAAAATAACGATTGATGAGCTTCATCACCGTTCAAAAAAGCTTTTAGATTATATTCTGCATAATTATTCTACATTGAATATCGGAACGATTGACCGTTTCAATTCTCGATTGGTGAGAAGTTTTTCTTATGAACTGGGTTTGGCTAAAAATTTTAATCTTGAAATTGACGCAGAACCATTTTTGATTGAAGCTGTCGACAAAATGCTCGATCAGATCGGAGAAAATGAGAATATTTCTAACTCGTTTATGGATTATGTGGATTACAGTCTTGAAAATAATGAAAGAATTAATCTCAACAAAAACCTTTACAATTCTGCTAAAGAATTTGTAAAAGACATTCATTACGAGCATCTGAAAGACAATAAAGAATTTGATGATGAGAATTATGAAAACATCAAAAATACTTTAAGGAAAGAAATTACATCCAACAAAAAGCAGTCATTAGAATTAGCCTTACAGTCAATCGAATTATTCAAATCAAAAAATATTGAGATTGAAGATTTTGCTCAGGGGAAAAACGGAATTGGTGGATTTTTCCCAAAAGTTGTCGATTTTTATCAGAAAAAAAGACCAGGATTTCCTTTCCCAACAACATCAGAAGAATCTGTGGTTGAAAAATACAGAAAAGGAGCCGCAGCAAAATCGAAGCACAAAGACGCAGAAATTTCAGAAATTCTGGAACAGCTTCTTGAAAACCGAATGAAGCTGATTCTTCTTTTCATCGAAACCCAGAAAAAAGAAAAAATACTTTCCGCATTATTGCCTTTAAAGGTAAATAAAGATATTCAGGATGAACTGAGAAAAATTGAGGAAGAAAATGATCTGGTTCTCCTTTCAAAGTTTAATATTCTTATTAATGAAAATCTTAAAAATGAGCCTTCAGCTTTTATTTATGAAAAAGTAGGTTCGCAGTTTCAGCATTATTTTTTTGATGAATTTCAGGACACGTCAGAACTGCAATGGCAGAATTTTGTTCCGCTGAGAGATCACAGTATTTCGACAGAAAATACTTCGTTTACTTTGGTGGGTGATCCGAAACAGAGTATCTATCGTTTTCGTGGCGGCGAAAGTAAACTAATGTTGGATATTATCAATAAAAAAGAATTCACCCCAAAAAAAGCGGAGTTATTAGTCCTTAAAGATAATTGGAGAAGTGCTAAAAATATCGTTCATTTTAATAATGAACTGTATCATTTTCATTCTTTAAACCTTGAAGAAGAGCATCAACATATTTTTGGGGTTGATGGTGAGCAAAACCCAAAATCAAATATTGAAGGAAGAGTAAAGATAAATCTCATTGAAAATTTAACCAATGAAGATTTTTACAATGATGTTTCCGAAAAAATGCAGAAGGATATTCAAGAATGTCTGGATAATGGATTCAGATTTTCTGATATAACCATTCTATGTCGTGGAAATTTCGATATTTTTTCTTATTCACAAAAACTAGGGAATCTGAAAGTTAATTATAATGGCGAAGAAACCAATATTAAAACGATTTCAGATAAAGGTTTAACACTCGAATTATCAAATACTTTATTGGCCGTTATTGAGTTTTTGAAATGGGAAACCAATCCGAAAAACAAACCTCATCTTATTATGATGATGTTTTATCTCAACAGACTCGGAAGAATCAATATGCCCGATTTTACTTTAGAAATGAAAGAAATTCTGGCTTTGGAACAGCATGAAACTATCATCCAATTTATTGAAGAAAAATATCATCTAAAACTGAAACAAGATCATTTTCCGAAATTTAATCTTTACAATTTCATTGAATACTATATCAACGAATTTTCAATTGAGCATAAAGAAACAGATTTTTTGCTCAACTTTTTGGAAATGCTTTTCAATTTTACACAAAATTCAGGAGCAAGTACAAAAGAATTTTTAAAATATTGGGACGAAGAAGCCTCAACATATACAATTCAGGCTTCCGAAAATATTGATGCGATTCAGATCATGACCATTCACAAAGCAAAAGGACTTGAATTTCCGGTCGTTTTTATTCCAATGATGAATAAAAACCGTGATTCCGAATTTAGCAATTGGTTTGAAACGGATGAGAAATCAGCTTTAAAATCGGTCAACATCAATCAGTTTAGCAAAAACCTTGAAGCATATGATGAAGGCATTGAAAAATTTAATCAGGAAAATTCTTACAAAAATCTTGTCGACAGATTGTGTCTGCAATATGTTGCCACAACACGACCCGTAGAACAGTTGTTTTTTTACCTTCAGAAACAAAATAAAACTTCAAATAATTTAGAAATTTTAGAGTTTATTCAATCCAAAAATCTTCAGGATCTTGATGAATTTGATTTGTATGAAACTCGTCCTGAAATGCTGAAAAAGCAAATCTCTCATAAAAAATCTGAGTTTAAAACTGAAAATATTCAGAGCATGAGAAACGATCATGAAAATATAAGCTCGATAAAAATCGCAACACCTTCAAAAAATTATCAGGTAAGAAATGAGAAAGTAAGGATCGGACTTTTTGTACATGAACTGCTTTCAAAAATCAACACCGAAAAAGATATTAATAAGGTTTTGGAAACCTATGTTTTGGAAGGCCAAATAACACTTGAAGAAAAAGCAAATATTAAAGGCGATCTCAAAAAAATCATTCATCAGTATTCAGAATTTTTTGATGAAAAATGGAAAGTGATTAACGAAAAAGACATTATGATTTCTGAAAAAGGAATCAGTAGAATTTACCGTCCCGACAGAATTTTAAAAAGTGATGAAGGTTACATTATCGTAGATTTTAAAACTGGAATGGAAACCGAAAAGAACGATAAACAAATCGAAACTTACAAATCCGTTTTAGAAAACCTGGGAATGAAGGTGATTAAAACGCAACTGATTTATATTCCTGAGAATTTCTAAAATTTAAAAAAAGTTTCGGCGGCACCAAAAGTGCCGCCGAAACTCACAATTTCAAAAAATATATTTTAGGCTGTGGGATCTGCTACAAAAACTCTTTTTGCCAATTCCTGATCAAAAAGATATAAAGCAGATGGGTTATCACAAACCATTTTAATTTTCGTTACATACTGAGAAGCACTTGCTTCTTCTTCTACTTGCTCATTGATGAACCATTGCATGAATGAAGTCGTTGCAAAATCACCTTCGTCATTTGCATTTTTTACGATATTGAAAATGCTTTTAGTTACTTTCTTTTCGTGTTCCAGAGCTTTTTCAAAAATATCTGTTGCATTTTCAAACTGGTGCGGTGGTTTTGCGATTTCACCTAAGATAATTTCACCTCCTACATCGTTTAAGTAATCAAACATTTTTTCGGCATGCATCAATTCTTCTTTGCTTTGAACTCTGAAGTAATTGGCAATTCCGTCAAGATCTTTTGCTGAAAACCAAGCAGACATAGAAAGATAATATTGAGCCGCATATTGCTCGTGAGCGATTTGTTCGTTTATTAGCTGTGCAATTTTTTCACTTACCATAATAAAAAATTTATATTCAAAATTACGGATTAAAAGGCGAATTGAAAAGTTTTCACAAAATTTAGATTTAGATTGAATATAAAAAAGGACAGAATTACTTCTGTCCTTCTAACATTAAAAATCAAAATTATAAACTTCTATATCAGCTTATATTGAGGTTTCTGACTGAGGTTTCGACATCATTTTTCTGTCGTGTTTCATCCCTCTTTCTTTCATCGCAGACTTTCTTTCTTCCATTTTTGCTTTTCTTGAAACCTGCCATTTATCATATTGTTCCGGAGTCAAGATGCTTTTCATTTCATTATCCATTTGCTGTCTTTTCGCTTTCATCTTCTCCATTTTTGCCTGTCTTTCGCCTTTGTTTTTTTCAAACTCAGCTTTCATATCAGCTTTACGTTTTTCCTGAAGATTTTTTATTTTCGCAACCTGAGATTCATTCAGATTTAATTCCTTTTGCATTTCAGCCATTCTTTCCTGCTGCTTCAACTCCATTTTTTTATGCATCTCCTCTCTGTTAATTTTTTTGTCTTGAGGATTTACCTGTTGTGCCATTGCAAAACTTCCTGTTACGATAAAGGCTGCGGCTAATACTAATTTTTTCATGTGCTTAATTAATTGTTTTGTTATATCTTTTTGATACGGAATTTCACAATAAGTTAAAAATGAAATTCATAAATAATGTTAAATTTAATTATTAATATTTCAACATTTTTTAAAATAAAAAAAGAGAGTAGATAAAAAATCCACTCTCAACACCACTCAAATATAATATATGAAAATTAATTTCTAACTAAATTCCCTCTGAAGCCAGAATTTCTTCCTTCATTAGAATTATTCTGCTGTCTTGGAGCATTATTTTGCTGTCTCGGGTTCGAGTTTTCATTTCTCGGTTGAGATCTGAATCCTCCGTTTCCGTTGTTTCTTGGGGAATTGTTTTCAGATCTTGGAGCAACTTCTCTCTGTCTTTGCCCACCTTCATTTCGTCCATTATCATTTCTAAATCCGCCATTGTTTCTCACTCCACCATTTCCGTTATTGTTTCTGATCCCGTTATTTCCGTTGTTGTTTCTTACACCATTATTGGAATCTGAATTTCTAAAACCACCAGAAGAATTTCCATTTCTAATACTTCCCGATCGTGAAGATCTTACAACATTTAAAGTAGGGTTATCATTTCGACGGAAGCTGTTTCTGTCAACTTTATAAATATTGATATTCACATTTCTATATCGAGGCATTACTCTGTATGTCGGAACATAATGTGTTCTTCTGTAATTTTGGAAATATACAATCGGACTACGACCATGATAATAGTTGTTTTGGAAAACTACAAAAACTCTTGGTCCTAAAATTCTTTCCATTGCATAAAATCTGTCGTAATACCATCTGTCAGGATTATATCGATAGAAATTATTCCACGATGCAAAACTTGAGTATAAATTATTCAGATATAAAATCTGATCAATTTGCCAGCGGTTTAATCTGTGTTGAGCAAAAAATCCGTTCCAGTTGATATTGATGATACTCTGTCTGTAATCGTTATAATAACTCTGGTAATAATCTGAAGGATAATAATCCTGTGGATAATTGTAGTAATAGTCATCCGGGAAATAATTCCTGTCATCATCACTGTAATATCCATCATTATTTCCGTAATATCCATCGTTATCCCAACCGTTATTTGGATATTGCTGAGCAAATGATAAAGTTGCCAAACCTAATGCAAATCCTATAAATATATTTTTCATTTTATTAATCATTAATTGGTTAATTCAGAACTTTCATTCTTATCTTTTTGATATAGATAAAAAAAAGAAGTTAAATCTACAGATAAAACTTCTTCTTAAAATATTTTTAAACAATTGATTTTCAATATAATAATTTCAATCAACCTCTTCCACTTTCATTAATCCAATTTGAAATCTTTTGATTAAATTCTACATTTTCTGTTAAATTTTCAAGATTTAAATGCATTCTATAACGCCAATAGTGCGGAAACACTGCAGGATTATTAATTCTTTCATTCTCAATCTTCGAATTGACTAAATTTTCATCCATTGCAAAGAAATCCTGAATAGGGAAAATTGCCAACATCGCATCGTTATAAAGATGCTGTTTCATTATAATTTCGGCTAAATAAGGTTCTAAATCATTGGGAGCTTTTCCATTTTGATTTAGTTGTTGATTAAAATAGGTTTGCGTGAATCCGGGATTTTCTTTCCACCATTGACGAAGCGTTGAACTGTCGTGCGAAGAAGCTGTAACCACATTCATATACCCTGCTTTTTTAGGATTAGAAAACTGCAAATTTCCGGAATGCATACGTTGAACTTTCAATGCGACAATTGCCAATTCATCCATCACTTCAGGAACACAATCCGGAACCATGCCCAAATCTTCACCACAAATCAACATATCCGTTGCATTCAGTATGACCGGAAGTTTTTCCATGGCTTTTTCTTTCCATAAATAATCCTGTCTTTTAAAGAAATAATCCTGATAAAGCTCGTAAATAGACTTTCTTTCCCAATCAGAAAGATATTGGTAAGATTCAGTTTTAAAAACGTTAAATCTCGGATGATAAACCGTTTCGCCGTTTTTTTCTTCCGTTAAAAACAAAACATTTGCACAAAGTGAAATTAATTTTTCAGAAATATCTTCCGGTCGATCTTTAAAATAATTGGCAATCTTTCTTTGGGTATTAAATTCTTCTTTAAATTGATAAGTTCCGTCTGGATTTTTATGGATAAACTGTAAAGCTTTAAAAACTTCTTCACCAAAATATTTCCACAGAATCTCATCATTAATGAAAGGTTTACAATATCTTTCAAAATCAAAAGGAATATGTCTTGCTTTAAATTCATCAAAAATGAACGGGACTGCCGGATAAAAATATCCCAAAATTCCCTGAGTTGCAGAAATCGGCATTCTCCAGATTCTGAAAAACCCTAAAATATGGTCGATTCTCATCGCATCAAAATACTGTTCTAACGCTTTGAATCTATTTTTCCACCATTTGTAATTATCCGCTTTCATCGCTTCCCAATTGTAAGTCGGAAATTCCCAATTCTGCCCGATTTCCGTAAACTGATCCGGAGGTGCTCCTGCTTGGAAATCCATTCCGAATAAATCAGGTTCCGCCCATGCTTCAACAGAATGTCTATAAATTCCGATCGGTAAATCTCCTTTTAACGAAATTCCTAAACCATGAATATAATCAACGGCATCTTTTAATTGTTTATGAAGCTGAAACTGGATCCATGCATGAAGCATCGAAGCATCATAATCCTTATTTTTTGCTGAGAAAAACGGTGAAATTTTGCCCGCAATATATTTTTTATGGGTTTTCCATTCGTTGAAATTCGGTGTTTTGTATTTATCTCTCAAAACACAAAATGCAGAATAGGGTAAAAGCCATTCTTCATTATCTTTAATGAATTTTTTAAATCCTCTGTCTTTATAAATCTTCTCTTTTTCGGTATTGAAAACAGCTTTAAGATATTTCCATTTTGCAGAAATCACTTTTCCATAATCAATTAAATCTAAAGAATTTAATTCTGTTTTTTTTGAATGGAACTCTTCAACTAGCTCTTTCGGTAATTCAAAATCAAGATTTTCAATTGAAATATACTGAGGATGTAAAGCATAGACAGAAACTGCAGCATAAGGATACGAATCTGTCCATGAATAATTGGCAGTGGTATCATTAATCGGCAAAATCTGAATAATTCCCAATGATGCCTCATTTGCCCATTCTGCAAGCTTTTTAAGGTCAGAAAATTCTCCTACACCAAACCCATTTTCGGTTCTCAAAGAAAATACTGGAACTGCAACACCTGCATCGTGATACATTTGATAAGATTTAAACCTGAAATAATGATCTGCTACAATCTGCAAAACATCTATTTGTTGGTTAGGAATTGTCGACCTGTTTTCACCACTTTCTATATCAATAATCTTTCCTTTTGTTGTATCAAAAATGGCATATTTATATTGAATAAGCTGAATTTCCGGAATATCAACAGAAGCTTCCCAAATCCCGAAATCGGCCTGAGATAAATGAATTGAATTTTCATAGCTCCAATTCCCTAAAGAAGGCGTATTTCCTATTAAAACAATTTTCCAGTTGGGATTATAAACTGGTGCTTCAATTCTGAATAAATGAGTATGCTTTTTTAAGGCCGAAATTCTTCGTGGAACTAATTGAGAAAGTTTGTTTCTGAGAATTTTATTATTCAGATAATTTTCAGGAAAATTTTTGCTGTTCCATTCATCAAAAATTAAAAACTCTTTATAGTTGTGAGGAAAACTTAAATGATGCAGAACAAACTCTTTACGCAAAATACTTCCTCTTTCATCTTTAAGCTGATATTTGTAAGCAATTGATTTAGAAAAAAAATCTACTTCACATTTCCACAAACCATTTTCAGTATGAAACATCATGTAACCTCTAACAACAGAGTCTTTTTCATCAATGATTAATTCTAGTCTCTCACCTGGTTTTGCATGATATTCAATGTTAAAATACAATTTCATCGATGTATATTTTTCCTAAAAATACGTTTAAAAATTGAAAAACAACCTGTTGCAATATCAAATATTCATTAAAAAACCTTTCCTCAATACAGAGAAAAGGTCTTAAAATATTATAAAAAAAGTCGATTTACTTAGTGACTAAAATTTTCTTCGACAATAGGTTTTTCCCAGATTCTTCTGTGATGCTAACCACATAAGTTCCGGTTACCAAATTTCTAAGCTGAATCTGCTGATTAAGATTTCCGTCTTTCACTGATAAAGTTGTTGACATCACCGATTTCCCGGAAACATCAAAAATATTCACTTTAATATTTCCTTTAACAGCTTTATCATTTACATTCACTGTAATCGTTTGTTCGTCAACTTTCGTTGGATAAATGTCAAGATTCGCCAAGGTATTTACAACAGCGACTCTGTCGTTCGCAAAATATTTACTTGCCAAATCATAAATGTGTAGATTCTGTTCACCAGGAAGTTGTTTTGCTTCCAGATTATTAAGATTTAATTCATACAAAGCTGCTCCTTTTGCACTTGCAATCACTACTTTTCCTTTAGAATTTACGGCAGCTCCATTCACAGAATATGCTTCAGGTAAACCTGTAATTTTGCCTATAAATTTCGCTTTTAATTCTTTAGTTGAAACTTTAAATACATTTCCAGAGGCTGCAAAAACGTAGAAATTATTTTCTGCATCAACAATCATATCACCACCAAAACCAGTTTCCATTGCAGTAAAAGAATTTTTACCGTTCGAAGCATCATCTTTAATAATGCCAAGATCACTTACAGCATACTGATTATTTTTTTTACTGATTTGAATAAATTGTGTTCCTGCATTATTGATTGCATAAATATTTCCGTCATAGCCGGTTGCCATTCTTGTAACATGCGAATTGATATCGCAAGATGTTACTCTTGCTACTGTATTTTCAACTAAAGTAATCTCTTTTGTTTTCTGATTTAAAACATAGATATTAGATGAAAACATTGGCATGTACACCAAATTATTACCCGAAGAGTCAAAAGCTAAAGCCGCCAAAGTCATCGACTGAGCATGATTATAAGAAGTTTTATCTTCTGTAACGACAGTTTTTCTTAATTGAGAAATAACTTTTGCTTCTGAAGAAACTCCGAAAATACTTTCACCAGAAGTTCCGTCTGAATTCATCGCACGGAAATCATTAAATTCAATTCTTGGAGAATCTTTTCCCGCCAATGCAAAAAAATCTTGTTGCGCATTGATTGTATTTCCAAGTAATAATAAGATAATAGGGAATAAATGTTTTTTCATGTGTTAATTTTTATTTGTAATTATTTTAGTCTTACTAAGTTAAACAATTTTTGAATTGATTTTTGAAAAAATATCATTAAAAAATTAACAATTTTCAGCATAAAAAAACTCTCGCTGATTTTGCTGATTGAGCAGATAATTATTTGTGAAAAATCTGCGTATCTTTAAAATCTGCGAGAGATATAAATTGAAAAACTTTCTTTAGTTCAAAACGTAAGTTGTACCTTCCCTACCGTCTTTTAGCTCAATTCCTTCAGCCAGAAGCTTATCTCTGATCTGGTCTGAAAGATCAAAGTTTTTAGATTTTCTTGCCTGATTTCTCAGTTCAATTAAAACCTGTAACGTCTGATCTAATTTTTCATTATTATTTTCTTCGATATTCTGCAATCCTAAAACATCAAAAACAAAAGCATTTAATGTAGATTTTAAATCTTCCAGATCTTTAGCAGAAATCGTTTCTTTTTCATCTTTTAAAGCAAAAATAAACTTCACTGCTTCAAATAAATGAGCAATTAGTACAGGTGAATTGAAATCATCTGTTAAAGCATCATAACATTTTGTTTTCCAATCTTCCAAACTGAAACCAGACTGTTTCTCATCATTCGGAGTGATTGAATTTAATATTTTTAATGCTTCCATTAATCGACTGAACCCTTTTTCGCTCGCTAACATCGCATCATTAGAAATATCTAAAACACTTCTGTAATGCGCCTGCAAAAAGCAAAAACGAACAATCGAAGGATGAAAAGATTTTTCAAAAAAATCATTCTCACCAGAAACCAATTGCATTGGTAAAATATAATTCCCCGTTGATTTACTCATACGCTGAGAATTCATCGTCAACATATTAGCATGCATCCAGTAATTTACCGGAGAAGCTCCGTTGCAAGCTTTTCCCTGTGCAATTTCACATTCGTGGTGCGGAAATTTCAAATCCATTCCACCACCGTGAATATCGAAAGTTTCTCCTAAATATTTCGTGCTCATCGCAGTACATTCAAGATGCCATCCCGGGAAACCTTCGCCCCAAGGAGAATTCCAACGCATAATATGCGCTGGAGAAGCTTTTTTCCATAATGCAAAATCCTGAGGATTTTTCTTTTCACCTTGACCGTCTAAATCTCTTGTATTGGCAAAAAGTTCTTCGATGTTACGTTTTGAAAGTTCACCGTAGTTTAAACCTCTATTATTATATTCCAACACATCGAAATAAACAGAACCGTTGCTTTCGTAAGCAAAACCTGTTTCAATTAATTTCTGAGTTAATTCAATCTGCTCTACGATGTGACCAGTCGCAGTAGGCTCAATATTTGGAGGCAATAAATTGAACATATCTAAAACCTTGTGAAAATCTACAGTATATTTCTGCACAATTTCCATCGGTTCTAATTTCTCAAGACGGGTTTGCTTTACAAAACGGTCATTATTAACATCTCCATCATCAGTAAGGTGACCTGCATCAGTAATATTTCTTACATATCTTACCTTATACCCAAGATGCATTAAACTTCTGTAGATAAAATCGAAAGAAAGAAAAGTTCGCACATTTCCCAAATGCACATTGCTGTAAACGGTCGGTCCACAAACGTACATTCCAACATTTCCTTCTAAAATTGGTTTAAATATTTCTTTTTCCGCTGTAAGCGAGTTATATATTTTTAGTTGCATTATTTATTTTGATTTAATGATTTTAAAATTTAGTTTAAAGTTTTTCATAATTAAAAGACCGAAACTCTTTAACAACAGCATTCGCAGCAGCAACAAATAATTGTGGTTACAAAAATCTTCTCTGAAACTTTTTTAAATTTTATCATTATTAAATAGCTTTTAAATGATGTTGTAAATGACCGATGTAATCATTAATAATAAATTCAAGCGTGAAAATCTGGGGCTCTATTTTCGTCATATTGCAAGTTCTTTGCAGAGCTTCATCAGGAATATTTTCGACGGTATTTACAATCTGAGAATTCAAAAATTTCCATAAATTGATAATATATAAAGTCGGAATATTCTGATAATTCTGAGCCTTTACCCAAAAATTCTGATCATAAACAATATTCTCGTTTTCTTTATACTGAGTGATTACAAATCTTCTGATATTGGATAAAGCACTATCACAAAGATGACCCAAAATTTCTTTTTTTGACCATTTTTCAGGAGAAATTTTATGTGACCATTGTTCTTCAGAAATATTTTCAAATCTCTGAATCTCAGCTTCAACTATATTTTTAAGTATTTGATACTCCATTTACATTAAATTTAATAATCCAATTTTGCATGACTTCCTACATAATGAAGGAATTCCTGTCTCGTAATAGGATTTGTTCTGAAAATCCCACTCAGTTCTGCCGTAATCGTAGAACTCGCCGTATCTTTTATTCCTCTGCAATTTACGCAAAGATGTTTTGCATCGATGATACAAGCGACATCTTTTGTTCCCAATGCTTCTTTTAAAGCATCAACAACCTGCATAGTCAGTCTCTCTTGAACCTGCGGTCTTTTTGCATAATAATCTACAATCCTGTTGATTTTTGAAAGACCAATTACCTCCCCGTTTGAAATATAGGCAACATGCGCTCTTCCAATAATCGGTAAAAAATGGTGTTCGCAGAAAGAGTAAACCGTAATATCTTTTTCCACCAACATCTGGCGGTATTTATATTTATTTGAAAAGGTAGAAATTCCCGGCTTGTTTTCAGGAAGTAAACCTCCGAAAATTTCGTTAACATACATTTTCGCAACCCTTTTCGGAGAATCTTTTAAAGAATCATCAGTCATATCAAGACCTAAAGTTTCCATAATTTCTCCAAAAAGCTCGGTAATTTTTTCTATTTTTTCCTGTGGCGATTTCTCAAAAGCATCTTCACGGATCGGCGTATGCTCTTTTCCTGTAAAAATATCATCATCGTTATCGGTAAAATCAACCATTTTAAATAATTTTTCAACAAAAATACGGATAAAATCTTTTCGGCTATTTCAATTTATACTTAAAAATATTACCTTTCGGTTTTATTCTGCTAAAAAGTTATGATTACTGTTGAAGAAGTACAAAATACCCATCAAAAAAAGGAGTTTCTCGATTTCCCGGCAAGACTTTATCAACATGACAAAAACTACATCAGACCTTTAGACAAAGACATCAACGAGGTTTTTAATCCTGAAAAAAATAAATTTTATAAAAACGGAGAGTGTGTAAGGTTTTTATTTAAAAAAAAATCTGAAACTGTAGGAAAAATTGCCGTTTTCATCAATCAATCATACGAACAGAATCAGCCAACTGGTGGAATTGGTTTTTTTGATTGTATCAACGATCAGGAAACTGCCAATTTTATTTTTAATCATTGTAAAAATTGGCTTCAGCAAAAAGGAATTGAGGCAATGGATGGACCAATCAATTTCGGAGAACGTGATAAATTTTGGGGGCTTCTAACTGAAGGTTTTATTGAGCCTTTGTATGGAATGAATTATAATTTTCCTTATTATAAAGATCTTTTTGAAAATTACGGGTTCAGAATTTATTTTGAGCAATTGTGTTTTTCCAGACCTATTTTCGCAGAAGTTTCGAGAGTTTTTACAGTGATGCACGCAAAGCACAGCAAAAATCCTGAGATTTCTGCAAGACCTATGAAAAAGAATAATCTGGAAAAATTTGCAAAAGATTTTACCGTAATCTATAATAAAGCCTGGGCTTCACACGGTGGAGGAAAATGTTTAGACGAATCAAAAACTCTGAAAATGTTTAAAACAATGAAACCCATCATGAATGAGCACATTTCCTGGTTCGTGTATGAAAATGAAAAACCAGTTGCCATGTGGATGAATATTCCCGATCTGAATCAATGGTTTAAATACCTAAACGGGAAATTCGGAATTATTGAAAAATTAAAGTTTTTATGGGTTAAAAAGTTCAAAAAAAATGAGAAAATGGTGGGTCTCGTTTTTGGTGTTGTACCGGAATGGCAAAGAAAAGGTCTTGAAGGATACATGATCTGGGAAGGTACCCAACACCTAAGAAAACACACCGATTTTAAAACTACTGAGCTACAATGGATTGGGGATTTCAATCCTAAAATGATAAAAATTGTTAAAAATCTTGATACAACTGTTACCAGAAAGCTGGCAACTTACAGGTATTTATTTGATAGGGATAGAGAATTTGAGAGACATCTTGAATTGTGATTTTTTAAAAAAATTACTAACTTCTAAAAATTTAAATCAAATGCTTTTATAGAGTTTTAAAGATTAAACATTAATTTCGCACTTTAGGTTAGTAATACTTCAAATCATTTATAATTATATGATAAAGTTTCAATCAAAATCAAAAAAAACAAGTATAATTCCACACCACATGAATTTTATTTATAGATTTGTATTATTAAAAACAATTATTTTAAAATGAAAAAAAAAATCATAGGTATTTTAACAATACTATTATTCTATCCATTATATGGACAATATGGAAGTCAAGCCGTTTCAATAGCATATAACGGAGGATTGATGTCTAATGGTGGTGCTGCATTTAAAGTAGATTCTCCAAATTCAAAAAGAGGTTTAACATATGATGAAATTCAGGGCACACCTTATCTTGACAAAATATTTTCTGATGCAAATTTTATCATTTCTGACAAGAATAAAATTGAAACTGCTCCTGCACGTTATAATACATATTCTGATCAAATAGAATTTAAGAAAGGAGATGAGATTTTAGCTCTTTATTCTGATAATCCTTTTACTAAAGTTGAATTTATCCTTACAAATCAAGTTTTAGTAAAATTAAATATTGATAATGAATTAAAAGGATATTTTTATGAAATAGTAAGTGGCAAAAACTCACTTTATAAAAAAGTAAAAGCTAAGTTTAATGATTTCTTGCCTGCCCCCAATTCATATTCAATAGATAGGCCTGCAAATTTTAATATATTAAAACCAATATATTACATCAAAACAGAAAATGGGTTTATAAAAAATCCGAAAAACAAGAAAGAGATAATTGATCAATTCGCAGATAAAAAAGAAGCACTCAATACTTTCTTCAAAGAAAATAAAATAAAATTTGATAAAGAAGACGACTTGAAAAAGTTAATTATTTTCTTAAATCAATAAAAAACAAAATACGGCTGTTCCAAATGAACAGCCGTATTTTATTAAAACAACTCTCCTGCTACTTTTTTAATATTATCGCTTTTCCCCATCGAATAAAAATGCAGAACAGGAACGCCAAAATCTAATAATTCCTTACATTGTGCAATTGCCCATTCAACCCCGATTTGTTTTACGGCTTCATTATTTTTTGCCCCTTCAACAGCGTTAATTAAATCTTCTGGTAAATCTATTTTGAAAACCTGTGGTAAAAGCTTTAGATGATTCTTGGTCGCAATAGGTTTTATCCCTGGAATAATAGGAACAGTAATGCCCATTTCTCTCGCTTTAGTAACAAACTCGATATACTTTTTATTATCAAAAAACATTTGAGTAACGATATAATCTGCTCCTGCATCTACTTTTTGCTTCAACCATTTTAAATCATAATTCATTGAAGGAGCTTCCATGTGTTTTTCGGGATAACCAGCAACTCCGATACAAAACTTGTTATGTTCGTCACAAATTTGCTCATCATCATGAAGATATTTTCCGCGCCCTAAATTATTGATTTGATTGACTAAATCCATTGCACTTGCATGACCTCCTAAAGTCGGTTCAAAATACTGATGACCTTTCATCGCATCACCACGAAGAGCCATAATATTGTCGATTCCGAGATACATACAATCTACCAAAAGATATTCTGTTTCCTCTTTGGTAAAACCTCCACAAAGCAAATGAGGAACGGTATCAACCCCATATTTATGTTGAATTGCTGAACAAATCCCTAAAGTTCCGGGGCGCATTCTCGTAATTCTACGCTCCATTAAACCATTTCCTTTGTCGATATAAATATACTCTTCTCTCGAAGTCGTTACATCGATAAAAGGAGGCTTAAATTCCATCAAAGGATCAATATTTTTATATAAATCTTCAATTCCGATTCCTTTTTGAGGCGGAACTACTTCGAGGGAGAATAAAGTTTTTCCATTTGCGTTTTTTATATGGTCTGTGATTTTCATTTAATAGTAGTAAGTTTTAATTTTTTTGAAATAAATTTTAGGATTTTAAATTCCGTCTGCTAAATTTGGAGAAAGCCATTTCTTAGCCTCTCTCAAAGAAATTCCTTTTCTTTCTGAATACTCTTTCACCTGCTCTTCTGTGATTTTCCCTAATCCAAAATATTTCGCATGTGGACTTCCGAAATAATATCCGGAAACTGCTGCAGTTGGAAACATTGCCAAGCTTTCGGTAAGGTAAACTCCAATATTTTCTTTCACTTTTAAAAGATCCCAAATGGCATGTTTTTCTAAATGATCAGGACATGCAGGATAACCCGGAGCAGGACGAATTCCTTTATATTTTTCGGCAATTAAATCTTCGTTGCTTAAATTTTCCTGATTGGCATAACCCCAATATTCTGTACGTACTTTTTTATGTAAAAATTCGGCATAAGCTTCTGCAAAACGGTCGGCAATAGCTTTTACCATGATGGCATTATAGTCGTCATTGTCTTTTTCATATTGATCAGACAATTCATCAGTTCCGAAACCTGTCGTCACACAAAAAGCTCCCATATAATCGGTTTTTCCTGTACTTTTTGGGGCAATAAAATCACTTAACGCCAGATAATCTTTTCCTTTTGACTTTTGAACCTGCTGTCTTAAGGTTAAAAATTTAACTTGTTCCTGATTATTTTCATCATAAATCAAAATATCATCCGTTTCGTTTGAATTGGCTTTAAAAATTCCAAAGATGGCTTTTGCTATTAATAACTTCTCATCAACAATTTTCTTTAGAATTTTCTGTCCGTCTGTGAATAATTCTTTTGCCTGCTCACCAACAACTTCATCGTCAAAAATATTCGGATATTTCCCGTGAAGATCCCAGCTTCTGAAAAAAGGTGACCAGTCGATAAACGGAACTAATTCTTCCAAATCCTGATTTTCAAAAACCTGAATACCTAGTTGATTAGGCGTAAAAATTTCTTCATTTTCCCAATCAATTTTAAATTTATCTTTTCTCGCATCTTCCAACGAAACATAATTTTTGTCAACCTGTCTATTCAAGAACTTTTCACGGAAATCTGAGTAGTCATTTTTCAAATCGTTTACATATTCCTTATTTCGATCTCCCAGTAAGGAACTTACAACATTTACCGCCCTCGAAGCATCGTTGACGTGAACGACTGCATTTTTATATTTTAAATCAATCTTAACTGCCGTATGTGCTTTTGAAGTTGTCGCACCGCCGATTAACAAAGGGAAATTAAGATTCTGTCGTTCCAATTCTGATGCGATGTAGACCATTTCATCCAAACTTGGTGTAATCAATCCACTTAAACCGATTACATCTACTTGATGATCGATCGCTGCCTGAATAATTTTTTCGGCAGGAACCATCACTCCAAGATCGACAATTTCGTAGTTATTACATCCCAAAACTACACTCACAATATTTTTTCCAATATCGTGAACGTCACCTTTTACGGTTGCCATTAAAATTTTTCCGTTGGCTTTCTGAGTCTGATCTTTTTCAGCTTCGATGAATGGCTGCAAATAGGCCACTGCTTTTTTCATTACACGAGCAGATTTTACAACTTGAGGAAGAAACATTTTTCCGCTTCCGAAAAGATCACCGACAACGCCCATTCCGGTCATCAGATTGACTTCAATTACATGAAGCGGTCGCTCAGATTGTAACCTTGCTTCTTCCACATCTTCTTCAATAAAACGGTCGATTCCTTTCACCAAAGAATGCGTAATTCTTTCCTGTAAAGGATGAGTACGCCACTCTAATTCTTCAACTTTTTCTTTTTTAACCGACTTGTTTCTTTCAGAATAATCTAAAAGACGTTCCGTTGCATCTTCTCTTTTATCAAGAATTACATCTTCAACAAGCTCTAAAAGTTCTTTATTGATTTCATCATAAACCTCAAGCATTGCCGGATTTACAATTCCTATGTTCATTCCGGCCTGAATGGCGTGATAAAGAAAAACCGAATGCATTGCTTCTCTCACCGTATCGTTTCCTCGGAAAGAGAATGAAACATTCGAAACTCCACCACTTACAGAAGCATATGGAAGATTTTGTCTTACCCAACGTGTTGCCTCGATGAAATCGATTGCGTTTCTTCGGTGTTCTTCCATCCCGGTTGCTACAGGAAATATATTTAAATCGAAAATAATATCTTCGGCAGGAAATTTAACCTCATCAACCAAAATATCATAAGACCGTTTGGTAATTTCGAGCCTTCTTTCGTAATTATCCGCTTGACCAACCTCATCAAAAGCCATCACAATAACGGCCGCTCCATATCTTTTGATCGCTTTGGCGTGCTTTACAAACTCTTCTTTTCCTTCTTTTAAGCTGATAGAATTGACTACACATTTCCCTTGTACAACCTGAAGGCCTGCTTCTAAAATTTCCCATTTGGAAGAATCGACCATAATTGGGATTTTGGAAATATCTGGTTCTGAACCAATCAAGTTCAGGAATTTAATCATAGAAGCTTTTCCATCGATCAAACCGTCGTCAAAATTGACATCAAGAATCTGAGCTCCACCGTCAACCTGATCTCTGGCAATATCTAAAGCTTCAGAGAATTTTTCTTCTTTTATTAATCTTAAAAACTTTTTAGATCCGGCAACATTGGTTCTTTCACCAACATTGATAAAATTGCTTTCCGGAGTAATAATCAGAGGTTCAAGCCCTGATAATCTTAAATATTTCATTTAATTATTCTTCTAAAATAAAATAGGCGTTATTCGCATTTTGCTTCAGCAAATCGACATGTTTGCCCAAAGCGGTAAAAATCGGAAATCGTTTGTAGCCTAAGTTGTTTTCTTTGGCAAACTGCTCAATTTCCTCGGTGATTTCATTATAATACATATAACTGTAATTCGGAAAAAGATGATGGGCAACGTGAAAGTTAAAGTTCCCTAACATATTTCTAACAAACCAATTATTTTCTTTTAAATCATTTGTTACTTCCAGTTGATGACGAAGCCAGCTGAACGGAAGTCCGTTTTTTTCATCCAATTTCGGAAAAGCGTTATCCGGAAGTGGATGCAAAGGCAACAAAACAAAAAGCGCAAAAATACTTGCTGCAATAACCTGTAAAAACCAAGTTCCCAAAGCTAATCCTATGGAAACTTTAAAAAATAAAACAGGTACGGCAATCTGATAGAAAAAGTAAAACAGTTTAAAGCTGATCATTTTAATTTTTTCTGACACCGGAATTCTTCCCTGAGTTTTCAGAATTACTCTTTCATTATCAAAAAAATCTCTAAAATCTCTGATAAACATCCAATTAAATAAATAAAGCGGATAAACCAGAAAGAAAAAGAAATGCTGATATTTCTGAATTCCTTTTGCTTTAATCCACGGAACAATTAATAAAAGTCCGCTTTGCTCAATGTCGGTATCCCAACCGTCAACATTCGGGTAAGCGTGATGAGCTGCAATATGTCTTTTTTTCCAGATGTAAGAGTTAGCTCCCACAAAATCAAAAATCTGCAAAACCAAACCGTTCAGTTTTTTGTTTTTAAAAATATTATTGTGAGCCGCTTCGTGAATTAAATTCAAGTAAATTAAAACCAATGAAATTCCCATCAACACAAAACTTGAAATAAAAACCCACGGCTGATCTGCATTTAAAAGAGCAAATAGATACAAACCAAAATAGATCAAAGGCAAAATAATCGCTTTGATCTTAATGTAAACATCTCTGTTTTGGGGAAGTTTTTCTACTCGCTGGTTCACTCTTTTTCTTAATTCATTAAACAGTTTGGCGTCATCCGGATTTTTAAGGTAAATTGGCTTTTCCATGGGATCGTTGTTTTTGTATTTAAAAAAAGTATTTTGTATACTCGTTCTAAATTTTCAACAATCAAAAATCATACAAAATTTTTCACTTTTCTTGGTTCATATTTATCAACTAAATCAGCTATTGCTTTGATGTGTTCCGGCGTTGTACCACAACATCCACCGATGATATTGATCAATCCTTTTTCTACATATTCTCTGATTTGCTCAGCCATAAATTCGGGAGATTCGTCGTATTGCCCAAAAGCATTTGGTAAACCTGCGTTAGGATATGCCGAAACAAAAAAGTCTGAATTATGCGCCAATGTTTCCAAATAAGGCGTTAATTGGTTTGCTCCCAAAGCACAGTTGAACCCGACACTTAATAGATTCAGATGTGAAACTGAGATCAAAAAAGCTTCAGCGGTTTGTCCGCTCAACGTTCTTCCTGAAGCATCGGTAATCGTTCCTGAAACCATGATTGGAATTTCAATTCCTCTTTCTTCCTGAATTTCGTCGATCGCAAATAATGCTGCTTTGGCGTTTAATGTATCGAAAATAGTTTCTACCAAAAGAATATCTGAACCTCCATCTAATAAAGCTTCTGACTGTTGTTTGTAAGCCAATCTCAGTTCTTCAAAAGTAATTGCACGATAGCCAGGATCATTCACATCCGGACTTAAGCTCGCCGTTCTGTTTGTAGGACCAATAGAACCTGCAACAAATCTTGGTCTATCAGGATTTTTAGCGGTGAACTCATCACAAACTTTTCTGGCAATTTTTGCAGACTCGTAATTTAGTTCGTACACCAAATCTTCCATATGATAATCAGCCATCGCAATGGTAGTTCCTGAAAATGTATTGGTTTCCAAAATATCGGCTCCAGATTCGAGGTATTTTCTGTGAACTTCTTCAATTGCTTCAGGTTGCGTAAGAGAAAGAAGATCATTATTTCCTTTTACGGGATGTTCCCAATCTTTAAAACGCTCGCCACGGTAATCTTCTTCTTCGAATTTATATCGCTGAAGCATGGTTCCCATCGCTCCGTCGAGAATTAAAATTCTTTCGGATAATGCTTTGTATAGTTGTTCTGAATTTTTCATTTTTTATATTATAAATCTATATCATCGGGAAGACCACGCCCATTAATATGGTCTTGTAGTTCTTCATCCGGGAAATTAGTTGTCCAGTAGAATTGTAATGAACCATCTTGTTCTTTTTTCCAGCAAATAGTGCAATCATAAGCCATAGATGTTGGAAATACTATAACACAATCTAAAAAATAATAATCATCTTTTTCATAAACTTCTTCATTATTAGTTCCAAAAAGTAATGTGAATGCCTTATCATAAAAATAGTCGTTACATCCTGTTTTATAATTAAACCTGCCAATTAGCTGTTCATGCATTGATGGAATATATTCATCTAAATTATACGTGCTATAATAGATAAATCCATTATATATTTTTTTCATCTTGAGTATTTTATTTTATTAAAAGTTTATTTTTTTAGCATTGCCAGGGTTTGAAACCCTGATAAGACCTTTTTTGATTGTTTTATTTTTTACCGTCAATTGTAGCACGGAACCTCAAAATAGCTCTGATGGTAGCGGCATCCTTTTTTATTTTTGGATTCTTCGACAAGCTCAGAATGACAAATGTTGTAAAAAACAAAAAAGATATAGCAGACAGCGGGAGGCAATCTTGTTTCAAAGCCGAAAACCCGTTGCTCCCAATCCCTCTAATTTCCTTAATCCAATGCCTGCTTTAAATCTGCAATAATATCTTCCACATTTTCTAAACCTACCGAACAACGAACCAAACCTGCAGTAATTCCCACTTCATTTCTTTCCTCATCAGAAAGCTTGGAATGCGTCGTTGATGCGGGATGCGTGACAATCGTTCGGGTATCACCGAGATTTGCAGAAAGTGAGCACATTTTTATTTTATCTAAAAAGTTTCGTCCACCTTCAATACCGCCTTTGATTTCGAAAGCGACCACGTTTCCACCTAATTTCATTTGTTTTTTGGCAATCTCATAATTAGGATGTGATTTTAAAAACGGATATTTTACCAAGTCAACATTCGGATGGCTTTCTAAAAATTCTGCAACTTTTAAGGCATTTTCACAATGTCTTTCAACACGGATTGCCAAAGTTTCTAAACTTTTAGACAAGACCCAAGCATTGAAAGGCGACATTGCTGGTCCTGTATTTCTTGCGAAAAGATAAATCTCACGAATCAAATCTTCTCTACCAACCGCGACTCCACCCAAAACACGACCTTGACCATCAATTAATTTTGTAGCCGAGTGAACAACGATATCTGCTCCGTATTTTATTGGTTGCTGCAAATAAGGGGTTGCGAAACAGTTATCAACAATGAAAATAAGATTGTGCTTTTTTGCAATCTGACCGAAAAATTCTAAATCTAAGACTTCAATCGCTGGATTGGTCGGCGTTTCCAGATATAAAATTTTTGTATTGGGCTGAATGTATTTTTCAACATTTTCAGAATCCTCTGCTTTGAAATAAGTGGTCTCGATATTCCATTTTGGGAAATATTTTGTGAACAACGTATGCGTAGATCCGAAAACCGACTGACAGCTTACAATGTGATCACCCGCATTCAACAAAGTGGCAAAAGTTGAATAGATTGCTGCCATTCCGGTTGCAAAAGCATAACCTGCTTCTGCGCCTTCCATTTTTGCAATTTTATCGGTAAATTCTGTAACATTAGGATTTGAAAATCGGCTGTACAGATTTTTAGATTTTTCTTCGGCAAAGCTCGCTCTCATATCTTCCGCATCTTCAAAAACAAAGCTTGAAGTAAGATATAAAGGTGTAGAATGCTCGTCAAACTGAGTTCTTTCAGTCTGGGTTCTTATAGCAAGAGTCTCGAAGTTTGTTGACAGTTGCTCGTTGTTAGTTTTTGTTTGATTATTATCGCTCATAAACTTGTTTATCTTTTTAGCAATGCATCAATTTAATTATGATCTTTTAAAATTGACTCGTTACTATATTGTTATAATTTGATTTGTTATTTTTGATAGAATTTCATCCTACCCTGATTTAAATCGTCCCTTCGGGACTTTTCGGCGATGAAAGACTTCAAACTTTCATCTTCCAGCATCCTAAGTGTTTATTTCGTTTCACTTAATCTTAAAATATCTCCGAAAACTCCTCTTGCTGTCACTTTGGCTCCGGCTCCGGCTCCCATAATGACAATTGGGTTTTCACCATAACTTTCGGTATAGATTTCAAAAATAGAATCTGAACCTTTCAGTTGTCCTAAAGCGGAAGTTGCAGGAACTGAAATTAGTTTTACATCGAGATTGCCTTTTTCTTTTTGCAAATCGCCATGCAAATCTCCTACATACCTTAAAACGTGACCGGGTTCCTGATTTTTCTTGATCTTATCGTATTCTTCATCTAATTCTTCCAACCTTGAAAGGAATTCCTGTTTTGATATAGACAATAAAGCTTCCGGAACTAGGTTTTGAATGTTGATATCATTAAATTCATTAATCAAGTCTAGCTCTCTAGCCAAGATCAATAATTTTCTTGCCACATCGTTTCCTGATAGATCTTCTCTTGGATCTGGTTCTGTGAAACCTTTTTCTAAAGCTTCGTTGACGATGGTTGAAAACTTATCATCTCTCAAAGAAAAATTGTTGAATACATAACTTAGTGTTCCCGAAAAAACACCTTTTATTCTTGTAATATTTTCACCGGAAAGGTGTAAAAGTTTTATAGTATCGATTAACGGCAAACCTGCACCAACATTAGTTTCATACAAATAACGCTTGTTATTTTTGTTCAACGTATATCTTAGTTTACGATATTCTTCAATCGGAAGAGTGTTGAAAATTTTATTTGAAGAAACTAAATCGAACCCGTTTTCTGCCAAAGCGTGGTAGTTTTTAACAAAATCTGTACTCGCTGTATTATCAACAACAATAAGATTTTCAAGCTGATTTTCTTTAGAGAAACTAATTAACTCTTTTATATTAGAAGTTTTTTCAGATGCAAAAACCTCATTGCTCCATTGGTTGTCAAATCCTTTTTTATTGAAAGCAATTTTTCTTGAATTGGCAACAGCAACCACTTTCAGATGTATATTTTTTCTTCTTTTAATTTCTTCCGAAGAATGTAAAACCTGTTCTATCAAAGTTTTTCCTACATTTCCGTGACCGATAATTGCCAAGTGAACTGTTTTAGGTTTTTTGAAAATTTCAGATTCAATAATATTTTTAGTTTTCTCATCCTGAGAAGATGTCACAACAATATTGATTCGCTTTTCGCTTGAATTTTGGTTTAAAAGTAACGGAAAAACATTATTTCTTGCCAATTCTGAAAGTATTTTATTTAGATCTTCTGCCACAAAACCGATAACAGAAACATTGTTGATGCTATAAATCTGAGTAACTTTTCCTGATTTTCTTTCTGTCGCAAACTCTTCTATCAGACAGTTTACTGCTTTTTCAGAGTCGTCTTCATGTACAAGTATTGACAATCCGTTTTCTACCGCCTGTTGAGAAATTATTCCTACACTGATGCGGGCAAATGTAAGTGCTTTAAACACTCTTCCATCAATTCCTATTTCACCTAAAAAATCTTCTCCTTCAAATTTGATGATTGATCTGTTCTTTAAAAATTTTATTTCGTTTGCATTACTTTTCATCTGTAACTTTTTTAATTTTTTATAAGACAGAGTTACGTTAAACTCTTTTTTTCCTACAAAATGTTATTTATGATATTATTTAATTGACTGTATTCCATTAAGAAGGCATCGTGCCCATGAACTGATTTGATCTCGTGATAGAAAACATCTTCTTTATTTTCCTTTAGCTTTTCAAAGCATTGTCTGGTTTCAGAGGCAGGAAAAAATAAATCTGTATCTACAGAGATCATGTGCATTCGTGCCTGAATTTTCTTTAACATATTTTCGTTTGCATTAATATTCATCAGTAAATGATTCATCAGTTGATAAGATTTTAAACTAAATCTTTCGGCAAGAGATTTACCATGATAAGTTAGCCAGTCTTCAGATTCTAACTGTTGCTTTTCTGAGTCGAATTTATTTTGAAATCTATCGTTTAAAGACTGAGGCGTTCTGTAGCACAACATTGCATGGATTCTGGCTTTTTGAAGTGGTTCATCATTTCCATTTAATAAAAATTTCTGAACGAGACACTGAGCATGCAACCAGTCGTGAGTTTTAGAATCACAGGCAATCGGAATAAAAATTTCGGCTAAATCCGTTTTTTTTGAAAGCATTTCCCAGCCAATTCCGCCTCCTAAAGACCCTCCAATCAGAGCGTATATGTTTTTAATATTTAAAGATTCAAGACCTTTCAGAAATATATTTGCAATATCTGAAGGAGTAAAATCTGAATATTCGTCAATAAAAAAATCGTCATATCCATTTCCGGGAATATTGAAGCAGAGTACTGTATACTTATTTGTATCAATCACCTGATTTTCACCAATCAGCTGTTTCCACCAACCTTTTTCTCCAGCAACATTCGAGTTTCCGGTTAAGGCATGATTTACCAAAATGATGTGTGCTGAAAAGAGTTCTTTCCCGAAAAGCTGGTAGCTTAACGGGATATGATATTCTCTCTGAGAATCGGTTTTGTACAAAAAATTAATATGTTGCAGTTCTGTTTTCAATTTTATAATTATTAAAAAATAAATTTGAAAATGCCATGAAAAGAATGGCTGAAAAGAACTTCAGTAAGTTATCTGTCCAAAATAAATTTATTTGGTAGAACGTAGCACCTTCTCTGCTTGCGCAAAGGGTTGCTAAGGTTTCACAGGGTCTAATCCCTCAACCTTTCTTGATAACATTTTCAATATGTAAATGAACGAATGGTGCAAAGATAAAACTTTTTATTTTAAAAATTAAAAAAATTTAACAAATAACATAAAACTTAATTGTGGTAGGGTTTTGAGAAGATTGTTAAGTTTTATTCAGATTAAAAAAATTGGAATTATTTATCAAAAAAATTAACTTAGCCATGAAAATGGCTGAAAATGAATATCGAAAAGCAAAGATTACAAGATAAAGATTGGAAAAACTGGGGACCTTATGTAAGCAACAGACAATGGGGAAATGTACGTGAAGACTACAGCCCCAACGGAAATGCCTGGCATTTTGCCAACCATGATATTGCAGAAAGCCATACTTATCGATGGGGAGAAGAAGGTATTGCAGGAATTTCGGATACCAAACAACTTTTTTGTTTTGCGCTTTCATTTTGGAATAAAAAAGATAAAAGGATAAAAGAACGTCTTTTCGGGCTGAGCAATCCGCAGGGAAATCACGGAGAAGACATTAAAGAAATTTTCTATTATCTTGATAATACACCTACTCACAGCTATATGAAAATGGTGTACAAATATCCTATCAATGAATTTCCTTATGACGATATCGTAGCTGAAAATGCAAGACGTACCAAAAAAGAACCTGAGTATGAACTTTTCGATACTGGAGTTTTTGATAAAGATGAGTATTTTGATATTTTCATAGAATACTGTAAATCTGATGCTCATGATATTTTAATTCGTGTTACTGTCTGTAATAGGAGCAACCAGGCTGCCCCGATTGTTGTTTTGCCTACAACTTGGTTTAGAAACAACTGGAAATGGGGTTATAATGAGTACAAAGGCCAGGTAGAAAGTGCAAAAGAAGGCTGCATCAATATTGTTCACGACAGCATTCCTATCAAAAAGTTTTATTCAAAAAATAAAAATGCAGAGCAGGTTTTCTGTGAGAATGAAACGAATCATCCTAAACTTTATGATGCTCCGTTTGTAGAAAACACTTATTATAAAGACGGAATCAACAATTATATTATTCATCAGCAAAACACTGTAAATCCCGAAAAAAAAGGAACAAAAGCAGCTTTTATCATTGATCAAATCATCGAAGCTGGTCAGTCTGAAGTTTTCGAATTCAGGTTGTCGCCTTATGATATGGATGATGCTTTTTATCAGTTTGATGACATTTTTAATGCCAGAATTAATGAAGCTAATGAATTTTACGATGAAATTCAGCAGGATATATTTAATGATGATGAAAAAAATGTTCAAAGACAAGCTTTTGCAGGGCTTCTTTGGAACAAACAATTCTACCATTATAATGTGGGAAAATGGCTGAAAGGTGACCCTAATTATGAAGCTCCGAGAGATTTTAATCATTATGTAAGAAACACCGAATGGGAACATCTTCACAATAAAGATATCATTTCAATGCCTGATAAATGGGAATATCCTTGGTATGCGACTTGGGATTTGGCATTCCATTGTGTTCCGTTTGCAATTATTGACGCAGATTTTGCCAAAAATCAATTGCTTTTGCTTACAAAAGAATGGTATATGCATCCGAACGGACAAATGCCTGCTTATGAATGGAATTTAAGTGATGTTAATCCACCTGTTCATGCATGGTCTTGCTTCAGGGTTTTTAAAATTGATGAAAAAACAAATGGAAAACCGGATCTTTTATTCCTTGAAAAAGTTTTTCAAAAACTATTGCTCAACTTTACCTGGTGGGTCAACCGAAAAGATAAAAACGGGAAAAATATTTTTGGTGGCGGATTTTTAGGACTAGATAACATCGGTGCTTTTGACCGAAACATGGAACTGAAAGATGGTGAACATCTTGAGCAAGCTGACGGAACAAGCTGGATGGCAATGTATGCACTAAATATGATGCGGATTGCTATGGAATTGGCTCAATATTATCAGGTTTATGAAGATATGGCCATCAAGTTTTTTGAACACTACCTGTATATTGCAGAAGCCATGGAAAACATGGGTGAAGACAAGGAAGGTCTCTGGAACAAGGAAGACGGCTTCTTTTACGATGTTTTACAATTGGCAAACGGAGAAAGTGTTTCTTTAAGATTGAGAAGTATTGTCGGGCTGATTCCTTTGTTTGCGGTTGAAATTATCGATCATCATTTGCTCAGTAAAATGCCTAATTTCCGTGAAAGAATGGATTGGGTTTTAAAGAATAAACCCGAATTAACCTCCTTAGTTTCACATTGGGATGAAGAAGGAAGCGGCAGAAAACACTTGATGAGTATTCTCCGTAAAAACCGACTTACAAAAGTTTTGACAAGAATGTTAGACGAAAAAGAATTTCTTAGTTCTTACGGAATCCGGGCAATGTCTAAGGTGTATGAAGAGAATCCTTTTGTATTCACAGTTCACGGCAACCAGAATATTGTTTATTACACACCTGCAGAAAGTGACAGTAGAATGTTCGGTGGAAATAGTAATTGGCGTGGTCCGATTTGGTTTCCTATCAATTTTCTGATTGTTGAAAGTTTACAACGCTTCCATTTTTATTATGGCAACAGCTTAAAAGTGGAATTTCCAACAGGAAGTGGCGAAAAGAAAAATTTAGATGAAGTTGCCCAAAATATCAGCGGAAGACTCTGCTCTATTTTCCTGAAAGATGAAAGTGGACAACGCGCTTTTAACGGCGGGAATTATAAATTTAATTATGATCCAAATTTCAAAGATTATATCACATTTTTTGAATATTTCCACGGAGACAATGGGCGCGGAGTTGGAGCTTCACATCAAACAGGATGGACTGCAACTGTGGCTAAATTAATGAAACCAAGACTGGCGTAATTGGGTTGGAGGATTAGAGTGAAATAGTGCTTGAGGGTCATGAATAAGTAAAAATTTTCACAACTTTCAAACACTAAAACTCTCCCACTCTATCCCTCAACTTTCTCTCCGTTTACAAAAACTTCATACCCGATTTCTACATTAGGTTCTAACGTTTTTGATACAGAACAGTATTTTTCGAAGGATAATTCTGATGCTTTCAAAGCTTTTTTAGGATCAATTTCTCCTTCCAAAAGGAATTTAACGTTAATTGATTTAAAAGGTTTCGCATCCTCTACCTGTACTCTCTCTCCTTCTACCTCTGCCTGAAAACTCTTGATGTCCTGGCGTTGCTTCTTCAGAATAGAAACCACATCAATTCCGCTGCAGCCTGCCACAGCCATCAGTACACTTTCCATTGGGGAAACTCCTTTGGCTCCCGGCTGGGAAGTATTATCCAAAAGGATAGAATTTCCTTGTGAGTTTGTACATTCAAATAAAAAGTCGTCGTTTATTCTGTTGAGTGTAATTTTCATTGTACGGATTTATATTTCAGGATTTTTTTTATATTCTTATTCAAATATAAAAAACTTTGTGAATTAAACCTTAGGCTAAGACATGATATCAACCATAGCCTGAAAAAGATTATCCGGGTTTTCTGCAATTCGATTACACATGTACAAATACCATTCATCACCATACACGATATACTGCCTGCATGGGTAACCTTCTTTATAGATTTCATTCAACAGATTTTCCTGTATTCCAAGTAACATTTCAAATTCATACTTAGATTTTGGAATATCATATTGTTCAATGAGCTCTTTAACTCTATTTTGAACTATACTATGATGCGTAGCAATAGAGCATCTTCTGTTTTTAAGGAAAAGAGTTTCAATATATTGAATATATAGGTCGTCTAAATGTTTTCCTCTCTCTACAGCCTGTCCTGCAGGAACAGCAAAAGCACCTTTTACAATTCTTATTTTCCCTTGTGTTTCATTCAATATTCGTTCAAGATCTTTTGGAGTACGGTTTAAATAAGCCTGAAGGGTAATTCCCACATTTGAAAAATAAGGAGATATTTTACAAAATGTATTAATAATATCATCAGTTCTATCAATACCTTCTGCGCTAATCACTATTTCAATATCTTTTTTAAGAGCCGATTCTGCTAATAACACTAAATTATTATAAGCAAGATCCTTATCAATTGCAAGCCCTATATGTGATAAATCCAAAGAAACGATAGAATTAATATTCTCTTCTTTCACTTTATTAATCAAATCAAAGAAATGTTGAGTCACCGATTCTGATTCTTCCACGGAACGGGTACTTTCTCCCATAAACTCTAGTGAAGTGGGAAGTCCTTTATCATTAATTCTTTTAGCAGTAGCTATAGCTTCTTCCATTGTTTCACCTCCTATATATCTTTTAGCTGCTTTCAGCAGGAGTTTAAAGAGCTCTGGATTGTTAAGAATATATTCTTTTGCACCTTCATTTAATGCAGCTATTTTCAACAGTGCACCTGCCTTTTCTTTTAATTCCATTTTATTTTTTTGAATTTGTATTTAAAATATTTTATAAAATCCCTCTTGCTTTTATTTCAAGATATTTATTGATAACATCGACATTCAGATTCTCGGGGAGTGTGTAGACCGAGTAAATTCCATATTTTCTTAATTCCTGGATGATCAATTTTTTTTCAAATTCAAACTTTTCTGCGATGATTTCATCATAAATACCCTGCATGCTTTCCGGATGGGTATGTATGAGTTTCTGTATTTCTGTATTTTTAAAGAAAACCACAACCAGTAAATGATTTTTGGCAATTCCCCTCAAATACTTCATCTGCCTGTTTAAACCATCCAAAGTTTCAAAATTGGTAAAAAGCAAAACCAAACTTCTCTGATTGATGGAGTATTTCACATCCTGATACAATCTGTTGAAATCACTTTCAAAAAAATCGGTTTTAATATTATAAAGAGCTTCAGAAATCTTTCTTAATTGACCTGATTTGTTTTCGGCAGCGACTTTATTTTCTGCTTTTTTAGAGAACGTCATCATTCCGGCGCGATCACCTTTTTTCAGAATAATATGAGAAAGTGCCATTGTTGCATTGATCGAATAATCGAGAAGACTTAAGCCGTTGAAAGGCATTTTCATCGTTCTTCCTTTATCAATCAACATAAAAATACGCTGCGATTTTTCGTCCTGAAACTGATTCACCATCAAACGATTGGTTTTCGAGGTCGCTTTCCAGTTGATCGTTCTCACATCATCTCCGGGAACATATTCTTTAATCTGCTCAAATTCCATGGTGTGTCCCAGTTTCCTGATCTTTTTGATACCGCCTAACATAAACTCGTTCTGAAGCGCCATCAATTCATATTTTCTTAAGTGAACAAATGACGGGTAAGAAGCTAAAGAAGTATCTTTTTGAAATATAAATCTTTTTGAAACAAAACCAATAGGTGACGAAGCATAAATATTTAATGCCCCAAAATTATATTCTCCACGTTCTTTTGGTTCTAAAAAATATTGAAATAAAGTGTTTTTATCTGGCTGAATTTCCTTCCTGATTAAAAAATCTCTCTTTTGAAATTGAAATGGAATTTCATCAATCACCTTTACATCAATTTTAAAACTATAATTATTTTTAATATCAACCTTTACCGCATTTTCATCGCCATTTGACAATTTTTCAGGTAAAATTCTTTGTGCTAAAACAGCATCTTTTTGTCTGAAAATAAGTAAATAATCAACAAAAGCTGTAAGGAAAATCAATAACAAAAGCCCATGACCCAAAATCATAAAAAATGGAAAGAAAAATGCTAAAACATAGAGCACTCCTACACCGATCAGTGCGAAAAAAAAGCGAGTATTGATGTATAGATTTTTCATTCTTTAGGGTTACAAATCTCTGTATAAATAATATTTAAAGGCTAAAGCGCATAAAGTTTTTTCTTTAATAAACATGAATATTTATCGTTCGTAAAGGTGTTTCACTCAACAAAAAACATAATGTTAAATCAGTTTTTCATTACCTCGGAATCTCTATCCCTTCTAAAATCTGTCTGATAATTTCATCGGCTGTTAAACCTTCCATTTCTCTTTCAGGAGAAACAATTACTCTGTGTCTTAACACCGCATAACTGGCTTCTTTAATATCTTCCGGAGTTACAAAATCTCTACCTCGTAAAGCTGCAAAAGCTTTTGAAGCCGTTAATAATGCCAAACTTGCTCTTGGTGAAGCTCCCAGATACAAAAATTGATTTTCCCTTGTATTGATGATAATTTTAGCGATATATTCAATCAGCTGAGATTCGACAATAATCTCTTTTACTAATTTCTGATAGCTATTTAACTGTTGTGCTGTAATCACTTTGTTGACAGCTTCAGTCTTATCTTCAAGTCTGTTATCGTGCTGGTTTTTGATAATTGCAACTTCCTGCTCAAGATTTGGATAACCTACATTAATTTTGAATAAAAACCGGTCAAGCTGCGCTTCCGGAAGTCTGTAAGTTCCCTCATGTTCAATTGGGTTTTGGGTAGCAACCACAAGAAAAGGTTCATCCATTTCGTAACGGGTTCCGTCAATTGTGATCTGTTTCTCTTCCATAACTTCAAACAAAGCCGCCTGGGTTTTTGCCGGAGAACGGTTAATTTCATCAATCAGAATGAAACTTGAAAAAATAGGTCCCTTTTTAAACTCAAATTCAGAATTTTTCATGCTGAAAATTGATGTTCCCAAAATATCTGAAGGCATCAAATCCGGTGTAAACTGAATTCTGCTGAAATCAACATCAATCGTTTTTGCCAATAATTTTGCCGTAATCGTTTTTGCAACTCCCGGAACTCCTTCAATCAAAACGTGACCGTTGGAAAGTAAGGCTGCCAAAAGATGCTCAACCATATTTTCCTGGCCAACAATTACTTTTGCAATCTCAGTTTTCACTCTATTTAAACTTTCACGAAGCTCAATCATATCAATTCTTGATTCGAATTGATTTTGATCTTTTTGTTCTTTATTTAGATTAATTGAAGGTTGGTTATCCAAATTATTTTGTTCGTTATTTTCCATACTATTTTGTTTCTTTAATTGTTTAAGATTTTTGGCAAACTCTGAGATTCATCCTTCAATTATTTTAAAATCTCATCCAAAAGATTATTTATTCTTGCTAAATCTTCTTTCATTACACTTGCATAAGGATCTTGTGCTTTTTTAATCAGAATGATTGCTTCGTTAACCATGTCTGAATTTTTTCCAGTTTTTAGCTGAAGTTTTTTGGCAAACTCTTCATCCAAATTTTGGGTATCAATGAGAAGATCGAGTCTTACTTTATTTAAAAAATATTGAGCTTTTTTCGCCATCATATCGTGAAAATCACCTTCCTGTAAGTAAAGATTTCCTATACTTTTCACAAAATCTGCAGAAGTATTTTTCAGAGGTTCAATGATTGGAACGATACGTTGTTTACGTTTTACATTAAAGAAAATAAATAAAATTAATCCTCCTAAAAACACCCACCAAGCATATTTTAAAGCTGGATTAGAAAGAATAAAACGCAGTAATGAACGAGATTCTTTCGTGTTGCTTTCTACAAACCATAACGTTTCTCTGTCATTCAAATATGAAAAAACACTTTGTGCATATTTTACATTTCCTGATTGTAAAAGATAATAATTCGTTAAAAAAAGAGGTTCACAATGCACATAAACATTGCCTTTTCCGAATGGTGCTTTGATGAAATTTGCCTGATCATTATTGTTTTCTTCAACCGTTTTTCCTAAAACCTGAACATTCGGTTTAATGTAAGAAAAACCTCTTCCCGACGGGAATTTATCTAATTTAATAAAATCATTCTGATATTTTTTATCGGTCAGTTTTAAAACATTCTGTTCTTCATAAGAAATTTTCGAGCCATAAAACCCAATCGTATCTGAAATATTTTTTGGAAGTCGGTTGACAATAATCATCGCATCCGAGCCTTTGGAAACTTCATCTAAAATTTTATTCCAAGATTCAGGGTCCATCTCGCTTTCTACGATGAGAATATTGTGTGGTTTCTTGTTTTTTTCTGTGTAATAATCATAAGGTGCAACATCAATTTTTGTTAGATTATTTTTAAGTAAATCTTTTATTTCTTTATTAAAAACAAAGAGACCGAAAGGTGATTTCTGATTGACATCGAAATTTTTGCGCCAGTCTGTAACTTCCTTTTTATTCACTTCAAGCAATGCAAGAATCACCATAATAATGATGAAAATGATAGCATATATTTTGAAAGTTTTATTCATTGTAAAGAAGATTAATTAAGGTTTAAAACCCTGAAACTGATTTTTAAATTTGTCGTAACCCTTTGCATCAATACTGAATTCCCCATACCAAACATAATCGAAAATGTAGGAAAGATTGTAAAAATCATTCTTCAGATGATTGGCTTTTAATTCAGAAACGTAGTCTTTATTTGTCTTTTCGGGATTCCAGATGATGAGTTTTTTATCACTTAATTTTTTAAGAATGTATAAAAACTGATACCGAACCGCTGAGCGGTAATCTCCATCGTTTTCAAATTTGGCAATGCTTTGAGGGAAGTTGATTTCGTGAATGTTTTCATGAAGTTCTTCTTCGTTGATTTCTATTTTTTTATTCTTTTTACCAAAAAACAAGCTTCCATTTGTCCCGATTAAATATTTAACGATAAAATAAAGTAAAAAACCAACCAATATGATGGCAAAAAGACGAATAACAACACTTGTAATCTGTGAAGAAGTCTCTAAACTTGTTTCACCAAAAATACTTCGAATCAACTGTGCAATTTTCCTTTGAAGCTTATCAAAAAATGATTCTCTGGGTTTTGAGGTGGAATAATCAAACTCATTCCCTTTGTATCTTGAAGGCAAGTTTTCTTTAAATTTCTTTGGGAAAACCGCATTCTCGGTTTGAGGATTAGCTTTTAAAACAGAATCTGCAACATACATATTTTTGTAATGCGAAGTCACCACAGAGTCTTCGATATAAACTTCAGAAAAATCATCATCTTCATATTCCTGAGATTTTAAAATCCCAAGATTCAAAAAAATCAGTAAAAAAAGCAGAAATTTATTCATTGATCCCAATCGTTTCTATTTCTTCCAATTCTACTTTCTGGTGAAAATCTCTTCGGCTGTCGTAATACATTAATCCTGAATTTACATAAAGCATATTCGATAAAAAGAATGATACCAACAAAGAAATTCCATACGTTACAAACATCATTATTCCGAAACTTCCGGCAAATGGATTTTGCTCAAAATTTGCATCAGGTGTGGTAGCCGTTATTTTCAGCATGAAAAAAATCATGGGTATTGCAGTAAAAATGGTCGTAATTACATAAAGAATAATTGAAATAACAACCGTAGAACCCCAATATTTCCAGAATGGAGATCTTTCTCTTCCATTCGTATAAGAAAACTGTGATCTGATAGAATAGCTTAAACTTTCAAAAAAACCTCTTTTGCTGTTGAAGTAATCATACATTAAAAATGTGACCACATTAAATAGAACCGGATAAACTAATAAAATGAGAAAGAATCCGACAACAATTAATATCATCGCATAAGAAATTCCCATTACAATAAGCGAGAGCGGCGTCACAATGAAAACCATTCCCAAACAAAGCGTTCCTATTTTGCCGGCATTTTTCTTAAAATCACCGAGAATATCATCAGTTTTTATTTTCACCTCTCCTTCTGCCAATCTTTTAAGATAAAAAACAGGGAAGAGATAATTGACAATCATCATGATTAAAAAAAGCAAGAAAGTAAGCAATCCTACTACGACAAACATTCCGATATTATCTTCAAAATATGATTCAAAATAATAGCTTTCGCCACTCATATTAGAGCCGAAAATTTGCATAAACAATTCTCTATAACCAAAAATAAATATCGTAACCAACAGAATAAGCAAAAGCCCATTCAGCAGAATATAATTTCTGAAGTAGTTTTTACCATATAATTTGAAAAAGGTAAAACTGTCACTGATAAATGCCCCGAAATCTCTTTTTTTATAAAACTGCATCATTGATAAGGTTTTTTACTCTTCGGTTAACAATATGAGGATAGATAAAATAATAAAATCCAATGATTCCCAAACAGCCAAAAATTATAAAAAGATTGAGCGACAAAGGCATATTCAAAGCATGTCTTGTTACATAACCTTCAATAATTCCGGCACAGATCGTAAAGGGAACTGTACTTAAAAATATTTTGAATGAATTTTTAAAACCGTTTTTAAAAGAATTAAATCTTGAAAGCGTTTTAGGAAAAAGAATGGATGTTCCGAGAATCAAACCGCACATTCCTTCAACCACCATACTAAAAATTTCAAATGCTCCGTGAAGCCAGATTCCTCTTGCACTATCTCCCAAAGCTCCGTGTTCGTAGAAAAAGTACTGAAAAGTTCCTACCATGACAGAGTTTTGCATGAGAAGATACAAAGTTCCGAGTCCACCAAAAATTCCGTAGATATAAAGTTTTGCTCCAACGATAATATTGTTAAAGGTAATTCCGATCGTACTACCCCAAGTTGATCCATCCTGATAAACACCCACTGCATTACCGTTTTTGATGTTTTCTATAGTCATATTTACATAACCTTCACTTAGGATAAGATTTGCAAAATCTTTATCATAAACTGCCGAAAGAACACCAATCAGCATAAAAAATATAAAGAACAAAAAGGAGTATATTAAATATCTTCTGTTTTCGTAAACAATCAAAGGAACTTCTGTTTTGAAGAAATAAATCAATCTGTTTTCTTCAACTCTTTTAGTTTTATAAATTTTCTGAAAAATCTGAGATGAAAGATGATTAAGATAAACTGTTGTATTACTTTTGGGGTAATAAGTCTGGGCAAAAGAAAGATCGTTGACAAGGTTGATATACAACGAAGACAGGTCATCAGGATTTTTTTTAATTTTCCCTTGAACAACCTGCTCAATTCCCAACCATTTTTCTT
>Ga0213827_1000052_pt1 | contig 167553 bp, 137 predicted proteins | sample MC6MC0898MG_FD_180669 | JGI IMG/M metagenome (GOLD analysis project Ga0213827, IMG submission 180669) | Enriched soil aggregate microbial communities from Iowa State University, Ames, United States - MC6-MC0898-MG | ecosystem: Environmental > Terrestrial > Soil > Unclassified | place: USA... | reverse complement strand
CGGTCTTGCCGGTCAGGCGGCCATAGGTGGCGGCCATGAAGCCCGCGGACTGCTCGTGGCGGGTCAGTACCAGCTTGATCTTCGACTTGCGCAGGGATTCCAGCAGGTCGAGGTTTTCCTCACCCGGGATGCCGAACACATATTCCACACCTTCGTTTTCCAGACACTGCACAACAACATCGGCGGCTTTAGCCATCGTTTTTTTATCTCACCTACGGTCACGGGATGCCGAGCGTTGACCCGTCCAGCTTCGCCCGGGTCAACGCTCAGCGGGTTATTTGGGGGCCGCTTGTTTATGACAGGTCAACGGCCCCTCAGAAAATGGGCAATGTGTAATTGAGGATCAGCCGGTTCTGGTCGCCGTTGCGCGCCGCCTCGCTGTGCGATTTGCCATTGCGCCAGGCAACGCCCAAGCCCTTGAACGTGCCTGCCTGAATGACATAGTCGAGGGAGAAGTCACGCTCCCATTCCGACTGCTGCGCACCACCCGCCGTCTGGATATGCTCACCCTTGAGGTACATCACCGAGGCCTTCAGCCCCGGCACCCCCAGCGCCGCAAAATCGTAGCCGTACTGGGCAAACCCGGTGCGCTCGCCAGCCCGCGTGAAGCTGAGCAGCATCTTGTCGGTCCACAGGTACAGGCTGCTGCCGCCGGCACCTTTATCAATCGAGCCTTGGTTGATCTGCACGAAATTGCTGTCGTCCGAGACGCTCTGGTAACCCAGGGTCAGCGAGTGGCCACGCAGGCGGTACGTGAACGCCGCACTCCACAGGTCGTTGTCGATCTCGCCATTGCCATCGGCCGTGTAGCCGGCCACGGTGTAGCCCTGCTCGCGGCCCGATGCACTGCCGTTGGCGCCATCAGCGCGGGTGCGGAAGTAGCGCAGGTCGGTGGTCAGTGAACTGTCATCGGTCAGCGTCAGTGTATGGTTGAGGCCGGCGAACTGCTGGAGGTAGTAATCCTCGAGCTGGCCGGCGTAGTACTGCAGCGTCAGCGAATCCGTCGCCCGGTAATCGCCCCCGGCAAAGTAGAAGCGGTCACTTTCTTGCGAGCCGCCGTTCACCGCCATGCCGGTGAGGTCGGTTGAGGCGCGCCCACGGGCGCGGTTCAGCGCCCCGCCGATCAACGTGAAGTTGTCGATGTCCTTGGATTGCAGTTGCACACCCTGGAACGTCTGCGGCAACAAGCGACCGTCGCTAGACACCAGCACCGGCAGCTTGGGCGCCAGCTGCCCAAGGCGCAATTCGGTCTTGCTGACTCTCATCTTGGCCGTGGCCCCGGCACTGCTCCATTGATCGGCTGCCCGATCACCGTCAGACGGGATCATGGTGCCGCCGGCATGCCGGCCCCTGCCGCTGTCCAGGGTGATGCCCATCATCGCCGTGGCATCCACGCCGAAGCCGACCAGGCCATCGGTATAACCGGAGCGAAAATCCAGCAGAAAACCCTGCGCCCACTCCTCGGTACGCGAGGGCTTTGCCGTGCCATCGCGGTTGTCGCTGTTGAAGTAGAAATTGCGCATGGCCAGGTTGGCATGGCTGTCATCGATAAAGTCGGCTTGTGCGGGCAGGACGCAAGCGGCGCCACTGGCCGCCAGGGCAAATCGGCAGAGGGAAGGTACAGATTTCAAGGGAAAACTCCGGCGAAACGTTGTTGTTATTTTGAAACGTCATTTCTTTTATATCGAGTCAGAAGCGTCGCCGCGCGTCAATAGCGCCCACAAAAATAGTGACGGACGCGCAAAAAAGCTGGCGAAAGGGCTTCACCTCTCGTCGGCTGATAGTTTATTTTGAAACGGCGTTGTATTAAACACCTAGAACAACAACAGCGGACGCCCAGGCGTCCCTCCGTCACCAGGAGCGCCCATGAGCTTCTTCGCTGCCCCACCCCTCATCGAAACCACAGTGTTCACGCGCCTGCCCGACACGTTCCGCAACCCGCGCCCTACCGCCTGGGCCAACGCCAACCGCCAGGGCCGCGCGATTGACTCGTTCCTCGAAGGCCCGTCGCTCGACCGCCAGGGCAACCTGTACGTGACCGACATCCCCTACGGCCGGATTTTCCGCATTTCGCCCAAGGGTGAATGGGAGCTGGTGTGCCAGTACGATGGCTGGCCCAACGGCCTGAAGATTCACCAGGACGGCCGCATCTTCATCACCGACTACAAGCGCGGCATCATGGTGCTCGACCCGCAGACCGGCGCCATCGAAGCACTGCTCGACTCGGCCGGTTCCGAAGGGTTCAAGGGCGTCAACGACCTGGTGTTTGCGCCCAATGGCGACCTGTATTTCACCGACCAGGGCCAAACCGGCCTGCAAGACGCCAGCGGCCGCGTCTACAAACTCGACACCCACGGCAACCTGACCTGCCTGCTGGGCACCATCCCCAGCCCCAACGGCATCGTCTACGACCCCCACCTCAACCACCTGCTGATTGCCGTAACCCGTGCCCAGCAGATCTGGCGCATCCCTTTGGGCAACGGCTCGATCGTCGGCAAAGTGGGCGTGTTCGCTCAGCTGCATGGCGGCCTGGGCGGGCCGGACGGGCTGGCGCTGGACGCGCAGAGCAACCTGTACATCGCCCACACCGGCTTTGGTTCGGTGTGGAAGCTGTCCAAAGTCGCCGAGCCGCTGCAGCGCATCGTGTCCTGCGCTGGCATCAGCAACACCAACCTGGCCTTCGGCGGCGAGGACGGGCAGACGCTGTACATCACCGAATCGGAGACCGGCAGCATCCTGCAGGTTCGCACCAGCACGCCAGGCCTGCCGATGTACTCACACAGCTGAAACCGCGCCTGTCAGCGCACACAACAACTACAAAAGAGTGACGACATGACCCACGAAAACCTCACCGCCCAGGCGCCGCTGAGCGACGCCGAGGGCGAACGCCTGATGCGCCGCATCCTGTGGCGCCTGCTGCCGTTCATTTTCTGCTGCTACGTCATCAGCTACCTGGACCGCACCAACGTCGGCTTCGCCGCCCTCAGCATGAACCAGGACCTGGGCCTGACCGCGACGATGTTCGGCTGGGCGACTGGCCTGTTCTTCTTCGGCTATTTCATTTTCGAGCTGCCCAGCAACCTGTTGCTGCAGCGCTTTGGCGCACGGGTGTGGATCGCCCGCATCATGATCACCTGGGGCCTGCTGTCGATGGCCACGGCGTTCGCCACCGGGCCAGTCAGTTTCAGCATCCTGCGTTTCATGCTGGGCATCGCAGAAGCCGGCTTCACCCCGGGCATCTACCTGTTCTTCACCTACTGGTTCCCAGGCAAGTGGCGCGCCAAGGCGACCGCCGCCTTCCTGCTGGGCATCCCCACCGCCAATATCATCGGCTCGCCGCTGTCGGGCTGGCTGATGCAGCAGCATGACGTCATGGGCCTAAAGAATTGGCAGCTGCTGCTGGTGACCGAAGCCCTGCCAGCGGTGCTGTTGGGCATCGCCTGCCTGTGGGTGCTGGTTGATGCCCCGGCCAAGGCCAAATGGCTGACCGACCGGGAAAAGGTTTGGCTGACCGACAAGATCGCCAAGGAACAGTCGGCAATCGGCGCCTCCCACGGCAACACCCTGCGCGCCGCCCTGACCAACCCCAAGGTGTTCACCCTGGCCGCGATCAACTTCTGCTGCATCGTTGGGTCCATCGGCATTGGCATGTGGCTGCCGCAGATCATCAAGGGCCTGGGCATACCGGGCGGCACATTGGGCTTCGTGGTCGCCCTGCCCTACATCTTGGGCGCGGTCTCCATGACACTGTGGGCGCGCCTGGCCAACCGCAGCGAACATCGCCTGCCGTATGTAGCGAGCGCGCTGGCCATGGCCGCCGTGGCGCTGGTGGCCGCAGCACTGCTCGCCGAACCCGTCCTGAAGATCGGCGCACTGTGCATCGCAGTGGCCAGCATCCTGTCATTCCAGGCGACCTTCTGGGCCATCCCGTCGACCTTCCTCACCGGCCGCGCAGCCGCAGGCGGCCTGGCGATGATCGTGTCGATCGGCAACCTCGGCGGCTTCACGGGCCCGTTCATGATCGGCCTGATCAAGGACGCCTCCAACAGCTTCACCTTGCCGTTCTTTGCCGTGGCATCGATCCTGCTGATCGGTACCTGCCTGATGCTGTGGCTGGGCGACCCTGCCAAGCACCAGACTGCACAAGGGCAAACGCAAACCGCGTGATCAATCAGGCCCGCGCGCGGCGGGCCGCCAACACCCCAACCAGCAATACGCCGCCGGCGGTCCCCAGGGTCGCCGGCGCACCCCAGCGGGCGGCAATCATGCCGGCGAACAGCCCACCCAAGGCCTCGAAACCGAAACGCATGGCGATATAGAAGGCGATGACCCGGCCACGCAAGTGGGCCGGCGCGGCACTTTGCAATTGCATGTTGGTGCTGACATTGCTCAAGGTGATGCCAAACCCCAGCACGGCCAACGCCAGCAATGCCAGCACCAGCTCGCCTGCCTGCCACAAGCCAGCCAAGGCCGCCGCGCACAACAAGGCACCCGCCGTGGTGAACTGGCGCAACCGCGGCAATGCACCGCTTACCGCCAACACCAGCGTTGCCACGAACGCACCGGCACCGGCCGCGCCCCACAGCCAACCCAGCACACGTGCGTCACCGGCAAACACGGTCTTGGCCAGGATCGGCAGCAGCGCGGCATAACACGAGGCCAGCAGGTTGACCATGATCACACTGACCAACAGCTCCCGCACGCTGCGGGTCTGCCACATGTACGCCAACCCCTCGCGAAACACCTGCGCCGTCGAGCCGCTGGCCTTGGGGCTGGGGGCGCCGCGCACCTTCAGCAGGCCACCCAGCAACGCCAGGAACGCCACCGCCGTCAGTAGAAAACAGGCCGCTTCCCCCGCCCACGCGATCATCGCCCCTGCCAGCGGCGGGCCGACGAAACGCGCAGCGTTGATCAGCATGGCATTGAGCACCAAGGCGTTCGGCAGGTCGGCTGGGTCGTCGACAAAACTGCCGATCAAGGCCTGGCGCAAGGGGGTTTCAAGGGCATTGAGCAGCCCCAGCAGCAATGCCATGACCGCAATGAACACACCGTCCACCCAGCCCAGCCAGGTTGCGCCAGCCAGCACCAGCGACTGCACTACCAGCACCGACTGCACAATGATCAGTAGCCTGCGCTTGTCATGCCGGTCGGTCCACGCGCCAGCCAACGGCCCTACGAGCAATTGCGGCGCCAGCGAGAGAAAGGTAATCAGCCCCAGCAACACTGCCGAGCCTGTCAGGTGATAGGTCAACCAGGCCAACGCCACCTGCTGCACCCACTTGCCCAACGTGGAGATGCCCTGGCCGGCGAAGTAGATCTGGAAGTTGCGGTAGGCGAGCGCCCGAATGGCCGAAGGCCAAGGGTTGCGATGCGACGACGATGAATCGGACAAGTAGACGAATCCTCCAGAGACCCGCACCAGCACCAACCCTCGCCCACTGCGCACCTCATCGCAAGGTGCGCAGTGTGTACCCGGGTCAGCCTGGCAGCAGGCAGCCTTTTTTCTTCAAGGACTCCAGGACCCATGAACGGTCGTTGGTGCCTTGGGCAATGTGCTCCATCTGAGCAGTTTCGGCGGCGTGCTTGGCAGTGGCACGCGCATAGACTTCGGCAACTTGGTCGTAGGGCACGCAGAGCAGGCCATCGTCATCACCAATGACCAGATCGCCCGGCTCGATAACCATACCATCAATGGCAATCGGCACGTTGATCTCGCCCGGGCCGTCCTTGTACGGGCCACGGTGCGAAATGCCTGCGGCGAACATCGGGAAGTCACCTGCACCAATCTGCGCGGCATCACGGATGGCGCCGTTGATGACGATACCGGCCACGCCACGCTTCACTGCGTAGGCCACCATCATTTCGCCGATCAGCGCGTTGCTCAGGTCGCCGCCCGCATCAACCACGATCACATCGCCTGGCTGCGCGATGTCGATCGCGTAATGCAGCATGAGGTTGTCACCCGGGCGTGCCTTCACCGTCAGGGCCGGGCCGGACAGCACACCTTCACGGTGCATGGGGCGCAGACGGGCGCCACCTGCAGTCATGCGGTTCATGGAGTCGCTGACGTTGGCGACGGGGACCTCGCGGTAGCGGTTGACCCATTCCTCGCTGACTTTGCGTGCGCGCTCAAGCACTTGGAAGCCAATGCTCATATGACAAACCTCTTTTGGTGTTATTCGATGTCATCGACAGCTGCCGAATCTGATTTTTAGAATGTCATTTCAAATAACCTTGTGCAATTCCTTTTTTGTGGGCACATCTCATCTCTGACGAGCTGCATACGGATTTTCTTGCAACGGCATTTCATTATGATAGTGTTCAGCCCATCGCCGCCCCCGTAGCGGCAGAGACTGCCCCCGACAAGAACAAGGTATCCATGATGTCCCGAACCATTCTGCTTACCGGCCCGGAGCTCGCTGCCGAGGCCATGAACCTGGCCGCCGAACATGGCGTGCGGATCATCCCCACCACGCCTTACCTGCCGGAACAAGAGCTGGAAGCGATCATCCGCGCCGAGCAGCCCGATGCCATCGTCGTGCGCCAGGGCAACCTGACCCGTGCCATGATCAATGCCTCGGCCAAGCTGCAAGTGATTGCCAAGCACGGCGTCGGCTACAACACCATCGACATCCAGGCTGCCGCCGACCGCGCCATCCCGGTTTCGATTGCCGTGGGTGCCAACGCCCAGTCGGTGGCCGAACACGCGTTCGCCCTGATGTTCAGCGTGGCCCGCCAGACCGCCCTGCTGGACTCGCGGATGCGCGACGGGCACTGGGACAAGGCCTCGGCCAACGGCATCGAGCTGTCGGGCAAGACACTCGGCCTGGTTGGCCTGGGCTCGATCGGCGGCATCCTGATGGACCTGGTGGCGCCGCTGCGCATGAAGGTCAAGGTGTTCGACCCCTACCTGAAGCAGCTGCCGGAGCGCGCCCATGTAGAGCGCGAAGAGGATTTCGATCGCCTGCTGGCCGAAAGCGATATCATCAGCCTGCATTGCCCGCTGACCGACACCAATCGCAACCTGATCGGCGCCGCCCAGTTCGAGCGCATGCGCCCAGGCGCCATCCTGATCAACACCGCCCGCGGTGAACTGGTCGACACCAACGCCCTGGTGCAAGCGCTCAGCGAGCGCCGCATTGCCGGTGCCGGCCTGGACACTTTCAACCCGGAGCCGCCACCGGCCGACAGCCCGCTGTGGGGCTTGCCGACGCTGGTTGCCACGCCACACGTCGGCGCCAACACCTCCGAAGCCCGCGACCGGGTAGGCATGGTCGCCTTGAAGCAGATAATGGATGTCTGGGCAGGCAATGCTCTGGATTCGCGCTGCGTGGTCAACCGCCACCTGATCGACAGCTGATTCACCCTCTCGCGCCCCTTGCACGCGAGCAGGGGCGCTCTCATCACGCGTCACTCCAGAAAAAATAACAATTGGAGAGCACCATGACTTCAACAACATCCCTGCCGGATGAACTCGAACGCAGCACCATGCGCCGGGTCGCCTGGCGCCTGCTGCCTTTTCTGATCGTCTGCTACCTGATCGCGATCATCGACCGCGGCAACATCGGCATGGCCTCCTTGCAGATGAACGAGGACCTGGGGCTGACCGCCAAGATCTTCGGCTTTGCCAGCAGCCTGTTCTTCTTTGCCTACTTCCTGGTCGAAGTGCCGAGCAACCTGGCCATGCAGCGCTACGGTGCGCGTATCTGGATCGCCCGCATCATGATCACCTGGGGCCTGATCTCCGCAGGCACCGCGTTCGTTCAAGGCGCCAACTCCCTGTACGTGATGCGCTTCCTGCTGGGCGCCGCCGAAGCCGGCTTCTTCCCAGGCGTGCTGTTGTACCTCACCTACTGGCTGCCCTCGGCCTACCGTGCACGTATGGTGGCGCTGTTCATGGTGGCAATCCCGGCGGCCAACTTCATTGGCTCACCGCTGTCCGGCCTGCTGCTGAGCCTGGATGGCTGGATGGGCATGCGCGGCTGGCACTGGCTGTTCATCCTTGAAGGCATCCCTGCCGTACTGCTGGGCATTGCCTGCCTGTTCGTGCTGACCGACCGCCCCGAACACGCCAAGTGGTTGAGCGACGAACAGCGTGGCTGGCTGACCAACCGCCTGGCAGCGGAAGCGGAAAAAAAGACCACCATCGGCCACATCTCGCTGTGGAAACTGCTGCGCCACAAGGACATCTGGGTGCTGGCCCTGATCTATTCCGGCGCTTCTGCTGCCGGCAGCACGATGAGCGTCTGGGCCCCACAGCTGCTGAAAACCTTTGGCCTCACCTCCATGGAGATCGGCCTGGTCAACGCCATCCCTTACGGCATTGCCTCGGTGGCGATGATCATCTGGGGCCGCAGTTCCGACCGCACCGGTGAACGTCGCTGGCATACCGCGATGACCATGCTGCTGATTGCGGCCGGCTTGCTGATGACGCTGTTCACCACCTCGCTGGTCGCAACGGTCGTGATGCTGACCATGGTGCTGGTGGGCGCCTACTCGATGAAAGGCCCGTTCTGGGCACTGGTGTCGGGCTGGCTGTCGTCCTCCACTGCCGCGGCAGGGCTTGCCGCAGTCGGCGCCATGGCCAACCTGATTGGTGGCGGCTTGATGGTGAACGCCTACGGCGCCATCCATGACGCCACCGGCAGTTACGCCCTGGCACTGATGCCGCTGGCGGCGCTGTGCACCCTGGCCGGTGTGCTGGTACTGGTGATCGGCCGCAAGCGCCAGCGCGAGCAGGCTGAAGCGGTGGCTGCAGCCGCTGTGAAGTAACGCAACACGCGCTGGATGACGATGCCCACTTTCCCTCGGAAATGTGGGCATCGTTTTTTCAGGACAACAATTAAGTGAGGGATTTGCGCAGGCAGTGGGAGCGCATAGCTACATCGCCAAACGTGCCAGATGTTGCAGGGTGTGGATCACGTGCTGGTCCCTGGCCTCCAACACGTCCGACTGAATGCGTGCGATCACTGATTTGAGCAGCTCCGTCTGGTTCATGTGCGTTTGCTGTTGCAACGCCATGAAATCCTCTGCCATATGCGGATTGACCTTCATCGACAAGCGCCGAGTCGAACTGGAGGCAGCCAGCCCGCGTTGTTGTCGATGTTGCTCCAGCGCCTCGATGAAGGCTTGGTGCGCGGGTTGCAACTGTTCGCTCTGGTGGTTCTGCACCAGCATTTGAAAGTAATGGGCGAGAAACAACTTGCGCAAGCTGGCCCCGGCCTCGCAGCTGACCGCGTGCATCGCTGCATCCAACACATCCAGATAAACAGCAGGCAACCGCGCCTCGATCGACCTTAGCTGCTGCTTGCGCGCCTCACGGATGGCGGGTGTGGATTGCGGTGGAATGGCCACCACGGTGTCGCACTGGCTACACGCACCTACCAGAATGTCCCTGGCCATACCTTGCCCATCGCTGAACGGTACGTCTCGACGAACATAGTGCGTCTGCACCACTGCCTTACAGTGTTCGCATAGCGCCTTTCCGGCATCCCCTTCGAGAAGGATCTTCATAACCTGGGTTCTCATTGGTGAACGCTGATGAACCAAGTGTCTGGCTCGATAACGTAAAACTTGATGTACCAGCCGCGCCGCCTGAGCACATGCACCTCGACTGAGGCAACTGCATGGTGAGGACTGCTGCTGTGATGGCTGCCTTTGCAAGAGCGAATGATCTCGGCGACCTCAGAGGCTGAAATAGCACCCGATGCCAACAGGTTCTTGACCTCGATATCACCGCGTGAAACGTGTAGATAATTGCCTGACTCAAGGGCGGTGATGACATCCCGCCGGGCTATCCTGAAGCCGTTCTCCATAGTCCATCCCTGCCAATACGAAGATCATCGTACAAAACCGGAATTGAAACCACCCTCGAGCAGTTGGAGGCGACCAACGGCGCCTCAGCTATGCCTGGATGAATTCCGGAACGTCAGTTGAACTATGGGCTCATCGATCGAGCTACGGCGCACGGCAATGTAACGCCTGCTGTCATCAAGTTGCGCGATGTGTCAAAAATCGCCTCGACGGTGCATCAGCGGTTTTTGCGCATACCCATGTGCGCATCGTCCATCAGCGCCTTGGCCATCTCGCAGAGGTAATGCGCGGCCCAGACCAGGGCCGGCTCGTTGTCCATCACACCGATGAAAGATGCGCGCCGCGAGCAGTCCATCAATATCGAGGCCTGCTCGATGGCGTGGGTACTACAGTTGCCGGGCTCTACGCGGAACAGTCGCTTTCCTTTGACCACGCCTTCCATGCAGTTTGCCGAGCCCACGGTGAAGCCCAGCTTGCCGACGCCCTCTGGGAGTTCCTTGTCCATTTTCAATCCTCTTGATCTGTTGCTGCTGTGCCGGCCTCTTCGCGGGTAAACCCGCTCCCACAGGTACGGCGCTGACTATCAAGCGGCGCCAACCCTGTGGGAGCGGGTTTACCCGCGAAGAGGCCCGCATAGACGATGAAGTGGCCAGGCAGAGACTTAGTGCAACGTGCGCACCTGCCGCCCGCCCTTCAACTGCACTTGTGCGATCGCCGACTCCAGCAAGGTGCGCACCGCCTCCATTTCATGCATCACGGTCATGGTCATGATGGTGGCGGGAGACCTGGGCAACGTGGTGATGGCTTGATGGGCCACGGCCAGACCGCAGAGCACGTATTCGGTGGCTTCGATCAGGGTGTCTTCGAGGTAATAGGATGCGTCGGGGGAATATGGGGGATCGGGGACTATCTTGATCATGATTGCATCTCGATTTCTTAAGAGAAATCCGCGCCCCATCACTTGCAGAGAAATGGGTGGCGGCTGCGTACAGGCCTGCAAGACCGGGGAAGATCGAGAAACCCGGCTGACCATGAGGTCACCCGCACGCAGCCACCATTGAGCACAACCATCGGCATACGCCAACGGCTCCACAGTGAGCACGACTTCGATGCTTCCCCAGGCTTGCAGACCTGGCCGCTGATTTCGCAGCGACCCGCCGAGACTAGAGGGCTGAAGTTTCCATCGCAATGGCTGAAAGGCGCGATGAGGATGATTCAGAAAAGGACTACACGCTAGGGGAAAAATCTGATTCCTTTCTTGTAGGAATCACTAGAAAACACCCCAATTTCTCGGCCTCGGAAACAACCCGTCACACCTAGAAAAGCTCAATGGGTAGACTGACGATTAGCCGGTTCTCGGTAAAATCATTCGCGCCAAAATCACGCCCCACCTTCGCATTGATCCAGCGAACACTCAGCCCCTGCAGCCTACGAAACTGAAACGTGTAGGTCAGCGCCACATCCCGCTCCCATTCCCGGCCATCCGCAGTGTCGGCATTGTTGATATGGTCGCCATGGGTATAGCGCGCCAACAGCATCAACCCCGGTATGCCCAACGCTGCAAAGTTGTAGTCGTAACGCAGCTGCCAGGACCGCTCGTTGGCATACACGAAGGTATTGGCGAACATGTCATTGGCCAGCGTGCTGCCCAACGTGCGATCAAGGGTGACCCAGCCATCCTCCCCGTACATCCGCTGCAACCCCAGGTAAAACCGATGGCCACCGTGCGCGGCAGACACCAGCAGTGACGCTGCCTGGTTATCCAGCGGTCCGGCGTAGGCATGCCCCGTGTCGCGGGTATCGAAGGCGCCGAGTACACCGCTGAACGTCCAGCCGCCGACCGGCCGAGCAAGAGAAAGGCTGACGTAGTTCTGCCGGTAGATGTCTTGCTGTTCAGCCGTCCACGCGCCCACAACCGAGTCTTTAGCCAACGCGTACTCACCGCCAAAATAAGTGAACCGGTCCGCTGTCGCGGTAGCCACGGTGCGGCCACCGATCGACGGGTAAAGGTCTTCGCTGTCCGCCGCGCTTCGCGGGCTGAATGAGTGAATGCGCCCCGCGTGCAGCGTGAGGTGCTCTATGTCGTTTGAGGTTAGCATCGCGCCCTGAAAGGTTTGCGGCAGCAAGCGGCCGTCATTGAAGCGCAAGATGGGCAGCTCGGGCATCAGTTCACCCAGCCTTAGTTCAGTGTGCGAAATACGCACCTTGGCCGTCAGGCCCAGCCGACCATATTCACCGGGTGCGCGGCCATCATCATGGTCATAAGGCAGCAGCTCCGTGCCCGTGCGGTCAGGGCTGCTATCCAGCTTCACACCCCATAACCCCAGCACATCCAGGCCAGCGCCGACAGCCCCTGGGCTGAAGCCCGAAGTGGCTTTGAAGATGAACCCCTGAGCCCATTCCTGGCGCTGGCTTTGCACCGCGCCAGCATCGCTGTAGTCACGATCGAAGTAATAGTTGCGCAGCAACAAGGTGGCCTTGCTCTCGTCCAGCACCCCCGCATCGGCATCCACCGTACAGGCAGACAGGCACAGCAACCCCGCCCAGCCAGTGGGCAGTTTCACGTTCAACATGGCGAATTCCTTTGTTGTACTTGTTGTGGAATACGGCGGATGTAACTTACTGCACCAGCAACAGCGCCCCGGACACGAAGGCGAAGATGAGCACGAAACGCCGCAGGCGCGTTTCATCGAGATAATGGCGCGCCCAGTTACTGGCTATCACCCCCAGCGCCAAGGGCAGACACAGCGCCAGCACAGGCGACACCTGCTCGGTATGCAAATGCCCGCCCAGGGCCAGCACCACCAGCGAAATCACCTCCCCCACCAGAAAACAAAGCGCGACAGACCCCCTCAACGTGGCCACCGGCGAGTGCTGGTACACCAGGGCAAGCGGCGGGCCACCCACCCCGGTGGCGGTTTCGGTGATGCCCGTGATCACCCCCGTCGAAATCAGCGCCCGGCGCCCAGGCACGAATGACGGCGCCATCCAGGTGGCCAGGCAGGCGGCGATGGTCGACAAACCGATAAACACGTTCAGTTGCGAAAGCGGCAGCCACAGTAATATCCACACGCCGCCGAACGTGCCAGCGAAGCGCCCCAGGGTAATCCACGAACTGCCTCTGAAATCGATCGCACCGCGCTCGCGCCAGGCAACTGCGGCGTTCAAAGGCAACATCAGGATCAACAAACTGACAGGCAGGGTTTCAGGCGCCAGCAAGCCCATCACTGGTGCAACGATCAGCGCGAAGCCCATCCCCGTTGCACCCTGGATCAACGCACCGCACGCAACGGCGACGGCAATGATGTACAAGGGGTCGAAAGGTAGATTCATCTTTAATCGTTCCAGGTGTGTCATGCCACAGTTGGCAGGGGGTGCACTTTATGGATGGGGGCCTGGTGCACGACGCTTCTGGCCAGCTCATCGACCTGACGCATCAGGGATCGTGCGTCCCAGTCCGTCGGCCAGCCTTGCCACAGGCGCACGTTGCCCTGCACCACCACAGCCTGGATCTGGTCGCGGTTGGCCAGCCTGACCAGGTCCCAGCTGAGGTTCCACGACGGCAGCAGCTCCGGCACCGCCAGGTCCACCAGCAGGAAGTCCGCCGCCTTGCCAGCAGCGATGCGCCCGGCCACCTTGCCCAAGCCAAGGGCATCGGCCGCATTGCTGGTACCCATGTCCACCCACAGCTGACCACCGCCACACACCGAATCGCCGACCGGCAACCCATGGGCAAAGCGCTGCGCCGACTCGGCAGCGTCGAGCAGGCGGAACCCGTCACCGCGGGTACCGTCGGTGCCGAGCGCGACCGGAATGCTCAGGCAATGCATCAGGTGCGCCTGGGCCACCGCATTGCCTTTCCAGGCACTGGCCACCGGGTTGTAACTGACCGCCGCGCCGCTGTCGCGCAACAGGCAGATCTCGTTCGGGGTAAGCAGCGTTGCATGGGCAAGCAGCGCCCCAGGCCCAAGCGCGCCGGCCCGGTGCAGGTGCTCCAATGGGCGCACGCCATAGCGCTCGAGCGAGCGCTCGACGGCCACCAGATGCTCGTTGACGTGGCTCTGGAACACCCTGCCCGCTTCATGGCATAGCCGATACACCGCGCCCAACGTCTTGTCGGTGGCGATCTCCGGGATAGGGATCGCCAGGGACGGCGTGATCAAGGGGTCGTTGCTCCAGGCCGACAGGTGATGCTCGGCCACCGAAAGCACGTGGCTGGCATCGAGTACCCGCTCGCCTTCGAGATCGTTACAGGTCTTGGCCAGCACGCAGCGCATGCCCACTTCATGCACCGCCTGGGCAATGGCCTCGACGCCTTCCTTCGAGCGGGTACCGGCATCGCAGACCGTGGTGAAACCACCACGCAGCGATTCGAACGCGGCCAGTTTGCTGGTCAGGTACAACAAGTCGGTATCGAGCGAGCCTTCAAGGGGGATCCAGACCCGACGGAAAATCTCCGAAGGCTCGCCAAACACCAGGCCCTTGCCAAAGCTCTGGCTGAGGTGGTGATGGGTGTCGATGAAGCCCGGCATCAACAACTGGTTTTCCAGGCGGCGAACCGCGTGGCCAGGGTAGCGGCTTTGCAGCAGCGCCAGCGGGCCAACGTCGGCAAAAAGCCCATCGACCACAAGTACGGCCTGACCCCGCCGAGGCCCTTCGGGCAGCAACAGCCACTCGGGGGCCAACAGTTGACCGGCGGCCATCAATTGTTCAGGCGAAAGCGCCAAATGATTGGAAACGGTGCAGTTCATTAGTAAGCCTTTGTGTGCGAGTCAGGGGTTGATCAGCTTGGCCTTGGCATCCGCCGGGGAAGCCTGCGCGCCAGTGCAGTGGAAGAGGAAGTTCATGACGGCCGCAGTGAGCGCGCCCATGGCAACGCCATTGCCGAGTAAACCGGCCAGGCCGCGGGGGAACTGGCTGTAAACGCCGGGGACCAGAATCGGCAGCAAGCCGACGGCCAGGGCGATCGACACCACGTACAGGTTGCCGTGGCTGCGCATGTCCACCTTGCGAAGCATGTCGATGCCCATGGTGCCGACGATGGCGAACACGATCAGGCTGGTACCGCCGACCACGGCCTCGGGCACCCCCTCGATCAGCCGCGCCAGCGGTGCCAGCACGGCAAACAGCAACAGCAGCACCCCGGACACAGCCGTCACATAGCGTGAGCGCACCTGCGTGGCACGGATTACGCCGATGTTTTCGCCGCTGGTGATAATCAGCGAAGTACCCATGAAGCCGCCCAGGATCGAGGTCAGTGCATCGCCGCGAATGGTGCGCACCACGTCACGGTCTACATCCAGCGGTTTATCCACCGCCTCACTGATGGCAACGGTCTGCCCTGTGGCCTCGACCATCGACACCAGGCAAAACAGCATCAGCGGGATGGAAGCGAACAGGTCGAAATGCGGCACGCCAAAGGGCATGAAGGCAGGCAGGCTGAACAGGGGATAAACGCCGCCTGCGGAATGATCGAACGCGCCAATGGCCACCGCCAGCAAGCTGCCCCCCAACAGCCCGAGCAAAATCGACAACTGCGCCAGCATCCCGCGCAACAGCCGTGCGCAGACGACCGTGATGCCGATGGTGGCAAAGGCCAGCAGCAGCTGCTCAGGCGCGGCGAAGTGGCTGCTACCGGGCTGGCCGACGATCAACTGGCCCGAGAGCTTGACCAGGTTAACTGCTACCAGCAGCAACATGGTGCCGACCACCACCGAAGGAAAAAACCGCAGCAGGCGCCGGAACAGCGGTAGTACCAGGAAGTAAAACGCGCCGGTCAGGATCACCGCCCCTGACGCCGTGGCGACGCCGTTTTGCTGGGCGATGAGGATGAACAGCATGATCGGGGCGCCGCCCGGCAGCATGATGAACGGCAACCGTGCGCCACAGCCCCGCAAGCCCAGCGACTGCAACAGAGTGCCCAAGCCGCAGACCAGGAACGTAGCGCTCAGCAACTGCAGCGTCAGCTCAGCAGAAAAGCCCAACGCCGTGGCCATCAGGAACACCGAGGCGATGGGGGATGCCGCCATCACCAGCACATGCTGGGCGCCAAACATCAGTAACTGGCGCCATGGCAAGCGCTCATCAACAGGGCAAACACGCGTGTTTTCGTGATTCGGCATATCCCACCTCTGGCTGGGCCAGCTTCAGCGGCCCATTGAATTATTGTTATTTGGAGCTGGACGAATCAGCCTGGAAAATGCAGTCATTTACCAAGCCAAATCGATTTGAATTACTACCCAAATCGATTTGGGTGAAATCTAGACCCAACCCTTGGCAGTGTCAAACCGACTTCGCCATCCGGCGGTGAGTAGCCGCTGACTTTCAGGCAGCGTATAACTGCGGCCATCGCTTAAAGAGCCTTCCTGCCCATGCCCAGCAGCACGCCGCGCCGCCTCACCATTGCCGATGTCGCCAACGCCGCTGGCGTTTCGCGCACCACCGTTTCTCATGCATTGAACGACCGCGGCCAGGTCGATCCGGAGACGCGGGCACTGGTGAAGGCCGTCGCCGAGCGCCTCGGCTACAGCCCCAACTTGCGCGCCCAGCGCCTGCGTACTGGCCGCGCCAATGCCATCGCCCTGCTCTCTTCCATGCCCTTTGCAGTGGCCGGTGGTTCATCGCGCCTGGGGTTCTTGATGGAAATCGCCGCCACCGCCACAGAGGCCGCACTGCGCCAGGGCGTGGCGCTGGTACTGGTGCCGCCGATGGATGAAGCGCAGGCACTGCTGCACACCCTGGACATCGACGGTGCGGTCATCATCGAACCGGTGGCGGACGATCCGAACGTGGCCTGCTTGCGCAAACGCGGGGTGAAAATGGTGAGCATCGGGCGCCAACCCAATGCGCAAGCGCCGCTGCCGTACATCGACATGCATGGCGAGCAGGCCGGCACGCTGCTGCTGGGGCACCTGCATGAACAAGGCGCGCGGCGCATCGGCCTGATCATCGGCGAGCAGCCCAGGCACTCCTACCTGGATATGGAGCGGGCCTACCGGGCCTACTGCACGCTGCACAACCAGGTGCCAGCGATCGTGCGGGCAGACGAAAGTGGTGGCGAAGCGGCAGGCGCAGCGGCATGCCTGGCGTTGCTGCAGGCACACGCCGACATCGACGGTTTGTGCGTGCCTGTGGATGCATTCGCCACAGGCGCGGTGCGGGCGCTGCAGGACAGCGCACGGAAGGTGCCCCAGGATGTAAAGGTGGTCACACGCTATGACGGATTACGCGCGCGCGAGTGCTCACCACCACTGACATCGCTGGACATGCACCTTGAAGAAGTGACCGCGCTCGCCATCGAGCTGCTGTTCGAGCACATCAACGACAGCGGGCAACGCGAACGCATCAATGCCCCCATGCCCACGCTCGTTCAGCGCGATTCCACTCGGTAACGTCACCCGCGCAAGCCTGATTACGGCGCTTGATACATTTTCCATGCCCCGTTGACGTTATTTTCACGCCCACCCCACTAGCGTCACTGCCTCTTCGGCAGCCCGCCCATTTGGCGGCCGCCATGGTTTACGAGGCACACGTGGCAAACACCGCATCCCCATCCACGCCAAAGCGCGTGGACTGGGCCGGCCTGGGCTGGCTCCTGCTGTTCTTCTGGTACTTTTCCGGCGTCACCCAGGCGCTTTTGCTGTTCAGCGGCACGACCGGTTTCGCCGGTTTTCGTAACGCTTTGTTCCTCAGCACCCTGTGGCTGGTGCCGGTACTGCTGTGGCCACGCGCCACCCGCGCCACCGCCGCCGTCATCGGCCTGGTGCTGTGGGCGGCCTCGCTGGTCGGCCTGAGCTACTTCGGCATCTATGGCCAGGAATTCTCGCAAAGCGTGATTTTCGTGATGTTCGAATCGAACACCGCCGAAGCGGGCGAATACTTCAGCCAGTACTTCAATATCTGGCTGATGCTGGGGCTGCTGGCGTACACCGCAGGCGCGGTGCTGCTGTGGAAACGCGTACGCCCGGTAACTCTGCCCCTGCGCAGCCGCCTACCGGTGGCCGTGCTGTTGCTGGCCGCCAACCTGGTCCTGCCGTTCTACAAGCAAATGGTCACCCAGGAGCGCAACTTCGCCGACGCGGCCGAGAAGGTGCAACAACGTATGGAGCCTGCCGTACCTTGGCAACTGGTGGTCGGCTACCAGCAATACCGCCAACAGCTGGACAACATGCAGACCCTGCTGGCCCAGAACGCTTCCCTGCCGCCCCTGCAAAACCTGCAGGACAACAGCGGTGAGGCGCCACGCACCCTGGTGCTGGTGCTGGGCGAGTCCACCACCCGCGAACACATGCACCTGTACGGCTACAACCGCGACACCACGCCCAACCTCGACGCACTGGCCGCCAGCGACAAGAGCCTGACCGTGTTCCGCGACGTGGTCTCGCCGCGCCCCTACACCATCGAAGTGATGCAGCAGATCCTCACCTTCGGCAACGAGCAGAACCCCGACCGCTTCCTCACCGACCCGTCGCTGATCAACCTGATGAAACAGGCAGGCTACAAGACCTTCTGGATCACCAATCAGCAGACCATGACCAAACGCAACACCATGCTCACCACCTTCTCGCAGCAGACCGATGCGCCGGTGTACCTGAACAACCAGCGCAGCCAGAATGCCAGCCAGTACGACGACGTGGTGCTCGCACCGTTCGAGAAGGCCCTGCAGGACCCAGCGCAAAAGAAGTTGATCATCGTGCACCTGCTGGGCACGCACATGGATTACCGCTACCGCTACCCGGACGCCTATCAGCACTTCACGGACCGCCAGGGTGTGCCGGCTGCGCTCAATGACGACCAGGTGCAAACCTACAACTTCTACGACAACGCGGTGCGCTACAACGACTACGTGGTGTCGAGCCTGATCAAGCGCTATTCGGCGACCACACCCAACGGCTTCCTGATGTACCTGTCCGACCACGGCGAAGACGTCTACAGCTCCGGCAAGCACGACCGCCTGGGCCGCAACGAAGGCGCCCCGACCCGGCCGATGTACACCATCCCGTTCCTGCTGTGGACCTCACCCAGCTGGCAGGCCGCCCACCCGCGCGACCTGCAGGCCATGGCCAACCGGCCTTACAGCAGCTCGCACCTGATCCATACATTGTCGGACCTGGCCGGGCTCAGTTATGACCGCTACGAGCCGGCGAAGAGCCTGGTGAACCCGCAGTTCGTGGTGGCACCGCGCTGGATTGGTGACCCGTATCGCAAGGATGGGCTGCATGAGTTTGATCTGCTGCCGATGGACAAAGCCCAACGCGTGCAGGAAACCGCAGAGGTCAGAGTTCAGCCAGGCAAGCACTGAGGCCGTTAGCGCCGGCTCAATGCCAGGCGTGCGGCGAACAGGACGAAGACCAGGCCTGTAGACCGATCCATCCACTGGATGACCTTTTCACGGCGCAACACACCCGCAAGGGACTGTGTTGCGCCGATGAGGATCATTGACCAGAGCAGGCCCAAGGCTACGTGAATGCTGACCAGGCCGAATGTCCAGGCCACGAGTGGCTGGCCTTGCGGTATGAACTGGGGCAGGAACGAGACGTAGAAGATGCCGACCTTCGGGTTCAGAAGGTTGCCGAGCATGCCTTTCACGAACCAGTTGGCTTGGGGCCGGCTATCCGCTGTAGAGACTGTTCCCAGCGACTGCCGCGGCCGCAGCAGCATGTTCACCCCGAGCCATGCCAGGTAGGCTGCGCCACAGTATTTGAGGATGTCGTAGGCTAGTTCCGAGACGGCAATCAATGCCCCCAGGCCAAAGGCGACTGCTGCACCCCACAGCAGGCAGCCGGCGTTGATGCCAAGCGCGGCGCGCATGCCTTGCTTGCGACCCTCAATGGTTGAGGTTCTGAGGATCAGAGCGGTATCGAGGCCGGGGGTAAGGGTCAGCAACGTGGCTGCGAAAGTGTATGCGATTAGATTATCAGCGATGAACATAATCATTTAAACCGAAATATGGCGCACACCTAGGAGACAGCGCTTGAGGCATACAGCTTAGAAATATGAAACCTCAAGTGAGCAACTCTTGAAGACATGACAACCATCCAGAAACAAGATTTCCAGACCAGTTAAAATACTCACACCCGATTTCCCACACAGCACCCCGGCGAGGTGGACACAACCTAAACATACGATCATCTCTACGCACCGACCAACTTACAATCACACAAAGATTAAAATACACATCACGGCTCTCCTATAGCGCAATAAATGCATGAACCCACATGAAATCAAAGCCACTAACAGCAACCCCATTACTCAAGAACCCACCCAAAAGTTAATCCTTAACACCAGAGACAGCTAGCAAACACGAATTCTAAACGCCCACACAAAAAGCTGACGACCACACCGCCCGAGAAAGCTGAGCAGCGATATCAAATCCCAGGCCCCTCACTATCGCGTCGCGCAGAAAACCTCTGAACAGGTACAACAGACTTTACAAGCTCATTAAAACCTGGATGCATCAACATGGCATAGAAAGCTGAGTTCAGCTCACTTTTATTGCCACACACATACTCATACCCATAAAAACTCGTAATAACACAAGGGTAGCCCAATGGATCTTGGTCCCACTTTGCAAAAACCTTCCTATAAGAACCGCGCTGACTAGGATGAACAAGAATCAGGGCATTAGGCTGCTCCACCTTTTCTGGCAACTTATCATCTACCCTACCAGGAATACTAAAACCTCCACGCCCCTTAGCGGACAAGCTTGCCAAAGTAACAAGACCCAACGGCAACGCTCCCATAAATGGATCCGCCCTTTGACTATAAATAGTCCTAACAAGCTTCAACTCACCCTTGGTATGTTTCATAATTGCATCCGAAACTTGCTCAAGCACCTGCTTCACCTCCGCATGCGCCCTCTTGACATCATCACTTCTCTTAATACCACTTTGAATCGCAGAAAGAAAATCCATTAGATCATCACCCTCTTAACTTCTGCATATATTGGCAAATGGTCGGAGCCTACGGCTTTTACAAAGCGCCCCGCTACCGCATGCCCTTCGTCAAATATTGACACTGTATCTTCCTCAAGATGCCATGGCCCTTTACTGATAAATGAGGAAGAAAACAGCATTTGATCGAAAACATAGCTTTTTGTTACCGCCTCAGAAGACGAATGCGCATAAGTCCCAAAATCCGGAACACTCGCCTCTGATCTGTTATATTTTAGCGGACTAACCAAAAATTGCCAGAAAGGATTGTAAAAGAATCCAAACTCCTCACGCTCGCGAACAAGCCTCCTATCTCTAGATGCTCCCAAATAATTAGACATGGAGCCATTGAACGGCTCATCATTGAAGTCTCCCAAGGCGATTATATTGGCACTGCAACCGAACATCTTAAAAACCTGATTCACAGACGCCCTCAAATTCACACCTAAAAAATTTCGATAAGCCTCTTCAGGACCATGACTCAATCTACTGGGCCAATGCAGCACATACAACACAAAAGCCTCCTCGGTCGCCACAACCTTATAGATAAGTTTATGTGAAATTTTCTGACTTGCCGCCATGTAATTTAATACAACAGGCGCGGCATGCTGAAACGCCAACTTAGTAGACCTATAAATAACACAGCTATCAAACCTTACTCGATCGATAGTTTGAACCCCATTAAAAACCTTATACTCAGAACAATCCAAAACAGCCTCTATGCACTCAAGAAATTCAGCCCCAACCTCCCCCAGGCACAGCAGATCGAGATCCAAATCGCGAAGCATTAAAATCAGATGCTTCGCCATTTCTTCACTTTCGCCAACCAAAAGTTTCTTCTCGTTACCCAGTGGTGCCAGCCCAACATTCCACCACAGTAACTTTATTTCTAAATCAGGCACCCCACTCAACGCACTCACCCCACAATCCAAATATAAACACACTAGACCCTGCAAAACACACACACTCAACCCAAGCACACCTACCACTGCGAACCCAGATAATAGCGAGCACTACACACCAACTTAAAATATCCGCCAACACCCCTCGTTAGTCAAGCTCACACAATCGCAGATCGCTCCCTATTAGAGTCAAAAAATCAAAACCCTTATATAAAAGCGCCGACTTCAGCGCAACCTGCACGGCGAGTGACCTCAATGATGGCGATGAGAGACATAGCTCGTCGACATGTGGCCGACCCAAAAGGCGCAACACTACCATCGCCCCTCATTGGTACCTCAAGATCTCCACTGCTGGTGAAGGGTGAAATCTAGAGCTCTCTCACCCCTTCAGGCAGAGCTCATCCCTTGCTCGAGCCCCCTTCGGCTAGCCCTCCACACGCCGGGACGCAATTCAGCCTGACGTCTCTAGCTACAGATGTGCGCAACTGCTTTCCGGTCGAATGACTAGGTTCCTGATAAACTGACACCCATTTTCGTGATGCGTATCAACGCGAAGAGCTGGACGGTACGCCCTGGCGCTTGCGACTGCGTTATGGTTCCCATGAGCTTGCAACATGACTGACTTGAATTGCTACAGAAACCAAGACCGTAGCAAACCCAGAACGAAGCGAATCGAAGCGACAACAATCAGAGACTTAGAAATGCAATTGAAACAAGTAGGAAAACCAGAATTCCCACGCGACACGATTGTCAGAAAGTTTTCTGTCGCACCGATGATGGATTGGACCGACCGTCACTGCCGCTTCTTCCTGCGCCTGCTCTCCAAGCACACCCTGCTCTACACCGAAATGGTCACCACCGGCGCCCTGCTGCACAACGACGCCCACCGTTTCCTGCGCCACGACGTCTCCGAGCACCCGCTGGCCCTGCAGCTGGGCGGCAGCGTGCCGGCTGACCTGGCGGCCTGCGCGCGCCTGGCCGAGGACGCGGGTTACGACGAGGTCAACCTCAACGTCGGCTGCCCGAGCGACCGGGTGCAGAACAACATGATCGGCGCCTGCCTGATGGCGCACCCGGCGCTGGTCGCCGATTGCGTCAAGGCCATGCGTGATGCGGTGTCGACGCCTATCACCGTGAAGCACCGCATCGGCATCAATGGCCGTGACAGCTATGCCGAGCTGTGTGATTTCGTCGGTACGGTACGCGAAGCGGGCTGCCGCAGCTTTACCGTGCATGCGCGGATCGCGATTCTGGAAGGGCTGTCGCCGAAGGAAAACCGTGAGATTCCGCCGCTGCGTTATGACGTGGCCGCGCAGTTGAAAACGGACTTCCCGGACCTGGAGATTGTGCTTAACGGTGGCATCAAGACCTTGGAAGAGTGCCAGGCGCACCTGGAGACTTTCGATGGGGTGATGATGGGGCGCGAGGCGTACCACAACTCGTATGTGCTGGCTGAGGTGGATCAGTTGCTGTTTGGCAGTGATGCGCCGGTGGTCAGCCGTAGCGAGGCGATGGCGCAGTTGCGGCCTTATATCGTGGCGCATATGGAAAGTGGCGGTGCGATGCACCACATCACCCGGCATATTCTGGGGCTGGGCCAGGGGTTCAAGGGGGCGCGGCGGTTCCGGCAGTTGTTGTCGGCGGATATTCACAAGGCGCCGGAGCCGCTGGTGATTTTTGACCAGGCTGCGGAGTTGTTGCAGGGACGGTGAGGTGATCTGGCGGGCCCTATCGCCGGCAAGCCGGCTCCCACAGGGATCGTGCTGTACTTGAGGGCAGTCCTGGGGCGGGTGCAGCTTTCGAGGGCGGTGGGGAACCTCGTGCTGACTGGTGACTCGAATCATCACCTTCGACAATTCGCCACTCCCCCAATGGCCCCTTGAGCGGCCGTCGGGGCTCGGGTAATGTCGAGACATCGCACAGGACAGAGCACGCCATGACCTCCAAGCTGGAACAACTCAAGCAGTTCACCACCGTGGTCGCCGACACCGGGGACCTGGACGCCATCACCCGCCTCAAACCGGTCGATGCCACCACCAACCCGTCGCTGTTGCTCAAGGCTGCCGCCATCCCCGGTTACGCCGACCTGCTCAAGCAGGTTAAAAGCGACGCCAAGGGCAATGTCGACCTGGCCTGCGACAAGTTCGCCGTGGCCGTGGGCTCGGGCATTCTGAAGGTCATCCCGGGGCGTATCTCGACTGAGGTGGATGCGCGCCTGTCGTTCGACGAACCTGCCCTGCTGAACAAGGCCCGCCAACTGATTGGCCTGTACGAAGCGGCTGGGGTGCGCAAAGACCGCGTGCTGATCAAGCTGGCCTCCACCTGGGAAGGTATACGTGCCGCCGAGAAGCTTGAGAAAGAAGGCATCCAGACCAACCTGACTCTGCTGTTCTCCTTCGCCCAGGCCCAGGCCTGCGCCGATGCCGGGGTGTTCCTGATTTCGCCGTTCGTGGGCCGCATCTACGACTGGTACAAGAAAAGCACCGGCCAGGATTACGTCGGCGCCGATGACCCGGGCGTGCAGTCGGTCACGCGCATCTACAACTATTACAAGGCCAATGGCTATAACACCGTGGTGATGGGCGCCAGCTTCCGCAACATCGGCCAGATCGAGCAATTGGCCGGCTGCGATCGCCTGACCATCAGCCCGGAGCTGCTGCAGCAACTGAGCGATGACCAGGGTGAGCTGCCGCGCATACTCAAGCCAGGCAATGCCGGCGAAGCCAAGCAGGTACTGAACGAAAGCCAGTTCCGCTGGGCGATGAACGAAGATGCCATGGGCACCGAGAAGCTGGCCGAGGGCATTCGCCAGTTTGCGCGCGACCAGGAAAAACTGGAAAAGCTGATGGCCGACAAAGCCTGATACATATCTGGTTTGCCAGACGGGCGGGAAATGTTCAGCATTTTCCGCCCGTTTTGCTTTGTTCAGTCAAAAAGTGTTTTGAATTCAAGGGCCTCTTCGCGGGTAAACCCGCTCCCACAGGGTATCTACAGCACTTGTGGGAGCGGGTTTACCCGCGAAGAGGCCCGCTTAGCCACCAGAGCTGTCAATGACCTCCTCCCCTTTGCCCCTCGTTCTCGCCGGCCCGGTATTGCGCCGCCTGGAACCTCAGCGCCTGGCCATCTGGCTAGTCGGCAGCCAACCCTTGCAACCCGAGTTCATCGTGGACAGTGCGGCGAAGGTGGATTGCCAGGTCATCCCGATCGGCCAGCACGCCTTTATCCACCTGCTGGACATCCATTTCACCCAGCCCCTGCCCGTTAACGTCAGCGTTGAATACGACCTGCTGGTTAACGGGCAAGGCATCGCCGACTGGGCGCCACACCTGGTCTACCCTGGCTGCCAGCGCCCGAGCCTGGTGCTGCGCGACCGTATGGACCAGCTGCTGCACGGCTCGTGCCGCAAGCCGCACCACCCCGCAATCGACGGCCTGCTCTGCGCCGACCGCCTGCTGGCGGCCTGTGAGCACCCCGAAGCGCGCCCTGCCGTGCTGCTGATGACCGGCGATCAGGTCTATGCCGATGACGTCGCCGGCCCCATGTTGCGGGCCATTCATGCGCTGATCGAACGCCTGGGCCTGTTCGACGAGCAACTCGAAGGCGCCGTGGTAAGCGACAGCCATGCGCTTTACCAGCACCCGGCCAGCTATTACCACCGCGCCGACCTGCTGCCCGCCCAGGAACGCAACGAAACCCTGCGCGAGCGCTTCTTCGGCGGTAAGCGCAAGCCGATCTTCTCTTCCAGCAATGCCGACAACCACCTGGTGACCTTCGCCGAGGTCATGGCCATGTACCTGCTGGTCTGGTCGCCCACCCCGTGGCAACTCGTCAGCCTGCAGATGCCTGCCGGCCTGGCCGATCAGCACCAGGCGCGTTATCGCGAGGAGCTCCCGCTGATTCAGGCATTCGCCAGCAATCTGGGCCAGGTAGCGCGCGTGATGGCCCATCTGCCCTGCCTGATGATCTTCGACGACCACGACATCACCGATGACTGGAACCTCTCGGCGCAATGGGAAGAAACCGCCTACGGCCACCCGTTCTCACGGCGGATCATCGGCAATGCCCTGCTCGGCTACTTGCTGTGCCAGGCCTGGGGCAACTACCCTGATGGCTGCAAGCCCCTGGTCGAGCAGTGCCAGGCGCTCGCCAGCCCGCAACTGGACAGCCAGGCACAGGACCAACTGATCGGTGAACTGCTGCGCTTTCAGGGCTGGCAGTTCAGCCTGCCCAGCAACCCGCCACTGCTGGTGCTGGACACCCGCACGCGCCGCTGGCGCAGCGAAAGCGACCTGGCCAAGCCGTCTGGCCTGCTCGACTGGGAGGCGCTATGCGAACTGCAACAAGCGCTGCTGGACCACCCTTCAGCGATCATCGTGTCACCGGCGCCGATCTTCGGGGTCAAGCTGATCGAGACGGTACAGAAGCTGTTCAGCTGGCTGGGCTACCCGCTGCTGGTGGACGCCGAAAACTGGATGGCACACCGCGGGGCAGCGCAGGTGATTCTGAACATCTTCCGCCATTCGCGCACACCGGGGCATTACGTGATTCTCTCGGGCGATGTGCATTATTCGTTCGTCTACGAGGTGCTGATTCGCCACCGCCAAGGCAGCCCGCACCTGTGGCAGGTCACCAGCAGCGGGATCAAGAATGAATTCCCACGGCGCCTGCTGGATGTGCTGGACCGGCTAAACCGGTGGCTGTACTCGCCGCGTTCGCCGCTCAACTGGTTTACCCGGCGGCGGGAAATGGAAGTGGTGCCGCGTACGCCTAGCCACAGCAAGGCTGGGGAACGGCTGTGGAACAGTGCGGGGTTGGGGCAGGTGTTTTTTGATGAGCACGGGCGGCCGGCGCGGGTGTTTCAGCTGAATGCTGATGGGGCTGAGGCGACGGAGTTTGCAAGGCGGGAGTGATTGGGCGGGTGGATTTTTGGTGGCTTTGCCGGCCTCTTCGCGGGTAAACCCGCCCCCACAGGTACAGCGCTGCCCGTAGGTTCGGCGTAAATCCTGTGGGAGCGGGTTTACCCGCGAAGAGGCCAGCGCAGGCGAAAATCAGGACCGCTCTAGCGCACTCACCAAGTCATGGAAGGCTTCACGGTTGGAGTCATTCAACCCCATCAGGATCTTGTGCGCCTCCAGCACCTTGGAGCGCACCACGTCTTCGTTCTGATCCTGCGATGGCAGGTCAGTCAGGCACTCCGGGCACGGCACCGGGCGATCGACGATGTTGAACACCTGATCGAAGCCCATGGACTGCAGCAGCCGCGAAATGTCCGGGTTGGTGGTGACCACCGTCGGCAGCAGGCCAACCTTCTGCCGCGACAGGATCGACAACTTCGCCAGCAAGCCTAGCGTGGTGCTGTCGATGCTTTCGGTTTCTGTCAAATCGATGACGATGGCCGAGAAATTCAGCGCAGTGAAGATTTTCTCGATCGTCGCATCCAGCGCCGAACACAGGGTCAGGCGCACTTCACCGACGAACTTCAGTACGAAGGTGCCACTCTGCTCGGCAAACTGAATTCTACCGGTACTCATTGAAGGTTCCTGCTCAACACCAATAGGGCGATATCATCCGGCATCTCCCCAAGCGTAGCCAATCCAAATCGTTGGCGCAGCCCATCCAGGCTACCACCCGCTGCCTTGACGATTTCCGGCAAGGCGGCTTCTTTATCTTTGAGCGTGTCGCCTGGCAAAAGGTCCAAAATGCCATCGGACATCAGGCTCAGGCTGAATTGCGGCGGCAACTCGATTACCAGGTCCTGGTAGGTGGCTTCGTCGAACAAGCCTACCGGCAGGCCGCGGCCTTCCAGGTAACGGGCCTGGCCTGGGGTATACAGCACCGGCAGCGGCAAGTGGCCGCCAACGGCGTAGGTCAGCAGGCCGGTGTCTTCATCGATCACCCCGCCGACCATCGTCACGTGTTTGCCCAGCTTGGAGTTGATCAGGCCACGGTTGATGTGGCCGAGCACTTCCGAAGGCTTGAACTCGCGCAATTTGCTGTTGCGCTTGAATTCGAACATCAGCCGGGTGGTCATGAATTTCAGCAGTACGGTGACGAACGCCGACGACGCGCCATGCCCGGAGACATCGGCCAGGTAGAAGGCAATGCGCCGATCATCTACACGGAAATAATCGGTGAAGTCGCCGGACAGGTACAGCGACGGGATGATCTGGTGCTCGAAGGCAAATTCTCCGACAGTCCAGGGGCTCTCCGGCAGCATGTTTATCTGTACCTGGCGACCGGCGGTCTGGTCTTCCTGCAGCAGGTGCAGGCTGGCCTCCAGCTCGCGGTTGGCCGCCTCGAGCTTGTCGCGGTAACGCTGGTTTTCCACCACCAGGCGCGAACGGTCGAGCGCGCGGCGCACCGAGTGTTCGAGCACGGCCAGGTCTTCCAGCGGCTTGATCAGGTAGTCCGCGGCGCCAAGGCGCAAGGCCTCGACCGCGTCGCTCATCACGCCGGCACCTGATACCACGATCACCGGCAACTGCGGCGCGCGCTCGCTGACCTGGCGGATCAGTTCGAGGCCGCCCATCTGCGGCATGCGCAGATCGCAGATCACGAGGTCGGGCTGGTGTTCTTCGAAGACCTGGAGGCCCTGCTGGCCATTACCGGCCTGGAGGACGCTGAAGCCACTGTCTTCCAGATAGGCGGCGAGGCTCGCACGGACCACGTCGTCATCATCGATGATCAGCAGCGTTGCACTGATTTTCTGCATGTGGGCGAACGGCGCCGATTTAGGTTGGTGCAGGGGCGTCTGCAAGGCTGACATCCGGCTGCTGGAATACACTGTGGTAACACTCTACTTGAGTTGTAGGCCAAGAAGGCGGCCCAGGCAAACGGCAGAGGTACCTTGTAAGGCGCAGACGGTACTCCCATCCGCCAGGCGTTTCAAGCATACGTGGGTCGAGTTCGATGCTCTTTACAGGCTAAATCACCGGGAGTTATAAGAATGGTGACCCGTGCAACCCGATGAGAAGGATGCAGCATGCCAACGACGCCCTCCGAGCATAGTGAGAAACGCGACTTTATCCGCATGCGCATCGACACCGAGGTCAGCCTGCTGCATGCCGGCCAGGTGATCGCTGCGGTGTGCCTGGACCTCTCCAGCGGCGGCATGCAGGTGCACGCGCCGCAGCGCTTTCAGGTGGGCGACCACCTTGAAGTACGGATCGACTCTGACCACCCGGCGCTCAAGGGGCTGCATGCCAGCACCGAAGTGGTATGGATAGCGGATCAACCGGGCGGGCAGCAAAAGATCGGGTTGCGCATTCTGGCCATGCATTGATCTGTTACGAAAAAGGCGACCCGAAGGTCGCCTTTTTCGTACAAGCATGACTCAGAAGTCGTCTTCGACTTCGCCGTCCTTGACCTTGAATTCACGGTTCTGCAGGTAGGCGTTGCGGATGAAAATGTACTTGTCACCCTGAATCAGCTTCTCTGCCGGCAGCAGGCTGGCACGCGTATCGACGATATCCAGCGCGAAGATCGAGTTACGGGTCGGCACGTGGTCGATGTAGCGGTACGGCTTGGTGTAGCTGTCCGGGTACTTGGCCAGGCCGTCACGCACGGTGCTTGGGCCAAGCAGCGGGATGACCACGTATGGGCCGCTGGGCATGCCCCAGTAGCCGAGGGTCTGGCCGAAGTCCTCGTCGCTGCGCTGCAGGCCCATCTTGGTGCCCACATCGAAGAAGCCGCCGAGGCCGAAGGTGGTGTTGACGATCAGCCGTGCAGTGTCCACGCCCGCCGCATGCGGTTTGAGCTGCAGCACGTTGTTGGCCAGGTTGGTGACATCACCCAGGTTGCGGAAGATGTTGTGGATGCCATCCTCGAGGAACTGTGGGGTGACTGCCTCATAGCCCTGGGCAAGTGGCTTGAGGGCATAAGTGTCGAGGACATCGTTGAAGCGGAAGATCGGCCGGTTGACCGTCTCCCAAGGGTCCTCCTCGGTGGCTGCCTGGGTAGCTGCCACGGGCGCCAGCAGCAAGCTGGCACAGACACAGGCCTGGGTGACTCGCTCGATCACACCGGCACCGATCCTACGCATAGATGTTTCTCCATCGAATTTCTCGGCCGCAAGCACAACAGGTGCGCCGCAGGTAAGGCGGCAGTATAGAGGCTTGCGGGCTGATAAGCAGCCTTACACATTTTTGCTCAATAATTTGTGAACATCTGTTGCGCGTCATTGGACGGTAACAATCGCCGAATAGCCTGCGGAGTATTTCAGGGAAAGTTGCCATGCACGATGCGCCCGCCTTCACCGCTGTGCTGTTCGGCTTGCGCGGTTGCCTGGTCCAGGCCGCCAGCGGCAGCCCCCTGCCCGCCCCCGGCGCCCTCGACACCCTGGCCGGCCTGCGTCGCCAGCAAGTGCCGTGCATCTGGCTCGACGACCTGAGCAGCGCGCAAGGCAAACGCCTGGCCAGTGTGCTGCCCGACTGGCTGCCTGGGCATACGGCCAACGGTGTAGGCTGGCCGGCGCCCAACGCCTGCTGGCAGGCACTGATGGCGCTGGACAGCGAACGCCTGGACGGCTGCGTGCTGGTCAGCGGTGAGCCGCGGCTGCTGCAGTCAGGCCTCAACGCCGGCTTGTGGACGGTGGGCCTGGCCGCCTGCAGCCCATCTTGCGACCTCAGCTCGCAGCAGTGGCAAGCCATGAACCCGCAGGAACAGGAACGCACCCGCGGCAAGGCAACGCTCGACCTGTTCCGCCTGGGCGTGCACTCGGTGATCGACCACCTGGAAGCGCTGGACACCTGCCTGACCGACATCGCCTTGCGCCGCCGCAAGGGTGAAAAACCCTGACACAGCACCATTGATGCGGATCATGCAAAGCGTCGGCGAGTGGATTACGCTGAAGGTAGGCGAGAACCTTTGCCGCTTCGCTGAGGTCCATGCCTTGCCAAGCCATTGATGGAGAACAGCCAATGCCTGCCCGCGAATTGCAAGAGCGCCTGAACAGCTTGCGCGAGCAACTGGATCGAAACGTACCGCTTACGGATGAAGAACTGGCCGCGCTGCATGAGGAAGCCAGACAGATCGAGGCGCAACTGAAGCTTGAGGAAGCCACGCCGGACAACAACCTGGTGGATGGGGTCAACCTGGCCATAGAGCGCTTCGAGGCCGACCACCCGGACCTGACCGCTACCCTGCGCAGCATTGCCAACTCGCTGCACAGTATGGGTATTTGATACTGAAGGGGCCGCTTCGCACCCCATTCGCGGGCAAGCCCGCTCCCACAAGCTATTCGCTGTACCTGAGGGCAGCGCGGTACCTGTGGGAGCGGGCTTGCCCGCGAATGGGGCGCGAAGCGGCCCCCACCACTCAGTCTTACTGACGCACCAACCGCACATTCTCCGGGCTGATCGCCCCAGTGCTGCGGTACGGGTTGATATCCAGCCCACCCCGGCGCACATAGCGCGCATACACAGTCAGGTGCTCCGGCTGCAGCAGGTTTTTCAGGTCCAGGTAGATGCGCTCCACGCACTGCTCGTGGAAGTCGGCATGCTGGCGGAAGCTGATCAGGTAAGTCAGCAGGCTGGCAGGGTCCAGCGCCCTGCCCTTGTACTCGACCACCACGCTGCCCCAGTCCGGCTGCCCAGTCACCGGGCAGTTGGATTTGAGCAAATGGCTGTGCAGGGTCTCTTCGACTACCTGGTCCGGGTTGCAGCGCAGCAACTCTGGCTGCGGTTGCTCGTAGTTGCTGATGGCCACGTCCAACCCATCGATGCACTGCCCCGGCAACGCCACAACGCCCTGCGCCTCCACCTCTGCCAGCGTGCGCACGTTCACACTCACCGGTTTGCCGGCCGCTGCCGACAAGTCTTTTTCAAGACAGGCTTGCAGCTCGCCAATGGACGCGAACGCGGTCTGGTTCAGCGAGTTGAGGTAGAGCTTGAACGACTTCGATTCGATGATATTCGGCGAATTGGCAGGGATGGCGAATTCACCGATCGCCACCACCGGCTTGCCCGACGGCAACAGCCAGGACAGCTCGAAGCAGTTCCAGTAGTCCACGCCTTGCCACGGCAAGGTCTGGGCGGTCACGCCCAGCTCGGCCCACTTGGCCGTACGCGGGATCGGGAACAGCAGCGAGGGCGTGTAGGTAGCGATGTATTCGCTGGACTTGCCCAGCGGGGAATGTTCGGCGGCGGGATGCATGGAAACTGACCTGAAGGTTCGGAAATACCCTTAGTCTACCGGTTTTGCAGCCCGCCTTGCAGCGCAAGTCACTCGATGGTCAGCGGCCCGACCATGCCGGCCTGGTAATGCCCGGGCACGTTGCAGGCGAACTCGATGGGCGCTGACTGCCGGAAGGTCCAGGTCAGTTCGGCACGCTGGCCCGGCTGCACCAGCGCGGTGTTGCCCGCGTCATGGCCGTGGGCACCGTGGTTCATCTGGCCATGATCCATGCCTTCGTGGTTCATGCCCGCAGTGAACAGTTTGCCCTGCATGGCGATCATTTCTTTCTGATGCTCGGCGTGCATCGCCTTGTCGCCCAGGTTGAATTCGTGCGGCAACTTGCCTTCGTTGATCAGCACAAAGCGCACGGTTTCGCCGGCCTTGACCTGCAGGCTCTTGGGCTCGAAGGCGATGTCCTTGAGCACCACTTCGACCGTGCGGGTGGCCTTGGCCGCTGGGGCCGGCTCGCCGAAGGCGAAGGTTTTGCCGCTGCCTGCCAAGGTGGGCAGGCTGACCAGGGCAAGGGCGGCGGCGATGAACAGGTGTTTCATGATGACTCCAAAGCTTACAGCGGGAATGAGGCCACTTTAGAAAGGGCTGGCTGGCAGCTACCTGACGGGAAGATTACAACTTTGTCAGCTTGGGCGGTGGCCGGGATAGTCACGTATCATTTCTGCCATTACACCGTCCCCATTATTGGACACCGCATGAAACTGCTGATCGTCGAAGACCAGGCCCGCACCGGCCAGTATCTGAGCCAGGGCTTGAGCGAAGCCGGCTTTGCCACCGAACTGGCCGCCGACGGCGAAACCGGTCAGCACCTGGCCCTGAGTGGCGATCATGACCTGCTGATCCTCGACGTGATGCTGCCAGGCCGCGATGGCTGGCAGATCCTCCAGGCGGTGCGCCAGGCCGGCCTGGACACACCAGTACTGTTCCTCACCGCTCGCGATGCGGTCGAGGACCGCGTTTACGGCCTGGAACTGGGCGCCGACGATTACCTGGTCAAACCTTTCGCGTTCTCCGAGCTGCTGGCCCGGGTTCGCAGCTTGCTGCGCCGCGGCGCCAGCCCCAGCCAGGACACCACCCTCGCCCTGGCTGACCTGCGCCTGGACCTGATCCGTCGCCGCGCCGAGCGCGCCGCCCAGCGGATTGACCTCACCGCCAAAGAATTCGCCCTGCTCGAATTACTGCTGCGCCGCCAGGGCGAAGTACTGCCCAAGTCGCTGATCGCCTCGCAAGTGTGGGACATGAATTTCGACAGCGACACCAACGTCATCGAGGTTGCCATCCGCCGCCTGCGCCTGAAGATCGACGACCCGCACCCCAACAAGCTGATCCACACCGTGCGCGGCATGGGCTATGTGCTCGAAGAGCGCCACGACTGATGCGCAGGATTTCCCTCGGCAGTCGCCTGGCACTATTGTTCGCCGCCTGTACGGCCACTGTTTCGCTGGGCGCCGGGTTGCTGTTCAACCGCGCCAGCGAGCAACATTTCGTCGAACTGGACCAGCAGCTGCTTGAGTCGCGCCTGTCTCTGTTCCGCAGCCAACTCTCAAGCCTGGAACGCCCCACCGACCTGCAGCCCCTGTTGCCAGCGCTGCGCAACGAGCTCAGCCACCAGGCCGACCTTGCCCTGCGCATCACTGGCAGCGATGCCAGCCCGTGGTACGCCAGCCGCGACGCCTTACCCCAAGCCCCCACAGCATCGGGCCTGGCAACCTTGCACACCGACGGCACTGACTACCGCAGCCTGGCCGTGCAACTGAACGACAATGCGCGCCTGACCCTGTATCTCGATATCACCCACCACCAGCATTTTCTGCAGGGCATGCAACGTTTGATCTGGCTGACCGTCGGCCTCTCGGCGCTGGCCACGGCGCTGCTCGGTGCCTGGGCCGTGCGCCGTGGGCTGCGCCCGTTACGGCAGATGGGCCAGGTAGCCGCCAGCGTTTCTGCGCGCTCCCTGACCACGCGGCTGCCGGTGGAGCAAATGCCTGAAGAGCTGGCAGAGCTGGCCTGCACCGTAAACGCCATGCTGCAGCGCCTGGACGACGCCTTCCAACGCCTCTCGGCGTTCTCCGCCGACATTGCCCACGAGCTGCGCACGCCGCTGTCCAACCTGCTGACACACACCCAGGTCACCCTCACCCGCCCGCGCAGCCTGGAGGAGTACCGCGAGGCGCTGCATGGCAACCTGGAAGAGCTGCAATGGATGGCGCAGATGATCAATGACATGCTGTTCCTGGCCAAGGCCGACCATGGGCTGCTGGTGCCAGGGCAGGCAGCACTGGCCTTGCACGACGAGGTGGATGCGTTGCTGGAGTACTACGCGCCGCTGGCAGAGGATGGCGAAGTGGCCTTGGTGCGCGAAGGTGAAGCGACGCTGCGGGGCGACCGCCACATGCTGCGCCGGGCGCTGTCCAACCTGCTCGACAATGCCCTGCGGTTTACCCCGGCGGGTGGGGAAATACGCGTGACGCTGGCGCCTGGGTCAAGCATTTGCGTGGCCAATACCGGCATGCCGATCGAGCCTGCTGCATTGCCACGGCTGTTCGATCGGTTTTACCGGGTGGACCCGGCGCGGCGGGAAGGCAGCAGCGAACATGCGGGGCTCGGGTTGGCGATTACCCGCTCGATCATCCAGGCCCATGGCGGGAGTATCCGGGCGGAGTGTGAGGATGGTTGGACGCGGTTCGTGATTGAGTTCAGCGAGAATCGTTAAAAACTGGGGCTGCTTTGCAGCCCATCGCCGGCAAGCCAGCTCCTACAGGTACAGCAGCGTCATCAATTGCTGCGCAGTATCTGTGGGAGCCGCTCAATGACAACTCAGACCGCCAGCCCGATTGCTGGCTGCACCTGCGAAGCCCGATACGCCGGGTAAATGGTCGCCAAAAAGCTCATCACCAACCCCGCCGTACAGATCATCGCCACATCGCCCCACTGCAGCTCAGACGGCAGGCTGCTGATGAAGTACACATCCGAAGTAAAGATGTGCTGCCCGCTCACCCGCTCCAGCCAGCCGACGATCTGGCTGACATTGAACGCGGCAATCACCCCGAGCACGCCGCCGATCAAGGTGCCGACGATACCGATCAGGCTGCCCTGGACCATGAACGTGCCCATGATCTGTGCCGGCGTGGCACCAAGGGTACGCAGGATGGCGATGTCCGGCCCCTTGTCGTTCACCACCATTACCAGGGTGGCGATGATGTTGAACGCTGCCACGGCGATGATCATCATCAGCAACAGGCCGATCATGGTCTTTTCCATCTTCATGGCGCTGAACAGGCTGCCCTGGGTGTGCGACCAGTCATCGGCGCGGTAGGCATCGCCCAGGCCAGCGGCGATGGCCTTGGACACCTGCGGCGCGGCATAAAGGTCATGCAGTTTCAGCCGCACGCCCTGCACCTGGCCCGGCGCCCAGCGCTGCATTTCGCCCGCATCGGCAACGTGGATGTAAGCCTGCGAGCCATCCAGCTCGGCGCCCACCTTGAAGATGCCGACTACGGTCAGGCGCTGCATGCGCGGGGTGATGCCGCCCGGTTCCTTGCTGATTTCCGGCACGATCAGGGTCAGCTTGTCACCGGTATTGAGGCGGAAACGCCGCGCGGTCAGCTCGCCGATCACCACGCCATATTCGCCTGGTTGCAGGGCCTGCAAACGGCCCTGGACGATGTGCTGGCCAACGATCGAGACCTTGCCCTCCTCGGCCGGGTCGATGCCACTGACCTGAATCGGCTGCATCGCACCTTTGTAGGAGAGCATGCCCTCCATTTCGGTGATCGGCGCCACGGCCATTACCGCCGGGTTCTGCAGCGCGGCGTCGGCGGCCTTGCGCCAGTCGTCCAGCGGCTGCACGCCGAGAATGCTGGCGTGCGGCACCAGGCCGAGGATGCGCGAGCTCATCTCGCGCTGGAAGCCGTTCATCACCGACAGCACCACGATCATTGCCAGCACGCCCAGGGACAGGCCGATCATCGAGGTCATCGAGATGAACGAGATGAAATGGTTGCGGCGCTTGGCACGGGTGTAACGCGCACCGATGAACAAGGGCAAGGGTCTGAACATGTAAAACACCCAATGAAAGAGTTGCGGGGCGGCTCAGGCCACCCCGTGCAAGCGGCTCAGATCGCCACCAGGTGACCGTCGTCGAGTTTCAGCACGCGGTCCATCTGGCGTGCCAGATTCAGGTCGTGAGTCACCACCAGGAACGCGGTACGCGAGGAACTGGACAGTTCCTGCATCAGTTCCTGAATGCCCTGGGCGGTGTGGTGGTCGAGGTTGCCGGTCGGCTCGTCGAGCATCACCAGGCCCGGGCGGTTGACCAACGCACGGGCGATTGCCACGCGCTGACGCTCGCCGCCAGACAGCTCGGCCGGTTTGTGGTGCAGGCGGTGGCCCAGGCCGACGCGTTTGAGCAATGCCTCGGCGCGCTCACGCGCCTCGGGGATGGCGGTGCGGCCGATCAGCAGCGGCATGCACACGTTCTCCATGGCGGTGAACTCGGGCAGCAGGTGGTGGAACTGGTACACAAAGCCCAGTTCGCGGTTGCGCAGCAGCCCGCGCGCACGCTCACCCAGCGCCGACAGCTCTTCGCCGGCCAGCCAGACGCTGCCCTGGGTTGGCCGGTCGAGGCCGCCCAGCAGGTTGAGCAAGGTACTCTTGCCCGAGCCCGAACTGCCGACGATGGCCACCCGCTCACCGGCGTGCAGCTCAAGGTTGAGCCCGGACAGCACTTGCACCGACTCCGGGCCCTCGTCGTAGGACTTGCCCAGGTTGCGGCAGCTCAGAACGGCTTTATCACTCATGCGCGACTCACTCATAACGTAGCGCCTCTGCAGGCTGGGTGCGCGCCGCACGCCAGGCCGGGTACAGGGTGGCGAAGAAACTCAGGACCAGCGCCGCACCGCAGACCATGTACACGTCCTGGGCCTGGATCTGCGACGGCAGGTAATCGATGAAATACACGTCGGCGTTGAGGAACTTGTGCCCGATCAGTTTCTCGATGCCGGCGATCGCCGCGCTGACGTTGAGCGCCGCGATGATCCCGACCACGGCGCCGATCAAGGTACCGATCACCCCGATCACCGTGCCCTGGACCATGAAGATGGCCATGATCTGCCCGGGCGTGGCGCCCAAGGTACGCAGGATGGCGATGTCCCCGCGCTTGTCGTTGACCACCATCACCAATGTGGAAATGATGTTGAACGCCGCCACCGCGACAATCAGCAACAGCAGCAGGCCGATCATGGCCTTCTCCATGCGGATCGCCTGGTAGAGGTTGCCGTGGGTACGGGTCCAGTCGCGGCTGTAGTATTCCTGGTCGCCCAACTGCTGGGCGATGCTCCAGGCCACTCGCGGCGCCTGGAACAGGTCGTCGAATTTCAGGCGCAGGCCCTGCACCTGGTCCGGCTTCCAGCGGTGCAGGCGGGACAGGTCGGCGATGTTGGTCAGGCCCAGGTAGCCGTCGATTTCGCCGGCACCGACGTGGAAGGTGCCCACCACGGTGAACCGCTTCATGCGCGGGAACATGCCGGCCGGCGTGACGCTGACCTCCGGGGCGACGAAGGTCAGCTTGTCGCCGATGGCCACACCCAGTTTGGCGGCGGCCTTGTCGCCGATCATGATGCCCCACTCGCCCGGCGCCAGCTGGTCCAGGCGGCCTTGCTGGATGAAGTTGTCGATGATCGACACCTCACGCTCGCGGGCCGGGTCGATGCCGTTGAGCAACACCTTCTGCACCTTGCCGTCGTGTGTCAGCAGGCCCTGCATCTGGGTGTAGGGCGCTACCGCCAGCACCTGCGGATTCTGCTTTACTTGTTGGGCAAGGGCAGGCCAGTCGTTGATCGGCTGGCCGCTCTCGAGCGTGGCGTGAGGGACCATGCCCAGCACGCGGGTACGCATCTCGTGGTCGAAACCGTTCATCACCGAGAGCACCACGATCATCACTACCACGCCCAGGGCGAGGCCGATCATCGAGGTCAGGGAAATGAACGAGACGAAGTGGTTACGGCGCTTGGCACGGGTGTAGCGCGTACCAATGAATGCGAAAAGAGGTCTGAACATGTCGGGGCTTGTTCGGATGAAAGGGAACGTCCTTGTGGCGAGGCGCCTGTGGCGGCTTTACACTCGGACCACCGCCGCTACCATGGGTTCGCCATGACGACATTAGACGAAGAAGATCGCCGCGAATACTACCGCATCGAAGATCGGATCGCACTGGAAATCAGCCCCTTAAGCGCGGCCGAAGCCCTTGAGCCAGAACTGTTGCAGGATGATTCCCCGCTGTTCAACCTGCTCAGCGAGCTGCACCTGTCCGACTTCGAGTCGCAGCACCTGCTGCGCCAGCTGAGCGACAAGGACCGCACCCTCGCAGCCTTCCTGCGTGCGCAGAACAAACGCCTGGACCTGCTCAGCGCCGTAGTCGCGCAAACCCTCATCGGCGAGATCGGCCAGCCGCAACGGGTGATCATCTCCGAAGGCGGCATCGAATTCGCGCAGCAACAGCAGATCGCTCCCGGCACCCGCGTGAAGGTGAAGATGGTGCTGATGCCCCGCGCCCATGGCCTGCTGCTGCGCGGCAAGGTCACCCACTGCGACCCGCAGGCGGATGGCAGCTTCGAGCTGGGCACCGAATTTACCGACATGACCGACGCCCAGCGCCAGTTGCTGGCCCGCTACATCCTGCAGCGCCAACAGCAGCAACGGCGCCAGCAGCTGGAACAGAGCGACCCCGCCTCCTGAGCCTTTTCATTTTTGACCTGAAGGAACGAACGTGACCCTCATCTACGGCCATCGCGGCGCCAAGGGCGAAGCGCCCGAGAACACCCTGCACAGCTTCCGTCAGTGCCTGTCCCACGGCGTCAACCGCTGCGAGCTGGACCTGCACCTGTCGGCCGACAACGAGCTGATGGTCATCCACGACCCTACCCTCAAACGCACCACCGGCCGGCGCGGCAAAGTGGTCGAACACCCGGCAGCCGACCTGGTCACCATCGACGCGCGCAAGGGCGGCCCAGGCCATGTGCAGCCCTGCCCTATCCCACGGCTGGAAGAGTTGTTCGAAAAATGTGCCTTCGAGCACTGGCAGCTGGAGGTCAAGAGCGCCTCGCGCACCCGTGCCGCCAGCACCGTGCTGGCCATTCGCGAGCTGGCCCAGCAATACGGCCTGCTGGACAAGGTGACCATCACCTCAAGTTCCCGCGAAGTTCTGGGTGCCGCGCTGGAGCTGGTGCCGGACGTGAAACGCGGCCTGGTGGCCGAATACGCCTGGCTCGACCCGCTGAAGGTCGCGCAGAACTATGGCTGCGAGCTGCTGGCATTGAACTGGACACTGTGCACCCCCGAACGCCTGCTCAAAGCGCAAGGCCAGGGTTTGCATGTGTCGGTGTGGACGGTCAACGAACCGGCACTGATGCGCCGGCTCGCTGATTTTGGCGTGGACAGCCTGATTACAGACTTTCCCGGTTTGGCCAAGACCACCCTCGGGTAGGGCTGAAATCGGTCTCCCCGACCGGCTCAGGCCACCGGCCGGAGCCGCTTAAAAAAGCCGGTTCAGGCCGTCGTAGGCAGCTACCCGATAGGCTTCGGCCATGGTCGGGTAGTTGAACGTGGTGTTGACGAAGTACTTCAGGTTATTCAGCTCGCCCGGCTGGTTCATGATCGCCTGGCCGATGTGGACGATTTCCGAAGCCTGGTAGCCGAAGCAGTGCACGCCGAGGATCTCAAGGGTCTCGCGGTGGAACAGGATCTTCAGCATGCCTTGCGGCTCGCCGGCGATCTGCGCACGCGCCATGCTCTTGAAGAATGCCTTGCCCACTTCGTACGGCACTTTGGCCTGGGTCAGCTCCTGCTCGTTCTTGCCGATCGAGCTGATTTCCGGAATGGTGTAGATACCGGTCGGCACGTCGTTGACGAAGCGCCAGCTGCCGTTGTCGACAATGCTGCCAGCCGCCGAACGGCCCTGGTCGTGGGCAGCGCTGGCCAGGCTCGGCCAGCCGATCACGTCGCCAGCGCCGTAGATGTTCGGCACGGTGCTGCGGTAGGCCTCGTCAACCTCGATCTGGCCACGGCTGTTGACCTTGATGCCGATGTTCTCCAGGCCCAGCTTGTCGGTGTTGCCGGTACGGCCGTTGCACCACAGCAAGGCGTCGGCCTTGATCTTCTTGCCCGACTTCAGGTGCAGGATCACACCGTTGTCCAGGCCTTCAACCCGCTCGTACTCCTCGTTGTGGCGTACGGTGATGTTGTTGTTGCTGAAGTGGTAGCTCAGCGCCTGGGAGATTTCCGAATCGAGGAAGCTCAGCAGCTGGCCGCGGTTATCGACCAGCTCGACCAGCACGCCCAGGCCGCTGAAGATCGAGGCGTATTCGCAGCCGATCACGCCGGCGCCGTAAACGATCAGTTTGCGCGGGGTGTGGCTGAGGCTGAGGATGGTGTCGCTGTCGTAGACGCGCGGGTGATGGAAGTCGATGTCGGCCGGGCGATAAGGGCGCGAGCCGGTGGCGATGATGATGTGCTTGGCGTTGAGTTTTTCCACCACACCGTTGGGGCAGACCACTTCAACGGTCTGCTCGTCGGCGAAGCTGCCGGTGCCGAAGAACACATCGACGCGGTTACGGGCGTAGTAGCCGGTACGCGAAGCCACCTGCTTGGAGATCACCTTCTCGGCGCTTTTGAGCACGTCCGGGAAAGAGAACCAGCGCGGCTCACCGATGGCACGGAACATCGGGTTGGTGTTGAACTGCATGATCTGCCGCACCGAGTGACGCAGTGCCTTGGACGGGATGGTGCCCAGGTGGGTGCAGTTGCCACCGACCTGACGACGGCTATCGACCATCGCCACCTTGCGCCCTGCTTTGGCGGCGTTCATTGCCGCGCCCTCTCCGGCCGGGCCGGACCCCAACACCACTACGTCGTAGTTGTAGACAGCCATGCGTACTCCTTCAGAACTGGCCCGCTGGCCACGGTCGCCGCGGGACTCGATCATGCCGCCAGGGCGCCATGAGAAAATTCGGGTGCAGTCTAATCAAGCGTGAACGCCGCGCACATTAACCCTTGGTCGCGTCGTAGGCCAATTTTGCCTGCACTACATGTGCATCAGGTGCATCCACCGAGTCCCTGGCGGCGATCATCCTTGCTTGCGCTTTCACTCGCCTTTCAGCGCCCGTTCGAATGCGGGCGTAGCTCGAGAGACGAAGCCACCCTCGGCCCGAGTCACCAATACCGCTGCCAGGTCGTGGGCGACGGCAAAGTCCCAGCCACGCTCAGGCCCGAGGATCAGCAGCAGGGTCGAATAGCCGTCGGCTTGCAGCGCCGAGGCATCCAGCACAGTGACGGCAGCCAGGCCGTGCTCGACCGGGCGCCCTAGGCGGGCATCGAAGGTGTGCGAATAGCGCCGGCCATTCTCCTCGAAATAGTGCCGATAGTCACCCGAGGTCGATACGCCAAGCCCATTTACCGGGATCACCTGGCGGGCAATCTGGCGATCTTCGCGGGGCAGTTCCAGGGCGATGCGCCACGGGCTGCCATCGGGCTTGCGGCCAACCGCCTTGAGCTCGCCGGTGGCTTCGGCAATGAAATTGGCGATGCCCATGGCGCGCAGGCGCGCGGCGATCAGGTCGACGGCGTGGCCGGCGGCGATGCTGTTGAAGTCCAGCTGCACCGGGGCATCCTTGCACAAGGCCTGGCCTTCGATACGCAGGTGCTGGTAGCCCACGCGCTGGCGAGCCTGGGCCAGGGCCACGGGGTCGGGCACTTGTTCATGGCGGGCCTGAGGACCAAACCCCCAGAGGTCGAGCAGCGGTTCGACGGTGAGGTCGAAGGCGCCATCACTTTGTTCTGCCAGGTGCTGGCCGAGGGTGACCAGTTCGAGCATGTCGGGCGGCAGCGCCAGGCACTGGTTAGCGGGCAGCTGATTGAATTGGCTGACGGTGGAGTCGCCACGATAGGTCGAGTAGTGCTGGTCGATGTCCTGGAGGATGGTTTCCACTGCGGCCTGCACCTGGACCGGTGCGGGGCCTCCGGGTTCGCGGACGTACTGGATGCTGTAGCTGCTGCCCATGGTCGGGCCGCCCAGGCGTTCCAGGGTCGGGCCCTGGTTGCAGGCGGTGAGGAGCATCAGGATGAACAGGAGGGCTGTGCGCAAATTCGAACTCTCGGTCGCCGATAGTGGCCTCTTCGCGGGTAAACCCGCTCCCACAAGGTATTGCACCGCCCTCAAGGACGTAGGCGAACCTGTGGGAGCGGGTTTACCCGCGAAGAGGCCAGTACAGACAACATAAATGCCAGGCAAAAAAAACGGGACCCCGAAGGTTCCCGTTTTTTCATTGCCTTACAAGCGAATCAGCGTGGAAACGCTGGCGGGTTCACACCGGCCATGTCTTCCATCACGCGAACCACCTGGCAGCTGTAACCGAACTCGTTGTCGTACCAGACGTACAGCACAACGCGGTTATCGTTGGCGATGGTCGCTTCAGCGTCAACCACACCGGCGTGGCGCGAGCCCACGAAGTCGGTCGAAACCACTTCCTGCGAGCTGACGTAATCGATCTGCTTGTGCAGTTCCGAGTGCATGGCCGTCTGGCGCAGGTACTCGTTGATTTCGTCGCGGTTGGTGGCCTTCTCAAGGTTCAGGTTGAGGATGGCCATCGAAACGTTCGGCGTTGGTACGCGAATAGCGTTGCCGGTCAGCTTGCCCTTCAGCACTGGCAGTGCCTTGGCGGCTGCAGTGGCGGCACCGGTTTCGGTGATGACCATGTTCAGCGGCGCGGCGCGGCCACGACGGCTGCCCTTGTGGAAGTTGTCGATCAGGTTCTGGTCGTTGGTGAACGAGTGAACGGTTTCGACGTGGCCGTTGATGATGCCGTACTTGTCGTTGACAGCCTTGAGCACCGGCACGATGGCGTTGGTGGTGCAGGAAGCGGCCGAGATGATCTTGTCATCGGCGGCGATGTCACCGTGGTTGATGCCGTGCACGATGTTCTTCAGCGCGCCCTTGCCAGGTGCGGTGAGGATCACGCGGGCAGCGCCCGGGCAGGCCAGGTGCTGGCCCAGGCCGTCGGCGTCACGCCATACACCGGTGTTGTCGACGATCAGCGCGTTTTCGATGCCGTACTGGGTGTAGTCGACTTCGCTCGGGCTCTTCGCGTAGATAACCTGGATCAGGTTGCCGTTGGCGGTGATGGTGTTGTTGGCTTCATCGATGGTGATGGTGCCATCGAACGGGCCGTGCACCGAGTCACGACGCAGCAGGCTGGCGCGCTTGACCAGGTCGTTTTCAGCACCTTTGCGCACGACGATGGCACGCAGGCGCAGGCCGTCGCCGCCACCGGTCTTCTCGATCAGGATACGTGCCAGCAGGCGGCCGATACGGCCAAAGCCGTACAGGACAACGTCGGTGCCTTTGCGCGCCGAAGCGTTCTGCTGGCCAACCACGTCGGCCAGCTCTTCACGGACGAACTGCTCGGCGGTCTTGCCGCTGCCTTCCTGCTTGAACTTGTTGGCCAGCTTGCCCAGGTCGACCGAAGCGGCGCCCAGTTTCAGCTCGCTCATGGCCTTGAGCAGGGGGAATGTCTCGTGGACGGACAGTTCGGTTTCGTCGGCTTGACGGTGACGCGCAAAGCGGTGGGCTTTGAGGATCGAGATAACCGAACGGTTGATCAGGCTGCGGCCATAGATCGAGCTCACCACATTGTTGTTGCGGTAGAGCTGACCGATAAGCGGGATCATAGCTTCAGCAAGCGCTTCACGATCGATCCACTCACCAAGACACTGGTCGGGCTTCTGAGTCACGGGAACCTTCCACATGTAGGGACAGAAAAAAGGGGCTACATTATGACGCCCCAACGCGTAACCGGCAATGAGCGCCTGTCGCGGGAGCCGAAGCCTGCGTTCATGCCCCTTTCGAGCCTGACAGCACGCACCGGCACCGGTACAATCGGTCTCTTTGCCGCAACGCTTGGAGTGCAATCTCCCGTGTCAGTTCTGCGCCTACCGCAAATGTCGGCCACGGCCGGCAAACAAACCTGGGCCAACCTGCCCGGTGCCGCCCTCAGCCTTGCCATCGCCGAGGCTGCCAGCAGCGCTGGCCGCTTCACCCTGCTGCTGACCGCCGACAGCCAGGCTGCCGACCGTCTGGAGCAGGAGCTGCGCTTCTTCGCCCCAGACCTGCCGGTGTTGCCGTTCCCGGATTGGGAAACCCTACCCTACGACCTGTTCTCGCCGCACCAGGACATCATTTCCCAGCGTATCGCCAGCCTTTACCGGCTGCCAGAGCTGAGCCATGGCATCCTCGTCGTGCCCATCACCACCGCCCTGCACCGCCTGGCGCCGACGCGCTTCCTGCTTGGCAGCAGCCTGGTGCTGGACGTGGGCCAGACCATTGATGTGGAACAGATGCGCTCGCGCCTGGAGGCCAGCGGCTACCGCTGCGTGGACACAGTGTACGAGCATGGCGAATTTGCCGTGCGTGGCGCGCTGATCGACCTGTTCCCGATGGGCAGCAAGCTGCCCTACCGCATCGACCTGTTCGATGACGAAATCGAGACGCTGCGCACCTTCGACCCGGAGACCCAGCGTTCGATCGACAAGGTCGACTCGATCCGCCTGCTGCCGGCGCGCGAGTTCCCCATGCAGAAGGAGGAGGTGACGCGCTTCAAGGCCCGTTTCCGCGAGCGTTTCGACGTCGACTTCCGCCGCAGCGCAATCTTCCAGGACCTGGCCAGCGGTATCATCCCCGCCGGTATCGAGTACTACCTGCCACTGTTCTTCGAAGACACCTCGACCTTGTTCGACTACCTGCCGAGCAATACCCAGGTGTTCTCCCTGCCCGGCGTCGAACAGGCCGCCGAGCACTTCTGGAACGATGTGCGCGGGCGTTATGAAGACCGCCGCGGCGACCTGAGCCGCCCGCTGCTGCCGCCGGCCGAATTGTTCCTGCCAGTGGAAGACTGCTTCGCCCAGCTCAAGCAGTGGCCACGGGTGGTGGTCAGCGCCGACGACGTCGAACCTGGCGCTGGCCGCGAGCGCTTCCCGGCACGCGCCCTGCCCAACCTGGCCATCGAGGCCAAGGCCAACCAGCCGCTGGCGGCGTTGTCCGAATTCCTCGACCAGTTCAGCGGCCGCGTGCTGTTTACCGCCGAATCGGCGGGCCGTCGCGAAGTGCTGCTGGAGCTGCTCGAACGGCTCAAGCTGAGGCCGCAGACGGTCGAAGGCTGGACCGACTTCATTACAGGCAAAGAACGCCTGGCGATCACCATCGCCCCGCTCGACGAAGGCCTGGTGCTGGACGACCCGGGCCTGGCCCTGGTCGCCGAAAGCCCGCTGTTCGGCCAGCGCGTGATGCAGCGCAGGCGCCGCGACAAGCGCGGCGAGGCAGCCAACGACGCGGTCATCAAGAACCTCACCGAGTTGCGCGAAGGCGCGCCGGTGGTGCACATCGACCACGGTGTGGGCCGCTACCTGGGCCTGGCCACCCTGGAAATCGACGGCCAGGCCGCCGAATTTCTGACCCTGGAATACGCCGAGAACGCCAAGCTCTACGTGCCCGTGGCCAACCTGCACCTGATCGCCCGCTACACCGGCAGTGACGACGCCCTGGCGCCGTTGCACCGGCTGGGTTCCGAAGCCTGGCAGAAGGCCAAGCGCAAGGCTGCCGAACAGGTCCGCGACGTCGCTGCCGAACTGCTCGACATCTATGCCCGCCGTGCCGCGCGCAAAGGCTATGCCTTCGCCGACCCAGCGGCCGACTACGCCACCTTCAGTGCTGGCTTCCCGTTCGAGGAAACCCCTGACCAGCAGAACGCCATCGAAGCGGTGCGCGCCGACATGCTCGCCGCCAAGCCGATGGACCGCCTGGTGTGCGGTGACGTCGGTTTCGGCAAAACCGAAGTGGCCATGCGCGCAGCCTTCATCGCCGTACACAGTGGCCGCCAGGTGGCGGTGCTGGTGCCCACCACCCTGCTCGCCCAGCAGCACTACAACAGCTTCCGCGACCGCTTCGCCGACTGGCCGGTGACGGTCGAGGTAATGAGCCGCTTCAAGTCGGCCAAAGAAGTGGCCAGCGCCGCTGCAGACCTTGCCGAGGGCAAGATCGACATCCTCATCGGCACCCACAAGCTGCTGCAGGACGATGTGCGCTTCAAGGACCTGGGCCTGGTGGTGATCGACGAAGAGCACCGCTTTGGCGTGCGCCAGAAAGAACAACTCAAGGCGCTGCGCAGCGAGGTGGACATCCTCACCCTGACCGCCACGCCGATTCCGCGCACACTGAACATGGCCGTGGCCGGCATGCGCGACCTGTCGATCATCGCCACGCCACCGGCGCGGCGCCTGTCGGTGCGCACCTTCGTCATGGAGCATAGCAACAGCACGGTCAAAGAAGCGCTGCTGCGTGAGCTGCTGCGCGGCGGCCAGGTGTACTACCTGCACAACGATGTGAAGACCATCGAAAAATGCGCCGCCGACCTCGCCGAACTGGTCCCGGAAGCGCGTATCGGCATCGGTCACGGGCAGATGCGCGAGCGCGAGCTGGAACAGGTGATGAGCGACTTCTATCACAAACGCTTCAACGTGCTGATCGCCTCGACCATCATCGAAACCGGCATCGACGTGCCCAGCGCCAACACCATCGTCATCGAACGCGCCGACAAGTTCGGCCTGGCCCAGTTGCACCAGTTGCGCGGCCGGGTCGGCCGTAGCCACCACCAGGCTTACGCCTACCTGCTCACCCCGGCACGGCAAAAGGTCAGCAGCGACGCCGAAAAACGCCTGGAAGCCATCGCCAACACCCAGGACCTGGGTGCCGGCTTCGTGCTGGCCACCAACGACCTGGAAATCCGCGGTGCCGGCGAGCTGCTCGGCGAAGGCCAGAGCGGGCAGATCCAGGCCGTGGGCTTCACCCTGTACATGGAAATGCTCGAGCGCGCGGTCAAGGCCATCCGCAAGGGCAGCCAGCCAAACCTGGAACAACCGCTGGGCGGCGGCCCGGAGATCAACCTGCGCCTGCCGGCGCTGATCCCCGAGGACTACCTGCCCGACGTACACGCACGGCTGATCCTCTACAAGCGCATCGCCTCGGCGGCCGACGAAGAAGGCCTCAAGGACCTGCAGGTGGAGATGATCGACCGCTTCGGCCTGCTGCCCGAGCCGACCAAGAACCTGATGCGCCTGACCCAGCTCAAGCTGCAGGCGGAAAAGCTCGGCATCAAGAAAGTCGACGCCGGCCCCAACGGCGGCAAGCTTGAGTTCGAGGCCGAAACGCCAGTTGACCCACTGACCCTGATCAAGCTGATCCAGGGCCAGCCCAAACGCTACAAGTTCGAAGGCGCCACCCAGTTCCGCTTCCTGGTACCGATGGAACGCCCCGAAGAACGATTCAACCATCTTGAGGCGCTTTTCGAGCGCCTGACCCCACAGACAGCCTAAGGAAGATCCATGCGTGCCATCCGTTGCCTGACCTTGTTGCTTGCGCTGTTCGCGCCGGCCGCCTTCGCCGAAGGCCTGTATCAGGTGGAAATGATCATTGTGCGGCAGAACAGCGTGCCCGCCTTTACCAGCCCGTTCGCGCCCGAAGACTGGAGCGCCGGCGCACCGCGCCTGAGCAAAGGCGACGAGCGCCCGTTGGCACTGGAAGATGAGGCCACACGACTGCAGGCGACCTCCGACTACACCGTGTTGCTGCACAAGGCCTGGCAGCAGCCGGTGGTCGAGGGGCCGAGCCGGATCGCCCTGAGTGACGGCCAGGAGCAGTTCGGGCACTTCCCGATAGAGGGCAACCTGAGCATCACCAACGGCCGCTTCATCGCCGTGGACGCCAACTTCTGGGTCAACCAGCTCGACGGCAACGGCAATGTGCTGAAAAGCGAGCAGTTCAAGCAGAGCAACAGCAACATGAAGGGCGGCCAGCTGACCTTCCTCGACGGCGGGCACCTGGCGGTACTGTTGAAGGTCACGCCACCGGGTACACGCAAGATGCCGGTGATGGACCCGGAGATGATGGAGCAGTGATGTGAGCGCGGGCAATGCGCAGCAGTTGTTGAGGGCGTACCCGGCCTGGACCGATTTCATCGATGCCGGGGCGCTTGCCAGAGGGCGTAGTTATGCCGCGCAGCAGCGCAGCAGAATCCTCTCGCTGCATGAAAAAAGCATCGAGTCGATCTGTGAGGGTTCGTCGGGCCAGGCCTACCATCAAAACATCGAGTTGGTCATCAACGGCCCGGACCTGCGCGTGTTCGGCCGCTGCAGCTGCCCTGTGCGCCTCAACTGCAAGCACTGCGTCGCAGCCCTTCTGCATTTACAGAACGGCGAAAGTGGCCTGGACGCTCCGATTACTCAGGAGCAGGCTGCCCTCTCGCTGCCTCCGGACCTGAACCAGTGGGTGCAGGCGCTTGAGAGCCCCGCCCAGCCCGCCACCAGCGAGCCGGCACGCAAAGGCCCTGCCATCTACTACCGCATCCAGATGGACCGCGAGCATTGCCAGCTGGAGGCCATCAAGGGCACCCGGCAAGCCGATGGCAGCTTGAAGCTCGGCCGCATTACATCGATGCCCGAATTGATCTACTACACACCCCGCTACGTGACGGAAGAAGACGCGCGGCTGCTGCGCCTGATCGACGCCCGCAGCAAGGGCATCGCGCCCGTGGTGGAGTTGGAGGGCAAGCAGGGCGCCGAGCTGTTCGGCTATGCCTTGGCGACTGGGCGGCTTCTCTACACAGACGACCCACAGCCGCTGCTGACCGGGCCAGAGCTGCACGCCGATTTTCGCTGGGTCCGGCTGGACAACGGCAGCTATCGCGGCGCCTGGTACCACAGCGAAAACGTGCAGTTGCAGGCCTTGCCCATCGAGCCCATGTACTACGTGGACACGCAGCGGCACCAGACCGGCAAGTTACGTCACGACCTCGACCCTTTCATCGCCAGCCAGCTCGCACGCGCGCCCACTGTCCCCGAACACCTGGTCGTCCCCTTGAGTCATCGATTGAACGCCTTGAACCGCCAAGTCCCCACCCCCACCGCCGTGAGCACCGAGCAGATCGAGCATATCCAGCCCAAGGGTCGGCTGACCCTCGGCAGCCTCGAATTCAGCGCCTACATGCCCAAGACCGGCCGCATGCAGCGCCAGATGCAGCACCGCGCCGCGCTGTCGTTCGACTACGACGGCCTGCGCGCCAGCGGCAGCGACGACAAGCCGCTGACCCGCCTGGTCGACGCCACCAGCCAGCGCATCCGCCGCCAGCCCCAGACCGAGCAGGCGCTGCGCAAAACCCTGCGCGACCTGGGTTTCAAACCTGCCACCCGGCAAAGCAAAGCCTTACCTGACAGCGCGGGCGAAATGCTCCAGCTGCCCGACGACGAAACCTGGCTGCGCTTTGCCCGCGACGGCCTGCCACGCCTGCGCGAGGCTGGCTGGGATATCGACATCCACCGTGACTTCGCCTTCAACCTGCAGGAAGTGGACGACTGGTACGCCAGCATCGACGAAGCGCCAGGCCACGAATGGTTCGACCTGGAGCTGGGCATCGTCGTCGAGGGGCAACGCCACAGCCTGCTGCCGATCGTGCTGCAACTGCTGCGCAGCAACCCCGAACTGTTGCGCCCCAGCGAGCTGGCCCGGCGTAACGACGAAGAGCACCTGCTGATCGACCTCAACCGCGGCCGGCTGGACAGCCCTGCGTTGCGCGTCGCCCTGCCCTACGGGCGAATCAAGGCGGTGATGGGCACCCTCGGCGAGCTGTACCTGCATGAGGACAGCGCGGGCCCCGCGCTGCGCATGGACCGCGCCGATGCGGCACGCCTGAACGACATCGAACACCTGCCCTTGCACTGGGAAGGTGGCGCCCATGTGCGCGACCTCGGCCGGCGCCTGCGTGATGCACGCGACCTGCAGGTCGAACCGCCCGCCGCGCTCAACGCCACGCTGCGCCCCTATCAGCAGCAGGGCCTGAACTGGCTACAGGCACTGCGCGAGATGGGCACTGGCGGCATCCTCGGCGACGACATGGGCCTGGGCAAGACGTTGCAGGCCCTGGCCCACCTGTTGCTGGAGAAGCAAAACGGGCACTTGGTTCATCCTGCGCTGGCGGTGATGCCTACCAGCCTGGTGCCCAACTGGCTCGACGAAGCCAAGCGCTTCGCGCCTGACCTGCGCGTGCTGGCCCTGCAGGGCCCAGGCCGCAGCAAGCATTTCGCCAAGCTTCACGAATACGACCTGGTGCTGACCACCTACGCCTTGGTACCGCGCGACCTCGACCACCTGCGCGCGCAACCCTGGAGCGTGCTGGTGCTGGACGAGGCGCAGAACATCAAGAGCAGCACCAGCAAGGCCGCCCTCGCCGTCTGCGAGCTGCAGGCCAACCAGCGCCTGTGCCTGACCGGTACGCCGATGGAAAACAACCTGGGCGAGCTGTGGTCGATCTTCCACTTCCTCATGCCCGGCTGGCTGGGTGAGGTCAAACGCTTCAACCAGGATTACCGCACCCCGATCGAGCGCCAGGGCGACGCCGAGCGCCTGTCTCACCTGGTCACCCGCATCCGCCCATTCCTGCTGCGCCGCACCAAGGAGCAAGTGGCCACCGAGCTGCCACCTAAAACCGAAATGGTCCACTGGGTGGAGCTCAGTGACGCTCAACGCGACACCTACGAAGCCGTGCGGGTCGCCATGGACAAGAAGGTGCGCGACGAGATCACCCGCAATGGCGCGGCGCGCAGCCAGATCGTGATCCTCGATGCCCTGCTCAAGCTGCGCCAGGTGTGCTGCGACTTGCGCCTGGTAAAAGGGGTGGAGACCAAGGGCAACCAGGCTGATAAAGGCAAGTTGGGTGCGCTGCTGGAAATGCTCGAAGAGCTGCTCAGCGAAGGCCGCCGGGTACTGCTGTTCTCCCAGTTCACCTCGATGCTGGCACTGATCGAGCAAGAGCTGGAAAAGCGCAAGATCCGCTACAGCCTGCTCACCGGCGACACGCGCAACCGGCGCACACCGGTGCAACAGTTCCAGCAGGGCGAAAGCGAAGTGTTCCTGATCAGCCTCAAGGCCGGTGGCGTAGGGCTGAACCTGACGGCGGCCGACACGGTGATTCACTTCGACCCCTGGTGGAACCCGGCCAGTGAGAACCAGGCAACCGACCGCGCCTACCGCATCGGCCAGGACAAGCCGGTGTTTGTGTTCAAGCTGATCACGCGCGGCACGGTGGAGGAGAAGATCCAGCAATTGCAGCAGGAGAAAGCGGCGCTGGCGGCGAGCCTGCTTGATGGCGGGCAAGCCGGGCAGTGGCGCCTGGGCGATGAGGAGATCGAGGCGCTGTTTGCCCCGCTGCCCGGAAAGCGCAGCCGCTAGCAGTCAGTTCCGACCTCTTCGCGGGGCAAGCCCGCTCCCACAGGTTTTTCACTGCCCTCAAAAACAGCGCGACATCTGTGGGAGCGGGTTTACCCGCGAAGAGGCCGGCACAGTCAATCGACTAGCTGCGCCTCGCGCAACGCCCCCATCGCCTCCAGCCAACGCGGCTGCTGGCGGTAATCGGTACGGGCAAAACCCTGCCCGCGCATGCGCGCAATCCGCGGCGACGGTTTGACCTTCAGCCGCTGTGCCGCGCTGAGCGCAAGCTCCGCCGCCGCCCGGTCATTGCACACCAGGCCCATGTCGCAACCCGCACTCAGCGCAGCTTCGATGCGATTAGCCGCATCACCCACCACATGTGCGCCCGCCATGGACAGGTCGTCGCTGAAGATAACCCCGTCAAAACCCAGCTCGCCCCGCAGGATGTCCTGCAGCCAACGGCGCGAGAAACCGGCCGGCTGGTTGTCGATTTGCGGATAGATGACGTGCGCCGGCATCACTGCCGCCAGCTGGCCACTGAGTTGGGTGAAAGGCACCAGGTCCGCCTGGCGCAGTTCGTCGAGGCTGCGCTCGTCGGTGGGGATGGCCACGTGCGAATCCGCCTCCGCCCAGCCATGCCCCGGGAAATGCTTGCCACAGGCCGCCATGCCCGCCGCGTTCATGCCACGGATGAACGCGCCGGCCAATTGCGTGGCACGCTGGGGGTCGCCTTCGAAAGCGCGGCTACCGACCACGGCGCTGCGTTGGTGATCGAGGTCGAGCACCGGGGCAAAGCTCAGGTCCAGGCCAACCGACAGCACTTCAGTGGCCATCAACCAGCCGCACTGCTCAGCCAGGTACTCGGCATTGGCGTTATCAGCGATCGCACGCATCGCCGGCAGGCGCACGAAGCCTTGACGCAGGCGCTGCACCCGCCCGCCCTCCTGGTCGACGGCCAGTATCAGGTCAGGGCGGATGGCGCGAATGGCGTTGCACAGCTCACGCACCTGGCGCGGGCTGTCGATGTTGCGGGCAAAGATGATCAGGCCGGCCACTTCGGGCTGGCGCAGGAGCTGGCGGTCTTCGGCGGTCAGCCATTTACCGGCGATATCCACCATCAGGGAGCCTTGCAGGCTGACGGTCATAGGCAATCCTTCATTGCAGACTTAAAGAAGCCCACTGGGGGCATGCGGCCTCGTCGATGCGCACCGGGCAATGCGCCGGAACACGCTCGAACAGGCCAAGCAGATCGGTGTTGCGCAGGCGTATGCAGCCATGGGACAGCGGAACGCCCATGGGTTCCGTGTCGGGCGTGCCATGCAGGTAGATATAGCGACGGAATGTGTCCACGGCGCCCAGGCGGTTGACGCCTGGCTCGCAGCCACTGAGCCACAAGATGCGGGTGAGCACCCAGTCACGCCCTGGGTGTTGCCCATGCAGCTCGGGCGACCAGACCTCGCCGGTCCAGCGCCGCCCGCGCAGCACGGCATTGAGCGGCAAACCCGCGCCGATTTTGGCGCGCACCTGGTGCAGGCCTCGCGGCGTACAACCGCAGCCGCTGCGCTCACCGGCGCCATTGCGCGCGGTGGACACGCCCAGGCGCACGCGCAGCTGCCCATGGGCAAAGCCATAGAGGCACTGGTCGGCGAGGGAAATGTGCAGGAAATCGAGGTCAGGCATGGGCGCTAGCTTAGCTGAAGCGCCCTGCCCCGCCCAGCCTTCAGGCTTTGGCGGTGGTGCTGCCGGCTTTGCTGCGTGGGCGCAGTTGGGCGGCAGCCATGGCGTCATCGGTGACACCGCTGTCGGCGCGCATGCCGGCGGCCAGGAACGGCACCATCAGGCGCATGACCTGCTCGATGGAGGTATTGATGCCGAAGTCGGTTTCGGCGATGGCACGCAACGCCTTGATGCCGGACATGCTGAACGCCGCAGCACCCAGCATGAAGTGCACCCGCCAGAACAGTTCGAGCGGCGGAATACGCGGCGCGGCCTCGTTGACCAGCAGCATGTAACGGCGGAACACCTTGCCGTACATGTCTTCCAGATAGCGCCGCAAGTGCCCCTGGCTCTGGCTGAAGGCCAGGCCCAGCAGGCGCATGAAGATCGACAGGTCGTTGTTGCTGCGCGGCTGCACCACCAGCGCCTGCTCCACCAGCATTTCCAGCAATTCTTCGAGGCTGGGTTTCTGCTCAGGTTTGGCCTGGCGACGCTCCAGCTCACGCTCGAGGCTGGCGCAGAATGGCCCGAGGAAGCGCGAGAAAACAGCCTGGATCAGGGCTTTTTTGGAGCCGAAATGGTAATTGACCGCCGCCAGGTTGACCCCGGCCTTGCTGGTAATCAGCCGCAACGAGGTTTCCGCAAACCCCCTTTCCGCGAACAGCTGCTCGGCAGCATCGAGAATGCGTTCAACGGTTTCCGATTGGGCCATGACCACTCCGCCAGACAGACAAACAAACAGGTGTTTGAAACATACGTTTCAGCCCTGCCGATGTCAAGGCTCGGTGACCGTGCGGTCGCCATTAAATCACAGCTTCGGGCCACACGCTGCACGCCAGGGTTCATGCCGCACCCAGCGTTTTATAGAGACTTCGCCCGGCTTTTCTCGGCGCATAGCGCTTGCAGTGGGCCATCTACTGTATATAATTCCAGTCACTGTATAAAAAGACAGAGCGCCCGCCATGTTGAAACTGACGCCACGCCAAGCCGAAATTCTGGCCTTCATCAAACGTTGCCTCGAAGATAACGGCTTCCCGCCGACGCGCGCGGAGATCGCTCAGGAGCTGGGCTTCAAGTCGCCCAACGCCGCTGAGGAGCACCTCAAGGCCCTCGCCCGCAAGGGCGCGATCGAAATGACACCGGGAGCTTCCCGCGGCATCCGCATTCCAGGCCTCGAAGCCAAGGCCGAGGAAAACGGCCTGCCGATCATCGGCCGGGTTGCGGCCGGTGCACCGATCCTCGCCGAGCAACACATCGAGCAATCCTGCAACATCAACCCGACCTTCTTCCACCCTCCCGCCGACTACCTGTTGCGTGTGCACGGCATGAGCATGAAGGATGTCGGCATCTACGACGGCGACCTGCTGGCAGTGCATACCTGCCGCGAGGCCCGCAACGGCCAGATCGTCGTCGCGCGTATCGGCGATGAAGTGACCGTCAAGCGTTTCAAACGTGAAGGCAGCAAGGTCTGGCTGATCGCCGAAAACCCCGAGTTCGCCCCCATCGAAGTCGACCTGAAAGATCAGGAACTGGTGATCGAGGGTTTGAGTGTCGGCGTCATTCGCCGCTGATCCAGGAGGCGTCATGCAGCAGTTCGTCCAAGCACAACAGCAGGTTCAGCTTCCGCTGTTCGAAGCGTTCCTTGCCCAACCGGTATTGCCTGGCCTGAAGGCCAGCGAGCAAGCACGCAAGAACAGCCAACCGGACCTGTTCAGTGAATTGTCCCTGCGTGGCGCCCCCGAGCATTGCCATACCCTGCTGGCGCCGGTGCTGCGCGAACTGAGCGAAGAGGAAGAGGCGCGCTGGCTGACGCTGATTGCCCCACCCGCCAGCCTGACCCAGGCCTGGTTGCGTGATGCCGGCCTCAACCGTGAGCGTATCCTGCTGCTGCAGCCACGCGGCAACCAAAGCGCACTGCAACTGGCTTGCGAAGCCTTGCGCCTGGGCCGCAGTCACACAGTGGTCAGCTGGCTTGGCAGCGTCAATGCCAACGCCCGGCAACAACTGCTGCGCGCCGCCAGCGCCGGAAACGCACAAAGCCTGAACATCCGCCTCGGCTGATGTTCAGGCTTTGCCTGTTACTGAAATAAAAACTGGGTATCAGTGAAGTACGCGCGGCCCTTCGTCGCGCTCCAGCTCGCCATCCATCAGGCGACCTGCCATCTGCACACCAACGCTGAGCATGGCCTTGGCAACTTCGACATGCTGCCCCTGCAGAAACACCTTGGCGTCTTCCGAAAAATCCAGGGTTACCAGGGAGCCTTCATCCTCGGCGCGACGCAGTTCGATCCGGCCATCAGGCAACTCGACAATTTCCAGAAAAGACGTAGACATAAAGGGCTGTTCTCCGCGAAAGGCCAGTATTGTACCAGCCAGCGCAGCTATCAGCACTCACTCAACGCGTCACGGAAACGTCTCACCAAGCCTTTAAGGTTGTTGCGCCAGCTTTCCAGCTCTTCCCGCGACAGCGCAGGCTGCTCGGGCTCGTCGAGATTGACGGCCTGGATCAGCGGTTGCGTGACATCGGTTTTCGCTGTTTTTTTCGCGACAGGTGGTCGGAACAAATCGTCATAAGCGCTGAGGAATTGAGCCAACCAGGTTTCGCGCTCTTTAGCCAATTCCAGCAACTCTGCGACCTCGGGGATCGCGATGCCGTTGAGCGCATCGTCGGCAAGCGCCTGTTTTACGCTTGCTGCAACCGGCAGGCGGTAGAAGCCCCCAATCTCGTGACATAGCCCCAGCAGCGCGCCATACAGGTGAAACAGCGCCGATTCGCGCTCAGCCTGGACCAGGCCCTGGGCGTTCATTGCCTGGCTTTCTACCGCCTTGGCCATTGACTCGAGGGCGAGCCCGGCGAAGAAGAGTTTCTGGTTGGTGCGGGTGTAGAGTTCCTGGGCCATCTCGAGTGACCTCCCTAAGGCTGCAAGGCGAATACCTGCAGTTTCAGGGATCAGGGATTACTTGTCACCCATGAAATAGGGCCGCTATGCGACCCATCGCCGGCAAGCCGGCTCCCACAGGTATTGCGTGATCCTTGTGAGAGCTGGCTTGCCGGCGATGGGCCGCATAGCGGCCCCATTTACAGTGCTGAATGATCAGCGCTTGTCTTCTACCTTCCAGGCATTGCCGTCGTAGAACGCTTTCCACCCGGTAGGCTTGCCATCGACCTCGGACTGCACGTACTGCTCCTTGGTCTTGCGGCTGTAGCGGATCACCGTTGGGCGACCCTCCGGGTCTTTCTGCGGCGCCTCGCACAGGAAGTGATACTTGGGATCGATCTCATGCTTGTGCGGCACAATTTCCAGCACCAGCGGCGCACGGGTTTCGCGGTTCTTGGGGAACTGGCTGGCAGCCAGGAACAGCCCCGAAGCGCCATCACGCAGCACGTAGGTGTCGTCGACCTTCTCGCACTTGAGCTCCGGCATGTCCACCTTGTCCATCTTCGGTGGTGCCGCCTCGCCGCTTTTCAGCAGCTTGCGGGTGTTTTTGCACGCCGCGTTAGTGCAGCCGAAGAACTTGCCGAAACGGCCAGTCTTGAGCTGCATCTCGCTGCCGCACTTGTCACACTCCAGGCTCGGCCCTTCGTACCCCTTGATGCGGTAGCTACCCTCTTCGATCTCGTAGCCGACGCAATCCGGGTTGTTACCACAGATATGCAGCTTGTGCTTCTCGTCGAGCAGGTAGGCGTCCATCGCTGTTGCGCAGATCGGGCAACGGTGCTTGCCCAACAGCACGCGCGACTCCGACTCACCTTCGTCGTCCGCAGCGATTTCATCGCCCGGCACCAGGTTGACGGTGGCCTTGCAGCGCTCTTTGGGTGGCAGGGTGTAACCCGAGCAACCGAGGAACACGCCGGTGGAAGCCGTACGGATCATCATCGGGCGACCACATTCCTTGCACGGAATGTTAGTCATGGTCGGCTGGTTGGCACGCATGCCGCCCTCGGCCGATTCGGCAGTCTGCAGCTTCTTGCTGAAGTCGCCGTAGAACTCGTCCAGTACGTTTTTCCAGTCACGCTCGCCCTGGGCCACGTCGTCGAGGTTCTCCTCCATGCCTGCGGTAAACCCGTAGTCCATCAGGTTGGCGAAGCTTTCCGACAGGCGCTCGGTCACGATGTCGCCCATCTTCTCGGAGTAGAAGCGGCGATTGTGCAGCGTTACATAACCGCGATCCTGGATGGTGGAGATGATCGCCGCGTAGGTCGACGGGCGACCGATACCGCGCTTTTCCATTTCCTTGACCAGGCTGGCTTCGGTGAAGCGTGCTGGCGGCTTGGTGAAGTGCTGGCTCGGGTCTATCTGGATCAGCTTGAGCACTTCACCCTGGACCATTTCCGGCAACACATCATCTTCGCCCGGCTTGCTTACCTGAGGCAGTACACGGGTGTAACCGTCGAACTTGAGGATGCGGCCTTTGGCACGCAGCTCGAAGTCGCCCGCCGCCACGGTGACGCTGGTGGACAGGTACTGGGCCGGCGGCATCTGGCAGGCGAGGAACTGGCGCCAGATCAGCTCGTAAAGGCGCTCGGCGTCACGCTCCATGCCGTTGAGCTTGGTCGGGTGCGTGGTGACGTCGGAAGGACGAATCGCTTCGTGCGCCTCCTGGGCGCCCTCCTTGCTGCCGTACACCAGCGGCGCTTCCGGCAGGTACTGCTTGCCGAACTCGCTTTCGATATAGCTGCGCGCCATTTCCACGGCGTCGGTCGACAGGTTGGTCGAGTCGGTACGCATGTAAGTGATGTAGCCAGCTTCGTACAGACGCTGGGCCATCATCATGGTCTTCTTCACCCCGAAGCCCAGGCGGTTGCTCGCTGCCTGCTGCAGGGTGGAGGTGATGAACGGCGCCGACGGCTTGCTGCTGGTCGGGCGGTCTTCACGCTTGAGCACGGTGTAGCTGGAAGCCTTGAGCTTCGCCAGCGCGGCCATGGCCTGAGCTTCGTTCAGCGGCTTGAAGGCTTCACCTTTCTCGCGCGCCACTTCGAAACGCACCTTGGCGTTCTTGGCGGTGCCGAGGTCGGCGTGCACTTCCCAGTATTCTTCCGGGATGAAGGCGCGGATTTCGCGCTCACGCTCGACCACCAGCTTCACGGCAACCGATTGCACCCGCCCGGCCGACAGACCACGGGCAATCTTGGCCCACAGCAGTGGCGAGACCATGTAGCCCACCACGCGGTCAAGGAAGCGCCGCGCCTGCTGGGCGTTGACCCGGTCGATGTCCAGCTCGCCTGGTTGCGAGAACGCTTCCTGGATGGCCTTTTTGGTGATTTCGTTGAACACCACGCGCTTGTAGCGGGTGTCGTCGCCGCCGATAGCCTCGCGCAGGTGCCAGGCAATGGCTTCCCCCTCGCGGTCCAAGTCGGTTGCGAGATAGATGGTGTCGGCATCCTTGGCCAGGCGGCGCAGTTCTTCGATCACCTTTTCCTTGCCAGGCAGGATCTCGTATTTGGCCTTCCAGCCGTGATCGGGGTCGACACCCATGCGCGCCACCAGCTGGCGACGGGCCTTTTCTTTTGGCGACAGGGCCGGAGCCTCACCCGCAGCCTTGCCCCGCTTGGCAGCCGGCTCTTTGCTGGCGCTGGCCGAACCGCTGGTGGGGAGGTCACGGATGTGGCCGATACTCGACTTCACCACGTACTGGTTGCCCAGGTACTTGTTGATGGTCTTGGCCTTGGCCGGGGATTCCACAATGACCAGCGATTTGCCCATGGATCGGAGTATTCCTGAATCTGAAGATGAAAAACGCGTCAGGTGCCGGACGCGGCACCGCTATATATAGTGGCAAAAGGGTGAGGTCAAGCGCGGTCGCTCACTCGTGCGCCTTGCCCAGCAACTCAGGCAGCCCTTCTTCGGCCTTGACCAAAGCAAAGCGTGGCACCTGCTCGCCGTCAACCTCGACGGACTCCAGGAACATCGAAAGTGGCCGCACCCAGAAGCTGTAATCACCATACAGGCATTGGTAGAAAACCATCCACTCTTCGCTCTCGGAGTGCCGTGCAACACTGAAGACACGGTACTCAGGCCCTTTGTAATGCCGGTATACGCCTGGTTGTATCTGCATGTCGCCTTCCCTCTTGAAACAAATTCTGTAAAAAACAAAAGCCGGGGCACAAGGCCCCGGCTGCTGTCCCGCTACGCGATCAGACGCGTTCGAAGACAGTGGTGATGCCTTGGCCGAGGCCGACACACATGGTGGCGACACCCAACGTACCGCCATTCTGCTTCATGACGTTGAGCAGGGTGCCGGAAATCCGAGCCCCGGAGCAACCGAACGGGTGGCCCAGAGCAATGGCGCCGCCGTGCAGGTTAACCTTCTCATTCATCTTGTCGAGCACTTTCAAATCTTTGAGCACTGGCAAGGCCTGTGCGGCAAAGGCTTCATTGAGCTCGAAGAAGTCGATGTCGGCAATGCTCAAACCAGCGCGCTTGAGGGCTTTCTGGGTCGATGGCACAGGGCCGTAGCCCATGATTGCCGGGTCCACACCGGCAACGGCCATGGAGCGGATCACCGCCAAAGGCTGGATGCCGAGGTCCATGGCGCGCTGGCCGGACATGACGATCATGCACGATGCACCGTCGGTGATCTGCGACGAGGTACCGGCAGTGACGGTACCGCCCTTGGGGTTGAACGCAGGCTTGAGCGATGCCAGGCCTTCAAGGGTGGTTTCCGGGCGAATGGTCTCGTCGAAGTCGAAGACCTTCAGGAAGCCGTTCTCGTCGTAACCCTGCATCGGGATGATCTCATCCTTGAACTTGCCTTCGACCGTCGCCTTGTGGGCTAGCTGGTGCGAACGCAGGGCGAACAGATCTTGCTGTTCGCGGGTGATGCCGTGCATTTTGCCGAGCATCTCGGCAGTCAGGCCCATCATCCCGGAAGCCTTGGCGGCGTGCAATGACATGTGCGGGTTGGGGTCGACGCCGTGCATCATGCTGACGTGGCCCATGTGCTCGACACCACCGACCACGAACACATCGCCGTTGCCGGTCATGATCGCCTGGGCGGCAGTGTGCAGCGCGCTCATCGACGAGCCGCACAGGCGGCTGACGGTTTGCGCGGCCGAGGTGTGCGGGATCTGGGTCATCAGCGAGGCCATGCGGGCGATGTTCCAGCCCTGTTCCAGGGTCTGGTTGACGCAGCCCCAGATCACGTCTTCGACTTCTTTAGGGTCGACCTTGCCGTTGCGCTCGAGCAGCTTGCTGATCAGGTGCGCCGACATGTCTTCGGCGCGGGTATTGCGGTGCATGCCACCCTTGGAGCGGCCCATCGGGGTGCGACCGAAGTCGACAATCACCACGTCTCTTGGATTCAGGCTCATATCAATATTCTCGCTCTAACTCGTTGACCGCTCAGTTGAAGAAGCGCTGGCCATTCTTGGCCATTTCGCGCAGCTTCGCAGTCGGGTGGTACAGCGGCCCCAGATCAGCGTACTGGTCGGCCAGGGCGACGAATTCAGCCACACCGATCGAGTCGATGTAGCGCAGCGCACCACCACGGAACGGAGGGAAGCCAATGCCGTAAACCAGGCCCATGTCCGCTTCGGCGGCGGTCTCGACGATGCCGTCTTCCAGGCAGCGCACGGTCTCCAGGCACAGCGGGACCATCATCCAGTTGATGATGTCTTCGTCGGTGACTTCACGTTGCTCGAACACAACCGGCTTGAGCACATCGAGCACGGTGGCGTCGAATACCTTCTTCGGCTTGCCGCGCTTGTCGGTCTCGTAGGCGTAGAAGCCCTTGCCGTTTTTCTGGCCCAGGCGGTTGGCTTCATACAAGGCGTCGACGGCGGAGCGGCGGTCGTCCTTCATGCGGTCCGGGAAGCCTTCGGCCATCACGTCACGGCCGTGGTGGCCGGTGTCGATGCCGACCACGTCCATCAGGTAGGCCGGGCCCATCGGCCAGCCGAACTTTTCCATGACCTTGTCGATGCGCACGAAGTCGACACCGGCACTGACCAGCTTGGCGAAACCGCCGAAGTACGGGAACAGCACGCGGTTGACCAAGAAGCCCGGGCAGTCGTTGACCACGATCGGGTTCTTGCCCATCTTCTTGGCATAGGCCACGGTGGTGGCGACTGCCACTTCACTGGACTTCTCGCCACGGATGACTTCCACCAGCGGCATCATGTGCACCGGGTTGAAGAAGTGCATGCCAACGAAGTTTTCCGGGCGCTTGAGCGCTTTTGCCAGCAGGTTGATGGAGATGGTTGAGGTGTTGGAGGCAAGGATCGCATCCTCTTTCACCTGGCCTTCTACTTCCGCCAGCACGGCTTGTTTGACTTTCGGGTTCTCGACCACCGCTTCGACGACGATGTCGACGTTGGCGAAATCACCGTAGGACAGGGTCGGGCGAATGGCGTTGAGTGCCTCGGCCATCTTGGCCGGGGTCAGGCGGCCTTTTTCGACGCGGTTGCCCAGCAGCTTGGAAGCCTCGTTCAGGCCCAGCTGGATGGCGTCTTCGCGGATGTCCTTCATCAGGATCGGCGTGCCTTTGACCGCCGACTGGTAGGCAATACCGCCGCCCATGATACCGGCGCCGAGCACGGCAGCCTGTTTCACGTCGCGAGCGATTTCATCGTGGGCCTTGGCTTTGCGCTTGAGCTCCTGGTCATTCAGGAACAGGCCAATCAAGCTCTCGGCGACCGAAGTCTTGGCCAGCTTGGCAAAGCCTGCGGCTTCGACTTCCAGGGCCTTGTCACGACCGAAGTTGGCGGCTTTCTGGATGCTCTTGATCGCTTCGACCGGGGCCGGGTAGTTCGGGCCGGCCTGGCCTGCAACAAAGCCCTTGGCGGTCTCGAAGGCCATCATCTGCTCGATGGCATTGAGCTTGAGCTTTTCCAGCTTGGGCTGGCGCTTGGCCTTGTAGTCCAGCTCGCCACTGATGGCGCGCTTGATCAGGTCGAGGGCGCCGGCCTGCAACAGCTCAGGGGCGACGACGGCGTCGACGGCACCGACCTTCAGGGCGTCTTCGGCACGGTTTTCCTTGCCGGCGGCAATCCACTCGATGGCGTTGTCCGAGCCAATCAGGCGCGGCAGGCGCACGGTACCGCCGAAGCCCGGGTAGATACCCAGCTTGACTTCCGGCAGGCCGATCTTGGCAGTGCTGGACATGACTCGGTAGTCGGCCGCCAGGCACATTTCCAGGCCACCGCCCAGGGCGATGCCGTTGATCGCGGCAACGGTCGGCACTTCGAGGTCTTCAAAAGCGTTGAAGATGCGGTTGGCTTCCAGGTTGCCGGCAACCAGTTCGGCCTCGGGCAGCTTGAAGTTGTCGACGAACTCGGTGATGTCGGCGCCGACGATGAACACGTCCTTGCCACTGCTGACGATCACACCTTTCACCGAGGCGTCGGCCTTGATGGCTTCGACAGCCTGGCGCAGCTCGTCCAGGGTCAGGCGATTGAACTTGTTGACGGACTCACCCTTGAGGTCGAACTTCAGTTCGACGATGCCGCTTTCAAGAGCCTTAACCGTGATGGCTTTACCTTCGTAAATCATCAACTGATCTCCACGATATGGAAGCTGAACTGTACACGCCGATCGCTGGTGGAAAAGCAGCCCATCGCTGCTCTTGCCCAGGCACACCCGTCAGCGCGCTAGTCGGGATCATGAATGAGCGATGTGACATACAAACGCTCAATTCATACGCCCGTTTGATTTGGGTATGCACACATTCTCCGAAAAGGTCGGCGTTGTCAAATGCTCACAAGCACGGCGAAAACGCGACTTTCCGGTCATTTTGTATCGTCTGGGTGCAAATCGTGATGACAGTGATCGCTGATCATTCATGTCAGCGATTGACCACAAATAACGCGCGGCGCTGCATTTTTTTCATGCACGGCGCCTCAGGCTGGCTACACTGCGACTGGCTTCAAGAAATTCCCGGCCTGCCTGGCCTTTTCTGCGCAGCAGAAACGACAAAGCGGCAACCTGGCACTTTTCCCCTTCTAGGGGACTGCCAAGTTGCCGCTTTGTCGTTTCAGAGGGCTTAAGCGAGGGTTTCGAAGGCGTGGGCAATATCCTGCAACACAGATTTATCACCGCGCTCGCTCCAGTACAGAGCGAGCATGCGCTTGTCGGCTTCGACCTTGTAAACGCTGGCCGGCAGCCGCGCGAATACTTCGCTCAGGCGCGGGTCCTCGCACACTTCGCGCCACTGGTTCCACCACACGCCTGGGCTGGCCTGCCAGTAGCACCAGCTGTCCTCACGCCCCCGGCGGCGCCCGCGGTGGTACTGCGGGCAGGGGCTGGGTGGCTCATGCTCCAGCCAGTGAGGCCACTGCTGCGGCGCCAGCTGCATGGCCAGGCCCATGCGCCGTGCTTCCAGGCGCAGGCCCATCTGCTCACCCTGCTTACGCGACTGGCGCAACCAGGCGAACGGGCTGAGAATCACCGCCAGGATTGACACCACCAGCAATACCGTCATATCTGTAGATCCCATAAAGCGTTGCAAATGAGCGGGTTACTCGGTTTCACGGAAGACCCGCCCGAAAGCGACCATACTTCTACTATCGCGATTGTCAGGAGTACTGCACATGTCCTATGAACATCTTCTGGTCGCTGTCGACCTGACTGAAGAATGCGACCCGGTGATCAAGCGTGCCAAGGCGATTGCCCTGGCGAGCGGCGCGAAGGTATCGCTGGTGCACATCGTCGAGCCCATGGCCATGGCCTTTGGCGGTGACGTGCCGATGGACCTGTCGCAATTGCAACAGCAGCAGTTCGACCAGGCCAAGGAGCGCATGGAGCGCCTGTTCAACAAATACCCCGATATCAATCGCGGCGACTCGCACCTGACCTATGGCCAGCCGCGCCAGGAAATCCACCAGCTGGCCAAGGACCAGAAGTGCGACCTGATCGTGGTCGGCAGCCATGGCCGGCACGGCCTGGCGTTGCTGCTGGGTTCCACTGCCAATGACGTGCTGCATGGCGCGCCATGCGATGTGCTGGCGGTGCGGTTGCAGAAGAAGGAATGATTTAGCCTGGACTGGCCTCATCGCCGGCAAGCCGGCTCCCACAGGGTTACCACTGGTCTTGAGAGCGGTGGCGATCCTGTGGGAGCCGGCTTGCCGGCGATGGGGCCGTGGCTGACTTACCCTTCCAGCTCGGCCCAGCGCTCTACCAGAACATCCAGCTCGCCCTGCATCAGCTCAAGCTTCGCCAGCACCGCCGAGGTTTCCTCGATCGGGCGCTGATAGAAGCCCGGCGCATTGACCTCTTCCTGAGCCGCTGCCATGCGCTGTTCGACCGCGTCGATCTGCCCAGGCAACATCTCCAGCTCACGCTGCAACTTGTAGCTGAGCTTCTTCTTCGAAGCATCGGCCACGGCTGCCACTGGCGCAGGTTCGGCTTGCACCTCCTGCTTCTCGACCACAGCGGTGTTGAGCTCGGACTTGCCGCCCTTGCTCTCGGTCACGCCCAACAGGCGCGGCGAACCGCCCTGGCGGATCCAGTCCTCATAACCACCGACGTACTCGCGCACCTTGCCCTCGCCCTCGAACACCAGGGTGCTGGTAACGACGTTATCGAGGAAAGCCCGGTCGTGGCTGACCATCAGCACGGTGCCCTTGTAGTTGGACAGTACTTCTTCCAACAGCTCGAGGGTTTCCACGTCCAGGTCGTTGGTCGGTTCGTCCAGCACCAGCAGGTTGGCCGGTTTGCTGAACAGCTTGGCCAACAGCAGGCGCGCACGCTCGCCACCCGACAGCGCCTTGACCGGCGTGCGGGCACGCTGCGGGCTGAACAGGAAGTCGCCCAGGTAGCTGAGCACGTGGCGGTTCTGGCCGTCGATTTCGATGAAGTCGCGGCCTTCGGCCAGGTTGTCGATCACGGTCTTTTCCAGATCGAGCTGGTGGCGCATCTGGTCGAAGTAGGCCACTTCCAGCTTGGTGCCACGCTCGACCTTGCCCGAAGTAGGCTCCAGGTCGCCAAGCATCAGCTTGAGCAACGTGGTCTTGCCGGTACCGTTGGCACCCAGCAGGCCGATACGGTCCTGACGCTGCAGGACCATGGAGAAGTCCTTGACCAGCATCGGCCCCTCGGGGTGACGGAAGCTGACGTTCTCCAGCACCATCACTTGCTTGCCGGATTTGTCTGCCGCTTCGATCTGGATGTTGGCCTTGCCCTGGCGTTCACGGCGCTCGCCGCGTTCCACGCGCAGCGCCTTGAGCGCACGCACACGCCCTTCGTTACGGGTACGACGGGCCTTGATGCCCTGGCGGATCCACACTTCTTCCTGGGCCAGGCGCTTGTCGAACAGCGCATTGGCGGTTTCTTCGGCGGCCAGCGCAGCCTCTTTGTGCACCAGGAAGCTGGCGTAGTCACCGTTCCAGTCGATCAGCCCGCCGCGGTCCAGTTCGAGGATGCGGGTAGCCAGGTTTTGCAGGAAGGAACGGTCGTGGGTGATGAACAGCACCGCGCCGTTGAAGCCGCGCAGGGCTTCTTCGAGCCAGGCGATGGCACCGATGTCCAGGTGGTTGGTCGGTTCGTCGAGCAGCAACAGGTCGGGCTCGGACACCAGTGCCTGGGCCAGCAACACGCGACGGCGCCAGCCACCGGACAGCTCGGCCAGGGTCTTGTCGGCCGGCAACTGCAAGCGGCTCAGGGTGCTTTCCACCACCTGCTGCAGGCGCCAGCCGTCACGGGCTTCGAGCTCGTGCTGAACGTGCATGAGCTTGTCCAGGTCGTCATCGCCCTGGATGTTCTGGCTAAGGTGGTGGAATTGCGCCAGCAGCTCGCCAACGCCATCCAGGCCAGCGGCCACCACGTCGAACACCGTACGTTCGTCAGCGACCGGCAGCTCCTGCGGCAACTCGCCGATCTTCAGGCCAGGCGCACGCCAGATGTCGCCGTCGTCGCCTTTCTGCTCGCCCTTTACCAGGCGCAGCATGCTCGACTTACCGGTGCCGTTACGGCCGATGATGCACACCCGCTCGCCACGAGCGATCTGCCAGGACACTTTGTCCAGCAGCGGCATCGCGCCGAATGCGAGGGACACATCGCTGAATTTGAGCAGGGTCATGTTTGTCTCCAGAAAGCGGGCGCGCATTCTACCTGAGTTGGCCCGTTCCGGCATTAAGTTGACCGCAACGCCCGGGCATTACGACATCCGGTCGAACTTAACGCCTTGATACAAGCGCAGTGCTTTCACCCGCTGCCGGCAAACGGCTAAGCTAAGGCAATTGCTCCCAACAGTGCTGGCTTCGCCGTCACTTTCCCATGGTTCAACTGCCCGGACGTATCATGCGCAGCCGCCTGTTACAGATTGCCTCCTGCCTGCTGCTTACCGCCGCCACCGCCAGCGCGGCGCAGGCCATCGACCTTTCACAGCAACGCCAGTACTACGACGAGGCCAAGCGCGCCCTGGCCAAAGGCGACAAAGGCCCCTACCTGCGCTATGCCCCGGCACTGCGCGACTACCCGCTGACGCCGTACCTGGCCTATGACGAACTGACCGCCCGCCTGAAAAGCGCCAGCAACGAAGAAATCGAAGCCTTCCTGGCCAAGCACGGCGACCTGCCCCAGGCCAACTGGATGAAATTGCGCTGGTTGCGCTGGCTGGCCGAGCGCGGCGAGTGGAACACCTTCGTCAAGTACTATGACCCCAAACTCAACTTCACCGAGCTGGACTGCCTCAATGGCCAGTACCAGCTGAGCCACGGCCAGCGCGCCGAAGGCAACGCCAGCGCCGAAAAACTGTGGAACGTGGGCAAGTCGCAACCGGCAGCTTGCGACACCTTGTTCGGCATGTGGGCCGCCGAAGGGCAACTGACCGAGGCCAAACGCTGGAACCGTGCCAAGCTGGCAGCCCAGGCGCGCAACTATGCCCTGGCCAACAACCTGGTCAACTCCCTGACCACGCTTGCCCCGCAAGGGCGCCTGCTGGTCGATGTGGCGCAAAAGCCCGAGCTGCTCAACCAGCCGTCGCGCTTCACGCCGGTCAACGAAGCGATGTCCGACGTGGTCAGCCTCGGCTTGCGCCGCCTGGCCCGCCAGGACCCGGAACGTGCCATGGCGCTGCTCGACGACTATGCCCAGCGCATGCACTTCTCCCGTGACGAGAAGGTCGCCATCGCCCGCGAAATCGGCCTGACCCTGGCGCGCCGCTATGACCCACGCGCCCTCGACCTGATGACCCGCTACGACCCGGAGCTGCGCGACAACACCGTCAGCGAATGGCGCCTGCGCCTGCTGCTGCGCCTGGGCCGTTGGGAAGACGCCTACGAACTGACCAAGCGCCTGCCGCAGGACCTGGCCAGCAGCAACCGCTGGAAGTACTGGCAGGCGCGCAGCCTGGAGCTGGCGCAGCCGAACAACCCGCAGGTCCCGCTGCTGTACAAGAACGTGGCGCGTGAGCGTGACTTCTATGGCTTCCTCGCCGCCGACCGGGCGCAAACGCCCTACCAGCTGAACAACCGGCCGCTGGTGCTGAGCCCGCAACTGGTCAACAAGGTGCGCAATACCCCAGGCATCCAGCGCGCCCTGGAATTCCACGCCCGCGGCCAGATCGTCGAAGGCCGCCGCGAGTGGTACCACGTCAGCCGCCACTTCAACCGCGACGAAATGGTCGCCCAGGCGCGCCTGGCCTACGACCTGCGCTGGTACTTCCCAGCCATTCGCACCATCAGCCAGGCACAGTACTGGGACGACCTGGACATCCGCTTCCCGATGGCTCACCGCGACACCCTGGTGCGTGAAGCCAAAGTGCGCGGGCTGCATTCGAGCTGGGTGTTCGCCATCACCCGCCAGGAAAGCGCCTTCATGGAGGATGCGCGTTCCAGCGTGGGCGCCAGCGGCCTGATGCAGCTGATGCCGGCCACCGCCAAGGAAACCGCACGCAAGTTCAGCATTCCGCTGGCCTCGCCGCAGCAGGTGTTCAACCCGGACAAGAACATCCAACTGGGCGCGGCTTACCTGAGCCAGGTGCACAGCCAGTTCAACGGTAACCGCGTGCTGGCCTCGGCGGCATACAACGCCGGCCCCGGGCGCGTGCGCCAGTGGCTCAAGGGTGCCAAGCACCTGAGTTTCGACGTGTGGGTGGAGTCGATCCCGTTCGATGAGACACGCCAGTATGTGCAGAACGTGCTGTCGTATTCGGTGATCTACGGGCAGAAGCTCAACTCGCCGCAGCCGTTGGTGGACTGGCACGAGCGGTATTTCGACGATATGTAAAACATGTAGCGGCCTCTTCGCGGGGCAAGCCCGCTCCCACAGGTACATCACAGGCCTTTAATACTGTGGCGTGTCAGTGGGAGCGGGCTCGCCCCGCGAAGAGGCCGTTACTAGCAACCGCTATTCCAGCACTTCCACTTCCATCCCCACCTCAACCTGGCCAGTGCCATCCACCGCCAGGTTCTGCCCGAACAGAATATCCCCCTCCTTTTCGCGGAAGGTCTTCAACGTGGTCAACGGCTCGCGGTCCGGGCTGCGCGCCCCAGTCTCTGGGTCCAACGTGGTGAAGATGCAGCGCACACTGGGTTTCAGCACACGAAACTCCAGCTCACCAATGCGAATGCGCTTCCAGCCATCTTCGGCAAAAGGCGCGGCACCCTGCACCACCAGGTTCGGGCGAAAACGCAGCATTTCCATGGGGCGGCCAACCCGCCGGCTCAGCTCATCCAGCGAGCCCTGGCCAATCAGCAACAATGGGAAACCATCAGGGAAGGCCGCACGGTCGCTGTTCAAACCATAACCGCTGGGTAAATAGCGCGACCGTTGTTCTGGGCAATGGACCAGGCGCACCGCTTTGCCGAGCATCTGCGACAACCAGGCTGCCGCCTCGTCGCCAGCATCCGGCACACGCAACGTGTCACGCCAGATAGTCACACCGCGCAGGCCCTCATCAGCGGGCGGCAACGCCACCTGCAGGGGGGCTTGCCCCGGCGTCTCGAGCAGTAACGCCCCCGCTTCGCCGTCGCTCGCCTTGAGCTGGCCAAGCTGCGGCCAGGCGCGCTGGGTAAGGAAGCGGCCGTTCTCTTCCTCGACCACCATCCAGCGCCGGTCACCGAGCAACCCCAGGTGATCCACCGGCGAGCCTTGCAGGCTTTGCGCCCGCCCCGACTTCACCGGGTACCGATACAACTCACTCAGAAACATCCCTGCCTGCCTCGTGCCATGCCAAAAGCCCAGCTTATACCCGGCAGGCGCAGGGATCACGCAGTCGTTGTATCCAGCAACAGGCGTTGCTTGACCACATCGACCAAGCGATCTGGCTGGAACTTGGAGAGGAAATTGTCACAGCCGACTTTCTTGACCATGGACTCGTTGAAGCTGCCCGACAACGAGGTGTGCAACACCACGTAAAGCTTGCGCAGGCGCGCATCGCTGCGGATTTCGGTGGTAAGGCGGTAGCCGTCCATCTCGGGCATTTCTGCGTCGGTGAACACCATCAGCAGTTTCTCGCACACATCCTCGCCAGCATCGGCCCAACCCTTGAGCATGCGCAATGCCTTCAGGCCATCGCTGGCCACATGCAGTTTCACCCCCAGTTGCGACAGGGTGTCACGCAGTTGCGCCAGCGCTACGCTGGAGTCGTCCACCAGTAGCACCTCACGGCCACGGGCGCGAGCCAGCACCGGGTCGGCGAGTTTGTCGTTGGAGACCCTGGCGTTGTACGGCACGATCTCGGCCAGGACCTTTTCCACATCGATCACTTCAACCAGCTGCTCATCCACCTTGGTGATCGCGGTCAGGTAGTGCTGGCGGCCAGCGCTGGTAGGCGGCGGCATGATGGATTCCCAGTTCATGTTGACGATGCGATCGACACCGCCCACCAGGAACGCCTGCACCGAACGGTTGTATTCGGTGACGATGATGGTGCTGTTTGGCCCTGGCGTCAGTGGGCGCATGCCGATCGCCTGGGACAGGTCGATCACCGGCAAGGTCTGCCCGCGCAAATTGACCACGCCACAGACGAAGGCGTGACGCTGTGGCATCAGGGTCAGCTTGGGCAGTTGCAGCACTTCCTGCACCTTGAACACGTTGATCGCGAACAGCTGGCGGCCCGCCAGGCGAAACATCAGGATTTCCAGGCGGTTCTCACCCACCAGTTGCGTGCGTTGGTCTACCGTGTCGAGAATGCCAGCCATTGGAAAAGCCCCGGTTTTGAGTCGAAAAATGTGAATTGATCCACCCTATATCGGCGGCTTGAGGCCCAGCTTGACCCTTGTACGAAAATGCCGCAAAGGCAATTGATATCACATTACCATCATGCTTTACTGCGGAAGCTCAACTTGGATCCATTGCTTGGGCAACCTGTCGCACCCTAGGCCTGCATCAGGGAAACCCCTAGCGGCAATCGGGTGCAACCTGATGTTCGCGATATCCTTTAGCCATTAATGTGACGCCATTCTCACTGCATGAATGGAGTCAGGCTTTTGCTAGCGATCGACATGGCTTGGCCATCCCCTGCTCCCGCCCTACGCGCCGGAGCCTCCTGATGGACAGTACTGCCGCCAACAGCAGCGCGCTGCAGGACTTCCTGCTCGATGCGCAGGTCTTGCTGACCCAAGCCCAGGAATGCCTGCAGCACCTGGAACTGATCGCCAACGACCCCGACGCCTGCCATTGCCTGAGCAATACCCTCGCCACCCTTGCCCGGCGCGCCAGCTGCCTTGGCCTGGTCGAAGTCGCCCACTACACCTCTGCCCTGCATCAGCTGCTCACGCCGGCCCGCCAGCAGTTGTACGTGCACAGCAAAGCTCTGCCCTCACTCACCGCCTGCCTGACTTTGCTGGCCTGGCAGCTGGAGCTGGTCGACGTGCGGACCGGTCGGCTGGCCCTCGATGCCAGTGAGCAGGTCGTGCTACTGACAGAACTGGCGACCGCACTGGACCAACCGCTGCCGCAAACGTGTGCGTCTTGCCACGACAACGGTCATGCGTGCGCTCACCCGCCCATGGCGGTACTCGCACCGCCCAGCCTGCCAACTCAGGCGCACTAACGGGCGCTAGCCATATGCAACTAAGGGCAATACTCACCCCGTACCAATGTGCAACTTGTGAACCTTTACAAGTTCAGGCGTTAGCCTTTACGCAGCGGCCAGGCAAGTTGAACTGGGCCAGTTCATCGCTGGAATCAGTGATATCACTTTGCTACTTCGAACAGCCTTCCAAACGTCGCGATCTGCCCGGAAACCTTGAGGTTTCAAAGCATTACCCAGCCGCGACCTACGCCGTCTGAAGTGTTAACATGCGCACTAACAAGCATCGGCCACCCGTATATGGATCGCCTCAACGCGCACTCGGCGATTGTTGAAAGCACCATGCCAAAGCCCTTGGCAAGACATGTGCAAGGCCTCCATCAGCAAGACTTCAGTGGCTTCCCATCTATGCTCCCACGCTTGAAGATCCCTCTGCGTTGCCGCTCCCGCGCCACCTTGCTGCGCTGGGCGACCGCATTGCTGTGCGTGGCGTCCCTGTCTGCCAACTTGCTCATGTTCCTGGCCGGTCATGCAATGCCTGCAAGCCTGGTGCTGTTGCAACTGGTGGCCATGGTCGGCGTCGGCTGGCACCTGAGCCATGGCGCCCGGTCGATCAGCTTGCGCCCGGCGGAATTGGCCGACCGCATGCTCAAGGTCCAGGAAGGCGAGCGTCAGCACCTGAGCCGAGAGCTGCATGACGATATTGGCCAACTGCTCACCGCAGCCAAACTGCAGCTGGAATGGCTGCAACGACGGTTGCCAAGCGATTTGCAGGCGCACAGCGGCGCCTTGCGCAGCACGCTCGAAGACACCCTCAGTAAAGTGCGCGATGTCTCCGCCCTGCTCAACCCACGGCAACTGGCGAGCCTGGGCCTGGAAGCCAGCCTGCGCGCACACCTGGTGCGCACCCTGGAAAGCACCGACATGCATTGGAGCCTGGAGTGCCATCAGCGGCTGGGCGGCATTTCCGAGGAAGTGGCCATGGCCGCCTTCCGCATTACGCAAGAAGCGGTGACCAACATCTTGCGCCATGCGCAGGCACGTAACCTGACCATCCGCCTGCAACGCAGCCCCGTCGGCCTGACCGTTTCGATCCAGGACGACGGCAAGGGCTTCATCCCCGCTGCCAATCCGGCCGAAGCCGGCCAGCGCGGCATGGCCGGCATGCAAGAACGCGCCACGGCACTTCAAGGCAGCCTGGAAATCACCAGCCAGCTCGGCCTGGGCACCCTGATCAAGGTCTTGTTCCCGTGGCCACCCCGCACCCATGAACGCGCCCGGACCCTAATTTCCTGATGACCTGTAGATTGCTGCTGGTAGATGACCACTCGTTGATTCGCGCCGGGGTGCGTGCCCTGGTGTCCGATATCCCCGGCTACACCGTGGTTGGCGAAGCGGATGATGGCGATCAGCTGCTCGAGCAGGTTCAGCAGTTGGCCCCCGACATCGTGCTGCTCGACATCTCCATGCGCTCGACCAGCGGCCTCGACGCCCTTACCCTGCTGCGCGCCACGGGCAACACCTGCAAGGTGCTGATCCTGTCGATGCACACCGACCCCGACCTGATCATGCGCGCGCTGGAAAGCGGTGCCCATGGCTACCTGCTCAAGGATGCCACCGCTACCGAGCTGGAGCAGGCCCTGGCCGCCCTGCGCAGTGGCGAGCGCTACCTCAGCCCGGCCATCGCCCACACCGTGATCAACCAGGCGCTGATGCGGGCCCAGCACGGCAAGCAGCCAAATGCCGACCGCCACAACCTGACCGCCCGGCAACTGGAGATCCTGCGCTTGATCGTACGCGGTAAATCCACCCGCGAGATCGCCGCCGGCCTGGGGCTGTCGATCAAGACGGTAGAAACCCATCGCTCGCAAATCATGAAGCGCCTGCAGATCTACGACGTCGCCGGGCTGGTGCTGTTTGCCGTGCGCGAGAAAATCATCAGCCTGGATGACTGAGCAGCGGGGAGTTTGGCGGCAGATGCAGGCGCAATGCCGCAGGCATAGCCTCAAACCGCAGGCTATCAGCCTGCAGCGGCTCGCCATCGAGGTTGATGTCCAGGCCCTGTGAACTCTTGATTTCGACCCAGGGCAAGCGCGCCCGCACAAACAACCCCTCCCCGGCCAGCAAGTCACGCAGCGCACCCACCACTTCCTGGGGTGCCGGCAAGATTGCGATGTCGAGCAAGCCGTCATCCACCACCGCCTCCGCGCACAACACCTGCCCGCCACCGGCCTGACGGCCGTTGCCGATGCCCAGCGCCAGCAGGTCACCTTGCCATTGGAAATCCGGGCCCGTCAGCTCGACCGACGCAGCCTGCAGTTCACTGAAGCGTGACAGGCCGGTAAACAGGTAAGCGGCCGCGCCCAGCACTTTTTTCAGGTCTTCGGAAGTATTGGCTGTGACCTGGCTGCCAAAGCCCCCCGTGGCCATGTTCAGAAACAACTGATCGCCAACCCGCCCCAGGTCGATGGGCCGCGCCGGAAAATCCAGCAAAGCCAGGGCCTCGGCTGGCTGCAATGAGACGCCGGCAGCCTTGGCGAAATCATTGGCAGTGCCCAGGGGCAACAATACCAGGCTGGCCTCGGTGCGGGCCTGCCCCATGGCTTCGGCCACGTCACGCAACGTGCCATCGCCGCCCCCGGCGACCACATGGGTGTAGCCGGCCGTCAGCGCCTCGGCCACCAGCCGCTGCGCATCGCCTGCTTCCCAGGTCACCCGCACATCCAGTGTCCAGCCCCGCTCGCGCTGGGCAAGCACGGCTTTGCGCACCTCTTCGTTCATCGCCTGCTTGCCATGCAGTATCACTATCGCCTTGCGCATCGCGCTTCTCCCTGGGGACCGATCTGTCCAGATCTCGACCACGTACAGGGGCAGAATGCTGCATGGCACAGGTAATTAAACGCGGGAGCCAACGGCCTCACCGAACAAAAAACAGCCAAAATTCACATTGAAAGCTTTTGGCTCTGGGCGCATGATCGACAAGTAATTGGCTCCTACAGTTTTCGCCCAAGTAAAAAGTCGGTTTTTTGACTTTTACGCCAAAACCCTGACAGGCTGCACGCTTGCCGATTGAGCTTCAGAGCGGCGAGTAGCTGGGCGAAGACGTTGGCGTGCGCTTTACTGAAATTTATGGACGCGTCCCGGAAGCAGCCAACAACTGGCTACCCGCAGGCGCGTTTTTTGTCCGCGGCCTTTAGCGAGGATTCCGGGTCATGCGCATACTCTGGACACTGCCCTACCTGCCCTGGCCAACCACCAGTGGCAGCAAGACCCGGCAATACCACCTACTGCGTATCCTTGCGGAACATGGCCACCGGATCACCTTGCTGGTGCAGTCGAAGATCCCGCTCAGCGATGCCACCCGCGAAGCCCTCGAACCGCTGGTCGAACGCCTGATCGTACTCCCCCGCCGCGCGCTGCACAGCCCGCTCAACCTGCTGGCCTCACCGATCATCGATTACCCCATGCGCGCCATCATCAATGGCTTGGCGCCCTGCCTGCGGCACCGTTTCGAACAATTGCTGGACGAACCTTGGGACGTCATCCAGATCGAGCACAGCTACGGTTTCCAGCCCTTCGAAAAAGCGCTGCAGGCACGCGGCCTGCCCTACATGCTCAGCGAGCACACCCTCGAGTCGGTGATGGGCGCGGCCTGCCATGACCGCCTGCCACTGTGGCTGCGGCCGCTCAATGCCTTCGACCGCTGGCGCTACCGGCGCTGGGAGCAGCGCGTGCTGTGCCAGCCCAGCGAAGTGGTGGCGGTGAGCGCCCATGACGCCGAACTGATCAGCCAGATCAGCGGGCGCCCGGTGAACGTGGTGGTCAACGGCGTGGATTGCGACTATTACCAGGACGTGCGCCCGTCCTTGCACAGTCAGCGCCTGTTGTTTGTCGGCAATTTCGAATATGGCGCCAACCTGGAAGCCATCGAATGGGCACTGGAGGAAATCCTCCCGCAGGTATGGATGAGCAACCCGGCGGTGCGCCTGGCCATTGCCGGGCATGCCCTGCCGGCGAGCTGGAAGCTGCACTGGAACGACCCGCGCATCGAATGGGTCGGCTATCGCCCCGACCTGCGCGAGCTGCAACGGCGCTCGGCGTTATTCTTCGCGCCCTTGCGCTATGCGGGCGGCTCGAAGGTGAAAATCCTTGAAGCCATGGCCGCCGGGTTGCCGGTGATCACCACCGGCAAGGGTGTTTCAGGCCTTGCCGTGAACAATGGCGAGCATTACCTGGGCAGCGACGACGGCGGCCAGCTGGCACTGCTGATAACCCAATTGCTCAACCAACCCTGGCGCATGTGCCAGCTGAGCGAAGCCGGCCGCCAGTTTGCCCGGCAGCGTCACGACTGGAGCGTGGCGGCGCAGCAACTGGAAAACGTGCACATGCGCCTGACCCAGTCAGTACCGGCCGACGCCACGCAACCCAGCGGCGCCTGGCTCGGGCGTTCAACCAAGTAATTCGCTCAGCGGGATGAACGGCACGCTGTCGCCCTGCTGTGGCGTGCTGCCTTCGCGCACCTCCACCAAGCCCTCGGCCCAGGCAGCGCTGCGCAGCACGCCAGAGCTCTGGTTCTTGTAGATGCGCACGCGGCCGTTGTCGATGCGTGCGCGCAAGTACTCGCGACGGGTACCGGCCTTGGGCCAATCAAACCCCGCGGGTACATCGAAACGCAACGGCGTGACCTCGGCCACACCCTGGCGTCGCAGCAAGTACGGGCGCGTGAGCAGGCCGAAGGTCACCAGCGTGGATGCCGGGTTGCCCGGCAGGCCGATCACCGGTACGCCTTGATAGTGCCCGAAGGTCAGCGGCTTGCCCGGCTTGATCGCCAGCTTCCACAAGGCCAGCTCACCCGCTTCGCGCAGCGCCGCCCCCAGGTAGTCGGCCTCGCCCACGGACACGCCACCGGTGGACAGGATCAAGTCGACATCGCCCAGGCTGGCCAGGCACTCGCGGGTGCGCACCAGGTCATCGGGGAGGATGCCCATGTCGCGCACTTCACAGCCCAGGCGTTGCAACCAGCTGACCAGCAGGCGCCGGTTGCTGTTGTAGATCTGCCCCGGGCCCAGCGGCAGGCCTGGCTCGACCAGCTCATCACCGGTGGACAACACCGCCACCCGCACCCGCCGTACCACGTCCAACTGTGCATGCCCCAGGGTCGCGGCCAAGCCCAGCTCGATCGGCCCCAGGCGCGTGCCCGCAACCATCACCTGCTCGCCCTTGCGGGTTTCCTGGCCTTGGGGGCGGACGTTCTGGTCGAGCCTGAGCGGCTCGAGGAAGCGCACCCGGCCATCCTCGAGCACCTCGGTGTTTTCCTGCATCTCGACGCAATCGGCCCCCGCTGGCAGCGGCGCACCGGTGAAGATCCGCGCGCAGGTGCCGGGCTGCAAGGGCTCAGGTGCATGGCCTGCGAAGATGCGCTGGCTGACTGGCAGCGGCTCGCCCTGGCAATCGGCCAGGCGCAAGGCATAGCCGTCCATGGCGCTATTGGGCCAGGGCGGCAGGTCGAGCGAGGCGACCAGGTGGGTCGCCAGCACACGGCCCTCGGCCTCGGCCAACGGGACGGTTTCGGTGCCCTTGATCGGCGCTGCTTCGGCCAACGCCAGCAACTGCGCCAAAGCCTCTTCCACCGGCATCAACGGCCGGGCCTGCGGCGCCTCAGCCACGGCTTTCACAGGCCGCTACCTGCTTCAGGTGGGCGACGAAGTTGCACGGGCGATGGCGGGCATCGAGCTGCTCGGCGAGGATGCCGTCCCAGCCGGTGCGCACAGCATTGGTCGAACCTGGCAGGCAGCACACCAGCGTGCCATTGGCGAGGCCGGCCAGCGCGCGCGACTGCACCGTGGAGGTGCCGATATCGGCCACGGAAATCTGCCGGAACAACTCGCCAAAGCCTTCCACCTGCTTGTCCAGCAGGCAGGCAACGGCCTCTGGTGTGCTATCGCGGCCGGTAAAACCGGTACCACCAGTGATCAGCACGACCTGCACAGTGTCGTCGGCGATCCAGGTGGCGACCTGGGCGCGAATTTTGTACAAATCGTCCTTGAGCAGCACACGCGCCGCCAGTTGATGGCCCGCAGCGCTCAGGCGGTCAACGAACATTTGCCCGGAGGTGTCGGTTTCGAAAGTACGGGTGTCGCTGACCGTCAGCACGGCAATGTTCAGCGCCACGAAGGGTGTATCTGCCTTGGCTTTCATGAGTGTCCATCGCAGGGAAAGGGATGGCCGCATTTATATCACACCGGCCCTGCGGCAACCTCGACAGACCCAGGTCAATACCCCGGCATTGGCGCTATGCTGCACTGTGAAAGGAACTTGCGCAGACGCCCTGCGTCATAAAGTCATCTAGCACCATCGCACTGGAGAAACACGATGATTCAACGGACCCTTCCCGCCTTCCTGCTCGCCCTGGGCCTGGGCGCCCTCGCCGGCTGCGCTTCGCCGACCGTGATCACCCTGAACGACGGCCGTGAGATCCAGGCAGTGGACACCCCATCGTTTGACGAGGACTCTGGTTTCTACGAGTTTGAACAACTCGACGGCAAGCGTACGCGCCTGAACAAAGACCAGATCCGCACCGTGAAAGAGCTCTGATCTGGCAGCTGATTTGAGCATAAGCCCTTTTAACAACAAGGGCTTGCGCTCGAAAAAGCGATGCAGTAGGATTTCGTTCATCGGAGTGTAGCGCAGCCAGGTAGCGCGTCTCGTTCGGGACGAGAAGGCCGCAGGTTCGAATCCTGTCTCTCCGACCAAATCCTGCTCAAAAAGCCCGCCTTGTGCGGGCTTTTTGTTGCCTGCGGTTCGGGCTACGCCGTCAGCCGCGACGTCACTTCGCCCAGCTGCCCCGACAGCCCATGCAAGCGTTGACCAGCCTGTTCGGTGTGCTGCACCGCTTCCTGGTTTGCGGTTGCAATGCGGGTGATCTCGATCAGGTTGCGCGAAATGTCTTCGGCCACGCTGGTCTGCTCTTCGGCTGCCGTGGCGATCTGCCGGTTCATGTCGCGGATGGCTTCTACCGCCATGGTGATGCGCTGCAGCATTTGCCCGGCCTGCTGCACCTGCTCGGCGCCCTCCTCGCTGCGCTGCTGCCCGCTTTCAATCGCCTTGACCGCCTCCACCGCGCCAGACTGCACCGCTTCGATAATCTGGTTAATTTCAGCGATGGACGCCGCCGTGCGCTGGGCCAGGCTGCGCACCTCGTCGGCCACCACCGCAAAGCCGCGCCCGGCATCACCCGCGCGGGCGGCTTCGATGGCCGCGTTGAGCGCCAGCAGGTTGGTCTGCTCGGCAATGCCGCGGATCACTTCCAGCACCTTGCCAATGCGCGAACTGTCATTTTCCAGGTCGCGAATCACGGCGGCAGTACCGGCAATTTCGCGGTTGACCACACCGATGATGTCGATGGTTTGCTGCATGACCTGCTCGCCCGCCTGGGCGCTGTGGTCAGCATCATCGGCCGCACGCGCGGCCTCGGCGGCGTGGCGGGCGACCTCCTGGGCGGTGGCGGACATCTCGTGCATGGCCGTGGCCACCTGGTCGGTGCGCTGGAACTGGTCATGGGTGCCACGCGCCATGTCGCCGGCAATGTTGCGCAGCTGGCCACTGGCGCCTTCCAGCTCCTGGGCGTTGTCCTTGAGGCGGCCAACGGTGTCGGCAAGGAAATCACGCAGGGTATTCGCCGCACGCGCCAGGCGGCCCAGTTCATCTTCGCGACGGCTATCGACGCGGGCACCGAAGCGGCCTTGGCTCAGTTGCGCGACGTACTCGATCAATTCGCCGATCGGCTCGATCAGGCTGCGGTTAACCCGCCACAGGCTGAGCAAACCCACCAGCAGCGCCGAGGCCAGCATCACCAGCACACCCAGCCATACCGTGCGCTCGGCACTGGCATTGATGCCGGCGGCGCGTTCACGGGCATCGGCGCGCAGTTGTTCGACCAGCGCACTCATCTGGTCACTGGTAACACGGTCGACACCTTTGACTGCCAGGTCGCCGGCAACCGGGTCACCACCGGCAGCCAGAAATGCCTGACGCCCCCGCTCATAGGCCACCCCCAGTTGCCGATGGCTTTCACGCAACTGCTGCAACGGTGCCTTCAGCTTGTCGTCACTGCTGTCGATCAGTTGCCCAAGCAGTTGCTGAACCTGCTGCTCGCGCGCCTGAAATTGCTGCCAGTACTTGTCCAGCTCTGCCGGCTGGCGGCCGCGCAGCAACACGTTCTTCCATTCCTGCACCTGGATCTTGAACTGCAGGTTGGCTTCATTGATCGACTGCGATGCTTGCAACGGCCCGTCGACCAGGTCGGCATACCCGCGCACGCTGGAAGACAGGAACTGGAAGCACACCAGGGCGATCAGCAGCATCGCTGCCAGGCTACCGCCAAGCAGGGTGAGAATTTGCACTCGGAGGGATTTACGCAACATCGCAGATCTCGGGAACAAGGAAGTAGGAAACAGCGCGCCGTTGGCAGCGCCGCGACAGACATCCTTGTCCTCGTTCGCAGGCCAAAAAAAAGCTGCCATCAATCGATAGCAGCCAGTTCGAGCACTTACACAACAGTTGGAAGGGATACTCTCAAGCAAATGCTACAGAAATGTTACAAACACGCGACGCGTTAGCCTGTCGTGAATTGCAGCGAGGCCAGCCGGGCATACAGTGGGCTTTGTTCGATCAACTGGCGATGGGTGCCGACCGCCACCAAACGCCCCTTGTCGATCACCGCAATGCGGTCGGCATGCTTCACCGTGGCCAGGCGGTGGGCGATGACCAGCGTTGTGCGGCCCGCCATCAGGCTCGGCAGCGCCTGCTGGATCAGGTGCTCGCTCTGGGCATCTAGAGCACTGGTAGCCTCGTCCAGCAGCAGGATCGGCGCATCCACCAGCAACGCACGGGCAATTGCCAGGCGTTGGCGCTGCCCGCCCGACAGGCCGACACCGCCCTCGCCCAACGGGGTCTGATAACCCTGCGGCAGCTGCCGGATGAATTCGTCGGCATGCGCACCACGCGCCGCTGCCTCTACCTCGGCCAGGCTGGCCTCGGGGCGGCCATAGCGGATGTTGGCCTCGACCGTGCCACGGAACAGTGAGGGGTTCTGCGCAACCAGCGCGAACTGGCGGCGCAGGTCGGCCAGCCCCAGGCCGGTGATTGCCTGGCCATCCAGCAGGATACGCCCTTGCTGCGGGTCGTAGAAACGTAGCAACAAGTCAAACAAGGTCGACTTGCCCGCCCCAGATGGCCCCACCAGTGCCACGGTCTGGCCCGGCTCGATGACCAGGCTCAGGTTATCGATCGCGGCAACCGATGGCCGCGATGGGTAGGCAAATTCCACCTGTTGCAACTCGATCCGCCCGCCCGCGCGCTGCCGATCGAGTGTTATCGCCTGCTCGGCCTCCACAATGCTGCTCCGCGCAGCCAACAGCTCGGCGATGCGCTCGGCCGCGCCAGCGGCGCGCTGCAGTTCACCGATCACTTCGCTGAGGGTGCCGAAGGCGCTGCCCACGATCAGGCTGTAGAACACGAAGGCGGCCAATTCACCGGTGGAAATGCGCCCGGCGATCACATCCATGCCGCCCACCCACAGCATCACCCCCACTGCGCCCAGCACCAGCACGATGACCAGAGTGATCAGCCAGGCGCGCTGGGCGATGCGTTGGCGTGCCACGGCGAACGCCGCCTCGACCGTGCCGGCGAACAAGTCCCGGTCCAGCGCCTGGTGGTTATACGCTTGCACGGTCTTGATCTGCCCCAGCGTCTCGGCCACGTAGCTGCCCACATCTGCCACCCGGTCCTGGCTCTGGCGCGACAGGCTGCGCACGCGCCGGCCGAAAAGCAGTATCGGCGCCAGCACCAGCGGCAGGGCCACCACGACGATACTGGTGAGCTTGGGGTTGGTGATGAACAGCAACACCACACCGCCGATCACCATCAAGGCATTGCGCAGGAACATCGACAGCGATGAGCCGATCACCGCCTGCAGCAAGGTGGTGTCGGCCGTTAGCCGGGACTGGATTTCCGAGCTGCGGTTGTCTTCGAAAAAGCCCGGATGCAGCCCGATCAAATGGTCGAATACAGCGCGGCGGATATCGGCAACGCAACGCTCACCAATCCATGACACCAGGTAAAAACGGCTGAATGTCCCGATTGCCAAAGCCAGCACCAGCAGCAGGAACAGGCCGATGGTCTGGTTCAACTGGTGCGCGGAGCGGGTCATGAACCCCTGATCCACCAGCAGGCGGATGCCCTGCCCCATGGACAAGGTGATGGCAGCCGTCGCTACCAGCGCAAGCAAAGCCAGCAGCGCTTGCCGACGGTAGGGACGGATGAACTGCCAACAAAGGAGCAAGGCGCGACGCTGGCGCGCAGAAACCGGTTCGGGCATGACAAAGGACCACAGCAACAGTGAGCCTGGAGCCTAGCACTCATCCACCCGGCCAGTGGCTATAGCTCATCGTTCTAAAACGCCTATGGAGCTTTGCCGCGCTTTCTGTTGGACTGTAAAGGTCGTGACACCCAAGAGCCACTGTCACAGGCCGGTCACGGCGCAGGTTTACCTTCAAATTGGACCTGATGAGGAGACGGTAAATGAGTCTGCAACATGGCAGCGACACCCAGAAGCCCCAGAGCAGCCCGCCAGCGAAACCCTGCGGCTCGATCATTGATGCCCAGGGCCACGAAGTACCGATTACCGAGCAAATGATCCAGCAGGCCTGCAAGGACCTTGAGGCAAGCCGGGTCAAGAAAGTGCGCAAGGGCTGAGTGAAGAATTGATTGCAACCCGGCGCTTGCGCCGGGTTTTTATTGGCCGTCAGACCACCACGCCACCCAACGCACTGACCATCTGCGCCAGCTGCGGCGCCTCACCCCGCAAGCGAACCGCCAGCCCTTCGATCTCGCGCCGTGCCGGATACTGCTTGCGCAACTGGTCGAACGCAGCGCGCTGCTCGGCCACATCGTCACTCAGGCTACGGCGAAAATCAGCATCGTCGCGGCGCGGGTCGTACACCGCCCGGCACAAGGTTGCCAGGGCCCAACTCAGGTCCGCGTCACCATCCAGATCGATCTGCGCCAGTGATGCTTTGGGCAGCAAATCCTTCAATTGAACGCGCTCGGCCTGACCGAGGAAGCGGCACAAGGCCTGGTAGATCTGCGCCGTGCCGCGCTGGCGGCCATCCAGGCTGTACCCGGCAATGTGCGGCGTTGCCAGGGTGCACAGGTCGGCCAGTTGCAGGTCGACTTGTGGTTCGCCTTCCCATACATCCAGCACCGCATGCACGTCTTCGCGGTCCAGCAGCAGTTCGCGCAGCGCCTGGTTGTCCACCACCGGCCCGCGGCTGGCGTTGATCAGCCACGCGCCAGGGCGCAGTTGCGCCAGCTGCGCTTCGCCCAGCAAGTGCCAGGTCGGGTGCTCACCGCCACGCTGCAAGGGGGTATGCAGGCTGATCACATCGCACTGCTCAAGGACGCTGTCGAGGCTGACGAAGCCACCGCCTTCGGCGGCTTGGCGCAATGGATCACACACCAGCACCTTCCAGCCCAGGCCGTGCAGCACTCGCACCAGCCGACCGCCGACTTCACCGGCGCCGACCACGCCATAGGTGCGCTGCGCCAACGCCACGCCGTCCAGGTCGGCCAGGGTCAGCAGGCTGCCCAGCACGTAGTCGACCACACCGCGGGCGTTGCAGCCCGGGGCGCTGCTCCAGTGGATACCGGCCTCGGCAAAGTAGTCCAGGTCCAGATGATCGGTGCCGATGGTGCAGGTGCCGACAAAGCGCACCTTGCTGCCTTCGAGCAGTTGCCGGTCGACCTTGGTTACCGAGCGCACCAGCAGCACGTCGGCCTCTTTGACGCTGGCAGCGTCCAGGCTCCTGCCGGGGTAGCGGCGGATCTCGCCGAAACCTTCGAAGAAGGCATCGAGCAGCGGGATATTCTCGTCGGCAACTATCAGCATGGCGCTCTCCTGTCTGGGGAACGCAGTGTAGGTGCTACGCCTGGCACGATCCAGCGCGGATCAGTCGGCTTTCTTGCGGATCCAGTACAGGTAGGTGCCCGCCTCTTCCTGCTGCTGCAGCAGCTCGTGGCCAAGGAAGTTGCAGAACTTGGGGATGTCGCGACGGGTCGAGGGGTCGGTGGCGATGACCTTGAGCAGGCCGCCGGCGGCCAGGTTGCGCACATGGGTGTGCAGCATCATCACTGGTTCCGGGCAGTTCAGGCCGGTGGCATCAAGGATGGCGTCGGGGGTGAAATCAGTCATGGGGGGCTCCGCAAATGATCGCCTATTGTGGCGCATCCTTCGGCGCACACCAATAGGGCCGCTTTGCGGCCCCGACACTCAACGCGGCTTCATATCCAGCCTGCGCAGATGGCACGTCACTTCCTCACGGTCGTGATACAGCTGCTTGCAGGCAATCGACACCTTGACCTTGCGCGCCTTGAACGTCGCCTCCATGCGGTCCAGCAAGCGCCGCACTTCGGCATAACGCTGCTTCATCGGCAATTTCAAGTTGACCACCGCCTCACGGCACAACCCTTCACCCAGCCACGTCTCGATCAAGGAGGTAGAACGCGCGGGCTTTTCGACGATATCGCAGACCATCCAGTCCACCGGCTGCTTCGGCTGCCAAGTAAAGCCGTCAGCCATCAGGTGCTGGACCAGGCCGGTGTCCATCAGGCTCTCGGCCATCGGCCCGTTGTCGATCGCGGTCACCAGCATGCCGCGGCGTACCAGCTGGTAAGTCCAGCCGCCAGGCGATGCACCCAGGTCGACACCGGTCATGTCATCGCCCAGGCGCTGATCCCACTGCTCGCGCGGGATGAACTGGTGCCAGGCTTCTTCGAGCTTGAGCGTCGAACGGCTCGGCGCCTCGCGCGGGAACTTCAGACGGGGGATGCCCATCGGCCACAGCGCGCTGTTGTTCGCCTCGGCAACGCCAACGAATACCCGGCGGCCGCTGATGAAGGTCAGCAGCAGGCGCGGCAGGCTAACGTTGTCGACCAGGCGCCCGGCTTTTTCCATGGCCTTGCGCAGCGGCACTTCGAACTTGCGGCAGAAGGTTGAAAGCTCCTTGCCATCGTTGCTGTCGAGCACTTCCAGCCACAGGCTACCGAATACCGGCTGATCGGCCAGGTGCTCGAGCAGAACGCTGATGCGATCGCTTTCCGGCAACTCGATATAGCTGCCACGCGCCCACTGACGCGGGAAGATCAGCTGCGCGAAGCGCAATTGCGCCATCAACCGTTCGGCACCTTCGGCCTCGGCACAGACAAACTCGGCGCAGGCGCTCTGCGGCTTGCCTTTGGCATAGCCGGCAACGCCCAGCTGGGCGGCGTGTTCGCTGATCTCGGCGCAAACCTCGCCCTCGAAACCGGGCCGGCAATGCATGAACAGGGTATTCATCTCTTACTCCACTACGGCGGGCGCGCTACGGGCGCCGGCAGGGCGGCGATGATAAAGGAAGTTCGGAACCTGCGACATGCCCCGCCGGTCCAGAAAAGGGTCAGGGGAGGCAAACAGGTCTAACCTGACCATTCAGCCAGGTCCGTACCGTGCGGGCCGAAACAGAGCGGTGACACCGGCATTCTCCAGCAAATGCCGGGCACCGGTGCAGAAGGAGTTGGCAATGCCCTCGCTCGATAGCCTGAAGACCCTCAAGACCCTGAAGGTGGCCGATAGCACCTATCACTACTACAGCCTTGCCGAGGCTGCGCAACAACTTGGCGACCTGCAGCGCCTGCCCATGTCGCTCAAGGTGCTGCTGGAAAACCTGCTGCGCTGGGAAGACGGCGTGACCGTCAACAGCGATGACCTGCGCGCCCTGGCCGACTGGTTGCAGGAGCGTCGTTCCGACCGCGAAATTCAATACCGCCCGGCGCGGGTACTGATGCAAGATTTCACCGGCGTACCGGCAGTGGTCGACCTGGCGGCCATGCGCGCGGCCATGGCCAAGGCCGGTGGCGACCCACAGCGGATCAACCCACTGTCGCCAGTGGACCTGGTGATCGACCACTCGGTGATGGTAGACCGCTACGCCACGCCCCAGGCGTTCAGCGAGAACGTCGACATCGAGATGCAGCGCAACGGCGAACGTTACGCCTTTCTGCGCTGGGGCCAGAGCGCGTTCGACAACTTCCGTGTGGTGCCGCCGGGCACCGGCATTTGCCATCAGGTCAACCTGGAGTACCTTGGCCGCACGGTATGGACCCGCGAGGCGGATGGCCGCACCTACGCCTTCCCGGACACCCTAGTCGGCACCGATTCGCACACCACCATGATCAATGGCCTGGGTGTGCTCGGCTGGGGTGTTGGCGGCATCGAAGCGGAGGCGGCCATGCTCGGCCAGCCGGTGTCGATGCTGATCCCTGAAGTGATCGGCTTCAAGCTCACCGGCAAGCTGCGCGAGGGCATCACCGCCACCGACCTGGTGCTGACCGTAACGCAGATGCTGCGCAAGAAGGGTGTGGTCGGCAAATTCGTCGAGTTCTACGGGGACGGCCTGGCCGACCTGCCCTTGGCCGACCGCGCCACCATTGCCAACATGGCGCCGGAATACGGTGCCACCTGTGGCTTCTTCCCGGTCGATGAGGTGACCCTCGACTACTTGCGCCTGTCCGGTCGCCCACAGCAGACGGTGCAACTGGTCGAGCAGTACTGTAAAGCCCAGGGCCTGTGGCGCCTGCCCGGCCAGGAGCCGCTGTTCAGCGACACCTTGGCGCTGGACATGGGTGAGGTCGAAGCCAGCCTGGCCGGGCCCAAGCGGCCCCAGGACCGGGTCGCCCTCGGCGAGGTCAGCCAGGCGTTCAATCACTTCATCGAACAACAACCCAAGGTGCTGGCCAAAGAAGTTGGCCGCCTGGAAAGTGAAGGCGGTGGCGGCGTGGCGGTGGGCAATGCCGACCAGGCTGGCGAGATCGACTACAGCCACGACGGCCAGACACACACCCTGCGCCATGGCGCCGTGGTCATCGCTGCTATCACATCCTGCACCAACACCTCCAACCCCAGCGTGATGATGGCGGCCGGCCTGGTGGCGAAAAAAGCCCTGGAGAAGGGCCTGCAGCGTAAGCCGTGGGTCAAGAGCTCGCTGGCCCCAGGCTCCAAGGTGGTCACCGACTATTACAACGCGGCCGGGCTTACCCCCTACCTCGATGAGCTAGGGTTCGACCTGGTCGGCTATGGCTGCACCACTTGCATCGGCAACTCCGGCCCGCTGGACGAAGCCGTCGAAAAGGCCATCAGTAGCGCCGACCTGACCGTCGCTTCGGTACTGTCAGGCAACCGCAACTTCGAGGGCCGCGTGCACCCGCTGGTCAAGACCAACTGGCTGGCCTCGCCACCCTTGGTGGTGGCGTATGCCCTGGCTGGCAGCGTGCGGGTGGACCTGACCAAGGATGCATTGGGTACCGGCAAGGATGGCAAACCGGTCTATCTGCGTGACATCTGGCCCAGCCAGCAGGAAATCGCCGAGGCGGTGGCCAAGGTCGACACGGCGATGTTCCACAAGGAATACGCCGAAGTGTTCGCCGGCGACGCTCAATGGCAAGCGATCGAAGTACCGCAGGCAGCCACCTATGTGTGGCAGGACGACTCCACCTATATCCAGCACCCACCGTTCTTCGACGACATTGGCGGCCCGTTGCCGGTGATCGACAACATTCAGGGTGCGCGGATACTCGCCCTGCTCGGCGACTCGGTGACTACCGACCACATCTCCCCGGCCGGCAACATCAAGGCCGACAGCCCGGCTGGCCGCTACCTGCGTGAAAAAGGGGTCGAGCCACGCGACTTCAACTCCTACGGTTCACGGCGCGGCAACCACGAGGTGATGATGCGCGGCACCTTCGCCAATATCCGCATCCGCAACGAGATGCTGGGCGGCGAAGAAGGCGGCAATACCTTGTATGTACCCACCGGCGAGAAGTTGTCGATCTACGATGCGGCCATGCGTTACCAAGCCGAAGGTACGCCACTGGTGGTGATCGCCGGCCAGGAGTATGGCACCGGTTCCAGCCGCGACTGGGCAGCCAAAGGTACCAACCTGCTGGGGGTCAAGGCAGTGCTGGCAGAGAGCTTCGAACGTATACACCGTTCCAACCTGGTGGGTATGGGTGTACTGCCGTTGCAGTTCAAGGCCGGGCAGGATCGCAAGCAGCTGGGCTTGACCGGCCAGGAGCGTATCGATGTGCTGGGGCTTTTGGGTACGACGCTCAAGCCGGGCATGAGCCTGCCACTGCGTATCACCCGCGAGGACGGGCAACAGCAAGAGATCGAGGTGCTGTGCCGCATCGATACGGTCAATGAAGTTGAGTACTTCAAGGCGGGCGGGATTCTGCACTATGTGTTGCGGCAGCTGATCAAGGGCTGAACTGACGTAATCGGGGGCGCGCAATGCGCCCCCTTCCACTATCGGAGGCTGGCTCTTGGCCAGCCAATCAGTCATCATCTGACCTATGCGTCATTTCAGTATTATTTCTGAAATAATGACGCCATCTTTCGCGAACATGCCGCCCCGCTAGCGCAACCAATGCGGCCGGCCATTGCGCCAGATCAACGAACTTAAATATCCATTCAATAAAAGCACCGGCTTGCCGATATCTGTCGAAAGCCTTGCGGATTACTCAGCCCATGCGTAACAACCAGCCGATCACTCAACGGGAACGGACTTTCCCAGCCCAACAACGGTTGATCTCGACCACCAACGCCAAAGGTGTGATCACCTACTGCAACGATGCATTCGTCGAGATCAGCGGTTTCTCGCGCGAGGAGCTGATCGGCGCGGCGCACAACCTGGTACGCCACCCTGATGTGCCGCCAGCGGTCTTTGCCCATATGTGGCAGACCCTCAAGCAAGGCCAGCCCTGGATGGGCATCGTCAAGAACCGCTGCAAGTCGGGTGACCATTACTGGGTCAACGCCTACGTCACGCCGATCTTCGACAACAACCAGGTTACCGGCTTCGAATCGGTGCGGGTCAAGCCTACGGCTGAACAGATTCGCCGTGCCGAGGCGCTGTACCAGCGCCTGAACCAGGGCAAGAGCGCCATCCCGCGCCGTGACACCTGGCTGCCGGTGTTGCAGGACTGGCTGCCGTTCATCCTGATTAGCCAGGTCGGTTTCCTGATTGGCAACTGGCTTGGCCATTCCTGGGGCTTCGCCTTGGCCGCTGGCCTCTCGGTACCCCTTGGCCTGCTTGGCCTGGGCTGGCAACAACGCGGCTTGAAGCGCCTGTTGCGCCTGGCCGAGCAGACTACCTCCGACCCGCTGATCGCACAGATGTACACCGACAGCCGCGGCGTCCAGGCGCGCCTGGAAATGGCCATGCTCAGCCAGGATGCGCGCATGAAAACCTGCCTGACGCGCCTGCAGGACAGCGCCGAACACCTCAGCGAACAGGCGCGCCAGTCCGATGTGCTGGCCCACAAGAGCTCGTCGGGCCTGGAGCGCCAGCGGGTCGAGACCGAGCAGGTCGCCGCCGCCGTCAACCAGATGGCTGCCACCACCCAGGAAGTGGCCAGCCACGTGCAACGCACTGCGGATGCCACCCAGGAAGCCAATCGCCTGACCAGCCAAGGCCGCCAGATCGCCGGGGAAACCCGCGATGCCATCGCACGCCTGTCCACGGCGGTCGGCGAAACGGGCGAGACCGTGACGCAACTGGCCAAGGACAGTGACGAGATCGGTGGCGTGGTTGATGTGATCAAGGGCATCGCCGACCAGACCAACCTGCTGGCGTTGAACGCGGCCATCGAAGCGGCCCGCGCCGGCGAGATGGGCCGAGGCTTCGCGGTGGTCGCCGACGAAGTCCGCCAGCTGGCACAACGTACTGCGGAGTCCACTGGGCAGATTCATGGCCTGATTGCCAAGTTGCAACAGACGGCCAATAACGCCGTGCTGACCATGGAAACCGGCCACCGCCAGGCTCAGGAAGGTGTAGAGCGGGTGATGCAAGCCGACCAGGCGCTGGTCGGGATCAGTGAAGCAGTGGCCAACATCACCGACATGGCAACCCAGATTGCCGCAGCCACCGAAGAGCAGACTGCGGTGGCTGACGAGATCAGCCGCAACATCAGCACCATCGCCGAACTGGCCGACCAGACCGCTGAGCAGGCACAGCACTCGGCGCTGCTCAGCGAAGAACTGACCACCACAGCCGGTGGCCAGTATTCGCTGGTGGAGCGGTTCAACCGCTAAACTTTTGATGGCTTCATCGCCGGCAAGCCGGCTCCCACAGGTGCAGCGGGACTTTAAAGGTCAGCGCGGAACCTGTGGGAGCGGGCTTGTCCCGCGAATGGGGGGGCGAAGCGGCCCTACCAATCCAGCGTCAAGCGGCTTTCGAAATACCGCTCCTCCCCCGTCAACGGGTCGGCAAAACGCAAGCTCTGCGCCAGTAGCTTCAACGGGCGCTGGTAATCATCTTCCACCTTGAGCAACTCAGGGTAGAACGGGTCATTGCAAATCCCCGCCCCTAACGCCGCCATGTGTACCCGCAACTGGTGGGTCTTGCCGGTAACTGGCGAAAGCCCGTAACGCCACAGCTCACCGTTCGTTTCCAGCACCTCGGCCAGGGTTTCGCTGTTTTCCACCCCCTCCACTTCATGCATGCGGAAGAACGGCTCGCCATGCACCAGCCGGCTTTTATGTACCAACGGGAATTCACGCTGGGGCAAGGCGGCGGCAATGGCCTGGTAGCGTTTATCGATGCGCCGCTCAGGGAACAGGCGCTGGTAGGCACTGCGGGTTTGCGGGTTGGCCGAGAACAGCACCAGCCCTGCAGTATGCCGGTCGATGCGGTGCAGTGGCACCAGATGCGGGTTGTCCAGGCGCCGGATCAAGCGGCGCAACAAGGTGTGTTCGACGTATTCGCCCGTCGGCGTCACCGGCAGAAAGTGCGGTTTGTCGGCCACCACCAGATGCTCATCCACATGCAGGATGGTTTCCTGCACCGGGATCGGTCGCTCGTTGGGTACCTCGCGAAAATAGTGCAGGCGCATGCCACGGCGGTAAGGGAGGTCGGCGGCGATCGCCTGGCCCTGAGCGTCCAGCACCCGGCCGCGAGCAAAGCGGTCGAGCCACTGCGCACGCTCAATGGCCTTGAAGTGGTCGCACAGGCAATCGAGGACCGTTGCCCAGGTGCCAGGCGGCAGGCACACCGTGCTGGCTTGCTGGCGGGCGGGGTCGAAAGGCGTGGTCATGGCAAGGCTCGGAACAGGCTGGGCCGCGTATTATCCCCCAACCCCGGCAGCTCAACCAGCCTGCACCGCGCCCTCGCTGCGCTCCTTCAACCAGCGCAGCACTTGCACAGGCTCCCAGCGGCCGGGGTCGTAGAGGGCATAGAGCAAACCCTGGTAACCCACCACATCCAGCCCGCGGTGGTAACCGGCCCGTTGGAACAAGGCCTCGATCTCGGCGAAGCAGGTATTGAAATGGACCTTGCCGAACGGCGTACGATCATCAGTAACCAGGCCTTCGAGGCGCAGTTCCAGCACGGCGTCATACACCCGTTCCACCGGCATGCGGTTGACGCTGTACTTGAGTTGCTCGACGTTGAGCATGGGTTAACCTCGATACTGTATTTATATACAGCATACGAACATGACCCCCTCGCCGTCAATTCATACGCATTCTACTGCAGCCCTGGCAAGTAGCCGGTGCCCTTGCGAATGGTCAGCACCTGGCGGCGTGGCGCGCTCGCTGACACTGAAAGATGAACCCAACTGTCGAACTCGAAAATCAACTGGTCGAAGCCCACAGCGCTTTGACTGAGCCGACGGACGACTTCGGGTGAGGTGACGTCGACCACCGTAAAGTCTGCAGCCAGCCCCATCATGTGCTGGCTGCCCGCAGAGCCCCCGATACGTTCATTCAACGCGGGGCTGCGGTAGCCACTGCTGATAATGACTGCCTGGCCAAACAGGGCTCGCACCTGCTCGAGCGCCTGACACAGCAGATGCAGGTTATTGAGCACGCCCGGCGATGGCGTATTGTCCAGCCCCTCCCTGGCGGCGATCTGCGAAGCAGTCATCTCAGTCAGGGTGAAATGTGGCGTGATGTGCATGGCGGGGTCCTCGATGACGATACTAGAACCGACCATGCTCAACCGGCACGACATCTTCGGCCATCATCCAAATGCCATGCGGCAGGAGATATTTCCTGAACCGCCATCACTGCGCCAGAAACGCCACCACCTGTTCTGCATCGAAAGGCCAGTGCAATTCGGCAGACGTATCGCAACGACGCAGCACTGGAATGATCAGCCCATAACGCTCGAACAGCGCCTCGCTGTCGGCAATGTCGACCAGTTCGACCAACAGTCCATGGTCGACGAAAGGCATCAGTACGGCTTCGGCCACTTCGCACAAGTGGCACCCGACGGTGCCGAAGAGTTGGCATTCAGGCAGCATGGGGCGGGACCCGGTTTGGAGTGAATGAGAAGCCTATTCTAGGTCGACACCGCCCCCTGTGCACCTGACCATGATCAATCCTGGCTGGTGGCACCAATGCGGTGCAGCGACAAGTCGGCCCCCTGGAACTCTTGCTCGTGGCTCAGGCGCAGGCCATGCACCGCACGGATCGCGCCATAAACCGCAAAACCGCCCAGCAGCGCAATCAGCACGCCCGCCAAGCTGCCGAGCAGCTGGCTGGCCAGGCTGACACCGCCCATACCGCCCAGGGCAGCCTGGCCGAAGACCCCACAGGCAATGCCGCCCCACACCCCACACAAGCCATGCAGCGGCCACACACCCAGTACGTCGTCGATTTTCCAGCGATTTTGCGCAGCGGTAAAACTCCAGACGAACAGAACACCTGCCACAAGGCCGGTCGCCAGCGCGCCAATCGGGTGCATCAGGTCGGAGCCCGCGCAGATCGCGACCAACCCTGCCAACGGCCCGTTGTGCAGGAAGCCTGGGTCGTTGCGACCGGCCAGCAAGGCCGCCAGCGTACCGCCAACCATTGCCATCAGCGAATTGATCGCCACCAGGCCACTGACGCCCTGCAAAGTCTGGGCGCTCATCACATTGAAGCCGAACCAGCCGATGATCAGGATCCATGAACCCAACGCCAGAAACGGGATGCTCGACGGCGCAAACGCCACCAGCCGACCGTCCCGATAACGCCCGCGCCGCGCGCCCAGCAGCAGCACTGCCGCCAGCGCCAGCCAGCCGCCCATGGCATGCACCACCACGGAGCCGGCAAAGTCATGGAACGGCGCACCGAAGCGGGTATTCAACCAATCCTGAACTCCGAAGTTGCCATTCCACACCATACCCTCGAAGAAGGGGTAGATGAACGCCACGATCAACGCCGTGGCGCACAACTGGGGCACGAACCGTGCACGCTCAGCGATACCACCAGAGATGATCGCCGGAATCGCTGCGGCGAACGTCAGCAGGAAGAAGCACTTGACCAGGGCATAACCATGGTCGGCAGCAAGCACTGAGGCCGGGTGCAGAAAACTCACACCGTAAGCGATCCAGTAACCGATGAAGAAGTACACCAGGGCGGAGATGGCGAAGTCGCTGAGGATCTTCGACAAAGCATTGACCTGGTTCTTGTGGCGCACGGTACCTACTTCGAGAAATGCGAAGCCGGCGTGCATGGCCAGCACCAGAATGGCGCCCATGAGGATGAACAGGGTGTTGGAGCCGTGGACCAGGGAGTCCATTGCACTGTGCATGTTTTCCATGAAGGAGGCAGACCTGCTGTAAAAAGCACCAGGACAGTTCAAGAACCTGCATCCCTGCACCGAATCGGTGCCAGCCTACTGCCCTGTTGCTATCAACCGGGCGAAGCCTGCGTGGTTTTTTCTTGGGTTTGTCGTGGATTGGGTTAAGGTTTATCGGTAACCGCCGGGGTCGGCGCCCTGTATCGGCGCAACGCTCCGGTCTATGCCCCGCGTTGTGGCAAACCTCAGTTGCAAGGCCCATACCAGCGACCGCAGTGAACCTTCCGCACGCCGGGTCACTCGAAATACCTACACACCTACACAGGGAGAGCACCATGGCCAGCAAATCGGCAAAGACTGCACAAGAGATATTGATGGCTGACTTCCAGGCCTTGGTCCGTGACACCGAGAAACTCCTGGCCGACACCGCTAACCTTGCGGGCGACCAAGCCGACGATCTGCGTGAACAGATCCACGACCGCCTGGCCCAGGCCCGCGAAACATTGCAACTGACCCAGGACTCGGTGCGTGAGCGTGGCCAGGCCGCCCTTGGCAGCGCCGAGCAGTACGTCCAGGAAAACCCGTGGCAAGCCATCGGCATCGCTGCGGGTGTCGGCCTGCTGATCGGCCTGCTGGCCAACCGGCGCTGAGGAGCCCCCATGGAAAATGACGCCATTGGCACTGGCGCCTCGGGCAGGCGCCTCGGCGCTGCAGTGCTGGGGCTGCTGCACAGCCACATCGAACTGTTCGGCATCGAGTTGCAGGAGCAGAAAGGCCGTACCTTGAGCCTGCTGCTATTCGCCGGCCTCGCGCTGGTATTCGCACTCTTGTTGCTGACAGCGTTGTCCGGGTTGCTGCTGGTATTGCTGTGGGACAGCTATCGTCTGGCCGGCATCATCGGCTTGTGCGTGTTCTATGGCCTGGCCGCACTGTATTGCGGGCTACGGCTGAAAGCTGCAGTGTTCGATGAGTCATCGCCCTTCGGTGCCACACTCGAAGAACTTGCCAAGGACCGGGAGCGCCTGTTGCCATGAGCCTGCCTGAACTGCCCAATACGCGTAATCCACGGGAGCTTCGCAAAGCGCTGTTGCGCCTGCGCATGGAAATGCACCGCCAGCAAATCCGCGTCGAATCGGGGCAAATGCTCGAACCCCTGCAGCGCCTGCGCGGCGTAGGCGGCTCGCTGCAGGATGGCTTGGGTATCAAGCACGCGCCGCTTTGGGGGATTGGCGCGGTGGTCGCGCTGGGTTTTCTGACCGGCAAGGGTGTACGCAGCGGTAACCTGACCCGCCTGGTACGTTTGGGCACAAGCCTGCTTCCGCTGGTAAAGCTCTACCTTCAGGGTGGTCGACGCCCCTGAATGCCAGCACCGCATTCAACCGATGCGGTGCTGATTTGCCACTTGCGCGGCGCTGTACGACACAGGAAGCTATGCCCTTCGATCGACAGGAGACCGAGCCTTGGACTGGCACACCCTGCTCACCCGCGAGCGCCTGGGCAAAGCGCTTTACAGCCCCGAGGAACTGGGGCGCAGCCCCTTCCACAAGGACCACGACCGGATCATCTTCTCAGGCGCTTTCCGCCGCCTGGGGCGCAAGACCCAAGTCCACCCGGTATCCAGTAACGATCATATCCACACGCGCCTGACCCATTCGCTCGAGGTCAGCTGCGTGGGCCGTTCATTGGGCATGCGGGTTGGCGAAACACTGCGCGACAGTTTGCCTGAGTGGTGCGAACCCAGTGACCTGGGCATGATCGTGCAGTCCGCGTGCCTGGCTCACGACATCGGCAACCCACCGTTCGGCCACTCCGGCGAAGATGCCATTCGCCACTGGTTTCAGCAGGCTGCAGGGCGCGGCTGGCTGGACGACATGAGTGACGACGAGCGCGCCGACTTCCTCAACTTCGAAGGCAATGCGCAAGGGTTTCGCGTCCTCACTCAGCTTGAGTATCACCAGTTCGATGGCGGCACCCGGCTAACCTACGCCACCCTGGGCACCTACCTGAAGTACCCCTGGACTGCGCGGCATGCCGACGCCCTGGGGTACAAGAAGCACAAGTTCGGCTGCTACCAGAGCGAGCTTCCATTACTCGAACAGATCGCCCACAAGCTCGGCCTGCCGCTGCTGGAAGAGGAGCGCTGGGCGCGACATCCGCTGGTCTATCTGATGGAGGCCGCCGATGACATCTGTTACGGGCTGATCGACCTGGAAGATGGCCTGGAGATGGAGTTGCTGCATTACGCCGAAGTCGAGGCGCTGCTGCTCGACCTGGTCGGCGATGACTTGCCCGAAACCTATCGCCAGCTGGGCCCTTCAGATTCCCGCCGGCGCAAGTTGGCCATCTTGCGTGGCAAGGCCATCGAGCACCTGACCAACGCTGCCGCCCAAGCATTCGTCGAACAGCAGCAAGCGCTGCTCGCCGGGCACCTGGCAGGCGACCTGGTCGAGCACATGCACGGCCCGGCCAAGCGCTGTGTGCTGCAGGCCAAGGACATGGCCCGCAACAAGATTTTTCAGGACAAGCGCAAGACACTGCACGAAATCGGCGCCTACACCACCCTGGAGATTCTTCTCAACACGTTCTGCGGCGCCGCGCTGGAACAGCATGGTGGGCGCACGCCTTCATTCAAGAGCCGCCGCGTACTCGACCTGATCGGCAACAACGCCCCTCACCCCCACGACTCGTTGCATACCGCCTTCCTGCGCATGATTGACTTCATCGCCGGCATGACCGACAGCTATGCCAGCGAAATGGCACGAGAGATGACTGGCCGCTCCAGCCCGACATGAGCCTGAACAATGCCGCACGACGCCGCTGGCGTGCGGCATTGTTCATTGCGGGATATTTCCTACATAATACGTTTATCATTTGAACATTCAAACAAAATACCGCCATTAAAACCCCGCAGGATGCGGAAAGCGGAATTAATTGCTTACACCTCGTGGCGCTAACTGCATTCTTCTGTAAGCCATTTCCCATATGCGTTTAATCGCCACTCCTCGTACCCCGCAACTGTTCCAAGTGGGTTAAGGTGCCCCCGACCCCATCCGTTGCAGGGAAGTTGAACATGCACTCAGTATTTATTGTCGATGACCATCCGGTCATTCGCCTGGCTGTTCGAATGTTGCTTGAAAACCAGAATTACAACGTCATCGGCGAAACCGACAATGGCGTAGACGCCATGCAAATGATTCGCGAAGCCGCCCCCGACCTGGTGATTCTTGACATCAGCATCCCTAAACTGGATGGCCTGGAGGTGCTGTCCCGCTTCCAGGCGATGGCCCTGCCGCTCAAAGTGCTGATACTCACCGCGCAATCGCCGGCGCTGTTCGCGGTACGTTGCATGCAATCCGGTGCCGCAGGTTATGTGTGCAAACAAGAAGACTTGAGCGAATTACTCAGTGCGATCAAAGCTGTGCTTGCCGGGTATAACTACTTCCCCAGCCAAGCTATTCACAGTGGCCACGAAACAGCAGACGCCGACCTCAGGCTTTTCCGACAGGTTAATGACCGCGAGTTGATGGTATTGCAACTTTTTGCACAAGGGCGCAACAACAAAGACATCGCCAAGGGTATGTTCCTGAGCAACAAAACCGTCAGCACTTACAAGAAGCGGCTGATGCAAAAGCTTCAGGTCGATACCTTGGTCGATCTTATCGACATGGCCAAACGCAACGAGCTGGTCTGAGGTTGTTAAATGCCGCGATACATCGCTAGCCTGGCCCTCATCCTGGTAATGGCCTGCAGTGGGGCGCTGGCTTCTCAGCCTGTGGCAGTGCCCTACTCCCTGCTCGCCCGCTCTTCGGTCTCACCGGTGAAACCGTCACTCACCCCGCAACAGCGGGAGTGGCTGATGGGGCGGCAATACCTGATGCTGGGCACCTCAGCGCCCGACTACCCGCCGTTCGATATCACCAGTGGCGGGCGCGACTACCAAGGCCTCACCGCCGAATACGCCAGCCTGTTAGGCAAGGCACTGCAACTGCCAGTTCGCGTCCTGCGCTACCCCAACCGGCGTGCAGCCGTAGAAGCACTGAAAAATGGTGATATCGATTTGCTCGGCAGCGCCAACGGTTACGAAGCGGCAACCGATGGCTTGGTGCTTTCGCACCCCTATGCCATCGACCAACCGGTGCTGGTAACCCGTGAGGATGAAAGCCGTGTGCTTAACCGCGAACTGGACGGCATGCGTTTGGGCATGCTGTACCACTACCTGCCCCATCCAGTAGTCAGCGGCAATTACCCGAAAGCCGAGTTGCTGGCTTTCGGCTCGTCAACCCAAGCCCTCAATGCCGTGGCTTTCGGGCAGGCTGATGTGTTCATCGGCGATACCATCTCCACTCACTACCAACTCAACCGTGGCCACCTGCCACGGCTACGAATGGCCAGCTTCGGCAAGCACGAAAGCATCGGTTTCAGCTTCGCCATACGGGCGCAGGACGTGCACCTGCAAGAGCTGGTGAATGCCACGCTCGACCGCCAACCCAGCGCTATACGCGCCAGCATCTTCAAACGCTGGAGCGCTGGCAGCGACCTGTTGTTGAGCGACCGAAAACTGCCACTGACGCCTCAGGAAGAGCAATGGCTGCGCCGTCACCCGGTCATGCAGGTGGCCATCGATGAGACGGCGGCGCCGCTCTCCTATTTCGACGGCAATGGCCAATTTCGCGGGATAACCGCCGACCTGCTCGACCTGGTCCGCTTGCGCACCGGCCTGCGCTTCGAAGTACAGCGGGCCAACGGCATCGCCGAGATGATGGCGCGGCTGGAAGACGGCCGCGTGAACATGATCGCCGCCCTTGCCGTGGATGACATGAGCGACCAGCGCCTGCACCTCAGCCGCCCTTACCTCGAAAGCACCTATGTGCTGGTAACCCGAACCGAGAACACCGAATTCAGCTCATTGGATAAACTGCACAACGGCCGCATCGCCATCACCCGTTACAGCGCCATGGCCAAATTGCTGACAAGCCGCTACCCGCAAACCGGCTGGATCGAGACCGAAAGCCCCTACTATTCCATGGCGCTGCTGAGCAGTGGCGCCGTCGATGCCGTGATCACCACGCTGATCGATGCCAACCACGCGTTGGCCGGTAACGCTGATCTGGTCATCCGAAGTACGGTCGGCAGCGAGCCAGCCAGCTTCGCCATGGCAACGACCGATCAGGAAACAGTGCTGGCCTCGATCCTCGATAAGGCGTTGCTGAGCATTTCGCCGGAAGAACTGGGGGTGATCAACAACCGCTGGCGCGGGTATAGCCAGCATGACGACAGCAGTTGGCAGGAATTTCGACGTATCGTACTGCAAGTATTGCTCGGGACCGGCTTGCTTTTGCTGCTGGCACTACTGTGGAACGCCCACCTGCGGCGCCAGATCAAAGAGCGTCAACGCGCCGAACGAGCCCTGAATGACCAGCTGGAGTTCATGGGCGCACTGCTCAACGGCACCCCGCACCCCATGTATGTCCGAAACCGGGGGGGCTGCCTGCAAAGTTGCAACGCCAGCTACCTCGAGGCGGTGCAGGCGAGCCTTGACGAGGTGATCGGCAAGCGCCTTGAAGACAGCCTGTTTGCGGGGGCCGAGAGCACCCGGCAGATTCACGCCGACTACCTGCAGGTGATGGCTGCCGGCACCCCCCTTATCATAGATCGCCCCCTACGGCTCAAGGATCGCGAGCTCACCATCTACCACTGGATCCTGCCTTACCGTGACTCGCTGGGTGAGGTGCAGGGCATCATCGGCGGCTGGATCGACATCAGCGATCGGCGCAAGCTCGTCCAGGAACTGCGCGAGGCCAAGCAACTGGCTGATGATGCCAACCGCGCCAAGAGCACCTTCCTGGCGACCATCAGCCACGAGATTCGCACACCGATGAACGCTGTCATCGGCATGCTCGAGCTTGCGGTCAAACGTGCCAACCAGGGGCAGATAGATCGCAGCTCACTGGAAGTTGCCCACCACTCGGCCAAAGATCTGCTGGGCCTGATCGGTGATATTCTGGACATCGTGCGCATCGAATCGGGGCACCTGTCCCTTGCTCCGGAGCCGGTCGACCTGGCGGCACTGGTCGAATCGGTGGGCCGCGTATTCGATGGCCAGGCGCGGCAGAAAGGCCTGGCTTTCGAGGTCATCATCGACGCCAGCGCCCGCTGCCACGCGCTGCTCGACCCGCTGCGCTTCAAGCAAGTCCTGTCCAACCTGATCAGCAATGCCATCAAGTTCACCGCACATGGCCAGGTGCGCATCAGCCTGAGCTTGAGCGATGAAAGCCTCCCTGCAACGCCCTGCCTGGAACTGGAAGTACGAGACACTGGCATCGGCATTCACGACGATGACCTGCAGCGCCTGTTCAACCCGTTTGTCCAGGCCAACCCCCATAGCCAGGGCGCCCGTGCCGGTACCGGCCTGGGCTTGGCCATCTGCCGCAGCCTGTGTGAAATGATGGGCGGGCAATTGAGCATCAAAAGCCTGCCGGATTTCGGCACCCAGGTTCGCCTGATGGTGCCACTGCAGCGTGTGTGCGCGCCGCAACACCCGCTGGAGGCAGACGATGTCGAGGCTCCCGACCCACGGCTCAACGTGCTGGTGATCGACGACCATCCGGCCAATCTGCTGTTGATGGCACAGCAACTGGGCTACCTGGGCCTCAGCCAGGCCAGTGCCAGCGACGGTCTTGAAGGCTTGGGCAAATGGCGTGAAGGCCATTTCGACGTCGTGGTCCTCGATTGCAACATGCCCCATATGAACGGGTATCAACTGGCCGCCGCCGTGCGCGCCGAAGAGCGTCAGAAATCGCGCCCACGCTGCGTCATCCTGGGTTACACCGCCAACGCCCAGCCTGAGGTCAGGCAAAAGTGCCTCAGTGCCGGGATGGACGATTGCCTGCTCAAACCCATTACCCTGCGGGTTCTCAGCCAGCGCCTGGCGGGCATCGTTCCCTGCCAGAAACGTGTCGAGCCAAGCAGAGGGTTCAACCTGAGCGGGCTGGACTGCATCGTTGGCGACAACCCTGAAGACCGTGAGCGATTTCTCGCAGCCGTGCACCTGAGCCTGCAACAGGACTTCACCGAACTGCTGGCTCTGGACCCTGATGCCAATGCCACAGCAATCGCCGAACAGGCACACAAGATCCTCAGCGCGGCGCGGATGCTGGAAGCAAAGGGCATGATGGCGGCCTGCGAGGCCTTGGAGCAAAGCGGTTTACCGGCATCGCAGGTGAAACTGCGGCGGCAGATTTTGGCGCGGCATATGCGCCGCGTGGAGAAAGCCCTGGCCAGGCAGCTGGCCACAGCTTGATGAAGCGGCGCCCGTTCGGGCGCCCGCTTCAAGCATGCATCAGGAAGCCGGGTTGACCGGTTTTTCCGGATACCAGGCGTCCAGCAGCGGGCTGACTTCGATGTTGGTCAGTTCGCTACGGCCTTTGAGCCAGGCCTCAACAGCGGCGCGCTGCTCTTCGGTAACAGAACCACGTTCGGCTTTGCAGACCAGGCCGAAATCATCGCCGCCGACATAGTCCAGGCCGTTGGCATCCATGGCTTCTGCCAGGAAGGCGTCGAGGAAGGCATCGATGGCTTCGTCAGACAGGTCTTCCTTGAAACCCAGGTTCAGTTCGAAACCCAGCTCCTGGAATTCATCAACGCACAGCTTCTTGCGCAGACGACGGGAACGGTTGGTAGCCATGAAACAATCCTCTTGAGTAATTACGCGCGGCACTTTAACAGTTTCCACGCTGCAACGGCGCTTTTCCGTCGAACGTGGCGCATGAGCGCTGCGCTTGGGGCATAATGCGCACTATATTTTGTCGTGGGGCCATCATCTCTTACAGCCCCAATGTCTTTTCCCCTCGTGCGCAGGGTATGAATCTCACATGATCAAAACGCTCCGTCCCCTTGTTCTTGCCGGCCTGCTGCTGCCCTTCGCCCTGGCCAGCCAGGCTGCCGCCGTCAACACCACACTGCCACCCAAAGTGCAGCAGGCACTCAAAGCCAACAAACTGCAGGACACGGCACTGTCGCTGGTCATGCTGCCGCTCAATGGCCCCGGCACGGCCACGGTGTTCAACGCCGACGTGTCAGTCAACCCGGCGTCGACCATGAAACTGGTCACCACCTACGCGGCCCTCGAACTGCTCGGCCCGACCTTCCAGTGGAAAACCGAGTTTTACACCGATGGCACGCTGAGCAACGGTGTGCTCAACGGCAACCTGTACCTCAAAGGCGGCGGCGACCCCAAGCTGAACATGGAGAAGCTGTGGTTGCTGATGCGTGACTTGCGCGCCAATGGCGTACGCACCATCACCGGCGACCTGGTGCTGGACCGCAGCCACTTCGTGCAGCCCAACCTGCCGCAGTTCAACGATGATGGCGGCGACGTCAACAAACCGTTCCTGGTCAAACCCGATTCCTTGCTGGTCAACCTCAAGGCCCTGCGCTTCGTCGCCCGCAACGATGGCGGCAAGGTGACCATCGCAGTGGAACCACCGATTGCCAACATCCGCATCGACAACCAGGTCAAAGCCGTCGCCTCCAAGCAATGCAGCGGCGACGTGCGCTATAACCCGGTGCCTCAGCCTGACGGTATCAACGTGGTGGTCAGCGGGCAGCTGGGCGATGGCTGCAACTCGCAGACCTACCTCTCGCTGCTCGATCACCCAACCTACGCCGCCGGCGCCGTGCGCGCGATCTGGAACGAGCTGGGTGGCAGCATCCAGGGCAGTGACCGCATCGAGAACGTACCCAAGAACGCTCGCCTGCTGGCCCGCGCCTTCTCGCCGGACCTGGTCGAAGTGATCCGCGACATCAACAAATACAGCAACAACACCATGGCCCAACAGCTGTTCCTGAGCCTTGGTGCGCAGTTCCGTACCGACGCCGATGGCGATGATGCGCGTGCAGCCCAACGCGTGGTGCGCCAGTGGCTGGCGAAAAAAGGCATCACCGCGCCGCACCTGGTGATGGAAAACGGCTCAGGCTTGTCGCGTGCCGAACGGGTCAGCACCCGCGAAATGGCAGCCCTGCTGCAGGCAGCGTGGAACAGCCCCTACGCGGCCGAATTCATCAGTTCAATGCCGCTGGTAGGTATGGACGGCACCATGCGCAAGCGCCTCAAGCGTACAGCCATGACCGGTGAAGGGCACATCAAGACCGGCACCTTGAACACCGTGCGCGCCATTGCCGGCTTCAGCCGTGACAGCAATGGCAATACCTGGGCGGTGTCGGCGATCCTCAACGATCCCAAGCCGTGGGGTGCTTCGCAGGTGCTCGACCAGGTGCTGTTGGACCTGTATCGCCAGCCTAAAGCGGTTAACAGCACAGCAGCTAACGCACCCTGAATTGATTTAGCCCATACCAGCCTCATCGCCGGCCTGCCGGCGATGAGGTAACTACTGGCAAGCACACTGCTCAGCTCAGCTCGCCTTCGACCCGGTCCCTGCCCGCCTGCTTGGCGGCATACACCCCGGCATCCGCCCGCAACAGCAAGGCATCGACCCCCTCCCCCGGCCGCCACCCGGCAACGCCAAAACTCGCGGTCACCTTGCCCACCCCGTCGACCGGCACATTGCGCACCCCCTGCCACAATTCCATGGCCAGCAACCGCGCCTGCTCGGCGTTGCTGCCCGGGCACAGCACCATGAACTCTTCACCTCCCAGCCGGCAAAACACATCGGTACGCCGCAAGCGCTGGCCGATACGTTGGCACAGGCTGCGCAACACATGGTCCCCGACCGCGTGACCGAACTGGTCGTTGATCCGTTTGAAGTGATCGATATCAAGCATGATCACCGCCAGGTCCTGGCCATCACGCTGGGCGCGCTCCAGCTCGACCTTGAGCCGCTCCTGGAAGTAGCGGCGGTTGTGGATACCGGTAAGTGAATCGGTCACCGACAGCGTGCGCAGGTCCTCCTCCACGCCCTTGAGGTCGGAAATGTCAGTGAGGTAGCCATGCCAGAGCGTGCAGCCGTCTTCCCCGACCTCCGGCGTCGCCTCCCCGCGCACCCAGCGCAACCCGGCCCGGGGCAGGCACACACGGTACTCTTCGCGCCAGGGCGACAGGTGTTCTGCCGAGTACCACACGGAGCGCCGCACCCGCTCCAGGTCATCGGGGTGGATACGTTCAAACACTGCTGTTGCATCTTCGCGCAGCAGCTGCAGATCAACTTCGTAGATATCGAACAGCCCCTGGCTGGCATAGGGGAAACACGAGTGGCCAGTGGCGTCGAGGCGGTACTGATAGATGCCACCTGGCACCTCCGCACTGAGCTTCTCCAGCAGCCGATCACGTAGCGCCAACGCCTCATGCACGCGGCGCCGTTCGGTGACATCGATGCAGATCGCCAGGTAACCGACCCAAAGCCCCTGCTCATCAAGCACAGCGGTCACCAGCATGTTGGCCAGCAGTTGGCTGCCGTCCTTGCGCACCAGCGTCCACTCGCCTGGCTCGGCACCGCCCTCCTGTACGGTTTCGGCAAACATCGCCTGGCCACCGGCAATGTGCCGACCGTAGCGCAGGCTCAGGGCATGGGCGCGCAGGCCGAGCTCTTCCGGCAGAACCAGGTCTTCCAGCTTCAGTTGCCCGACCACCTCGCTGGCCGAATAGCCCAGCAGGCGTTCGGCCCCGGCATTGAAGGTGCTGACCACGCCCTTGAGGCTGGTCGCGATAATCGCCACCTGGGTAGCCGCATCAAGGACGCTGCGCAGCTGGTTATGGGTGTCGCGCAGCGACTGCTCACTGACTCGCAGCTCTGCCGTGCGCTGCTCGACCAGCGTCAGCGCCCGCTGCCGTTGGCTGAACAGGTTGTAGAGCAAGGCACTGAGCAGCAGGCTTAACAGGCCACCGAGCAAGCCCACCGCCAGCGCCGCCGACGAGCGATTGCCCTGCATGAATACCTGGCTTGGGCGGATATCAAGCTGGAAGTGATGGTCCGCCAGGTGCAGCAGTTGTGTACTGACCAACGCCAACGGCGCAGGCGGATTCTGGGAGTCGAACAACACTTCGTGACCGTTATTACCACTCGGGTCGACGATACGCACCACCAGGTTGTCCTCGCCAGCGGCCGGCAAGCCTTCTGTGATCAACTGGCGCAAGTTCAACAACGCCATCACATAGCCTGCGGGCGTGGCCTCGGCCCGCGCTGCAGCAAAGACGGGCGCTACCATCAGCAGGCCTCGGCTGTAGCCCGGCACCACATTGATCATGTCCAGCGGCGCGGACACCGCCATGCTGCCGGGCTGCAAGGCACGCTGCAGGGTCTGCTCACGGGTGGTCTGGCCACGCAGGTCCAGGCCGTAGGGTTGCCCTTGCTGAAGGGTGGCCTGGGTGTAGAACACCGGGAAGTAGTGATCGCGCTGCGGTGCTGGCTGCCAGTTGCCTTGGCTATCGAAGTCGCGGATCCCATACGCCTGTCCCAATGCGGCACTGGCCTGACGTTCGAAACTGTGCCGCTGCGCGTCTTCGACCCGCGGTGCCCAGGAATAGGCCAAGGTCCGGCGCAGCAAGGGCCGGGCGTAGCCGTCGAATTCGTGGGGGGTGACTTCATTGGAGAAATCGAAGAAACGCCGCAACGCGTCAAGGCGCTGCTCCTGATCCTCGAAGCGCTCGGCAATACGGCTATGGCGCTCGCTGGCCAGCAGCTCGAAGCGCTGGCGCAGTTGTTGTTTGTAGAACGCCTGGGTAGCGAGCGCCAGGGCAACCGACAGCAAGCCGCCAGCCACCAAAGCCACCAACGCCACGGCCCAGGCGGCCATCGCCTCGCTGCACAGGCCCAGCACCTTCGCACGCACGCCATACTTCGACATAGATCGATCTCATCTCGTCAGCGTCCTGCGAAAATTCTGGCCCTGTGCTGAGTTATAGCTATTGGCCATTAGCGACGCAATGTAGCTCGTCTTAATTAGCGCAATTGCAAGCGCCAGGCACGGTGGATGCGGTTGTTACGGGCGAAGTCCGGGTCCAGGGTCTGGGCGCTGATTTCTTCCACCACGTACCGCGTCGCCAGGTGCTCGTCGAGCTGGAACTTGCGGAAGTTGTTGGAGAAATACAGCACGCCGCCCGGCGCCAGGCGCGCCATTGCCAGGTCGAGCAGCTGCACATGGTCACGCTGCACGTCGAACACCCCTTCCATGCGCTTGGAGTTGGAGAAGGTTGGCGGGTCGATGAAGATCATGTCGAAGCTGTCGCGGTTGGCTTCCAGCCAGGCCATGACATCGCCCTGCTCCAGGCGGTTGCGCTCGGAGAACCCGTTCAGCGACAGGTTGCGCCGCGCCCAGTCCAGGTAGGTTTTCGACAGGTCGACGCTGGTGGTGCTGCGCGCACCGCCCTTGGCGGCATGCACGCTGGCCGTGGCGGTATAGCAGAACAGGTTGAGGAAGCGCTTGCCCGCGGCCTCGCGCTGGATGCGCATGCGCATCGGGCGGTGGTCGAGGAACAGGCCGGTGTCGAGGTAGTCGGTGAGGTTGACCAGCAGCTTGACGCCACCTTCGTTGACCTCCTGGAAGCGCCCTTCGGTGGCCTGGCGCTCGTACTGGCGGGTGCCACTCTGCCGCTCGCGGCGCTTGAGTACCACGCGCTGCGGGTCGATGCCCAGCGCTTGCGGAATCGCTGCTAACGCGTCAAGCAGGCGCGACTGGGCCTTTTCCGGGTCGATCGAGCGTGGTGCTGCGTATTCCTGCACGTGCACCCAATCCTGATAGAGGTCGACCGCCACGGCATACTCGGGCATGTCGGCATCGTACACGCGGTAGCAGTCGACCTGCTCCTTGCGCGCCCACTTACCCAGTTGCTTGAGGTTTTTTTGCAGGCGATTGGCGAACATCTGCGCGCCTTCCGACAGGCGTGCCGGTTCACTGGCTACAGGCACCTGGCGACCGGTGTCAGAATTGTCAGCCTGGGCTTCGCGGCGCTCGCCAGTGACGAACTGGTCAGGCTGCACCTTGAACAGCAGCAGCTTGCACGGCAGTGCACCGTTCCAGAACGCGTACTGCTTGTGGCTGCGGATGCCCATGCGCTTGCCCAGCTCCGGCGCACCGGTGAACACCGCTGCTTCCCAGCCCATGCACGCCTGGCGCAGGCGCTCGCCGAGGTTCTGGTAGAGGTACAGCAAGCTGGCTTCGTCACCCAGGCGCTCGCCATACGGCGGGTTGCTGATGACCAGGCCTTTCTGGTTCTGGTCCGGGCGCGGCTCGAAGCTGGCGACCTCGCCCTGGTAGATCTTGATCCAGTCGCCCAGGCCCGCGCGCTCGACGTTGTTGCGCCCTGGCTGAATCAGCCGCGGGTCGGCCTCGTAGCCACGAATCCACAGCGGTGGCTTGGCCAGGCCCGCTTGCGCGCGGGCCTGGGCCTCTTCATGAACCTTGCGCCAGGTGGCCGGCACATGGCCCAGCCAGGCACTGAAGCCCCAGCGCTCGCGCTTGAGGTTGGGCGCCATGTCGGCAGCGATCATGGCCGCTTCGACCAGGAAGGTACCCACACCACACATCGGGTCGGCCAGGGCGCCGCCTTCGGCAGCTATGCGCGGCCAGCCGGCACGGATCAGTACCGCGGCTGCCAGGTTTTCCTTGAGCGGCGCAGCGCCCTGCTGCAGGCGGTAGCCGCGCTGGTGCAGGCTGTGGCCGGAAAGGTCGAGCGAGAGGATTGCTTCGCCACGGTCCAGGCGCAGGTGCACACGCACATCCGGGTCGATTTTTTCGACCGACGGGCGTAGGCCTTCGCGGTTACGCAGCTTGTCGACGATCGCATCCTTGACCTTGAGCGCGCCGAAGTGGGTGTTGTCGATGCCCGAACCATGGCCGCTGAACTCTACGGCCAGGGTGCCGTCGGCCGCCAGGTGGTCGGCCCAGTCGACTGCGTTGACGCCATCGTAGAGGTCGTCGGCGTTTTTCATGTTGAAGCGCTTGAGCACCAGCAACACGCGGTTGGCAAGGCGCGACCAGAGGCACAGGCGGTAGGCGGTTTCCATGTCGGCGACGCCGCGGATGGCCGAGGTGTGCTCACGCACTTCGTCAAGGCCGAGGCCTTTGGCCTCTTCGGCAAGCAGGCCTTCCAGGCCTTTGGGGCAGGTGAGATAGAGTTCGAAACGGTCCGACATGAGTATTCCAGAGCCTTGGGCTATTTGAGTGACGAGGCGACGCATCGCCCCGCCGATGTTTGCCCGAACGCCCTTCCAGCAAGCGTTCGAGTGGCCTCACCTACGCACAATGTGTGCAGCGGATGGGCCGGGCCGCCTGATCGATCTGCTCTCGCCCGGTGGCAAAAACAGCTTAGATCATCAGGCAGTACAAAAAATTGCTGTCGATATCGGGGCAGATGTGACCCTTCGTCGCATTACTAATTATTTCTGTCAGATCGCAGTAACGCTGGCGAAATGACGTCAAGGTTCGGCAAACCCCGATCATAGCGGGCTCAACCCCAAACAAGGTTGAGTCGCATTTATTTACTTATCACCTCACCCTAGGAAAGGTTACGTGCTTATGACAAATCGATCATTCCCTCGGTGACCTGCATTCGTTAGAACTGGTCTCAGGCCGCTTCGCAACGAGGTGGCACTTTCAGCCCGCCACGCCGGCAGCGGGCGCACACCGGCAGAAAGACTCTGCCCGGCCTCGGAGAGGCCGACGGGACATTACAGTCAACAAGTGAGGGCAACACCCTATGAGAAGACTTAAGCGTGATCCGTTGGAAAGAGCATATTCACGTGGCTACCAATACGGGGTCACCGGCAAATCCCGCGAACTTTGCCCTTTCAATCTTCCTTCTGTTCGCCAAGCCTGGATCAACGGCTGGCGCGAAGGTCGCGGTGATAACTGGGACGGAATGACTGGCACCGCTGGCATCCATAGACTCAACGAAAATCACGCCGTTGGCTGATCGAGGACACTGAATTCGAGTTACCATGCACGCCCCATCCGGGCGGCGGGCTAAGGCCCAGGGGCCCCTTGATGGGGCCCTTTTTTATGGCTGCGTTTTATGCCCGCGGCATCGCCGCAATTGCATCCACCGCCTCGCGGATCAGTGCCGGCCCTTTGTAGATGAAGCCCGAGTAGATCTGCACCAGGCTCGCCCCGGCAGCAATTTTCTCAGCCGCATGACGGCCTTCAGTGATGCCACCGGCAGCAATGATCGGCATCTTGCCGCCCAGCTCGGCCGCCAGCACCTTGACGATATGGGTGCTCTTCTCCAGCACCGGCGCACCCGACAAGCCGCCGGCTTCGCCGCCATGCGGCAGGCTTTCGACGCCTTCACGGCCCATGGTGGTGTTGGTGGCGATCACCGCGTCCATGCCCGATTCCATCAGCGTTGCTGCCACCAGCGCAGTTTCTTCGTCGCTCATGTCCGGCGCGATCTTGATCGCCAGTGGCACACGCTTGCCATGCTCGCCGGCCAGTTGCTCACGGCGCTCGGCCAGGGCATCGAGCAGCTGCTTGAGCGAATCGCCGAACTGCAGGCTGCGCAGGCCCGGGGTATTGGGCGAGCTGATGTTGACGGTGATGTAGCTGGCCTCGGTGTAGACCTTGTTGAGGCAGATCAGGTAGTCGTCGACTGCGCGCTCGACCGGGGTATCGAAGTTCTTGCCGATGTTGATGCCCAATACACCGTCATACCGCGAGGCACGTACCCGCTCCAGCAGGTGATCGACGCCCAGGTTGTTGAAGCCCATGCGGTTGATGATCGCGGTCGCTTCCGGCAGGCGGAACAACCGTGGCTTCGGGTTGCCCGGCTGCGGGCGCGGCGTCACGGTGCCGATTTCGACAAAGCCGAAACCCAGCTGGGCGAAGCCGTCGATGGCCGCGCCATTCTTGTCCAGGCCGGCAGCCAGGCCAACAGGGTTGGCGAAGTTCAAGCCCATCACGCTCACCGGCAACGCCGCCGGCTGCTTGCACAGCACGCCGTTGAGCCCGAGGCGGCCACCGGCACCGATCAGGTCCAGCGACAGGTCATGGGAGGTTTCCGGGGAAAGCTTGAACAGCAGCTGGCGGGCCAGGTTATACATGGGCGGGCAAGGCTCGGGGTGAGTGAGGCAGCGATTATAGCCAGCACGCGCCCGGCATGACAGCGCCTTGGCACATGCGTTGCTACATCGCCTGCACACTGCCTAATCAGTACAGGCGAGGATCGACGTGAATACATCACCCCTGGCATGGCTAAACGGCAGCGACGCACCGGAAAAACCCAGCCTCGACATCGGCTTCATGGCCCTGACCGATTGTGCCTCGGTGGTGGTTGCCGCCACCCAGGGCTTCGCTCAGCAACACGGCCTGACCCTCAACCTCAAGCGCCAGGGCTCATGGGCCAGCCTGCGCGACAAACTGGCCAGCGGCGAACTGGATGCCGCGCATTGCCTTTACGGCCTGGTCTATGCGGTGCACCTGGGCATCGGTGGCGTGCCGGCCAGCGACATGGCCGTGCTCATGGGGCTGAACCAGAACGCCCAGGCCATCAACCTCTCGCCCGCCCTGCAGCGCAAGGGCGTGACCAGCCCTGAGGCACTGGCACGGCTGGTGCACCAGCACGGTGCAAAGCTGACCTTCGCGCAGACCTTTCCCACCGGCACCCATGCCATGTGGCTGTACTACTGGCTCGCCAGCCAAGGCATCCACCCGCTGCACGACGTCAACAGCGTGGTGGTGCCACCGGCGCAGATGGCGGCGCACATCCAGGCTGGGCGCATCGACGGCTTCTGCGTCGGCGAACCCTGGGCTGCGGCTGCCGTGGCCCAGGGCCAGGGCTTCACCTTGGCCACCAGCCAGTCGATATGGCCTGATCACCCGGAGAAGGTCCTGGCCTGCGCCCGCACTTTTGCCGAGCAGTACCCTAACAGCGCACGCGCGCTGATCAAGGCGATCCTTGCCGCCAGCCGCTTCATCGAGCAAAGCCAGGAAAACCGCCACAGCACCGCGCAACTGCTCAGCGGCAGTGCCTACCTGGACACGCCCCTTGAAACCGTCGAACCGCGCCTGCTGGGCGCCTACCAGGACGGCCTGGGCAACCACTGGCAGGACAACCATGCCCTGCACCTGTTCGACCACGGCCGCGCCAACCTGCCATACCTGTCCGATGGCATGTGGTTCATGACCCAGTTCCGCCGCTGGGGCCTGCTGCGCGATGACCCCGACTACCTCGGTGTGGCGCGCCAGGTACAACAACTGGCGCTGTACCACGAGGCTGCCGAAGCCCTCGGCGTGCCCTGCCCTGCGCTGCCCATGCGCAGCAGCCTGCTGATCGACGGCAACCGCTGGGACGGCAGCAACCCGTACGGCTATGCCCGCAGCTTCCGCCTGCATGCCTTGGGTGATACGCCCGATGCCCGTATCGGTCTGTGAGGGTCACCACCATGCTGCGCATCCTGTTGATCGACGACACCCAGAACAAGCTTGGCCGCCTCAAGGCGGCATTGCGCGAAGCCGGCTTCGAGGTGATCGAAGCGCCAGACCTGACCATCGACCTGCCCGCCTGCGTCGAAACGGTGCGCCCGGACGTGGTATTGATCGATACCGACTCACCCGACCGTGACGTGATGGAACAGGTGGTGATGGTCAGCCGCGATCAGCCGCGGCCGATCGTACTGTTCACCGACGAGCATGACCCTGGGGTGATGCGCCAGGCGATCCAGGCCGGCGTCAGCGCCTACATCGTCGAAGGCATCCACGCCGCCCGGCTGCAGCCCATCCTCGATGTGGCCATGGCCCGCTTCGAGAGCGACCAGGCGCTCAGGGCGCAACTGCTGGCGCGCGACCAGCAACTGGCCGAGCGCAAGCGCATCGAGCAGGCCAAGGGCTTGCTGATGAAGATGAAGGACTGCAATGAAGAACAGGCCTACACCCTGATGCGTCGGCAGGCCATGAGCCGGCAACAGAAGCTGATCCAGGTGGCCGAGCAGATCATTGCCATGCACGAGATGCTTGGCTAGAAAGCGTCGGCAATGTTGGCCCATCTCTTGCTCAATAATCCACACCGGTAGCCAACGGCGGTTGCCCACAAACCCCGACAAAGACGTCGCTCTCCCCTCCACGCCAGTGGACCGGGTAGCGGCGTCTTTTCGTTTCCGTTGCATTGCCGAGTGAGGTGTTCGATGAGTACCAGCTTCTGGAAATCCGGGCATGTGCCCACGCTGTTCGCCGCGTTTCTGTATTTCGACCTGAGCTTCATGGTCTGGTACCTGCTGGGCCCGCTGGCGGTGCAGATCGCTGCCGACCTGCAACTGAGCACACAACAACGGGGGCTGATGGTCGCCACGCCCATCCTTGCCGGTGCGGTACTGCGCTTCGTCATGGGCCTGCTGGTAGACCGCCTTTCACCGAAGACCGCCGGGCTGATCGGCCAAGTGATCGTCATCATTGCCCTGGCAAGTGCCTGGTACATGGGTGTGCACACCTATGAACAAGCGCTGCTGCTGGGTGTGTTCCTCGGCGTTGCCGGCGCCTCGTTCGCCGTGTCGCTGCCGCTCGCCTCGCAATGGTACCCGCCGCAGCATCAAGGCAAGGCAATGGGCATCGCCGGTGCGGGCAACTCCGGCACCGTGTTCGCCGCCCTGCTGGCCCCGGTACTGGCCGCAGGCTTTGGCTGGAACAACGTGTTCGGCTTCGCCGTGATCCCACTGGTGCTGACCCTGGTGCTGTTCGCCCTGCTTGCGCGCAATGCACCCCAACGGCCCAAGCCCAAGGCCATGGCCGATTACCTCAAGGCCCTGGGTGATCGCGACAGCTGGTGGTTCATGTTCTTCTACAGTGTCACCTTTGGCGGCTTTATCGGCCTGGCCAGTGCCCTGCCCGGCTACTTCAGCGACCAGTACGGCCTCAGCCCGATCACCGCCGGCTATTACACCGCCGCTTGCGTCTTCGCCGGTAGCCTGATGCGCCCGCTGGGCGGCGCGCTGGCCGACCGCTTCGGCGGCATCCGCACCTTGCTGGGCATGTACAGCGTGGCAGCCATCTGCATCGCCGCCGTTGGCTTCAACCTGCCTAGCGCCACTGCGGCCCTGGCGCTGTTCGTCAGTGCCATGCTCGGCCTGGGTGCCGGTAACGGCGCGGTGTTCCAGCTGGTACCGCAACGCTTCCGCCAGGAGATCGGCGTGATGACCGGGCTGATCGGCATGGCCGGCGGCATTGGCGGCTTCTTGCTGGCAGCCGGGCTCGGCACCATCAAACAGCATACGGGCGACTATCAGCTGGGCCTTTGGCTGTTCGCAAGCCTCGGCCTGCTGGCCTGGTTCGGCCTGCATGGGGTCAAGCAACGCTGGCGCACCACCTGGGGCTCGGCAGCCGTGACTGCGGCGCGGGTCTGAGGCACCTTGATGAGCCTGCAACTGAGTTTCGCCCAGGCCAGCGCCACCGGGCCGCGCGCAGAGAATCAGGACGCCCTGCGCCTGGTCACCCCGGCGCCGGAGCTTGCCGCCAGCAAGGGCTACCTGTTCGCCCTTGCCGACGGCGTCAGCCAATGCGCCGACGGCGGCCTGGCAGCACGCGCCAGCCTGCAGGCGCTGGCCATGGACTACTACGCCACGCCCGCCACCTGGGGCGTGGCCCAAGCCCTGGACCGCCTGCTGCTGGCACAGAACCGCTGGCTGCGCGCACAAGGCAGCCAGCCGCTGTTGACCACCCTCAGCGCCCTGGTGCTGCGTGGGCGCCGCTTCACACTTGCGCACGTCGGCGACTGCCGCGCCTACCGCTGGCACGCCGGCCGCCTGCAGTGCCTGAGCCAAGACCATGTCTGGGACCAACCTGGCATGCAGCACGTGCTCAAACGCGCATTGGGCCTGGACCAGCAGCTGCTGGTCGACTACCTGGACGGCGAGCTGCAGCCGGGCGAATGCTACCTACTGGTCAGCGACGGGGTCTGGGCCAGCCTGGGCGACCAACACATCCAGGCCGTGCTGCGCGAGCAACCCGACCTGCAACTGGCCGCCGACACGTTGGTTGCCAGCGCCCATCACAATGGCAGCCAGGACAACGCCAGCGCCTTGCTGGTGCGGGTCGAGCAATTGGGTACGGCCAACCTGGGCGACACCTTGGTACAACTGCAGCAATGGCCGTTGCCTGGCGCGCTGCGCGACGGCCAGGCGATTGATGGCTGGCAGGTCGAGGCGCGCCTTGCGCACAGCCGCCAGTCCCTGCTCTACCGTGTGCGCGACAGCCAAGGCCAGCCGTGGCTGCTGAAAACCTTGCCTGCAGAGCGCGAACAGGAGCCGGGCGCTGCCCAAGCGTTGTTACTTGAAGAATGGTTTTTGCGCCGGGTTGCCGGCCGCCATTTCCCCGAGCTGTACGCCGCCAGCCAGCGCCAGCACCTTTACTACGTGATGCGCGAGCACAGCGGCCGCACCTTGGGCGCCCAACTTGCCGAGCAGGGCCCACTGCCACTGGCCCAGTGGCTTGAGGTGGCGCGCCAGCTGCTGCAGGCCGTGGGGGTACTGCACCGGCGCAACCTGCTGCACCGCGACATCAAGCCCGACAACCTGCACCTGGGCGATGACGGCCAGTTACGGCTGCTGGACTTTGGCCTGGCGTATTGCCCTGGGCTGTCCGAAGACCCACGGCACGAACTGCCCGGCACGCCTTCGTACATCGCCCCGGAAGCCTTCGAGGGGCAGTCACCCAGCCCGCGACAAGACCTCTACGCCGCAGGCGTCACGCTTTACCACCTGCTGACCGGGCACTACCCCTATGGCGAAATCGAGGCCTTCCAGCGCCCGCGTTTTGGGCAACCGGTCAATGCTGCGCGCTATCGCCCCGACCTGCCGGAATGGCTACAGCACAACCTGCAACAAGCCGTTGCGGCAGACCCGGCGCAACGCTATGAAACCGCCGAACAGTGGTTGCTGCTGCTCGAACGCGGCGACCGTCAGGCGCAGGGCAGCCACCCTCGCCCACTGCTCGAACGTGAGCCGCTGAAAGTCTGGCGCACCCTGGCACTGCTGTCTCTATTGCTCAACCTGATACTGCTGCTCAGCCTGCTGAAGGCCTGAGCACACCTTGCCGATGAGGAAACTCTGATGAATGCGAAAGTCTGGCTGGTCGGTGCTGGCCCTGGCGACCCCGAACTGCTCACCCTCAAAGCCGTGCGCGCGTTGCAGCAGGCGCAAGTGGTGATGATCGACGACCTGGTCAACCCGGCCGTGCTGGAGCACTGCCCGCAGGCCCAGGTGATTGCCGTGGGCAAACGTGGCGGCTGCCGCTCCACGCCGCAGGCATTTATCCAGCGCCTGATGCTGCGCCACGCGCGGCAGGGCCGCTGCGTGGTGCGCCTGAAAGGTGGCGACCCGTGCATCTTCGGCCGTGGTGGCGAAGAGGCCTTGTGGTTACAAGGGCATGGCATCGAAGTGGAAGTGGTCAACGGCATTACCGCGGGCCTGGCAGGCGCGACCCAGTGCGGCATTTCGCTCACCTCACGCGGGGTTAGCCGTGGGGTGACGCTGGTGACGGCTCATACCCAGGATGACAGTGAGCTGAACTGGGCGGCATTGGCTCAGGGCGGCACAACCTTGGTGGTGTACATGGGCGTGGCCCGGCTGGAGCAGATTCGCCAGGGCTTGCTGGACGGTGGCATGGCGCCGGGGATGCCGGTGGCGATGATCGAGAATGCGTCGCTGCCTGAGCAGCGCGAATGCCGCAGCGATGTGTGGGGGATGCTGCAGGATGCACGGGTATTCGGCTTGCGCAGCCCGGCGATTCTGGTGATTGGCGAGGTGGTGGGGGAGCGAGTGATGCGCGAACTTTTGGCCGCTGCCGGCTAGCGCTGCGTCAGCACAAATCGCAGGCAAAGAAAAACCCGGCCGAGGCCGGGTTTTTCATTGAAGCTTCAGACCAATTACTTGGACTGGGCTTCTACCTGAGCTTCAACGCGACGGTTGACAGCACGGCCTTCTTCGGTGGCGTTGTCGGCAACCGGACGGGTTTCGCCGTAGCCAACCGAGTCAACACGGGTGGATTCCACGCCGTACTGCTGGGTCAGAACCTGCTTGACAGCATTGGCGCGACGCTCGGACAGCTTCTGGTTGTAAGCGTCTGGGCCCACGGAGTCAGTGTGACCTTCAACCACGGTGGTGGTTTGCGGGTACTGCTTCATGAAGTCAGCCAGGTTCTTGATGTCGCCGTAGCTGTTAGGCTTGACGACCGACTTGTCGAAGTCGAACTTGACGTCCAGCTCAACGCGAACGACTTCGGCAACAGCCGGGCAGCCATCAGCGTCAACGGTAACGTTGGCTGGGGTGTCTGGGCACTTGTCGACGTTGTCGCAAACGCCGTCGTTGTCGCTGTCGGAGCACACTTCAGCAACTGGAGCTGGAGCGACTGCGGCTTGCTTCGGGCTACCGCCGAAGTTCAGGCCAACGCCAACGCTCGGGGCCCACTCGGTGTCGCCCTGGTCGATGTTGTACTGAGCTTCAACGCCGGCACGGGCGTAGAACATGTCGGTGATGTACCACTTGGCGCCAGCGCCAACGTTGGCGAAGGTGGAGTGGTCACGACCGCCACGGCCGGTCTGGCCCAGGGACTGGTGCGAGAAACCAGCGGAAACGTACGGACGGATGGCGTCATACGGGTTGTTGAAGTGGTAAACGGCGTCCAGGGCGGTGTTCGAGCCCTTGATGTTTTTGCCGTCTTCGCCACGAGCGTTGTGTACTTCGTCGTAGCCCAGACGCAGTTCAACGTCGTCGGTCAGGAAGTAACCGACCGAACCGCCGAACAGGTTGCCGTCGTTCTTGAAGTCGCGCTGGCTGTCGAAGAATTCCTTCTTGTAGAAGATTTCAGTCTCGACGGCGCCTTGACCTTGTGCCATAGCGCCAATCGAAGTGGCGGCTACAAGCGAACCAATGGCCAAGCCCAAGGTGTTTTTCAATTTCATCCGTTAAATCCCCATCTGGTGATAGTTAAGCAGTCCCACCAACAACACGGGGGACAACTCGACGGCAAGTCTAGCAGAACTCGCCGGTTGGTTAGAGATATTTGCAGGCCATTAAGTTTCCTCTAGACCTGCAAATTTCTCCCGAAGCTTGTCTAGCGCACGCTTGTAACGCATTTTCGTTGCGCTCAAGCCCATGTGCATGATGTCTGCGATCTCCTGGAATTCCAGCTCTGCAACAAAGCGCAGCACCAGGATTTCACGGTCGATCGGGTTGACATACACAAGCCATTTGTCCAGCCCGCCTTTCTCTTCGGGTTTGGGTGCCTTGTCTTCAGACGCCTCTTCAACAGGGTCAAGACTCAAGGCATCCATCAACCGACGTTTCCTGCGCTCCTTGCGGTACTGGGTGATGCACTCGTTATACGTAATGCTGTAGAGCCAGGTCTTGAACTTGGATTTACCCTCGAAGTTCTTCAGACCGTACAGCACCTTCAGCATCACTTCCTGACAGACATCGTCAGCATCCCGGTCGTTCCCCAAATAACGCGCACAGACGTTGAACAGGGTCCGCTGGTAGCGCCGCATGAGTTCCTCATAGGCGCGGGTAACGTGATACAGCTCCTCATGCGAACGCGCCACCAACTCCTCGTCGGTGAGCTCGCGTGGGTCGTAACGCATGGGCGGCGAATAGACTTTATTCAAAACGGATCTGGCCGACAGTCAGGTCAATGTCGCCGCTCGGCCACGTGGGCCGATTTTTGCGGCGGCATACATTAACAGCTTTTGTGCGGTTAGCGGCTATTGACGCGCTGCTCAAGCAGCACGCGATTAGACAGCGACACCAATTCGCCATCATCGGTCAACAGCGTTGTCTTGACCGTACCGATCTCCTCGATCTGGCCTTCGACCTCTCCAATCCGCACTTGCTGGCCGACTTGGTAGAGTTCGCGAACGTAGATACCGGCCAGAATCTGCCCGGCAATTTCGCGGCTGCCAAGGCCCATCGCAAGCGCAACGGCCAGACCAACGGTAATCAGACCGATCACGATCACATGGTTCAACAGATCGGTTTTCACCTCGAGCTGGCTGATGGCCACCGAGATGCTGATGATGATCACCAAGCCCTGGGTGATGCGCCCAAGCCCGGCGGAATACTCCAGGCCGATGCCTTCGGCGGCGCCACGCACCAGGCCGTTGGCCACCTGCGCCAGCAGCACGCCGGCCAGCAGCACCAGCGCTGCGCCAAACACCTTGGGCAGGTACAGGGCGAGCATGTCGAGGGTTGCCGATACCCGCTCAAGGCCAAGCGATTCAGCGGCCGAGACGAGGAAAATCAACAGCACGAACCAGTAGACAATCTTGCCGATCAGGGTCGAGATCGGCACCTGAATGCCGCCTCGGCTGAGCATCTTGGTCAACCCGGTACCGGCCATCAGGCGGTCCAGGCCGAACTTGGCCAGCAGCTTGGACAGCAGCGTATCGAGCAGCTTGGCCACCACGAAACCGAGCAGCACCACCACCAGCGCGCCGAACAGGTTGGGGATGAAGTTCGCTACCTTGGTCCATAGGGCGGTCATGGCAGTGACCAGGCTCTGGGTCCAGAGATCGAGTTCCATATTCAATCGGCCTTATCAGCTTTGCTGCCAGGGGCAGCGTTACGGGCAGAATTGCGGCGCACCGGCGCTACATGCGCCGAGCCATTGTTAACAGCGATCAGCAGCGCCTGGCTCCAGCGGCCAAGCAGGCTGAACAGATCACCCGCGCCGACCTGGCGGTTGGCGGTTTTCAGCACGCGACCCAGGCACGCGGCGTCGTCTCTTTCCTCACCGGACGGCGACGCCTTGAGCAGGTCACGCAGGGATTCTTCAAACGGATCGTGCATAGGCACCTCACGCAGTGTCAGTCAGAGACGAGAGCGCAGGGCGATGGGTCACACATCGCATTGGCACGAATGTTTCAAAATGACTCGGCAACGTCACACCCAGCGCAACCGTCGGAACAGCCACCATTGCCCTACTGCCAGCCCGAGCACGACAATGCAGGCGAACAGGAAGCCATAAGGATTCTCCGCACCGGGGATACCGCCAACGTTGATCCCGAGCAGCCCGGTGATGAAACTCATGGGCAGGAAGATGCAGGTGATGATGCCGAAGCGGTACATGGTCCGGTTCATGCGCTCGCTGCGCCGCCGGTCTTCGCTCTCCAGCACCAGCGCCGCGCGCTCACGGGCCAGCTCGAGCTCTTCCAGGTAGCGGATCAGGCTGTTATTCAGCTCGTTCCAGTAGTCCGCGTCGGCATCGGCGAACCAGCTCCATTTGCTGCGCGACAACTGGGCGTAGATTTCCCGCTGCGGCGCCAGAAAACGCCGCAAACCTGCTGCGCGACGGCGGATCTGCTGCAGGCTGCCTTGTTCAGGGGTGTACCGTTCGTCGGATTCGACCTTTTCTTCTTCCAGATCGACCTCTTCCGACAGGTCGCTGACCAACCCCTGGACCTTTTCGGTGAGCAATTCACCCATCAGCAGCAACAGCTCGGACGCCGATTTCGGCCCCCTGCCCTGGTCCAGCAGCTGAAGGATTTCGTCGCTGGCGCGCAGTGGCCGCAAGCGCAGGGAAATCACCCGCCGCGCCTGGGCGAAAATGCGCACCGACACCATGTCTTCCGGCTCGGCGCCCGGGTTGAGGTTGACCCCGCGCAAGAACAGCAGCAGCTGCTCGTCAGCCAACGGCAACAGGCGTGGGCGGGTGTTTTCCTCAAGCAGCAAGTCGCAGGCGAATTCACTCACGCCGCTTTCTTGCAGCAGCCAGGTACGGGTTTGTGGATGGCTGCGATCCCAGTGCAGCCACAGGCTTTCCTGTGGCTGCAACTGCAGGTCGTCCAGCTCGGTCCGGGCGATCGAGCGCGCGCCGCCTTTGCCATCGAGCACCAGGGCATGCACCAGCCCCCACTGCGCGTTGTCTTCCTCGAACATCAAAGCTCCATCAGCGCGTGCGGCGCATCACTCCGGCATTTTCAGCGGGCTTGGCGAAACGATCACGCCATTGTTGTCGGCATACACGTAGTCGCCCGGGCGGAAGGTCACACCGGCGAAAGTCACCGGCACGTTCAGCTCGCCGACGCCACGCTTGTTGCTCTTTTTCGGGTGGCTGGCCAGGGCCTGCACGCCGACGTTCGTCTGGATCAGGATGTCCACGTCACGCACGCAGCCGTAAATCACCAGGCCTTCCCAGCCGTTTTTTGCAGCCTTCTCGGCAAGCATGTCACCCAGCATTGCACAGCGCAGCGAGCCGCCACCGTCGACCACCAGCACCTTGCCCTTGCCGTCGAGTTCTACCTGCTCCTTGACCAGCGAGTTGTCTTCAAAGCACTTGAGGGTGACGATCTGGCCACCGAACGAATCGCGGCCACCGAAGTTGCTGAACATCGGTTCCAGTACCTGGACCAGGTCCGGGTAGGCGTCGCAGAGGTCGGGCGTTACGTAATGCTGCATGGGAAGCTCCTGTCAGTCACAACGAAAGCGGGTGTCGGCCAAGGCTACACCGGGGAGGCTGTTGCAGTCATCCGGGACCGGGCAGTCAGGTGTGATTTACCTCTGCTGGCCCCTTCGCGGGTAAACCCGCTCCCACAGATTCCCCACAGTACTTGAATTCCGTGGGGAACCTGTGGGAGCGGGTTTACCCGCGAAGAGGCCAGTAAAGCCAACACAGGATCAGCCGACCGGCACAGGCTCCACAGCCACCGTCGAGGCATGCACCGGCAGCAGAGGTTGGCGCAACCAACGCTCCACCAAAGGCCACACCTGTGCCTGCGCCGCCTTGCTCACCAGCATGTCGACATGCCCAAAGGCCTCGAACCCTTCCTCGCGGCCCAGCCTGAGGAACTGCTTGCGCTCGCCACCCAGTTGATCGAACAGCTTGCGGCAGGCCCATACCGGGTCCTGGAAGTCTCCCGCACCGGCCACTGCCAGTACCGGCACATCCACTTCGGCCAGGCCGGCCCACCAGTCGTTGTCCTTGTCACCGAAACGCCCAAACAGGCCGTGCCAGCGCATGCTCTCCAGGGCCAGGCCGATAGGCTCATCCTCAGGCCCACGCTTGAAACGCGGCCCGGAAATCTGCCCCCAGCGCTTGAGCAGCAGCTTCGCGCCCCAGCTCACAGGCGGTACTTTCAGCGGCCAGTACACCCGGCTGATCTGGGTGCCGAAAAACGCAGCACTGGCGACCTGCTCGGCCTGTAGAAAACCCCCGCCAAGCGCTGCTGCCAAGGTGGTCCCGCCGAGCGAATGGCCGATCCAGTGTGGCGCCTTGCCAGACTGCTCCTGTACAAACGCTGCAATCAACGGCAGGTCATCGCGGGCATAGTCGGCGACCCGGTTGTGCCGCCACTGCCGATTGCGGGGCGACAGGCCGTGGCCGCGCATCTCCGGGATCCACACATCGAAGCCGGCGCGCGCCAGATAGGCACCCAGGCCAATACCCTTGGGCGAATACCAGAAGCGCCGGTTGGAGAAACTGCCGTGCAGGAGAATGACCGGCACGCCCTGGGCACCGCCCTGATCGGCCAGGCCCAGGCGGGTCACGGCCAATTCGACGCTAGGGTCAGGGCTGTTGCCGGCCTTGATCCGGTACACGTCTTCGCTGAGGTCACCGCGGCGTTCGGCACTGAGCAGGGCCACGGGAAATAAAGTGCTGCTGCTTTGCATAAGGTAGCTTGGTGCACAAAAAAGGGCGGGGTCCATTGCTGGAGCTCGCCCTGGAAAAAACCAGGCGGGGGCGCGCCAGACGCACCCCCGCGTTTTACCGCATCAGGCCGCGCCCTGGCCCTCGGCCAGGAAGAACCAGGTCTCGAGTACCGAGTCCGGGTTCAGCGACACGCTTTCGATGCCTTGCTCCATCAGCCACTTGGCCAGGTCTGGGTGGTCCGACGGGCCCTGGCCGCAGATGCCGATGTACTTGCCGGCCTTGTTGCATGCCTGGATGGCGTTGGCCAGCAGCTTCTTAACGGCCGGGTTACGCTCGTCGAACAGGTGGGCGATGATGCCCGAGTCACGGTCCAGGCCCAGGGTCAGCTGGGTCAGGTCGTTGGAGCCGATGGAGAAGCCGTCGAAGTACTCGAGGAACTCTTCGGCCAGAATCGCGTTGGACGGCAGCTCGCACATCATGATCACGCGCAGGCCATTGTCGCCACGGGCCAGGCCGTTTTCGGCGAGCAGGTCGATCACCTGGCTGGCTTCGCCCAGGGTGCGTACGAACGGCACCATGATCTCGACGTTGGTCAGGCCCATCTCGTTGCGCACACGCTTGAGCGCACGGCATTCGAGCTCGAAGCAGTCACGGAACGATTCGCTGATGTAGCGCGAAGCACCGCGGAAGCCCAGCATCGGGTTTTCTTCTTCCGGCTCGTACAGCTTGCCGCCGATCAGGTTGGCGTACTCGTTGGACTTGAAGTCCGACAGGCGGACGATGACCTTTTTCGGGTAGAAGGCCGCAGCCAGGGTGCTGATGCCCTCGACCAGCTTCTCGACGTAGAAACCCACCGGGTCGTTGTAGCCGGCGATGCGCTTGTCGACGCTTTCTTTCAGCTCCGGCGGCAGGCCTGCGTAATTCAGCAGCGCCTTGGGGTGCACGCCGATCATGCGGTTGATGATGAACTCCAGGCGCGCCAGGCCGACACCGGCGTTGGGCAGCTGGGCGAAGTCGAAGGCGCGGTCCGGGTTGCCGACGTTCATCATGATCTTGAACGGCAGGTCCGGCATGGCGTCGACCGAGTTCTGCTTGACGTCGAAGCCCAGCTCGCCCTCGAAGATGAAGCCGGTGTCGCCTTCGGCGCAGGAAACGGTCACGCCCTGGCCGTCTTTGAGCAGTTGGGTGGCGTTGCCGCAACCCACGACTGCCGGGATACCCAGCTCACGGGCGATGATCGCCGCGTGGCAGGTACGCCCGCCGCGGTTGGTAACGATGGCGCTGGCGCGCTTCATCACCGGTTCCCAGTCCGGGTCGGTCATGTCGGAAACCAGCACGTCGCCTGGCTGGACCTTGTCCATCTCGGACACATCCTTGATCACGCGGACCTTGCCGGCGCCGATGCGCTGGCCGATCGCGCGGCCTTCGACCAGCACGGTGCCCTTCTCTTTGAGCAGGTAGCGTTCCATGACGTTGGCGCTGGCGCGGCTCTTCACCGTCTCAGGGCGGGCCTGAACGATGTACAGCTTGCCGTCGTCACCGTCCTTGGCCCATTCGATGTCCATCGGGCGCTGGTAGTGCTGCTCGATGATCATGGCCTGTTTGGCCAGTTCGTTGACCTCGGCGTCGGTCAGGCAGAAGCGCGCACGTTCGGCGCGGTCGACTTCGACGGTCTTGACCGAACGACCGGCCTTGGCCTCGTCGCCGTAGATCATCTTGATCGCCTTGCTGCCCAGGTTGCGGCGCAGAATGGCCGGGCGGCCGGCCTGCAAGGTTTGCTTGTGGACGTAGAATTCGTCAGGGTTGACCGCACCCTGCACCACGGTTTCACCCAGGCCGTAGGCACCGGTAATGAACACCACGTCACGGAAACCCGACTCGGTGTCGAGGGTGAACATCACGCCGGCAGTGCCGGTTTCGGAACGGACCATGCGCTGCACACCGGCAGACAGGGCGACCAGCTTGTGGTCGAAGCCCTGGTGCACGCGGTAGGCGATGGCGCGGTCGTTGAACAGCGAGGCGAACACTTCCTTGGCCGCGCGGATCACGTTGTCGACGCCACGGATGTTGAGGAAGGTTTCCTGCTGACCGGCGAACGAGGCGTCCGGCAGGTCTTCGGCAGTGGCGGAGGAGCGCACGGCAACGGCCATGTTGTCGTTGCCTGCTGCCATTTCGGCAAAGGCCGTACGGATTTCCGAATCCAGGCGTGCCGGGAACTCGGCTTCCATCACCCACTGGCGAATCTGCGCGCCGGTCTTGGTCAGGGCATTGATATCGTCAACGTCCAGCGCGTCGAGCGCGGCGTGAATGCGGTCATTCAGCCCGCTCTGCTCGAGAAAATCACGGTACGCCTGAGCCGTAGTGGCAAAGCCGCCCGGCACCGACACGCCGGCACCGGCGAGGTTACTGATCATCTCGCCCAGGGATGCGTTCTTGCCCCCCACATGCTCCACATCATGGACGCCGAGCTTATCGAGGGAAACTACGTACTCTACCAAGGTGATCTCTCCACTAACTGTATTGGAAAAGCTCAAGGGCGCCCGCCTGTCTTTGTGACTTGGCCGGGCGCTTGTGGCCTGTACCTGGAAAATAAGTGAGAATGCCGACAGCCGCATTCGGCAAACCGAACTTATCATATCCAAGAAACGTCATCAGCTTAAGGCCCAGATCGCAAATGAAACGAACCGCGTTCTTCATCTCCGATGGCACCGGCATCACTGCCGAAACCCTGGGCCAAAGCCTGCTCGCGCAATTCGATAGCATTCCGTTCAACAAATTCACCCGTCCGTACATCGATACACCGGACAAAGCGCGGACCATGGTGCAGCAAATCAACGCTGCGGCAGAGCGCGACGGCGTGCGCCCGATCATCTTCGACACCATCGTCAACCAGGACATCCGAGAGATCCTGGCGACGTCGAACGGCTTCATGATCGACATCTTTTCGACGTTTTTATCCCCGCTCGAGCAGGAATTGACTGCCCATTCGTCGTATTCCGTGGGTAAATCACACTCGATTGGCGGTAATTCCAACTACATGGAACGCATCGAGGCGGTCAATTTCGCCCTCGACAATGACGATGGCGCACGCACGCATTACTACGACAAGGCCGACCTGATCCTGGTGGGCGTGTCGCGTTGCGGCAAGACGCCGACCTGCCTGTACATGGCCATGCAATTCGGCATTCGAGCGGCCAACTACCCGCTGACCGAGGACGACATGGAGCGCCTGCAACTGCCGGCAGTGCTGAAAAAGCACCACAACAAGCTGTTCGGCCTGACCATCGACCCCGACCGCCTTACGGCCATCCGCCACGAGCGCAAGCCCAACAGCCGTTATTCAAGCTTTGCCCAGTGCGAGTTCGAGGTGCGCGAGGTGGAAAGCCTGTTCCGCCGGGAGAACATTCCCAACATCAACTCCACGCATTTTTCGGTGGAGGAGATTTCGGCGAAGATTTTGGTGGAGAAAGGGGTGGAGCGGCGGTTCAAGTAAGCCATTGCCGGCCTCTTCGCGGGTAAACCCGCTCCCACAGATAACCCACCAGCCTTGAGACCTGTGCGGTACCTGTGGGAGCGGGTTCACCCGCGAAGGGGCCATCACAGGAATACAAAAAGCCCCGGCATCACTGCCGGGGCTTTTTCATTTCAGCCTGATGATCAGGACGGCACCACCGCCGCCTGCCCGCTCATCGCCAGGTCGACCAGCTCGCGGTTGGCCACCGCGTACATCGCATAGTCGGTGCCGGTGGCATTGCGCAGGTCGTCAAGCATCGCGCGCCAGCGCTCGACCATCACCCGGTGCTGCTCGGCCCACAGTGCCACACGGGCGTCCATGTCTTCCGGCGCATCGGCCATCTGCAATACAGAGATGGTGATCGCCCGCTGCTGCAGGTCGATGTCGTCGCGGAACGCTTCGCGCGCCAAGGCCTGCCAGTTGTTTTCCACCGGCAGGTTGCTGATCTCCTGCAGGTACCAGGTCAGGTCCAGCGAGCTGCCCACGGCGAAGAACGCCTTGGCCACCAGGGCAGGGTCATGCCCGGTGACATCGGCCGCTTCGATGATCGGTAGCAGCGTGTACAGGTGGCTGGTGCCCGCCACCATCCGCGCCAACAGCTCCGGGACGCCGGCGTCGACGAAGCTCTGGTAGCGGACCATCCAGCGCTCGCGGGTCGGGCCTTCCAGCAGCTCGTCGAGCTTCAGGCCCAGTTGTGCGATTTTCGGCCCGAAGTGCGCGGTGTCACGCCCGGCATCCTGTTCGTTGCGCCGGCTGCGCAGGAACCAGCGGGTGGCCCTGCGGCCCAGGCGCATCAGCTCGTCCATCAGGGTCAGCTGGATTTCTGCCGGCACCTGATAGTCCAGCGCCTCGATCTGGCGGAACCAGTGCGGCAGGTGGAAGATGTCGCGCACGATCACATAGGCCCCGGCAACGTTGGCCGGGCTCATGCCAGTGGACTCTTTGAGCCGCTGGACGAAGGTGATGCCCATGTTGTTGACCAGGTCGTTGGCGATCTGGGTGCTGACGATTTCGCGCTTCAGCCGGTGGCGGCGCATGGCTTCGGCGAACTTGCTGACCAGTGACGGCGGGAAGGCGGTTTCCATGTCACGGGTCAGGTAGTCGTCGTCCGGCACCAGCGACTTGAGCAGCTGCTCCTTGAGGTCGATCTTGCTGTACGAGATCAGCACCGACAGCTCGGCACGGGTCAGGCCCTGGCCGGCAGCCAGGCGCTCGGCCAGTTGCTCCTCGGACGGCAGGAACTCGATGGCCCGGTCCAGCTTGCCGCGGCTTTCAAGGTCGGCCATCAGGCGCTTGTATTCGGCGATCCGCTCACGGGCGCGACGCGCCGCCAGCGACAGCGCCTGGGTCTGCTTGTAGTTGTTGCCCAGCACCAGGCCGGCCACTTCATCGGTCATGCTGCCCAGCAGCTGGTTGCGCTGCTTCTCGGTCATGTCGCCACCCTGCACCACTTCGTTGAGCAGGATCTTGATGTTGACCTCGTGGTCGGAGCAGTCCACGCCACCGGCGTTGTCGATGAAGTCGGTGTTGGTGGCGCCGCCGTTCAGGCCGAACTCGACGCGGCCCAGCTGGGTCATGCCCAGGTTGCCGCCCTCGCCCACCACCTTGCAGCGCAGCTCATTGCCATTGACCCGCAGCAAGTCGTTGGCCTTGTCGCCGACATCGGCGTGGCTTTCGGTGCTGGCTTTGACGTAAGTACCGATGCCGCCGTTCCACAGCAGGTCCACCGGCGCCTTGAGCAGCGCATGCAGCAGCTCGGTCGGGGTCAGGCGGTCGGCCTCGATGGCGAAGCGCTCTTTCATCTGCGGGCTGATGGCAATGCTCTTGGCACTGCGCGGGAAGATCCCGCCGCCTTCGGACATGATGCTGGTGTCGTAGTCGCTCCAGGCCGAACGCGGCAAGTCGAACAGGCGCTGGCGCTCGGCGAAGCTGGTGGCCGGGTCCGGGGTGGGGTCGATGAAGATGTGCAGGTGGTTGAACGCCGCCACCAGCTGCAGCTTGTCGGACATCAGCAGGCCGTTGCCGAACACGTCACCGGCCATGTCACCGACGCCGATCACGGTGATCGGGTCCTGTTGCACGTTGATGCCGCGCTCGCGGAAGTGGCGCTGCACGCCGACCCAGGCGCCGCGGGCAGTGATGCCCATCTTCTTGTGGTCGTAGCCGGCCGAACCGCCCGAGGCGAAGGCATCGCCCAGCCAGAAGCCGTAGTCGATGGCAATGCCGTTGGCGATGTCGGAGAAGGTCGCGGTGCCTTTGTCGGCCGCCACCACCAGGTACGGGTCATCGTCATCGTGACGCACCACGTTGGCCGGTGGCAGTACGCCGCCGTCCTTGAGGTTGTCGGTGATGTCGAGCAGGCCCGAGATGAAGATGCGGTAGCAGGCCACGCCTTCGGCGGCGATTTCGTCACGCGTGCCGCCCAGCGGCAAGCGCCGTGGCAGGAAGCCGCCCTTGGCGCCGACCGGCACGATCACCGAGTTCTTCACCTGCTGGGCTTTCACCAGGCCAAGCACTTCGGTGCGGAAGTCTTCCTCGCGGTCCGACCAGCGCAGGCCGCCGCGGGCGACATTGCCGAAGCGCAGGTGCACGCCCTCGACCCGTGGCGAATAGACGAAAATTTCGAACTTCGGTACCGGCTTGGGCAGCTCGGGGATCAGCTTGGGGTTGAACTTGAAGCTGAAGTACGACTTGTTCTGGCCGTTGGCATCAGGCTGGTAGAAGTTGGTGCGCAGCGTGGCCTTGATCAGGTCCAGGTAGCGGCGCAGGATGCGGTCTTCGTTGAGCACCTGAACATCGTCCAGGGCACTGAGGATGGCCTGTTCAAGGCGCTGCTGCTTGTCGTCCAGGTCATCGGCGGTGAGCTTGCGCGCCAGGTAGAAGCGGGTCTTGAACAACCGCGTCAGCTCGCGGGCGATGTCGGTGTGGTTGTTCAGGGTGCTGGCGATGTAGCCCAGGTCAAAGCCCAGGCGGATCTGCTTGAGGTAACGGGCATAGGCGCGCAGCAGCGCCACGTCACGCCATGGCAGGCCGGCAGTGAGCACCAGGCGGTTGAACGCGTCGTTCTCGGCGTCGCCCTGGACGATATGGATGAACGCGTCCTGGAGCACGTCGTTGAGCTGCTGGATGTCCAGGCTCAGGCCTTCGCTGTAGGTGAAGGCGAAGTCGTGGATCCAGTACTCGCGGCCACTGGCGTGGCGCAGGCGATAGGGGAACTCGCCCAGTACACGCAGGCCAAGGTTCTCGAGGATCGGCAGCACATCCGACAGCGCCAGCGGGGTGTCGGCGTGGTACAGCTTGCAGTGCAGCAGGCGGTCACCCAGGCGTGTCAGCGGCTGGTAGAAGCTCATCGCCAGCGGCCTGCTCTCTGACAACCCCAGCACGTGCTGCAGGTCGACCACCGCCGAGTGCGCGGCAAAACGCTCGCGGTAACCGGCCGGGAAGCCTTTGGGGAAGTCGGCGAGGATGTTGGTGCCTTGAGCCTCACCGAAGTTCTCGATCACCAGCGCCGAGTAATCGTCATGCCACGAGCGGCAGGCCTGGATCACTTCGTTTTCCAGTTGCTGCGGGTCGATATCGATGCGGTTTTTCGGGTCGACCCGCAAAATCAGCTGCACGCGCGCCAGCACCGACTCGGAGAAGAAGGTCCAGAACTCGCAGTCGCTGGCCTTGAGGCGCTCCATCAGCACCTGCTGGATCTTCTGCCGCACTTCGGTGGAGTAGATTTCCCGTGGCACATAGGCCAGGCAGTAGCAGAAGCGCCCGTACGGGTCTTTGCGCAGGAACACGCGGATCTTGTTGCGCTCCTGGATCTGCACGATCGACATCACCGTGCTGAACAGCTCGTCGATCGGGGTCTGGAACAGGTCGTCGCGCGGCAGCACTTCGAGCACCTGCGCCAGCTCCTTGCCCAGGTGCGCCTTGGGGTCGAAGCCCGAGCGGCGCTCTACTTCTGCGACCTTGACGCGAATGTACGGAATGGCATGCACGCTTTCGCCATACACCGAGGAGGTGTACAGGCCCATGAAACGGTGTTCCTTGACCACCTTGCCACTGGCGTCCAGCTGGCGGATCGACACGTAGTCCGGGTATGCCGGGCGGTGCACACGGCTGGGCAGCGCGGCTTTGGCGAACGACAGCAGCAGCGGCTCTGCCAGGTAGGCCACGGCGTAATCTTCAATGCGCAGCTCTTCGGCCGTCAGGCCCACGCGCAGGCGACGCGGCAGGCCGAGGAACGACTGCTCGTCGTAGACCATCTGGCCGCCGTCACTGTCGGCCTGCACGGTAAATTCTTCATAGCCGAGGAAGGTGAAGTGGTTGTCCAGCAGCCATTCGAGGAAGGCCTTGACCTCACCCTTCTCATGCTGCGCCGGGGCGAACGCGGTCTGTTCCACTTCTGCCACGACGTCGCGCAGCTTGGCTTTCATCGGCTCGAAATCGGCCACGGCCACGCGCACTTCAGCCAGCACCTGCTCGATTTCGCGGGTGAGCACGTTCAGTTCGGCGGCGTTGGCGCAGCGGTCGATCTCCAGGTACATCAGCGACTCATGGCGCACGCCCTCGCCCTGGCTGCCCTTGGGCAGCAGTTCGAGCAGCTGGCCCTTTGCGTCACGGCGCACGCTCAGCACCGTGGTCTGCAGGGTATGGATGCTGTAGCCGCGGCGGTTCAGCTCGGTGCGCACCGAGTCGACCAGGAACGGCAGGTCGTGGTGCAGCACCTCGACCACAGTGTGGGTCGACTGCCAGCCATTGCGTTCGTAATCGGGGTTGTACACCCGCACTTGCGGTTGCTCGGGGTCGAAGCGCTCGATGATGCGCCAGGCAGAAAGGGTGCAGCCGGCCAGGTCCGACAGCCTGCGCTGGGTGAGCTCGTCCATGGAAATGATGCCGAAGAACTGCTCGGCGAACAGCGCCACTTGTGGCAGTGACTGTTCGCTGATGTGCTGCGCCAGGGCCGCTTGCAGTTGATGCTGGAAGTCGGCTTTGCTGGCTGCGGTGAAGAACGCCATCTGTGGTACTCCGCTTGGGCTTTGTAATAATTGAAGCGTCGCGTGCGTCCGACGACTACGGATCAACGATAGCCAACCCGTGGCAAGCCGGACGCATATGTTCAGGGCTCGCGGAAGCTTAACGACTGATCGGTCATCGCCGCTTGCAGCGCTGCGACAATTTCGGTCAAGGGGGGGAAACTTTACGTTTATGGATGCGCCCAAGGCTGTCAGAATTCACTTTCGTTTCCATTTACCCGAGCCGCCCTCATGCAAATCAACACTGCCCTGCTGTTCGCCACCCCTTGCGATGACGAGGAAGACAACATGGCGACCCTGTGCTGCCACAGCGACAAGGGGCAGATGTTCTTGCTGACCCGTTATCCTGATGAAGACACCGTTGATCTGACCCTGGACGATGAGCCGTCGACGCTGGATGGGTTGAAGGTGACCTTGAGCGCCCAGCGTTTGCTGATCGAGGTGGCTGCGGGCGATCGCGATGCGTTGAAGGGCGATGAAACGCTGGAGATTGTGCTGACTTCGGCGGGGACTGACCTGGAAGAGGTTGCGCTGACCCTGGAGAACATCCTCAAAGGCACCGGCACCTTCATCAGCGAGCTATGAGGCTTACAGTTCGGCCCCATCGCCGGCAAGCCGGCCCCCACATTGACTGCGGCGCTGCTCAACCCTGTGGGAGCCGGCTTGCCGGCGATGGGGCCGGTGCTGCCAACACATCCTGATCAGGCCACCGGGTTTTCATGCATCACCCTGCCCCCGTCAGCCGGCCGGTCGATGTACATCACATCCAGCGCACTGTTCTGCAACCCCTTCACAGCATTCCAGTGCGCGGACGCGTGCACATACTTGGCCTGCAACATCGCTTGCTCCTGCGCCGTCAGCTCCAGTTGCTTACTGCGCCCCAAGGCAAAGTCATGCAGCTTACGGCTGATCAGCTGCAATTCCCTGGGCAACCGATGGGCTTCATCATCACCCAGCGGTGCAAACGGCACCCCGCCGCGCACGGCCAGCGCGCGCATCACGCTTAGGTACACGCGCGACAGGTGCCCATTCACCTCACGTTCGCGGTACACCGCAGCAAATACCTGCTTCTGCGGGTCATCCTGCTTGGCCCTACTGCCCGCGATCGGCTCCTCCCAACTCACAAGCCGAGGCCGAGGCTCCGGCAGATTTGCAAACGCAGAGTCCAGCATGGCCGTGGCAACGGCGTAGGCACGGGTGCGCTCGGCTGGCGTGGTCTGCGCCACAAGGTTCGAGTGCGGCTTGCACAGCAGCACCTGCTCTTGCATGACATCCAGATACCCGCCGCCGATATTCGAATGCACACCTGGCACGACAATGTCGTTCTCGCTGCGCACCAGCGGGAAGTTGTGCCGTTGCTCATCGCCCGCCACCAATTGCACCACCTGCCGGGCCACGCGTTTGCTCAACCCCAGCTGCAAACCGTGAAAGTTGCTGTTGCCAGGGTCAAAATCCCCTCGCAAGGGCGCTACGAAGGCGGCGACCGTGTCGAACAGGCCAATGAAATTGATGACCCGGTCGCCTTGCAACTCCAGCGGCAAACCTGGCGCACCGTTGCCCAGCCGGTTGGCCAGGTGCCTGGCCGCCGCCGCGCCACGGCTGAAGCCGAACAGATCGAACTCGATACAGGCAGGCAAAACCTGCGGGTCGCGGGCCTGGCAACTGCGCAGTTGCTCAGCGACCATGACCAGCGCCTGCTCCACCCTGGCCGCCACCCCTGTTTCACCGCGCCCCGTCGCCTGGGCGTAGGTCGAATCTGGCGCCCCTTCGGTTGTGCCTATGCCTTGCACATAGGCCTTGAGAAACACCTGGCCATCCACGGGCCCGCTGGGGTAAAGGGCATGCAACAGGGCAACATTGCTCCGTGCGTTGGCATAACTGCCTGTTTCGCCTGGGCCGGCAAGCCCAGAAACAGGCGCCACATTCGCCTGGTTGTTGCCCGTACCGTCAAAAAAGACCCCTACCCGCACAACCTGCTGTTTGCTCATGCTCACGCTCCTTCACGTTTTGAAGGGGCCCATCAAGCGGCAGATCACGCCAGCAAGGAATCAGCAAAGGCATTAACCCCAAGCGCAGATTTCGACGCGGCACCGCGGATAGATTAAAGTATCCCCCCCTGCCAGGTCGGTTGCCGTTTGCGCGCGCCCTGGCTCTATCCCAGGAACCGTCGCCGATGGAACACCGTGAAGCGCTGATCGCGCTACGCACCTTTCTTTCCTCCCAGATCCTAGGCCAGGAGAAGCTGGTCGAGCGGCTGCTGATCGTGCTCCTGGCGGACGGCCACATGCTGGTCGAGGGTGCGCCGGGCCTGGCCAAGACCAAAGCCATCAAAGAGCTGGCCGAGGGCGTCGAGGCGCAGTTCCATCGCATCCAGTTCACCCCGGACTTGCTGCCCGCCGACATCACCGGCACCGAGATCTATCGCCCGGAAACCGGCAGTTTCGTGTTCCAGCAAGGCCCGATCTTCCACAACCTGGTGCTGGCCGACGAAATCAACCGTGCGCCCGCCAAGGTGCAGTCGGCGTTGCTCGAGGCCATGGCCGAGCGCCAGGTCAGTGTGGGCCGCAGCACCTACGACCTGTCGCCACTGTTTCTGGTCATGGCCACACAGAACCCGATCGAGCAGGAAGGCACCTACCCGTTGCCCGAAGCCCAGCTCGACCGCTTTCTGATGCACGTGAAAATCGGTTTCCCCGACGCCGCGGTGGAGCGGCGCATTCTGGCCCAGGCCCGCGGTGAAGCCTTGGGCGGCGAGGTCAAGCCTGAACGACGGGTCAGCCAGCAGGCGATCTTTGCCGCACGCAAGGAAATTCTCGGCCTGTACATGGCCGACGCCGTGGAGGAATACCTGGTACAGCTGGTGATGGCCACCCGTACGCCGGCCAAGTTCGACACCGAGCTGGCCGACTGGATCGCCTACGGCGCCAGCCCGCGTGGCTCCATTGCCCTCGACCGTTGCGCACGCGCCCACGCCTGGCTGGCCGGGCGCGACTTCGTCAGCCCCGAGGATATCCAGGCCGTGCTGTTCGACGTGCTGCGCCACCGCATCATCCTGTCCTTCGAAGCCGAGGCGGCGGGCATCGACCAGGACCGCGTGGTGCAGCGCATCCTCGACGTCGTCGCCGTTGCCTGACCCCATGCCCACTGCGCAGCAGGCCGAACCCGGCATCCGCATCGGCCTCGCCGAGCTGATCGACATGCGCCACCGCGTGCGCGAAATCCAGCTGTTCTCCCGGCCCGGCCAGCGCAGCCCGCTGGTCGGCCTGCACCACTCCAAACTGCGTGGCCGCGGCGTCGACTTCGACCAGGTGCGCGTCTACCAGGCCGGCGACGACGTGCGCAACATCGACTGGCGCGTCACCGCACGCACCCAGGAGCCGCATACCAAGCTGTTCCACGAGGAGCGCGAGCGGCCCATCTTCATCCTCGTCGAGCAAAGCCAACGGCTGTTCTTCGGCTCGGGGCTGATGTTCAAGTCGGTGCTTGCGGCGCAGGCCGCGGCGCTGTTCGGCTGGGCCGCGCTGGGCCACAACGACCGTATCGGCGGGTTGGTGTTCGGTGACAACGAGCACCACGAGATCAAACCACGGCGCAGCAAGCAGAGCCTGCTGCAGCTGCTCAACCGCCTGGCCAAGGTCAACCAGGCGCTGCATACCGAAGCCGTGCCCCAGGCCGACAGCCTGGGCCTGGCCCTGCGCCGTGCGCGTGAAGTGCTGCGCCCCGGCAGCCTGGCCATCGTCATTTGCGACGAGCGTTCGCTCAGCACCCAGGCCGAACAGCACCTGGCCATGCTCTCGCGCCATTGCGACCTCCTGCTGATGCCGGTCTCCGACCCACTCGACCATGCCCTGCCCGCCGCCGGCCTGCTGCGTTTTGCCCAGCGCGGTGCGCAGCTGGAGCTCGACACCCTGGACGCCAACCTGCGCCAGGCTTACCGTCAACAGGCCGAAGCGCGCATAGAACGTTGGGACTTGATGGCGCAGAAGCTGCGTGTGGTGCTGATGCCACTGAGCACCCAAAGTGAAATGATCGAACAGTTGCGCGAGTACCTGAACGCCCAGCGCCCTGGGGGCAGCAAATGAATCCGCTGGATCAGCTGCAACCGCTGATTGAACCGTCGGCGATCGGCCTGTGGCCACCGGCGCCGGGCTGGTGGCTGCTGCTTGCCTTGCTGCCGCTGCTGGCCTGGGGCTTGTGGCGGCTGCGCCGCTGGCGCCCAGGCAAGCGCCGCGTGGTACGCGCCGAGCAACCGCTAGACCCGGTGCGCGTGGAAGCCCTGGCCGAACTCGCCCGCCTGCCCCGCCCCTACGACGGCGCGCCGGCCGGCGCCTGGCTGCAACAGATCAACGCACTGCTCAAACGCCTGTGCCGCAACCATTACCCCGGCGCCAACAGCCATACCCTCAACGGCCGCCAGTGGCTGGCGTTTCTCGACAACCGCTGCCCGGCCGCAGGCCTGACCCGCTGGATGGTGTTGGTCGAAGGCGCCTACAAGCCTGAGTGCAAGCTCGACGACAAGGCCATTGTCGGGCTCAGCCAGGCCGTCGAAACCTGGATCCGCAAACATGTTTGAACTGGCCTGGCCGTGGATCTTCGTGCTGCTGCCGCTGCCGTGGCTGGCACGCCTGGTGCTGCCTGCTGCCGACAGCGGCGAGCCGGTGCTCAAGGTGGGCTTCCTCGACGAGCTGGAGGGCCTGGCCGGCCGCCGTGCGCGCCTGAACCTGCCAACCTGGCGCCAGCAGGCGCCGTTCGTGGTGATCTGGCTGTTGCTGCTGCTCGCCGCCGCGCGCCCGCAATGGCTTGGCGACCCGGTACCGGTGGCCGCCAGTGGCCGTGACCTGCTGGTGGCGGTGGATGTGTCCGGCTCCATGGACTTCCCCGACATGCAGTGGAAGGACGACGAAGTCAGCCGCCTCGACCTGGTCAAGGCGCTGCTCGGCGACTTTCTGCAAGACCGCGAAGGCGACCGCGTCGGCCTGATCCTGTTTGGCAGCCAGGCCTACCTGCAGGCACCGCTGACCTTCGACCGGCGCACCGTGCGCACCTTCCTCGACGAAGCGCAGATTGGCATCGCCGGCAAGAACACCGCCATCGGCGACGCCATTGGCCTGGCGGTCAAGCGCCTGCGCCAGCGCCCGGCACAAAGCCGGGTACTGGTGCTGATCACCGACGGCGCCAACAACGGCGGGCAGATCCACCCGCTGACCGCCGCCCGCCTGGCCGCCCAGGAGGGTGTACGCATCTATACCATCGGTATCGGCGCCAACCCTGAGGCCAGCGGCACGCCCGGCCTGCTCGGCCTCAACCCGAGCCTGGACCTTGACGAAGCCTCGCTCAAGGAAATCGCCGAGCTGACCCACGGCGCTTACTTCCGCGCCCACGATGGCGCCGAACTGGACGCCATCGGCGATACCCTCGACCAATTGGAGCCCGTCGCCCAGCAGCCGACCCAGGCGCGCACGGCCAAAGCCCTGTACGCCTGGCCATTGGCGCTGGCGTTGCTGCTCAGCGTGCTGTTGGTGGTGGCCGTGCAATGGCCAGACAACCTGCTGCAACGGGGCCTGCGCAAACCGCGCTTCCTGCAGCCCCACCCGCAATGGCGTGAGCGCCTCAAACGGCTGCGCCTGAGGAAGCGGCGATGATCGATCTTTGGCCGCAATGGTTGCGCCCCCTCTGGCTGCTGGTAGTGCCGCTGCTCGCCTGGCTGCTGTTCAAGCTGTGGCACCGGCGCAAACGCGCCGGGCGCTGGCAGATGATCCTGCCCAAAGCCTTCCACCCGGTGCTGCTCGGTGGCGGCAGTGGCAGCTACAGCAAGCTGCCTTGGGTCGCCCTGGGGCTGGCCTGGTTGCTGATCGTGCTGGCCCTGCTCGGGCCAAGCTGGCAGCGCCTGGAGGAAACCCGCCAGCGCCCGGCCGACCCGCTGGTGATCCTGCTCGAACTGACCCCACAGATGCTCGCCGAGGACACCCCGCCCAACCGCCTGCAACAGGCCCGGCGCAAGGTCCTCGACTTGCTCGAACACCGCCGCGACAGCCAGACCGCACTGATCGTCTACGCAGGCAGTGCTCACACGCTGGTGCCGCTTTCTGACGACCTGAGCACCACGCGCAACCTGCTGGAGGCGATCGACCCGTCGATCATGCCGCAACCCGGCCAGCGCGCCGACCTGGCCGTGCAAAAAGGCCTGGCCCTGCTGGCACAGAGCGGGCTGGGCCAGGGCCGCCTGCTGTTGATCGGCTCGGCGCTGAGTGCACCCGAACGCCAGGGTATCGTCCAGGCCCTTGGCCGCCAGGGCCCCAGCCTGCTGATGCTGGGCATTGGCACCCGCGAAGGTGCCCCCGTGCGCCAGGCCAACGGCGAGTTCCTCAAGGACGACCAGGGCGGCATTCTGGTGCCGCGCCTGGACAGCCCTGGGCTCAAGGCGTTCATCAACGGGACCGGCGGGCGCTACCGCCATGCCCGCATCGACGACCTCGACCTGCGCGGCCTGGGCCTGTTCGACAACCCGCGCATCCTACGCAACGACGGCCAGAACGTGCAGCTCGACAGCTGGGCCGACCAAGGTTACTGGCTGCTGATACCGCTGCTGTTGCTCGCGGCCTGTGCCGGCCGACGCGGCTGGCTGTTCTGCCTGCCGCTGCTGCTGGCCCTGCCGCAACCGAGCCAGGCTTTCGAGTTCAACGACCTGTGGTTGCGCCCCGACCAGCAGGGCCAGCGCCTACTGGAGCAGAACCAGCCCGCAGACGCCGCCCGGCACTTCCAGGACCCACAATGGCGCGGCATGGCCCTGTATCAAGCCGGTGACTACGCAGCGGCGGCCAAGGCGTTCGCCCAAGGCAATACCGCTGCTGCCCACTACAATCGAGGCAACGCGCTGGCCCGCAGCGGTGAGCTGGAAGCGGCCCTGGATGCCTATGAGCAAGCCCTGGAGCGCCAACCCGACCTGAAACCGGCGCTGGACAACCAGGCACTGATCCAGCAACTGTTGCAGCAACGCGAAGCACAGGCTGAGGAACAACCGCCCAAGGACGATGCCCAAGGCACGCCCGGCAGCGAGACCGAGGGCAACAGCAGCTCGGCCAGCAGCCCGGCACAGGGCACGCCCGGCAACGATGAACAGGCCAATGCCGAACAGCCCGGCGAAGGCAGCAACAACAGCCAGGCCACGCCCGGCAACCAGGGCGGTGACGACGACGGCGTGACCCAGCCACCCCAGCGGCCGGTGTCGACCAGCCTCGACGCCGAGCAACGCCAGGCCCTGGAACAATGGCTGCGGGAGATCCCCGACAACCCGGCGGAGCTGCTACGCCGCAAATTCTGGTATGAACAGCAATTGCATCAGGAAACCCCACGATGAGTCGCCTCGGCGTCTTTCTCCTCAGTCTGTTATGGGCCCTTGTGGTCCAGGCCGAACCGACCCTGCAGGCGAGTGTCGACCGTGCCCGCCTGGAAGCCGGCGAAACCCTGGAGCTGACCCTCGAAAGCCAGGACGTGACCCAGTTCGGCAAGCCCGACCTGCGCGCCCTGGACGGCGACTTCGAAGTGCGCGGCACGCGCCAGCTGAACAGTTTGCACACCCTCGACGGCGAAACCCGCGCCAGCACCCGCTGGATCATCACCCTGCTGCCACGGCGCAGTGGCAGCCTGCGCATCCCTGAGCTGCAACTGGGCCAGTCACGCAGCCAGCCTATCGAGCTGCAAGTACTGCAGGCCGACGCCAGCCGCCCGGACAGTGCCTCCCAGGTGTTCGTCGAGGCCACCCTGGATAACAACGAAGTCTACGTGCAGGCCCAGGCCGTGCTGACCCTGCGCATCTACCATTCGGTGTCGCTGTACGACGACAGCAGCCTCAGCCCGCTGCAACTTGAAAACGCCAAGGTCGAGCCGCTGGGCGAGTCGCGCACGTACGAAAAGGAAATCAACGGCGTGCGTCACGGCGTGATCGAGACCCGCTACGCGCTCTACCCGCAACAAAGCGGCGACCTGGACATTCCACCGCTCACCTTCACCGCCACTGCCGCCGACAATCCGCAGCCAAGTGCCGGCACAGCGCGGGCAGGCCGCCAGGTACAGGTCAGCTCGCTGCCACTGCGCCTGACCGTACGCCCGATCCCCGCAGCCTGGCCTGCCAATGCGCCATGGTTGCCCGCCCGCAGCCTGAGCCTCGAAGAACACTGGAACCCCGACCCCGGCAGCCAGCAGACGCAGATCGGCGACTCCCTGACCCGCAGCATCACCCTGCGTGCCGAAGGGCTTTCCAGCACCCAGCTGCCGCAACTGCCGGCCACCGAAATCGTCGGCCTGCGCCGCTACCCGGACCAACCGCTGCTGCGCAACGAAATCAGCGAACGCGGCATGACCGCCAACCGCGAAGAACGCGAAGCGCTTGTGCCGACCCACAGCGGCGAACTGGCCCTGCCGGCGCTGGAAGTGGCCTGGTGGAACACCCGCGAAGACCACCTGGAACACTCCAGCCTGCCTGCGCGCACCCTGAACGTGCAGGACAACCCGGCCCTGAGCGCCGAAAGCCCGGTCGGCGATACCAGCAGCGCCAGCCACCTGCTCTGGCCTTGGCAGCTCGCCACCCTGGTGTTCGCCCTGACCACGCTCCTCGGCTTCACCCTGTGGTGGCGCGCCCGCTCGCAACCGGCGGTGCTGCGCGCCGCGCAGGCCGGGCCAAGCCCACGCACCCTGCTGGACGACCTCAAACGGGCCTGCCAGGCCAACGACCCACAGGCCACCCGCCAGGCCCTCGACGCCTGGGCGCGCCAACAGCCGCAGACCCTGGCGGAGATGGCGGCGCGCTTCGTGCCGCTGTCGGATGCGCTGGATGGGTTGAACGGGGCGTTGTACAGCGAGAGTGGGCAGTACTGGCAGGGCGAGGACTTGTGGCGGGCGATCGGCACGATTCCGCCGGCGGAGCAGGTGTTGCTGCCTTCGGGTGAGCCGGGCAGCTTGCCGCCGCTTTATCCGAAGTAGAGCGCGCCGTCTGTTCTGGCCCCTTCGCAGGGCCAGAGCAGGCCCGAGTTGAGTTACCATACAGCCCCTTCAAAGACCCCAATTCAGGCCAAGCCCTACGCTTGCCTGAATCGACACCAACAGGTCATCCATGCGTCTGTTTCACACCTCCGACTGGCACCTGGGCCAAAGCCTGCACGGCCAGGAACGCGACTTCGAACACGCCTGCTTCCTCGACTGGCTGCTCGGCCAGCTGCACCTGCGCCAGCCCGACGCGCTGTTGATCGCCGGCGATATCTTCGACACGGTCAACCCTCCGGTCAAAGCCCAGGAGCGGCTCTACGACTTCATCGTCCAGGCCCACGAGCAACAGCCGAAGCTGGACATCGTGATGATCGCCGGCAACCACGACTCCGGTTCGCGCATCGAGCTGCCCGCCGCGCTCATGCGTCGCCTGCGCACCCATGCGCTGGGCCGGGTGCACTGGCTTGACGAAGGCCAGCTGGATGCCGAACGCCTGCTGATTCCGCTGACCAACGGCCGCGGCAAGGTCGCTGCCTGGTGCCTGGCCCTGCCCTTCCTGCGCCCCGCCGAAGTGACCGGCCCGCAACTGGGTGACGACTACCTGCAGGGCATCACCCAGGTGCACCAGCAACTGATTGCGGCCGCGCAGAAAAAACGCAAGAAGGACCAGGCGCTGGTCGCCATCAGCCACGCGCACATGGCGGGTGGCTCGGTGTCCGAAGACTCCGAGCGCAGCCTGATCATCGGTAACGCCGAGGCCCTGCCGGCCAAGCTGTTCGACAAGGCCATCAGCTACGTTGCCCTGGGCCACCTGCACAAGCCGCAGAAGGTCAACCGCGAAGAGCGCATCCGCTACAGTGGCTCACCGATCCCGCTGTCGTTCGCCGAGATCAACTACCCGCACCAGGTGCTGGAAGTCGAGTTGGACGGTGCCGAGCTGGTCAGCGTCGAAGCGCGCCCGGTGCCACGCGCCGTGGCCCTGCAGCGCATCGGCCCGGCGCCCTTAGGCGAGCTGCTGGCGCAACTGGCCGAGCTGCCGGTGATCGACCTGCTCGAAGACCCCAACCGCCAGCCCTGGCTCGAAGTGCGTGTGCGCCTGGATGAGCCGCAGCCCGACCTGCGCCAGCAAGTCGAAAGCGCGCTGCACGGCAAGGCGGTGCGGCTGATCCGCATCAGCGCTGAATACGCCGGCCGCGGCGCAGAGGATGAAGGCGATCTCGAGTTCGTCGAACTGTCGCAGATGACCCCGCAAGACCTGTTCAGCCGCGCCTGGGAACAGGCCTACGGCAACCCCGTCGACGAGCAGGCCCTGGCCGACTTCGCCCTGCTGCTGCAAGACGTTCAGCTGGAAGAGGAGCAGCCATGAAGATTCTCGCCATTCGCCTGAAGAACCTGGCCTCCCTGGCCGGCCCGGTGGACATCGACTTCACCGCCGAACCCCTGGCCAGTGCTGGCCTGTTCGCCATCACCGGGCCCACCGGCGCCGGCAAGAGCACCCTGCTCGACGCCCTGTGCCTGGCCCTGTTCGGTACTGTGCCACGGCTCAACGCCATCGGCCGCGAAGCCAAAGTGCCGGACGCCGATGGCGATATCCCCACCTCCGACCCGCGCAACCTGTTGCGCCGCGGCACGGGTAGCGGCTTTGCCGAGGTCGACTTCGTCGGCATCGACGGCCACCGCTACCGCGCGCGCTGGGAGGCCAACCGCGCCCGCGACAAGGCCAACGGCAAGCTGCAGAACAGCCGCCAGAGCCTCTACGACCTGGACAGCGAGCAGGTGCTGGGCAGTGGTAAAAACGAATACAAGCAGCTTATCGAAGCCCGCCTGGGCCTGAACTTCGAGCAGTTCACCCGTGCGGTGATGCTGGCCCAGAGCGAGTTCGGCGCCTTCCTCAAGGCTGACGACAAAGAGCGCAGCGAACTGCTGGAAAAGCTCACCAACACCGCCATCTACACCCGCCTCGGCCAACGCGCCTTCACCAAGGCGCGGGAAACCGGCGAGGCGCACAACACCCTGAAAGACCGCGCCAGCCACCTGCTGCCGATGGCCGCCGAAGCCCGCGCCGAACTCGACCAGCACCTGGAGCAGGCGCAGCAGCAGTTCAAGGCCGATCAGGCGCGCCAGCGGCAATTGGAGCAACAGCGCAACTGGCTCAACGAACAGCGCCAACTGCAGGCCCAGCACAGCGAAGCCGGCGCGGCCTTGCAGGCTGCCGAGCAAGGCTGGCAAGCCCTGGCCGAGCAACGCCTCGACCTGCAACGCCTGGAGCGCCTGGCGCCGCAGCGCCACCAGTTCCACCGCCAGCAAGTACTGGCCGCGCAACTGGCGCCCCTGGCTGCGCAGATCGCAGCGCAACACCAGCAGCAAGGCGAGCTGCAAACGCGCACCGGCGAACTGCAACAGGCGTTGCTGGCCGCCCGCCAGTCACTCGCTGACAGCCAGGCCCGGCACAGCGAAAACACCCCGCGCCTGCGCCAGGCGTTTGCCGGCCAGGACAGCCTGGCACGGCTGGACCATGAGCTGACAGCGCAACGCACGGCCAGCCAGCAAGCCGAGCAGCACGTTGCCGAAGGCCAGCAGCACCTGCAGCAGCTGGAAGAAAACCAGCAACGCAGCCTGCAACAGCTGGCACAGATTGATGAAGCGTTGGCCGACAGCCAGCACCTGGCGGGGCTGGCCAACGCCTGGCAGGCCTACCTGCCGCAGCTCAAGCAAGTGATGCTGATCGGTGGGCGTTTGGCCAAGGGCCGCGAAGAGCTGCCAGGCCTGCAGGCTCAGGCCAGCCAGGCCAACGTGCAGTTGCAGGCGCAGCGCGACCATTACGAACTGCTGTTCCGCGAAGCCAAGGCCGAGCCTCAGGCGCTGGCCGAGCAGATCGACCTGCTCGGCGGCATGCTCCAGGACAATCGCAAACAGCAGCGTGCTGTCGAGGAAATGTCGCGCCTGCATGGCCGCGAGCTGGAACTGCGCCAGCAACTCGAAACCATGCGTGCGCGCCAACAGCAGGCCATGCAACAACGCCAGCAACTGATCGGCGAAGGCACTGCGGCAAAGGCCGAGCTGGAAGCGGCCGAGCAGGCGCTTACCCTTACCCGCCAGTTGCTGGAACGCCAGCGCCTGGCGCGCAACACCAGCGTCGAAGAGCTGCGCGGCCAGTTGCGCGACGGCGAGCCGTGCCCGGTCTGTGGCAGTGCCGAACACCCGTTCCACCAGCCTGAAGCGTTGCTGCAGAGCCTGGGTCGGCATGACCAGGCCGAAGAGGAAGCGGCGCAGAAGCAGGTCGAAACCCTCAACGGCAAACTGGTGGAGTTACGCACCCAGCTGGGCGTGGTCAACGCTCAGCTCAAGGACTACCAGCAGCAGCTGGCACAGCTGGGCGAGCAGCTGCAGCCGCTGGTTGCGCAAGTACAGGCGCACAGCCTCTGGCCCGCCCTCGCGCCACAGGACGACAAGGCCCGCAGCGCCTGGCTCGCCAACCAGCTGCAGCGCCTGGACGATGAAATTGGCAAGGACGAGAAACGCCAGAGCGCCCTGCTCGCCCTGCAAAAAGATGCAGCCCGTCTCAACCAGCAATTGCTGGCCGCACAAGAGGCGCAACAGCAGGCTCAGCGACACCTGGAGCAGCAACACCAGGCACTCGCCAGCGATGAGCAGCAGTTGCAGCAAGGCCTGAATGACCTGGCCAGCGTGTTGCCGGACGATGTGCTGAAGGCGCTGAGCGACGACCCGGCCAATGCCTTCCTCGGCCTCGATCAACAGATCGCCCAGCGTTTGCAACAACTGGAGCAGCGCAAGGACGAGCAGGAAGAGCAGCAAGCGCGCCAGGTACAACTGGACAAACTGCGCGACCAGCAGCAAACGCGCCTGCAGGCTCAGCAGCAATTGCAGCACGCACTCGCCAACCTGGACGAACAGCGCCAGCAGGCTCAAGCCACACTCGCCGAGCTGCTGGGCGAACATGCCAGCGCAGAGGCCTGGCAGCAGCACCTGGATACACAGCTGGAGCAGGCCCGCGCAGTCGATGCCGACATTGCCCAGCGCCTGCAAGACCTGCGCACCCAAGGCGTGCAGCTGGCTGCGGAACTCAACGCCAACGCCCAGCGGCAGCAGGCATTGGAGCACGAGTGCCAGCAGTTGCAAGGCGAGATCGCCCAGTGGCGCAGTGAGCACCCCGAGCTCGATGACAGTGGCCTCGACCGCCTGCTGGCCATCGACGACACCCAGCTGGGTGAACTGCGCCAGCACCTGCAAGCGGCAGAAAAAGCCATCGAACAAGGTCGTGTCCTGTTGCAAGAGCGTGAACAGCGCCTGCAGCAGCATGCCGCCCAGGCACAGGGTGAACTGCCCGCCGACGACCTGGAGCAGACCCTGGCCGAGCTTGTGCAGCACCTGAACGTTCAGGAGCAGCAGTGCGCCGAACTGCGCGCGCAACAGGCCGATGACCAACGCCGCCAGCAGGCGTATCAGGCCCTGGCCGCCGAAATCGACCAGGCCTACCAGCAGTGGCAGCGCTGGGCACGCCTGAACGCGCTGATCGGCTCGGCTTCCGGCGATGTGTTCCGCAAGATTGCTCAGGGCTACAACCTGGACCTGCTGCTGCACCACGCCAACGCCCAGTTGCGCCAGCTGGCGCGGCGTTACCGCCTGAAACGCGGCGGCAGCGCGCTGGGCCTGCTGGTGCTGGACACCGAAATGGGCGACGAGCTGCGTTCGGTGCACTCGCTGTCCGGCGGTGAGACCTTCCTGGTGTCGCTGGCCCTGGCCTTGGGCCTGGCCTCGATGGCGTCGAGCACCCTGCGCATCGAATCGCTGTTCATCGACGAAGGTTTCGGCAGCCTCGACCCCGAATCGCTGCAACTGGCCATGGACGCCCTCGACGGCTTGCAGGCACAGGGCCGCAAGGTGGCGGTGATCTCCCACGTGCAGGAGATGCACGAGCGCATCCCGGTACAGATCCAGGTACGGCGCCAAGGCAACGGCTTGAGTGATGTGGAGGTGTGCGGGTGATCCTCTACTCGTTCCGCCGCTGCCCATGGGCCATGCGCGCACGCCTGGCCCTGCGCTATGCCGGGTGCGAAGTGCAGGTTTGCGAAGTAGCGATGAAGAACAAGCCGACCGAGCTGCTGGCCTTGTCGCCCAAGGGCACGGTGCCGGTGCTGGATACCGGCGACGCGGTGCTGGAAGAAAGCCTGGATATCATGCGTTGGGCAGTGGCGCGCAACGACCCGCAGGATTGGCGCTTGCAGGCTGACCCTGAGGCCGCCCAGCAAGCTGAGCAGCTGATTGCCCGCAACGACAGCACGTTCAAGGTGCAGGTGAACCTGTACAAGTATGCCGAGCGTTACCCCGAGCATTCACGCGAGCATTACCGCCAGCAGGCCGAAACCTGGCTGGCGGAGCTTGAACAGTTGCTGGAGGGCCGGCCCTACTTGCTGGCCGAGCACCCAAGCCTGGTCGACGCGGCACTGCTGCCCCTGATGCGCCAGTTTGCCGGGGTCGAACCGCTGTGGTTCGCCGAGGCGGCTTATCCGCGGGTGCGGAGCTGGCTGGAGGGGTGGTTGGCGTCTGAGCTGTTCAAGGCAGTGATGGCTAAATAGCTATCAGCCTGGGTGCGAAACCTGTGGATCAGTGGTTGTGTTTGCCACTCAACGCCGCATGAAAATGGGCACTCTGGCGAAGGTACTGCTCGGTGTAGCTGTGGGTGGCAGATGCCTTGCGGCTGGTGTCGGCATGGGCATGCGTCGGCAGCACGACCGAGGCGGAAATGGCGGATGCGGCGATGACCGGGAAGAGATTGAAGTTCATGTGGGCTGACCTCGACTGCGGTGGTTTGACGGTGGCCCGTCTGGGCCTTGGGTCAAACTTACGCCGCTGAGGTCAGCCACAGAAATTCATTGCGGTGGTAGGGATTATCACGCGTATCGATAGTCACTCGATAAACTTCAAATCCGAAGGCGCATCCTGCGGCAAGGTCTGCACCGTTTCACCCAGCTTGCCCGTACGCGGGTCGCGGCGGATGACCACGATCTGGTTGCTCTTCTGGTTGGCCACCAGCAGGAAGTTATCACTTGGGTCCAGTGCGAACTCCCGTGGGTGGTCCCCTTCTACCGACCGACGCTGCAAAAACGCCAGCTGGCCGTTTTCCTTGCCCACACTGAACACCACGATCTCGTTGGCCGTGCCACGGTTGCTGACATACAGGAAACGCCCGTCCGCCGACAGGTGCAGTGCGCCCGCCGCCTTGGCTACGGCGTCTTTCTGCTCGGTCAGCGGCAGGCGCTGACGTTCGTGAAGCGCATCGTCCTCGACATCGAACATGACCACTTCGGCGCTCATTTCCAGCGTCAGGTAGGCATGCCGCCCCTTGGCATCGAACAACAGATGTCGCGGGCCGCTGCCTGGCGGCAACGCGACGGACGCCGGTATCGCCGCGCTCAGGGGGCGGTCCACACTGGCGCCGTCGTAGCGGTAGATGAACACCTTGTCGGCGCCCAGGTCGCTGGCATACAGGTGACTACCATCGGGCGACAGCACCACCGAATGCACATGGGCACCGGCCTGGCGTTCAGGGTTCACGCCACTGGGCTTGTGTCGCGCCTGCTGCACCACATCCTTGAGCTTGCCGTCCTTGGCCACCGGGATCACCACCAGGCTGCCGCCCGGGTCGGGGGCAACGGCGTAGTTGGCAACGAACAGGTAACGCTGGTCGCGGCTCAGGCTGGCGTGCGTCGGTTCATCGCCACGGGTGGCCACCTGGTTGAGCGGCTTGATCTCGCCTTTGCTGCTCACACTGAAACTGCTGGCATGGCCTTGCGGCGTTTCGTTGACCGTGAACAGTTGCCGCTGATCGGCCGAGAGCACCAGCCACGACGGGCTGACGCCCTTGACCACCTGCTGCGGCGTGGGGTCGATGTGGCCAGTCTTGCTGTCGAACTGGTAGCGGTAGATACCTTGGCTGGCGCCATCGGTGTAACTGCCCACCAGCAGCGTGGCAGCCTGGGTAGTGAGGGTGAGGGTCATGAGGCTAGCGGTCAGCAGGCTCGTCCAGGTCCGGTTCATGGTCTTCTTCTTCATCCGGGGCACGAAAGGCACTCATACAGACTAGACGATGCTCACCCTGGGCATCGTGCAGTTGCCAATCATCACCCACGGCGATGGCGGCGGCGACCTGGTCGGCGGTGAAGGTCCACCGGCGCAGTTGGCGGCCGTCCATGCATTCGATGGTGAGGCCGGTTTCGTCAGAGGTGAAGTCGAAGGCGTGCAGGCCGTCGATCAGCAGCATGTCGCAGGATGCGAGGGCGGTGGCGAGGGGGGACATGGGGGTACCAATTGTAAATGTGGGAGCATTATAGCGAGATGACCACTGTGGGAACGGGTTTACCCGCGAATACGTTGGTGAATGCACCATCGTATTCGCGGGTAAACCCGCTCCCACAGGATCTAGGCGGCCCTGCAATCAATGAGCGAAGATTGAGCCGCCCTCCTTGCCCACCATCTTCTCGGGCTTGATCAGGAACCGCGCCAGCGCCGGCAGCAGCCACAACGCGCCAAACATGTTCCACAGCAGCATGAAGGTCAGCATCAGGCCCATGTCGGCCTGGAACTTGATCGCCGAGAAGATCCAGGTGCACACGCCGATGGCCAGGCACAGCCCAGTGAACAGCACCGCTTTACCGGTCGAGCGCAGGGTCTGGTAATAGGCCTCCTGCAGCGGCAGGCCAGCACGCAGGAAGCTTTCCAGGCGGCTGTAGATATAGATGCCATAGTCCACGCCAATGCCTACGCCCAGTGCCACCACCGGCAAGGTGGCGACCTTGACGCCGATGCCCATGAACGCCATCAGCGCATTGCCCAGCACCGAGGTCAGCACCAGCGGCAGGACGATGCACAGGGTGGCGGCAAAGGAGCGGAAGGTGATCATGCACATCACCGCCACGCACAGGTACACCAGCACCAGGATGGTCAGCTCGGCGGACTTGATCACCTCGTTGGTGGCCGCCTCGATCCCGGCGTTACCCGCCGCCAGCAGGAACTGCAGGCCCTCTTTGTTGTGGCTGTCGGCAAACGCCTTGGCCGCGCTGGTGACGCGTTCCAGGGTTTCGGCCTTGTGGTCGTTGAGGAACACCAGCACCGGCGCCAGCGAGCAGTCGCCGTTGTACAGGCCGTCGGCGCGGGCGATGGAGTTGTTGAGGATGTCCGGGTTGCGCGACAGGGTCTCCCATTTCAGGCTGCCCTCGTTCATGCCCTTGATCACCTGCTTGGACACCGTCACCAGGGAGATCGCCGACTGCACGCCCGGGGTGTTCTGCATGGTCCACATCAGCTCGTCGATCGGCGCCATGGTCGAGTGGATCGAGCAGCTCTCCGCCGGCGTCTTGACCATGATCACCAGCACGTCCGAGCTGGTCGAGTAGTTGCTGATGATGAAGTTGTTGTCCTGGTTGTAGCGCGAGTCCGGGCGCAGCTCCGGCGCGCCCTGGTCGAGGTCGCCAATCTTCAGGTTCTGGCTGTACCACAGGCCGCCGGCGAAGGCGACCAGGGCCAGGGCGATGGACACCGGTGCCACCTTGGCGCTGGCGAAGTTGGACAGCAGGCGCCAGAACGGATGCTCGCGGGTCGCATCCTTCTTGCTGCGCTCGATGGCCTTCTTGCTGATGCCGACGTAGGAAATCGCCACCGGCAGCAGGATCAGGTTGGTGAAGACGATCACCGCAACGCCGATCGAGGCGCCAATGGCCAGCTCGCGGATTACGCCGATGTCGATGATCAGCAGGGTGATGAAGCCCACGGCGTCGGCCAGGATGGCGATCATCCCCGGCAGGAAAAGCTGGCGGAAGGTGCGCCGGGCAGCGGTCAGGGCGTTGTCGGCGTCACTGGACTGCAGGGCGATGCCGTTGATTTTCTGCACCCCGTGGGAAATACCGATGGCGAAGATCAGGAACGGTACCAGCATCGAGTACGGGTCCAGGCCAAAGCCAACCGCATGCATCAGGCCCAGCTGCCAGACTACCGCCACCAACGTGGTGATCAATACGGCGATGGTGCTGCGGATGCACCAGGTGAACCAGTACAGCAGGACCCAGGTGATGACCAGCGCCACGCCAAAGAACATCGCCACCATCACCAGGCCGTCGATCAGGTCACCGACCTTCTTGGCAAAGCCGACGATGTGCACCTTGACGTTCGGGTTCTGCGCCTGGAACTTGTCGCGGATCTTTTCTTCCAGCAGGTGCGAGAACTGCTGGTAGTCGAGCTTGACCTGTTTACCGGGGTCGTTTGGGTCGGGGTAGCTTTCCAGCAGCGGTACATCGACGATGCTGGACTTGAAGTTGTTGCCCACCAGGCGCCCGACCTGGCCAGACTTCAGCACGTTGTCGCGCAGGGTATCGAGGCTGTCCTGCGAGCCGTTGTAGGTATTGGGGATCACCTCACCGCCAGAGAAACCCTCCTCGGTCACTTCGCTCCAGCGCACGCTGGGGCTCCACAGCGATTTGAGGCCAGCGCGGTCGACGCCAGGGATGTAGAACACCTCGTCATGGATCTGCCGCAGGGTCTCCATGTAGTCCTTGTCGAAGATGTCGCCATTGACCGCCTCGACCGAAATGCGCACGGTATTGCCCAGGTTGGCCAGGTCGTTGCGGTGCTCCATCATCTGCTCGATGAACGGGTGCTCGAGCGGGATCATCTTCTCGAAACTGGTCGAGGGGCGCACCTGGGTGGCCTGCCAGAACAGGAAGATGCTCACCAGCACGCACAGGGCGATGACCACCGGGCGGTTGTTGAAGATCAGGCGTTCCAGCAGCGTGGCCTTGTCCTGGTGATGCGGGTGCATGGTGATGCTCTCTCGGCTGGTCATGGGCGCGCCCCCTCGGCAGTCTGGTCAGCACCTTCAGCAGTGGCCAGGTGCACACCACCCTGCCCCACCAGCAGCAGGCCACCGTTGGCCAGGCCACTGACGCCGGCCAGGGCAATACGGTCGGCGCGGTTGTAGACGCTGAAGGTCTGCCCGTCATCGACACTGCGCAGCACGCTGCCGCCATTGCCGACTAATGCCAGGCTGCCATCATCGAGAAGCGTAGCGCTTGCCAGGCCGAATTCGAGGTTGCCGCGCGCGGCCTTGAGCTCGATCGGCTGCCAGCTTTCACCGAAGTCGGCGGAGCGGAACAGGTTGCCGCGCAGGCCATAAGCCAACAGCGTGTGTGGCTTGGCGGTGCCGATCACGCCGAACAGCGAGCCCTCGTAGGGGCCATCGACCTTGGCCCAGGTCTGGCCGTTGTCGCTGGAGCGGAACATGCTGCCCTGCTCGCCGACGATGAACAGGCCGGCGTCCTTCACTACGGCGATGCCGTTGAGGTGCAGTTGGTCGGCGTTGTCCAGGCGTTCGGCGACGTCTTGCCAGTGCTGGCCGCCGTCGCGGGTTTCCAGCAAAGCGCCATAGGCACCCACGGCAAAGCCGTGCTGGGCGTCGAGGAAGGTGACGTCGAGCAGTGGCGCTTCACGGGAAAGGTCTTCGAACTGCTTGCTCCAGGTCGCGCCGCCATCGTTGCTGGCGAGGATCTGCGCATCGTGGCCGACGGCCCAGCCGCGCTTGTCGTCGAGGAAGAACACCGCTGTGAGCAGCTGCCGGGTGGGCACCCGGGCCTGGGTCCAGGTGTTGCCCTGGTCATCGGAGAACAGTATGTGGCCGCGATCACCCACCACCACCAGGCGCTTGCCGGCATGGGTGGCATCGATCAGCAGGCTTTGGCTGGCCTTGGCCGATTCGGTCGAGTATTCGTCGGCAGCCGCCGCTTGCGCGCTGTCTGCCCACATCCCCAGTGCCAACGCCAGCATCGCGCCAGCCGCCAACGGCCAGGCACCACGCCTGGCCTGCGTCATCACCCGCTCCCTCATGACCGTCCCCTGTTGTGTTCTTTTTAGTGGGTCTGTGCCTTGCAGGTACTGCGAAAACCCTGTGATAGAGGCCTGCAATAGCTTCGGGCCATCGTAGCGGGGATGTTTGCGGGAATTCAACGAGCGGGACGTTATGTTTTGTTAACCGCCCAAAAGCTTCGCGGGTAAACCCGCTCCCACAGGTATTGCACTGCCCTTATGAACAGTGGGGTACCTGTGGGAGCGGGTTTACCCGCGAAGAGGCCCGGTCAGACTACAAGATACTCAAGCCAGGCTTTTGCTCACCACCTCATACACATCACTGGACAGCGCACCGGAAGCCAGAATCCGCTCCAGCTCACCCTTCATCAGCGCCTGGCGCGCATCGTCATACTTGCGCCAGCGGGTCAGCGGCGCCAATTGGCGCGAGGCAATCTGTGGGTTCAGCGCGTTCAGCTCGATCACCAGGTCCGCCAGGAAGCGATAGCCAGAACCATCAGCCGCATGGAAGTTGACCAGGTTCTGCCCGGCAAAGGCACCGATCAGCGCCCGCACCTTGTTCGGGTTCTTCAAGGTGAACGCCGGGTGCTGCATCAGCGCCTTGACCCGCGCCAGCCCGCCCGGCTGGCTACTTGCCGCCTGCACGCTGAACCACTGGTCCATGACCAGCGGGTTGTCCTTGAAGTGCTCGGCGAAGCTTTCCAGCGCCTTGGCGCGCTCAGCCTCGAACGGCGAGTTGACCAGCACCGCCAGGGCGGTCAGGCGTTCGGTCATGTTGTCGCACTGGTCGAACTGCTCCAGGGTCGCTTCCAGCACCTGCGGCTTGCCGCTCTGCATCAGGTACGACAGGGCGATGTTCTGCAGGCTGCGACGGGCGAAGTGCTCGGCGGCGGCAACGTAAGGGGTGTTGCGCGACACCTCGCGGTGCGCCTGGTAGCGCGCCCACAGGCCGTCGAACAGCTGCGCGGCGATCTGCTGGCGAGCGAACTCGCGGGCGGCGTGGATGGCATCGACGTCAGCCACCTGGCTGATCTCGGTGAGGTAGGCTTCGCCCGGCAGCGATAGCATCTCGGCGACCATGGCGGCGTCCAGCGACTCGTTGGCCAGCACGGTGCCCAGCGCGGTGATCAGGCGCTGGTCGAGCTTCAGCGCTTCGCCACGCTGATGCTGGCCGATCAGCTCCTGCAGCACCTGTACCGACAGCTGCTGGCCCGCTTCCCAGCGGTTGAAGCCGTCGCTGTCGTGCTGCATCAGGAACATCAGCTGGTCGCGGTCGTAAGGGAAGCTGAGCTTCACCGGCGCGCTGAAGCCGCGCAGCAGCGAAGGCAGAGGCTTGGCCGGGATGCCTTCGAAGGTGAAGGTCTGTTCGGCCTCGGTCACCGACAGCACGCGGCTGGTGGCGCCAGCGGCAGCTTCATCGGCCAGGCGCAGCGGCAGGTCATTGCCTGCGGCGTCCAGCAGGCCCAGCTCGACCGGGATCACGAACGGCAGCTTCTCGCCCTTGTCCGGGGTCTGCGGGCAGCTCTGGCGGAAGGTCAGGCTGTAGGTCTGGGCGCCGGCGTCATAGGTTTCGCTGACTTCCAGGCGCGGCGTGCCGGCCTGGCTGTACCAGCGTTTGAACTGGGTCAGGTCGACGCCGTTGGCATCTTCCATGGCCTTGATGAAATCGTCGGTGGTCACCGCCTGGCCATCGTGGCGCTCGAAGTACAGGTCACTGCCTTTGCGGAAGCCGTCGGCACCCAGCAGGGTGCGGACCATGCGCACCACCTCGGCCCCCTTCTCGTACACGGTGAGGGTGTAGAAGTTGGAGATCTCGATGAAGCTGTCCGGGCGCACCGGGTGGGCCATGGGGCCTGCGTCTTCGGCGAACTGGTGGGTACGCAGGTAGGCGACGTCCTCGATACGCTTGACCGTGCGCGAGTTCATGTCGGCGCTGAACTCGGCGTCGCGGAACACCGTGAAGCCTTCCTTGAGCGACAGCTGGAACCAGTCGCGGCAGGTCACGCGGTTGCCCGACCAGTTGTGGAAGTACTCGTGGGCGACCACCCCTTCGACACGCTGGTGGGCGGCGTCGGTGGCGGTTTCGGCGCGGGCCAGCACGCAGCTTGAGTTGAAGATGTTCAGGCCCTTGTTTTCCATGGCGCCCATGTTGAAGTCGTTGACCGCGACGATCATGAAGATGTCCAGGTCGTACTCACGGCCATAGACTTCTTCGTCCCAGCGCATGGACTTCTTCAGGCTGACCATGGCGTGGTCGCACTTGTCGAGGTTCTCGGGCTCGACGTAGATGCGCAGCATCACATCGCGGCCGGATTGGCGCGTGAAGTTGTCTTCGACACACCACAAATCACCCGCCACCAGCGCGAACAGGTAGGCCGGCTTCTTGAACGGGTCTTCCCAGGTTGCCCAGTGGCGGCCGTCTTCGGCCGGGCCGCTGCCGGTCGGGTTGCCGTTGGACAACAGCACCGGGTAGCGATGCTGCTCGGCGATCACCGTGGTGCTGAAGGTGCTCATCACGTCCGGGCGGTCGAGGTAGTAAGTGATCTTGCGAAAGCCCTCGGCTTCGCACTGGGTGCAGAACATCTTGCCGGACTTGTACAGGCCTTCCAGCGCGGTGTTGCTTTCGGGGTGGATCTTCACGCTGGTGTCGAGGGTGAACCGCTCGGCCTTGGGGTGCAGCGTAAGGCTGTCGGCTTCGAGCTGGTAGTCGCTGCCTTGCAGTTCCTGATCGTCCAGCGAGGCACGCAGCAGCTCGAGCTGCTGGCCGTCGAGCACCAGCGGCGGCAGGCCGGCACCGCGTGCCGGGTTGCGGCGCATGACCAGTTGCGCATGGACCAGCGTGTGGTCCTCGAACAGCTCGAAGGTCAGGTGCGTTTCGTCGATCAGGTACTCGGGCGCCTGGTAGTCCTTGAGGTAGATCACTTGCGGTTGTTCGGTACGCATGTGCAGGTCCTTTTTACTGGAGCACGGCCATCTGGTAGGCCGTGTACTTGCGAATGTTGATCACGCCGGTGTCGAAGATCAGGTACTGGCCCTTGATGCCCAGCAGCGTGCCTTCCACCACCGGGTCCTTGTCGAGGTTGAAGCTGACGATCTTTTTCGGGTAGGCCTCGACGGGGTACTTCATCTGCACCACTTCGGCGTCCGGCAGCGGCTGGATCGCCTGCAGGCCGAAGCGCGCCTGCAGTTCACGCAAGCCATCGGCGCAGGCGTCGAAAATCTGTTCGCGGATGGCCACCAGGTCGAGCACTTCAGCGTCGCCCTTGAGCAGCGCGCGCCAGTTGGTGCGGTCTGGCACCTGGCTGCGCAGCACGTCTTCGACCAGGCCGGATTGCTGGCGCGTGGCCACACGCATGATCGGCAGCGCCTGGCTGGCACCCTGGTCGAGCCAGCGGGTGGGCAACTGGGTGGCGCGGGTGATGCCCACTTTGACGCCCGACGAGTTGGCCAGGTACACCACATGGTCGGTCATGCAGAACTGCTCGCCCCACGACGGCTCGCGGCAGGTGCCGGCGTCGTAGTGGCAGCGTTCCGGGGCCATGATGCACACGTCGCACTGGGCCAGCTTGGTCATGCACGGGTAGCAATAACCCTGGCTGAAGCTGGTCTTGGTGCGCTTGCCGCAATGGCTGCAGTGGATGGCACCGAGGTATTCCAGGCGCAGGCGCTGGCCGATCAGTGGGTTGACGGGCACCTGCGTGTCATCCAGGCGGAAGCTGTACTGCACCAGCGGTGCTTGCAGGCTGACCGCCATCTTGCTCAAAGAGCCACGAGCGAGTTCGATCAATGTACCGAGTCCGACTTGAACAGAATGTTGGCGATTGGCGCGGACTTCGACGCGCATTCCTGCGGGCCCATGTAACCGGTGCGCTGGTCTTCGGGCAGGTTCTGCATCTCCCAGGCGATCACCGCCTGCAGCGACAGCTCTTTCTGCTCGGCGGTGAGCTTGCGCCCATCCGACCATTTGCCGATTTCCACGGCCGTTTTCAGGCTTTCGTAGATTTCCGGGGTGATGTTTTCGATCATTTGCGCGAACGTGGACATAGCGTCTCCTAAATCAAGCGGACAGTTTACGCCGGGCCACCATTCCACCCAAGAGGCCCGTCAGGCATCCGATGAGCAGCCCGCCGACGTGGGCGGCGTTGGCGATCTGGCCGAAGCCGAGCTGGCCGACCACGCCGGTCAGGCAGATGACCAGCCAGATCAGCATCATCACCAGCACGCCCTTGGGCAGGCTGAAGTGGGGGTTGGGCGCCAGCCACTGGTACAGCCACACGTGACCCAGCAGGCCATACAGCACACCGGACAGGCCGCCGAACAGGCTCGGGCCGCTGGTGTAGTGCTGGGCCAGGTTGGACACCAGGCTGAACAGCAGGGTCAGGCCGGCCAGCAGCCACGGGCCCTGGCGCAGTTCGATGCGCTTGCCCAGCTCCCAGTACCACATGCCGTTCATGGCCAGGTGCAGTACGCCGAAATGCAGCAGCATGGGCGACACCAGGCGCCACCATTGGCCTTCGGCGAGGCCCTGGGCCAGTGGGGTGAAGTGCAGGTATTCACCTTGCACGCGGTAGTCCAGGAAGGTGAACCAGCTGATGGTGGTGAGGTTGTCGCCCAGGCGGGTGAGGCCGGCGACGATCAGGCACAGGAAGAGCACGGCGGCGGTGACCTTGCAGGCTTTTGCCTGCTCGGCCAGAGAGGGCTGTGTGGGGGCATTCGCGGGTGAACCCGCTCCCACAGGGCCCTGCGCAAGCTGCACGTCGGCGTTACCGTCCGGGAAGCGCTGGTACAGTTCGCGCACATCTGCGGCCAGGGTGTCGGGGGCCCAGAGCACCTGGACTTCGCCCTCTTCGCTCACCCGGTGCGGCACCTGCAGGCGCTGCAACAGGTGCACGAAGCCGCTGAGGTCGACCGACAGCGGCAAGCGCATCACTTCGACGATATTCATTGATTGGCCTGCGGTCGGTCGACGTCGACCCACACGAACTTGTGCGGGTCGATCTGGGTTTCATCATCCAGCCGATAGGCCGCCAGCTTGCCGTACAGCACCGCACTGTAGTCCAGGCAGGCCAGGTTGCCGCGGATTGGCGCCGGGCGGCCGCTGCGCCAGTAATGGCCGACGAACAGCAGAGGCTCATCCTCGGCATAGCGTAGCAAGGCATTCTTGTCGGTGTGGCTGAGCGGCGTGCGGGCCACCTCGTCGGGCAGCGCATCGGGCTGGAAAACGATGTCGCCGTAGGTTTGCGGGTCTTCTTCCCAGAACTTGGTGCGGAAGAAGGCGCGGGTCAGCCCGTCGCCACCGGTCAGCGTCAGGCCGTCCGGCAAGCGCATGTCGGTACCGCGCAGCAGGCGGTTGCAGACCGTGGAAGCGAAGCTGCCGGGCACGGCCGAGGCCTGGATGAAGTGCTCGTCGATACGCCCGTCGGGGTATTGCTGGCGCAGCGGGTCGATCAGCCGCGGGTCCCAGCAGGCGTGCACCAGGCGGAAGCGCCCGGCGTCGACGAACAGCGGCATGTCGTAGAACCACTGCAGAAAATCGTGCCAGTCGCCGGGGTGCTGGGCGAACTGGGTCAGGGTCTCGTCGATCAGGCGGGCATGGCGTGGCGTGTGTTCACGCACATAGGCCTTGCCGCTGCCGGGCAGTGCCGGGGTCACCCAGCCGAGCGCGTTGTATTCGTGGTTGCCCATGATGCAGAAGGCCTGGCCGGCCTCGACCATGTCGTGGACGATGTGCAGCGCCTCACGAATGCGCGGGCCACGGTCGACGATGTCGCCGAGAAACAGCGCCTGGCGCCGCGGGTGGCGCCAGACGCCGCCGACACGCTTGTAGCCGAGGGCGTCGAGCAGGCGTTCGAGGGTCAGTGCACAGCCATGCACGTCGCCGATGATGTCGAAACTTCGCGCCGGATCGAGCATCAGTCGTCCCTGCCTCCCAGGCGGCTGCCCCAGCCGAGCTTGGTGCGGCAGACCTCGTAGTAATTGTGGTCCAGCGGATGGATCAGGCGCAGTTTTTGCGGTTTTTTGCTGACGGTAATGGTATCGCCGGGGGCGCAGGTGAAGTGGTTCTGGCCGTCACAGGACACCTGCGGGTAGATCTGCAGGTCCTTGGACACCACGATTTTCAGCTCGCTGTTGCCGTCGACCACAATCGGCCGGCCCGACAGGGTGTGCGGGTACATCGGCACGATGACGATGGCGTCGAGCTTGGGGTGCATGATCGGGCCGCCGGCCGACAGCGCGTAAGCCGTGGAGCCGGTCGGGGTGGCGACGATCAGGCCGTCGGCCTTCTGGCTGCAGACAAACTGGCCGTCGATGTAGATCTCGAACTCGATCATCCGCGTCGACTTGCCCGGGTGCAGCACCACGTCGTTGAGCGCGTCGCCCTGGCCGATGGCCTCGTGGTGGCGGCGCACCTCGGCCTGCAGCAGGAAGCGGTTTTCCACCAGGTAGTGGCCGTCGAGCACCTCGGCGACCTTCTCTTCCAGCTCGTCGGGGCGGATATCGGTGAGGAAGCCCAGGTTGCCGCGGTTGATCCCCAGCACCGGGATGTTGTGCCGGGCCAGGGCGCGGGCGGCGCCGAGCAGGCTGCCGTCACCGCCGACGACGATGACCAGGTCGCAGACTTCGCCCAGCAGCTTGCGGGTGGAGGTCTGCAAGCCGTGGCCAGGCAGGACTTCGGCGATGGTGTCCTCGAGGATCACGTGCAGGTGGCGCTCGAGGAGGAATTTTTTCAGTCGGCGAATGGTGTCGAGCACCTGCGAGCTGCCAAGGCGGCCGATGATACCGATATTGCGAAATTGCTCCATGGGGCTCCTGCGAGGCTCTGCGGCGGGTGACTATGCGCCGATTATGGGCGAAACGACCGGGCAGCGGCAAACCGGCTATGCTCGCAGCATGATGCCTTTCGCCGAACTCCACGACCTCACTCGCCAGTTGCGCCGCCCTGCGGTGCGCGACCTGGCCTGGGCCCTGCTGTCGCCACCGCTGCTCAGCACACCGCCCTGCCCCCAGCGCCACCCGCTGGCGGGCAGCACCTGGGCGGCTGATCCGCAGCGGCTGAAAGCGTGGTTGCAGCGCCTGGACAGCGACGACCAGCCGCTGCGTGAATGGCTGGCGACCCTCACCAGCCGGCGCCTGGGGCTGTACTACGAAGGTCTGTGGCAGTTTGCCCTGGGCCAGGCACCGGGTATCGAACTGCTGGCGGCCAACCTGGCGATCCGCAACGGCGGCCACACGCTGGGCGAGCTGGACATCCTGCTGCGCGACGCCGACGGCACCCATCACCTGGAGCTGGCGATCAAGCTGTACCTGGGGCCAACCGACGGTCAAGGCCATGACCCCGCCCAATGGCTCGGGCCGGGTTGCCATGACCGGCTGGGCACTAAGCTTGCGCACCTGGCCGGGCATCAGCTGCCCATGTCGAGCGATGCGCAGAGCCGCGAGGCGCTGGCCGGGCTTGGCGTTCATGAAGTGCAAGCCCACCTGTGGCTGGCGGGTTACCTGTTCTATCCCTGGCCGGGGCAGGCCGCCCCGCCCGAAGGGGCAAATCCGCTGCACCTGCGTGGGCGCTGGGTGCGGCGACGGGATTGGCCAATGAGCGCAGGTGAACGCTGGCAGCCGTTGCCCCGCCATGCCTGGCTGGCACCGGCACGGGTCGAAGCGGATGTGTGCTGGGCGCCACAGCAGTTCGCTGCGTGGTTGCAAGCGCTGGAGCCGCAGGCGCCGGCGCAGATGCTGGTCAGGCTGGAGGCCGAGAGCGACGGGGCCTGGCACGAAGCAGAGCGTGTATTTTTGGTCGCCGATCAGTGGCCTGTACCGACCTAGCGCAAAACATTCTCACAATCAGCAGTTAGAGTTAGCAGTGAGCGCCGCCAAGAGCGCCACCCCGACCTGATGACGAGGACCACCCATGGTTTCATCCCCCCCCGCCCCTCACTACGCGCGCCTGTCCATCGCCCTGCACTGGCTGATGCTGGTGCTGCTGGCCGCCGTGTACGCCTGCATCGAGTTTCGTGGCCTGTTCCCCAAGGACAGCGCTGAACGCAACCTGATGAAAGACCTGCACTTCATGCTCGGCCTGACGGTATTCGTGCTGGTCTGGCTACGCCTGGCCGTGCGCCTGAGCCGCCCTGCGCCGCCCATCCTACCCAAACCCCCAGCCTGGCAGACCGGCCTTGCGCACCTGATGCACCTGGCGCTGTACCTGCTGATGATCGGCTTGCCGCTGGCCGGCTGGCTGATCCTCAGCGCCGCTGACAAGCCGGTGCCGTTCTATGGCCTTGAACTGCCGCACCTGATCGGCGCGGACCCGGACCAGGCCAAGTTCATCAAGGGCTGGCATGAGCGCGTCGGCACCTGGGGTTACTGGCTGATCGGCCTGCACGCGCTGGCGGGGCTGTATCACCACTATGTGCAACGGGACAACACGCTGCTGCGCATGCTGCCCTACAAGTAACCGCGCCGGCCCTGCAGGCCGCCGGTGTGAAGGATGATCAGCCGGGTGCCGGACGTGAACTGCCCGGCCTCGACCTGGTCACGCAGGGCCAGCAGGGCCTTGCCGGTGTAAAGCGCTTCAAGGGGAATACCCGTGTGGCGTTCGGTTTCATCGATGAACGCCAACAACTGATCATCGAACTTGGCGAAACCGCCCCGGCTGGCCTCGTGCAACTGATAACCGCGAGTACCGGCCAGCGCCGCCACGGTTTCAGGCACGCCGTGATCCAAAGGCACCGCCAGGGCGCCATGCACCGCATGCACCCCCGCCTCGGCCAGCACCAGGCCCGCCAGGGTGGTGCCGGTTCCGGCGGCCAGCCACCAGGCGTCATAGCTTGGCCACCCCAATGTGCTCAACTGTGCCCGAGCCTGCTCGACAATCAACGCGCACCCCTGAGCACCGGCCAGGCCTCCACCGCCTTCGGCGATACAGTGCCAGCCGGGGTAGCGCGCCTGCCAGGGTTCCCAGAAGCCCGCCTCATGACGCGCGCGGTAGCCGCCGTAACCCAGCCAGTGCAGCTCCATGCCCAAGGCCTGCAGATCACGTACCGTGGGCGTGTCCTGGGCATGGCCACGCAGCAGGCCTACGGTGGCGAAGCCGAAACGCTTGCCGGCAGCGGCCAGTGCGTGGAGGTGGTTGGAGTGGTTACCACCCAGGCTGATCAGCCCGGGGGCGCCTGCTTCATGGGCTTGCAGCAGGTGATGGCGCAGCTTGAACCATTTGTTGCCGCTGATCAGCGGGTCGATCAGGTCAAGGCGCAGGATGGCGGCTTCGATCTTGGCGGCGGCTAACCAGGGCAAGCTTAAAAGCTGTAAAGGGGCGCTGGGAAGGTCGGTGAACGGGATACTCATGGGCAACAGTTTACAGCGAAAGGGCCGCATAGCGGCCCCCTGCTACCTCAAAGCTCGGCAGCCAGCCGCGAACCCTGGTTGATCGCCCGCTTGGCATCCAGCTCCGCCGCCACGTCCGCGCCACCGATCAGGTGCACCGACTGCCCCGCCGCTACCAGGCCGTCATGCAGCTCACGCAGTGGCTCCTGCCCAGCGCAGATCACCACATTGTCCACCGCCAGCAGTTGCGGCTCGCCGTCGCCGACCCGGATGTGCAGGCCAGCATCATCGATGCCCAGGTACTCGACGCTGTTGAGCATCTGCACCTGTTTGTTCTTCAGCCCGGTGCGGTGGATCCAGCCGGTGGTCTTGCCCAGGCCGTCGCCAACCTTGGACTTCTTGCGCTGCAGCAGGTACACCTGCCGCGCCGGTGCATGCGGCTTGGCCTTGATGCCCGCCACACCACCACGCGCCACCAGGTCGGTATCGATGCCCCACTCCTTCCAGAACGCCTCACGGTCCTGGCTGCTGGCCACACCCTGGTGCACCAGGTATTCGGACACATCGAAACCGATCCCGCCCGCGCCGATCACCGCAACCGCCTCACCGACCGGCTTGCGCTGCAGCAGCACGTCCAGGTAGCTGAGCACCTTGGCATGCTCGACCCCGGGAATGGCCGGCGTACGCGGCGCGATGCCGGTGGCGAGGATGATCTCGTCGTAATTACCCGCCAGCAGTGCCGATACATCCACGCGGGTGTTCAGGCGCAGGTCGACGCCTGTGTTCTTCACCTTGTTATGGAAGTAGCGCAGGGTTTCGAAGAACTCCTCCTTGCCCGGCACCCGCTTGGCCACGTTGAACTGCCCGCCAATCTCGCTTGCACTGTCGAACAGGGTCACCTCGTGGCCACGCTCGGCCGCCACGGTGGCCGCCGCCAGGCCAGCGGGGCCGGCACCGACAACGGCAATACGCTTCACGGCGCGTACAGGCAGGTAGTTGAGCTCGGTCTCGTGGCAGGCGCGCGGGTTGACCAGGCAGCTGGTCAGCTTGCCGCCGAAGGTGTGGTCCAGGCAGGCCTGGTTGCAACCGATGCAGGTGTTGATCTCATCGCTGCGCCCTTGCGCCGCCTTGTTGACGAAGTCCGGGTCGGCCAGGAACGGCCGGGCCATCGAGACCATGTCAGCGTCGCCCTCGGCCAGCACCGCTTCTGCCACTTCCGGGGTGTTGATGCGGTTGGTGGTGATCAGCGGAATGTTCACTGCGCCACGCAGCTTGGCGGTGACTTTGCTGAACGCCGCACGGGGTACCTTGGTGGCGATGGTCGGGATGCGTGCCTCGTGCCAGCCAATGCCGGTGTTGATGATCGTGGCGCCGGCCTGTTCGATGGCTTTGGCCAGCAGCTCGATTTCATCCCAGGTGCTGCCACCCTCGACCAGGTCGAGCATCGACAGGCGGAAGATGATGATGAAGTTCGGGCCCACTGCATCGCGTACCCGGCTGACGATGTCCACCGCCAGGCGCATGCGGTTTTCATAGCTGCCGCCCCAGCGGTCGGTACGGTGGTTGGTGTGGGCGGCGAGGAACTGGTTGATGAAGTAGCCCTCCGACCCCATGATCTCGACGCCGTCATAGCCGGCGCGCTGGGCCAGCACGGCGCAATTGACGAAGTCGGCGATCTGCTTCTCGATGCCTGCTTCGTCCAGCTCCTTGGGCTTGAACGGGTTGATCGGCGCCTGGATCGCGCTCGGCGCCACCTGGCGTGGGCTGTAGGCATAACGCCCGGCATGCAGGATCTGCAGGCAGATCTTGCCGCCCGCGGCGTGCACGGCCTCGGTGACGATGCGGTGCTTGTCGGCCTCTTCTTCGGTGCTCAACTTGGCCGCACCGGAATACACACCACCTTCGTCGTTGGGCGCGATCCCGCCGGTGACCATCAGGCCGACGCCACCACGGGCACGCTCGGCGAAATACGCCGCCATGCGCTCGAAGCCACCCGGGCGTTCCTCGAGGCCGGTGTGCATCGAACCCATCAGGGTACGGTTACGCAAGGTGGTGAAGCCCAGGTCGAGCGGGGCCAGCAAGTGCGGATAGCGGTCGGCAGCCATGGAACGGTTCCCCATGTGGCGTAATCACGGAATGCGGGTGCCTCAGCGGGCCCCGTCGTTTATCTGCCAACGACATTAAACAGCCGTTTGAACGCGCTCAATGATCGAAACTGACAACTTATTGATCCTCCCGCACAGCAGGTCTACCCTAGGAACCTTCGTTCCCCCAAGGCGCTCTACCGCTGCATGCGAAAACTCCTGGCAAGCGCCCTGGCGCTGGTGATGATCGCCGCCCTCTGCGGCTATGGCTTCTGGACTCAACAACGCCCAGAAGGCCACTACCTCTCCGATTTGCGCATCGAACTGGCGCTGAACCATGGCGTGCCTGGCGAACAGGGCAACCTGCTGGGCGTCGAGCCACTGCTTTACCCCAGTGACTATCAGAACCTGCAACGCCTGCACCGCAAGCTCTCGGCGTACCTGCAACAAGCCCGCGCCCAGGGCCTGGTCGGCCCGCGCACGGTGGTGGTGTTGCCGGAACACATTGGCACCTGGTTGTGGGCCCGTGGCGAGAAGAACGAGCTGTATCAGGCCACCCAAAGCCGCGAGGCCGATCAGTGGCTGGAGCTGAGCAACCCGCTGCGTTATGGCTTGGCGATGTTGCGGGCCAGCGGCGATGACCGCCGGGCCGACGCGCACCTGCGCATGAAGGCCAAGCAGATGGCCAGCGACTACCAGCAACTGTTCGGCGGCCTGGCCAAAGAATTTGGCGTGACCCTGGTGGCCGGCTCTATCGTGCTGCCCGCCCCCTATGTGGAACAGGGTGTGCTGCATGCCGGCAGCGGCCCATTGTTCAACAGCAGCGTAGTGTTTGCTGGCGATGGCTCGGTACTGGGCCAGCCACAGCGCCAGCAGTACCCTGACAGCGAAGTGCGGCGCTACATTCACCACGGTCGGCATTTCCCCCTGCAGGTCTTGCAGACCCCGGCCGGGCGCCTTGGCGTACTGATCGGCAGCGACAGCTGGTACCCGGAAAACCAGCGCCAGCTGGAGCAACAACAGGCACAACTGATCGCCAACCCGGTGTTCCTCAGCGGCAAAGGCAGCTGGGATGCCCCCTGGCGTGGCAACCGGCATCAGGACGCTGCAGCGGATCTTGCCCTGCAGCGCGGCGAAGTCAGCGAACAAACTGCCTGGCAGCGCCTGACCCAGGCCACCGGCAGTGGCGTCAGCAGCATGAGTGTGTTCATGCGCGGGCAGTTCTGGGAACAGGCCAGCGATGGCCAAGGCTTTGCTCATCAGGCGGGCGAGTTGCTTGCAGGCCCGCCCAGCCATGGCGCACGCCTGCTGAACGTGTGGTTGTAGGCCCGTGGCCCGCCCCCGCGTGCGTCTGGGCGACCTGTCGGTAGGTTTTGTCCAGCCCTTGGCCGAGGCCCTGTGCGGCCTGGGCCACGATCCGCAGCCACTGCTGCGCCGCTACGGGCTGGACGACACACGCCTGGCCGAAGCAGGGGCGCGCTTGTCGATACCCCGCTACATGCACCTGGGCCATGCCGCCATCGCGCTGTGTGGTGAACCGGCACTGGGGCTGCACATGGGGCGCCTGAGCCGGCTGGCGCAGGCTGGCCTGGCAGGCGTCACGGCGGCCCAGGCGCCAACCGTTGGCGAGGCCGCCCGCACCCTGCTGCGCTTCGAGCCGCTGTACGCCGCCAACTACCGTGGCCATTCGAGCTTTCAGGAAGATGCCCAGGGGGCGTGGCTGCGCTTCTACTCGATCAGCCCCTACAACGCTTACAACCGTTTCGTGGTCGATTCGTTGCTCACCGGCTGGCTGGCCCAGCTTGCGGCACTGGCCGGCACGCCCTTGCAGGCCGAACGCCTGGAGATTGAGTTCGAAGCCCCCGACTATGCCGCCCAGTACCAGCCTTTGTGCAGCAGTCCCGTGCAGTTTGCTGCCAGCGGCAACCAACTGCGCCTGAGCCGCAGCACGCTGGACCAAGCCAACCCGCAGCATTGCCCGAGCACCTGGCAGCACCTGCTGCAGCTGTGTGAAGCGCAAATGCAGCAACGCACGCGGGTGCGCAGCCTGGGTGAGCGCATTACCCACCTGCTGGGCCCGCTGCTCAATGGCGGCCGGGAGCCGGACTTGGAAGAAGTGGCGCTGCGCCTGCAACTGCCCACCTGGACCCTGCGACGCAAACTGGCCGAGGAAGGCACGCGCTTTCGCGACCTGCTGAACGAAACAAGGCGCGACCTGGCCGAGACCTACATCCGCGATACGGAACTGGCCTTCGGCGAGATTGCCTACTTGTTGGGTTTTGCATCGGCTGAGGCCTTCCAACGCGCGTTCAAGCGCTGGACGGGCCTTACACCGGGGGAGTTCCGCCGCAGCCAGCGGCAGGCGGGTTAGAGCTCGGTAGCGTCGTCGGCCGGTTCCGGGGTGTCCAGCTCATAGGCCTGAAACTCGAGCAGCTCTTCCTGATAGTCATCCATTGCCCTGCGTCCTCTTCACTCGTTTATCTTCGTTGGTCATGCCTTCAACCTAAGCAGGCTGGATGAAGAAATGATGACAAGCTCATGAGTGATAAACGTAGCAGGTGCCTGAGAACTTATCGCCGCTTATCTGTAACAGTGTCTGACAACACCACCCCTCTCAAAGCGCTGCCGGTGCCGCCTCGGTAGGCTGCGCATCTTGCTGCACCTGAATCGGGGCAGACTCCGCCGGTGGCGCGACAGGCTGCGAACCCTGGCTGTCATCCACCACCGGCGCCGCTGCGGCTTCGCTTGCCGGCGCGATTGCTGCCGGTGCAGGTGCAGGTGCGGGTGCCTGTACAGGTGCGGCCTCTGCTACAGGCGCGCTCACAGGCGCCGCCGAGACCTGCTCCGGCAGCCCAAGGGCAGGTGCTGGCGTCTCGGCCTTTGGCGCTGGGACTTCGACCTTGGCTTTGCTGACTTTCTTCGGTTTAGGCTTGGGCAGGTAGCTTTCTACCAGGGCAAAATAACGCTCGTAGAACTGCGGCGCGGTGACCGTCTCGCTGGCGACCTTGACCATGGAGTCGTCGCTGGAGCCGATCGGCATCGACACCGAACCCAATATGCCGACACCGAGACTGGCGGAGGTATTGGACTTCTTCAGCGCATAACGGTCCTGCAGCGCGTTGGCGAACATGGTCGAGCGCTGCTCGTCGCTGCTGTCGGGTGCGCAGGTGACGCTGAAGCTGATCTGCAGGTGGTTATCGCTGTTCTGCTGGAAGCTCTTGTTACCCGCGACCTGGTTGGAGCCGCTGCTGGTAATGATATAACCCTGGCTCAGCAGCGCACGCCGGGCAGCTTCGCACGAGCCTGCCTCGCTGACCGGGAAGCTGCGCGAATAGGTGCCCGAATCATCGAAATTCTCGTGCTCATAGATGGCGGCTTTTTTCGAGGAGCAACCGGACACGCCCGCCAGCACAAGGGCCAGCCCGAGCGCACCAAAGACGGATGATCTGGTCATTGCGAATTCCGGGTAAGTCGAGAGGTGTCTATTGTGCATCACAGCACCCCTGCACTGAAACCGTTGATCAGTGAAGAGTCTGTCAGCATCGTGTAAATGTTGAATGCGTGGCGCGGAAACGAAAAAAGCGACCCGAAGGTCGCTTTCTCGTTTTGCTTCGAGGCGTTCAAGGGGCCTCGAGGCGAAGATGGCGCAGCGGACGGGACTCGAACCCGCGACCCCCGGCGTGACAGGCCGGTATTCTAACCGACTGAACTACCGCTGCGTATCGCTCGGGCTTGCGCCCGGTTGAAACTGGGACCTTCCCTTCCGGCATGGGAGCCTCAGGGCAGGCACAAAAAAAGCGACACGATGATCGCTGTTTTTGTTGCTTCGAGGCGTTCAAGGGGCCTCGAAACGAAGATGGCGCAGCGGACGGGACTCGAACCCGCGACCCCCGGCGTGACAGGCCGGTATTCTAACCGACTGAACTACCGCTGCGTATCGTTCAGGCTTGCGCCCGATTGAAACTGGGATCGCCTCAGGCATGTTTGCCTTTGGCTGCAGATTGGTGCAAAGCACCCCTCTGTTACTGAAAAATGGCGCAGCGGACGGGACTCGAACCCGCGACCCCCGGCGTGACAGGCCGGTATTCTAACCGACTGAACTACCGCTGCGCAGTGTGGCTTATCAGGCCTTGTTCCTCTCTGGCTGTCAGCTTCTTGCGAAGCTTGCTGCACCAGGAACGCTCAGGAAGTGGTGGGTGATGACGGGATCGAACCGCCGACCCTCTGCTTGTAAGGCAGATGCTCTCCCGGCTGAGCTAATCACCCCCGCGATGTTGCTTGTTGCGTTTGCTTCGCTGAGGCCGCGAAATTTACGCAGGTAGCGATGCTAAGTCAATAGCCCCGTTGAATTTTTTTCAAAAAAGGCAAAAACAGAAAAGGGACCTTTCGGTCCCCTTCCCTTACAGCATGACGCTCAGGTGTAGATCATCTTGCGGGTCATGCCGCCATCGACCACAAACTCCTGGCCGGTGACGAATGCGGCCTGACGCGACAGCAACCAGGACACCATGGCCGCGACGTCTTCCACGGTGCCTACCCTGCCCGTCGGATGCTGGGCATGGTCGGCTTCGCTCAGCGGTTCGGCACGGCGCTGGGAAGGGTCACGTGCATCAATCCAACCCGGGCTTACCGCATTGACGCGAATTTCCGGGCCCAGGCTCATGGCCAAGGCATGGGTCAATGCCACCAGCCCGCCCTTGCTGGCCGCGTAGGCCTCGGTGTCCGGCTCGGACTGCCGGGCACGGGTGGACGTCAGGTTGACGATTGCACCATTGTGCGCACGCAAGTACGGCGCACAGTGTTTGGCCAACAGCATCGGGCCGTTGAGGTTGACCGCCAGCACCCGGTTCCATTGCGCCAGGCTCAGGCTCTCGAGGGTCTGGTTATGCGGGTTGGCGATGGCCGCGTTGCACACCAGCGCGTCCAGCCGCCCAAATTGCCCCAGCACCTCGGAAACCCCGGCACTGACCTGAGCTTCGTCGGCAACGTCCATGGTGATGAACCAGGCATTGTCGCCCAGGGCCTTGGCGACCTTGGCGCCGCGCGGGCGGTCGAGGTCGCTGAGTACCACCTGCCAGCCTTCGCAGATCAGCCAGGCGGCGATGCCCAGGCCGATGCCGCGCGCGGCACCGGTTACCAGGGCTACCCGGCCATTATGGCCCGGCCCGCCACCCTTCCAGTCGATCACAGCGCGGCCAGCCCACGTGCAAGGTCAGCCTGCAGGTCGGCCACATCTTCCAGGCCGACGGCAACGCGGACCAGGCTGTCGCGGATACCCGCCGCTTCACGTTCCTGCGGCGACAAGCGGCCGTGGGAAGTGGTAGCCGGGTGCGCGATGGTGGTCTTGCTGTCGCCCAGGTTGGTGGTGATCGAGATCACCCGCGTGGCATCGATGAAGCGCCACGCGCCTTCTTTGCCACCCTTGACCTCAAAGCTGACTACCGCACCAAAACCACTCATCTGGCGCTTGGCCAGTGCGTGCTGCGGGTGGCTTGGCAAGCCGGCGTAATGCACCTTCTCGATGCCGTCCTGCTGCTCCAGCCACTCGGCCAGCTGCTGCGCGCTTTCGCAGTGCGCACGCATGCGCAGCTTGAGCGTTTCCAGGCCCTTGGTGAAGATCCAGGCATTGAACGGGCTGAGGGTCGGCCCGGCGGTACGCAGGAAGCCCACCACTTCTTTCATCTGCTCGCTGCGCCCGGCTACCACGCCGCCCATGCAACGGCCCTGGCCGTCGATGAACTTGGTTGCCGAGTGGAACACGATGTCGGCACCCAGCTTGAGCGGCTGCTGCAGCGCAGGGGTGCTGAAGCAGTTGTCCACCACCAGCATGGCGCCACGGGCGTGGGCGACCTCGCTGAGGGCGGTGATGTCTACCAGCTCGGCCAGCGGGTTGGAGGGCGACTCGACGATCAGCAGCTTGGTATTGGCCTTGATGGCCTTTTCCCAACCTGCCAGGTCGACCAGCGGCACGTAGTCCACTTCGACGCCAAAGCGCTTGAAGTACTTCTCGAACAGGCTGATGGTCGAACCAAACACGCTCTGCGAGACCAGCACGTGGTCACCGGCGCTGCACAGCGACATGACCACAGCGAGGATCGCCGCCATGCCGGTGGAGGTGGCCACAGCCTGCTCGGCGCCTTCCATGGCCGCCAGGCGTTCCTCGAAGGCACGCACGGTCGGGTTGGTGTAGCGCGAGTAGACGTTGCCCGGGGTTTCGCCGGCAAAGCGTGCGGCCGCATCGGCGGCCGTGCGGAAGACATAGCTGGAGGTCAGGAACAGCGCTTCGCTGTGCTCTGCTTCCGGTGTACGGTTCTGACCGGCGCGCACCGCCAGGGTGTCGAAACCGACACCCTCGAGGTCACTGTCCAGTCGCCCGGCATCCCATTGATCCGTCATGCCGTCACTCCCTGAATCAGTTGTTGTAGAGGTCGATGATCGCGCTGACCGCCTGGGTTTTCACCTTGGCCAGGTCATTACGGGCCTGCTCGATACGGTCGAGGTAGGCTTCGTCGATGTCGCCGGTGACGTATTCACCGTTGAACACCGCGCAATCGAAGTGCTCGATCTTGATCTTGCCGCCACCGACCGATTCGATCAGGTCCGGCAGGTCCTGGTAGATCAGCCAGTCGGCGCCGATCAACTCGGCCACCTGTTCGGTGGTACGGTTGTGGGCGATCAGTTCGTGAGCGCTCGGCATGTCGATGCCGTAGACGTTGGGGTAACGTACCGCAGGGGCTGCGGAGCAGAAGTAGACGTTTTTCGCGCCGGCTTCACGGGCCATCTGGATGATCTGCTTGCAGGTGGTGCCGCGCACGATCGAGTCGTCGACCAGCATCACGTTCTTGCCGCGGAATTCCAGCTCGATGGCGTTGAGCTTCTGGCGTACCGACTTCTTGCGCGCAGCCTGGCCGGGCATGATGAAGGTGCGGCCGATGTAGCGGTTCTTGACGAAACCTTCGCGGAACTTGACGCCCAGGCGGTTGGCCAGCTCCAGCGCGGCAGTACGGCTGGTGTCCGGGATCGGGATGACCACATCGATGTCATGCTCCGGGCGCTCGCGCATGATCTTGTCAGCGAGCTTCTCACCCATGCGCAGACGTGCCTTGTACACCGAAATGCCGTCGATGATGGAGTCCGGGCGGGCCAGGTACACGTGCTCGAAGATGCACGGCTGCAGTTTCGGGCTCTCGGCGCATTGCTTGGTGTACAGCTGGCCTTCTTCGGTGATGTACACCGCTTCGCCCGGCGCCAGGTCGCGGATCAGGGTGAAGCCGAGCACGTCCAGGGCAACGCTTTCCGAGGCGATCATGTACTCGACGCCTTCGTCGGTGTGACGCTGGCCGAATACTACTGGGCGGATGCCGTTGGGGTCACGGAAACCGACGATGCCGTAGCCGGTGACCATTGCCACCACCGCGTAACCACCGACGCAGCGGCTGTGCACGTGGGAAACGGCGGCGAACACGTCTTCTTCGGTCGGCTGCAGCTTGCCGCGCACCGCCAATTCATGGGCGAACACGTTCAGCAGCACTTCCGAGTCGGAGTTGGTGTTGACGTGGCGCAGGTCGGACTCGTAGATCTCTTTGGCCAGCTGCTCGACGTTGGTCAGGTTGCCGTTGTGCGCCAGGGTGATGCCGTACGGCGAGTTGACGTAGAACGGCTGAGCCTCGGCCGAAGTCGAGCTGCCCGCGGTCGGGTAGCGGACGTGGCCGATACCCATGTGGCCTACCAGGCGCTGCATGTGGCGCTGCTGGAAGACATCGCGCACCAGGCCATTATCCTTGCGCAGGAACAACCGGCCGTCGTGGCTGGTCACGA